>WNGB01005144.1_pt2 | contig 32772 bp, 19 predicted proteins | sample 5400681 | NCBI WGS metagenome assembly WNGB01 (sample SAMN13153367, study PRJNA577476) | soil metagenome | isolation source: 115 cm soil or saprolite under grassland replicate 2 | place: USA:California | collected 2016-06-15
GCGTACTGCTCGCCGTCGAAGCCGGCCACGAAACGTCCACCTCGTACGTCACCTCGCGCCTCGAGCGTGCGCAAAACCCGAAGAAGGTCGCGCCACGGGAGCGGTTGTTTTTCGCGCCCAATCGTCTTGCGAAACACGACACCCGTTCGCCGCAAGAGTTGGCGCGCGACCGCTTCGACGGGAGCCGCCTCGAGGCTATCGTGGTGCAGCAGACTCCAGCGTCCGGCCACCGGCGTTCGAACGCGCCGCCGCGAAGCGGGGACGAGCAGCGTGCGTAGGCCGCCGAAAGAATCGCAGGTCAGGAGACCGCGCGCGACGAGCTCACCCAGCCCATTTTCCAGCTCGCTCGGGAGAAGCCGAGCCGCGCGAGCAAGCTCCTGTGGAAACATCGCCCCACGCGATACGAGCGCCGCGTGAATCTCGCGTGCCGCCCCGGTGAGCACCCCGGTGTCGGGGGGGTTGGAGAGCGATGTCCACACATCGAGTTCGTCGCGCGGCACGATGCACACCGGCGTGGTCCGAATCGGACTCGCCGCGCTGCCCCACAGCCGACCCCACGCCATCTCACCCGAGAGCGTGAGCTCGTCGAGCCACTCGCGCCGGTAGCCGCGCACCCGCGCCGGCAGCACACTCGCTTCCCAGGCAATGGCCGGGACTTCGAAACCGGCGAGCTGGCGAATGATCTCGGCCACGCCGCGCGGCCCCTCGAGGCGGTGCTCTTCGTCGACATGCTGCCAGCAGGTGAGAAACCGCAAAAAGTCAGCCGCCGTGACCGGCTCGATCTCCTTGCGCAGCCGATCGAGCGTGTAGCGGTGAATGCGGGCGAGAAGACGGCGGCTACACCAGCCGGGTTGGCCTTCGAAGCGGCCGCGCAACACACAGCCCTCGTGCTCCAATTCGAAGAGAAGTGGATCATCGCTCACGATCGGCCCTAGCGCCTCGAGCCGCCCGCGCAGTACGTCCTTGGGATCGCGCGAAGCTTCGCGAGCGAACCAGCGCTCCCCCTCGAGCTCCACTCGGCCGGCGGCGCTGAGCTCCGCGAGCCACTCCGCCCAGGGCTGCGCTTCGGCAACGGTCGCGTAACCCATCCACAGCAGGGCCTCATGGACCTCTTCGACATTGGCCGGAGCCGGCCACGCTTCTTCGCGCACGCGGCGTATCGCTTCGGGATCCAGCGCGCCGAGCTCGTCGGCGGTTTTGACGTCGAGCGTGCGCCGGGCGAGAACGGCCTGCGTTCGGCGTTCCTCGAGGGGGGCATCGTCGAGAAAGGTGTAGGGTTGCGCGGCGAGGATGCCGTGAGCGAAAACGGACGGTTCGGGGACGTCGATGGCACGCCGCTCGATGCTGCCGCTACGCAACCCCCGCAAGACTTCGACGAACCCGTCGAAGTCCATCGCGTCGTGCAGGCAATCGAGAACCGTCTGCCGCACGATGGGATGTTCCATCGGCACCTGAATATCACCCGGGGGCAGTGTTTCGCCACAGGCCACGGCGGCAGGAAAGCTGACCGCTAGCAGGTCGTCGGCCCGCATGCGGGCGAGCGGAGCGGGCGTTCTTTTACCGCCGCGCATCCGTTCCAGCAGAAGCGCGCGCGAAACGTTCCAGCGCCAGCGCGTTTTGAACATCGGGGCGTCGAGCAGCGCCTGAATCAACAGGGGACGCACGGTTTCGGGGTGCAGGTAATCGAACACCTCTTCCAGGGGAAAGCTGTGCTGCGTGCCGAGCGAAAGCACGATGGCTTCTTCATTGGCCGCTGCTTGCAACTCGAAACCGAAGCCCCGGCAAAAGCGCTTGCGAAGCGCGAGGCCCCACGCGCGATTGATGCGGCCCCCGAAGGGGGCGTGCAGAACGAGCTGCATGCCGCCGCTCTCGTCGAAAAACCGCTCGATGATCACGCGCTTCTGGGTGGGTACAGCTCCAAGGACGCGCACGCCGGCCGCCACGTAGTCGGCGAGCTGGGTTGCGCTAGCGCCATCGATACCCGAAGCCTCGAGCTGACCGGCCTCGAGCGCCGCCTCGCGCACCTCCGCGATCTCGAGCGAAAGCTCGCGCGTGCGGGCCGGCGCTTCCCCGAGCCAAAAAGGAATGGTGGGCGGAGCGCCTTTGGCATCGGCGACGCGCACGATGCCCGAGTTCACCCGCAGGATCCGCCAGGAGGCGGTTCCCAGCTGGAAGATGTCGCCGCCGTTCGATTCGATGGCGAAATCCTCGTTGAGCGTGCCGACGAGAGTGCCTTCGGGTTCGAGGATCACCTGGTAGTCGGCGTTGTCCGGGATGGCTCCCCCCGACGTGATCGCGGTGAGGCGAGCGCGGCGCGTCGCTCGAATCTTGTGGCCTACCCCGTCCTTGTGCAGGAGTGACCAGCGGCCGGCGAGGTGAACGTTGACCGCGTCATCGAATTCTCGCCGCGTGAGCTCGCGGTACGGCCACGCACGCTTGAACTGCGCGAAGAGCTTTTCCTCATCCCATGTCTCCGATACACAAGCGGCGACGATTTGCTGCGCGAGGATATCGAGCGGCTGCCCCGGTTGCGGCGTTCGATCGAGGGTACCTGCCCGAATGCTTCGCACCAGGGCAACAGCCTCCACCAATTCATCGAGGGTGAGTGGAAAAACGCGACCTTTCGGGGTGCGGGCGACACCATGTCCGGCACGCCCCACCCGCTGGAGCAGCGTGGCGATGGAACGTGCGGCGCCTACTTGGATGACGAGGTCGACGTCACCGATGTCGATCCCGAGCTCGAGCGAAGCGGTGGCAACGAGCACCTTGAGTTCGCCCGCCTTCAGTCTTTGCTCGGCATCATGCCGTCGGGCGGCGGAGAGGCTCCCGTGGTGGCAAGCCACGTCTTTGGCGCCGAGCTTGGTGCCCAGGCGAGCCGCGATGCGTTCGGCCATCTTTCGGGTGTTGACGAAGACCAGCGTCGTGCGGTGCGCCCGAACGAGCTCGGCCATGCGCTCGTAGATTTCCTCCCAGACTTCGTGCGAGCAGACCGCGCTGAGCGGCGACGGCGGAATCTCGATCGCAAGGTCGAGATTGCGCAGATGACCGGCATCGACGAGCGTGCAGTCTCGATCGACGCCGACCAAGAACCGTGCGACGTCCTCCAGGGGCTTTTGCGTGGCCGAGAGGCCGATCCGCTGCAGCGGTGTTTCGGTGCCGGCGAGAGCCTCGAGCCTTTCGAAAGCGAGAGATGAGAGCCGCGCTTGTCGCGGGCGAGCGCGTGAATCTCGTCCACGATGACGGTCCTGACGGTGCGTAGAATTCGCCGACCGCCTTCGCTCGTCAGCAGGATGTAGAGCGATTCCGGGGTGGTCACCAGGATGTGCGGAGGCTTGCGCAACATCGACGCCCGGGCTTTGGCCGGCGTGTCGCCGGTGCGTACGAGCACCCGGACGTCCGGCAGGCCCGGAGCTCTCTCTCGTATTTCGGCCAGCGGTCGTTCGAGATTCTTCTGAATGTCGCTCGCCAGCGCCTTCAGCGGTGAAATGTAGAGCACATGCGTCTCGTCGGCGAGGTCGGAACCCGCCGCGAGCAGACGGTCGATGGCCGACAAGAAGGCCGCCAGCGTCTTTCCCGATCCGGTTGGAGCCGCGATGAGGGTGTTGCGCCCAGCGCGGATGGACGGCCAGCCCTCGCGCTGCGGTGCCGTGGGCTCGCCCAACCGCTCCGAGAACCAAGCCTGAACCGCAGGATGAAATGAAGAGAGCCCCATGGAGCAACCGAGAGCTTGCCCCAGTCGAGGTCACCGAGCAACGGGATGCGTTCAGGCGCGGGGTCGGCTCAGAAAGCCGCGCGGGCGTCGGTTCGTCCATAGCATTACTGCGTCAGATCTTGGCAATGACAGATCACGATCAGCAATTGCCGCGCGTCGCCCACGGAAATGACGGCGAGGCCGTCGGAAGCCGCGCGTCAGACCGGAATCGCCGCTACGCCTCGCCTCTGTTCGAGTTACTCGGCGCGGCCTGCGGCCCCGCCTGCGGTGGCTTCGCCTAAAGCCAGTTCCGCCTGTCCGGTCAGTACTTACGTGGGTCTATGGCTACTCCGATGAGACGAGTGAGGATCTGACGCAGTAATGATACCGGACGCGACTGCCTGCAGCTTGCGCAAGAGCGCGAGCGTGGTGCGCTCGAGCTCGCGCAACTCCTCGTGGTACCTCGGCGTTTCCGTACGCCTGACCTCGACTCGGAGCTGCTCGCATCGCTGTTCGAGCAGGTTCATCACCAGGCCGAGCTCATCTTTGGAAAGATCGATGTCCATCTGCTGCTCCGAACTGCTGGACGCGGCGAGAACGCCGCCGTGCATGAGCAATATGGCGATTGGCGCCCGGCGGTTCCTTCGATCTTTCGTCGTCGGATCTTTGGTTCGAACCGACGATGGATCCGGGCGCGTCAGCAGGGCTCGCGGCTGCACGACTCGCCTGGATTCGTGCAGATCCCGCAGCTCGGATTGCAGCAGATCTGACCTACGTTGCAGGTGCGGAGGCCGCAAGGAACGCTGAACGGAACCTGCATTCCGTCGCAGCGCTGTTGCGAACAAACACCGCCCGGCCGCGTGCAGATGCCGCAGCTCGCGTTGCAGCACACCTCGCCCACGTTGCAGGTATTGGGGCCGCAAGAGACGCTGCTCGGCGCGACGGCGCAGGGCTCGCGCGGGCACGATCCGCCTGGCGGCGTGCAGATGCCGCAGCTCGCGTTGCAGCACACCTGTCCTTCGGGACACGTGGCGGCGCCGCAAGCCATGCGCGCGGACAGGCCCCCCTCTCCCCTCGCCGACACGCTTGCGTCCGGCGTCATGGCAGCGGCAGAGGCCCCCCCTTCGCGACCGATCGGTTGCACGGCAGCTTGCGCGGGTCGGAACGGCTCGCTCGATCGACCGAGAGCAGCGGGGGCTCGAAGAGGAGGCGACGAGGCTGCGACGGAGGCATCGGGCAGCGGACCGGGGGGGGCCGGGACGGCGACGGGTGCGCGTGGAACCGCGGTCGCGACGCTCGCATCAAGATGGACCCCCGCTGCTGGAGGTGGAGACGTGACCGTCGGCCTGTCGGTCGGGATCGGTGGGGACGCGGGCGGGCCGCAGTCGGCTCCGCTGCATCCGGGCTCTCGAGCGGGCCAGAGCGCTCCCAGGCGACTGCGCTCATCGAGCCATCGCGTGAAAACCACGATCACCACGATGAACACCGAAAGCGCGGCAATCGCCCCGAAGATCCAACTCGGCAGCGTCTTGATGTGGCACCCGCCTTCCCGCCCGCACGTCCCTCCCGCACGCAGCAGCAAGAGCCGGACCGAGCGACCGCAGGCGGGGCCGAAGGCCCGCGCCGAGTAAACGGATCACCGCGGCGGAGGCTGCCGCGCTGCGCGCGCGGCGGCGAGCCCGAACGCCTTTTCGAAAAATGCCTGCAGAAAAGGAATCGAATGGGGCTCGCGGCCGGGTTCGAGCTTGCGGATCACATCGGCGCTCTCCAGCAGGTCGGCCGCGCGGTCGCGGGCACCGCGAGCCACTACGGAGATGGCCGCATCTTTCATCCGTTCGGCGAGACGTTCGCGTCGCTCGGGCGTAAAATACTCGTCCGTCGCGGCTTCGATCACTTCCCGCACCAGCGCCTCGGCGTCGGCAGCCTCGGTCTCCCGCGGAATCTTGGCCTGGACAGCCATCAACATCTTCTGCATGGCGGGAGGCTCGGGAAGCCACCCGCGCAGCTCCGGTTCGGCGTGCAGCGTTCCGGAGGCGGCGAGCGCTCGTTCCCGTTCGGCTCGGGCCAGCTTGGCTTCGTCCGCCGGGTGGATAGGACTCACGACCGGCGCCGGTCCGAGCAGATCGGCGTGGCGTTCGAAACTGAGCGGTACGAGTGTGCCGCTCTGAGCGTTCTCGAGAAGCGCGGCGGCGATGCGAGCGCGCGCCCAAGCGATGGGAACCGGCGCCGGCGGAGAGCCGAAGCGCTTGCCAATCTCACCGAAGCTTTCGCGCAGCTGCGTGCGGCTCATCTCCATGTCGGCAATCGACAAGAGGCCGGCACCACTTTTGATGATGACGTCGACCAGACGATAACGGCCATGCGGCGAGCGGGCCCCCAGCGTGAAAGCCGAGCTACCCGCGCTGTCCGGCGGCCGGAACCAAGCCTCCACCACCGGTGCGTCGACCTGCATAGGGCGCGCGACACGCGTTCGCTCGGGAATCGCGACGCCACGCGACTTGAGAACATTGAGGCCTCGCCGTGCGGCCTTTCGTGCGGCAGCGGGAGCTTGGTCGAACGCGGCCACCTCGGCCACGGCAGCCGCATTCCGGTGCGCCACCCAGGCCTCCACGAGATCGGCGGCGCGCTCTCCCGCTTCGTCGACCAGCGCGAGCGCTCGCTCGGTTTGGGCGTCGAGCCACGCCGGCTCGAATGCCGCCGTCTTGTCCTGGCCCTTGTTCTTCGCAGCCATCGCTTCCGCGTCAGCTGGAAACGACCTTGAGGCGGGTCTTGAGCCCGGAGCGACTCCCCTCTACGTCGGGCGTGCGCACGAACGAGTCGGCGGCCGTCGGTAGCGCGGGCGACGAAGTCCACTCCGCGAAATTGGGCGGTAAAGGGCCGGGGAGCGTCGGCTGAATCGTTCGTTCGAGCAGCTGGAAGTCGTGGCGCGCCGTGAGCGAGAGCGGAAGCTTTTTCGCCGGGCCCCCCTCTCGAAACCAGGCACGCGCGCGATTCACGTTCTGAATGAGCACGAAATGCTGCGGGTCGATTTTGGCCGCATGACTGAAGTGATCCATCATGCCCTGGAGATCGCCGCGGCCGTGGGCGATGCACGCCAGATAGTTATAGGCAAGACCGGGCAAAGGATAGCCGAGCTCGAGTGCGCGGCGTACGTGACCTTCTGCTTCTTCGAGAGCGCCGGCACGAACGAGGGCACCCGCGAGATCCATGTGCGCCGCGTGGTAGTCCCCCAGCCGCTCGAGAATCTCACGGTATTCGGAGACTCCTTCTTCGTACGATTCGCGAAGGCCGCTGTTCTCGGAAAACCACCGATTCATCAGCTCGGTGTCGGCCTCGCTAGCGTCGAACGGCGTCTTCAGCTCCTGGAATTTTTTCGTGAAGTAAACCTCGCGGTCGAGCCAACCCGCCTTCTCGGCATCGTCGAAGTCGCGCGTACCGGGATAGATCGAGAGGCACGAGAAGATGTACTGATGCGGCCGTGCCCGCGCTAGAAAGTCGAGCGTCTCCTGGAAGGTTTGCGCCGTCTCGCCTCGGTTGCCGAGCATCATGAAGTAGCGCACGCGGATGCCGAATTTTTTGGCAAGTTCGGTCGATTCGATGATCTCGTCGACGGTGATCTTCTTGTCGATCTTGTCGAGGATGGCTTGCGAACCGGATTCCACGCCCAGGCTGAGCCGCTCGCAGCCGGCGAGCCGCATCTCGCGCAAGAGCGGCTCGGTCAACAGATCCACGCGGGTGTCGCAGCTCCAGAAGAAATCGAGGCGACGCTCGCGGATGCCGCGGCAGAGCTCGATGACCCGCTTCTTGTTGGTCGTGAAAGTATCGTCCTTGATCTGGATCATCTTGACCGGCAGTCGCGCGAGAACCTTCGACATCGCGTCGAGCACGTAACCAACCGATTGTCCGCGGAAGCCGCGACCCCACGTCGTTTCCGCACCGCAGAACGTGCACGCCCACGGGCATCCCCGTGACGTCATGAGGATGTGGGTGTCGAAATAGTCCTGCGGTGACGCCAGCGAGTCGAGATCGGCGATCGAAGTGCTCTCTCCGCCGAGTTCCACCCGACCATTCGCGCGATAGGCCGTGCCGGCGATCCCCTGGGTAGGCTTTCCCTTCTCCAGCCGATCGATCAATTCGAGAAACGCGGGTTCGCTCTCGCCGAGAGCAACGGTGTCGATGTCCGCCACGTGCTGCAGCATCTCCGTCGCCAGCGGCGTCGCGTGCGGCCCGCCGACGATGATGTGAGAGTGGGGATGATGCTGGCGAATGGAGCGCGCCGTCAGAGCGACGCCGCGCCGGTTGGCGGTCCAACACGACATCCCGTAGAGGTCGGCGTCCAGTTGCTTGACGACCTCTTCGACCTGCGACCACGGGTACGAAGAAAGATTGAGAATCTTCACCTGGTGTCCGGCGCGGATCGCCTGCGCGCCGAGCGAAAACAGGCCGTACGGCGTTTGATAGAAATCGGGGTCGAGATCGCCCTCTCGATACTCGGCGGGAGGTCCGTCGTCACCCAGATTCGAAGCTTCGCCTTTCGTGGCGATTTTCCAGGGAGGAGGATAGAGGAGCGCGATCCGCATGCGGCAGCGGTCAGTTTAGCATCATCTTGCCCTGGCTCGCTCGGCGGTGAGCTTCGTCAATGTGTGGAAGAGGCCGTCGCTTCCTCTTTGCAATGGAGCTTCGCGGCTTCGAGCAGCCCCGACAGTACGAACGGCTTCTTCACCGTCGTGATCCCGCTGACGCGGTACGTCGACGCAGTAACCGCCACGACCGGGATCTTCGCGAGCTCGTCGTCTCGCTTCATGTATTCGATCAGCTGGAAGCCGTTGATGAGAGGCATGACCAGGTCGACGAACACCAGTTGAGGACGTTCGTGCCGCAGCAGGATCAGAGCCTCGAGCCCATTCGCAGTGGTGGCGACGCGATACCCTTCTTCGCGAAGCAAAATGGAGAACGCCTCGGAAACTTCCGGCGAGTCCTCGACGACCAGGATTTGGCATCCCGCTTCGGTGTGGGCCATACAGTAACGCTAGTAGTTGTCTCTCCGGACTGACCTCGGGCTTTGGCCGGGTGAACGGATTGGTCCTGCACCCGAACTGGCTCGATCGTGCGCTGACCCGAGGCGGCTCCGGATTTGCTTCTGCCTCGAGCAGCAGTCAACGCCGCAGGCCGGCCGTCGCGCCGAGTAACGAAACCGTGAAAGTCCTTGCCGTCGTCGTCAACTATCGTACCGCCGAAATGACCCTCCGGGCCGTCCGGGCGTTGCTCGCCGCACTCGATCAAGTTCCCGATTCGGAGGTCGTCATCGTCGACAACGATTCGCGCGACGGATCGTTCGAAAGGCTGTCGCTAGCGGCTCGGACCTTGGATCGGCCGGGACGCGTAACCGTCGTCCCCGCCGAAAAAAACGGAGGCTTCGGCTACGGCGTCAACCTCGGGATTCGTCACGGTCTCCAGCAAAGCTCCCCCCCCGAATTTTTCTACCTCTTGAACTCGGATGCTTTTCCGGACCCGAGCGCCGTGCGTGAGCTCGTTGAGGTTTTCGAGCGCGAGCCGCGCGCGGGCATCGCCGGAAGCTACATCTACGGCATCGATGGATTGCCCCACGTCACCGCTTTCCGCTTTCCGAGCCCCATGGGCGAGCTCGAGCGGGCTCTGCGACTCGGCCTCGTGTCGAAGCTGCTCGGCCGCTGGCGTGTGGCAATGCCCGTCCCCGACAGCGATTGCGTCGTGGACTGGGTCGCCGGGGCAAGCATGATGATCCGCCGAGAGGTGTTTTCCGACGTCGGGCTCTTCGACGAAACATTCTTCCTCTACTTCGAGGAAACGGACTTCTGCCGTCGGGCCAAGCAGCGCGGTTGGTCGACCTATTACGTACGCCGCAGCGCCGTTGCGCACATTGGTGGGGCATCGACGGGCGTCCACCAGCACAGCAAGCGCCGAATTCCGGAGTACTGGTTCGACTCACGACAACATTACTTCAAGAAGAACCACGGCGAGGCCTATCTGACTTTATCGGATCTGCTCTTCGCCCTCGGTTTTTCTCTGTGGCGCGTGCGTCGCAGACTTCAGCGAAAAGCCGACGAAGACCCGCCCGAGCTGCTCTACGATTTTCTGCGCCACAGCTGGCGTTCGCGCGTGCTCCCCTCACCGCCGGCCACGACGTCAAAGATCGGCGAAGTAGCGTCAGGGCGCAGGCGCGCGCTGACAGACGCCGCTCGCGCAGATCCCTGAGCAGCAGTCGCCAGCCACGCGGCAGGAGATCCCGGCTAGCTGACACGGCAAATCGCAGAAGCCGAGGGCACAATACTTGGAACAACATGCGGCATGGCTCGAGCAACTCCCATTGGTAGAGGTGCACGGCGGATCGGTCGGATCGGCTCCGATGGGCGGCCCACAAACGGCGGGAGACCCGGAGCACCCGAAGTTGCAGCACTCGGCGCTCGTCGTGCACGCGGTGTCATCGGCAAGACAACGAATTCGACAAGTGCGCTGATTTTGCGCGTCGGGTAGGCACTCGCCCATGCAGCAATCGCTCGACTGCGCGCAGCTTGCCCCCAAACCATGGCAAGTCCTCGTCGGAAATGCGCATCGGCCGAGGGTGGCGTCGCACGTGCCGCTGCAACAGACGATGTTGGTGGAGCCCGCGCCGCAAGCCTCGCCGGCCGGTTGGCATTCGTCGGCGTCGTCGCCCACCCTGCGACACAGCCGCGTCGATGAATCGCAGATGAACGAACAGCATTCGGAGTTAGCGGCGCAGGCGGCACCTTGAGCCTTGCAGAATCCTCCTCCGCACACGCCATTGGAACAGCCGAGCGAGCAGCAATCTTGCGGCCGGGTGCAGGCAACGCCGTCGGCCGAGCACACAGTTCGGCACGTGAGCGTCGTCATGCCCGGCTCGCATCGATCGCTGCAGCAGGAGCTACTCTGCGTGCAGGTGCCGGTGCGCTGGCAGGTGACCGGCTGGACACAGGTTCCGGAGATGCAAAATCGCGAACAGCATTGTTCGGACTGGGTGCACGGACTTTGCGCAGCGCGACAGATGGACGCTTCGACCGCCGCGTCCCGATCGTCGCGCACCGATGCATCCGTCACACCCCCCACGTCCCTCGGGTGGTAGCCGGCGTCGGCCCCACCGATTCCGACGACGCTGCTATCGCCGCGCGGTAGCACCTCCCCGACACTCAGCTCTGCGGAGCACGAGAGGATGAACGCGATCGACGCGACGAACGACCGCGACGGGCGCACGCCCCCCGCCCATCGAGGCTCGAAGATACGTCGTAAGGCCATCGGTGCACTGTGAGGGCTGACTTCACTTCCTCAACGTTGATTGGAAGGTCTTGCGCCCGATCCACTCTGTGCGCCCTCTTTCGCGCTCGCCGGCGAGAAAGTCCGCCCGTGGATCGACGATGGGAAACGACTGCGAAAGTTCTGGGCTCGCGCATTCGCCTCTGCTTCGCGGCCAAGCCTTCGCAACGCTTCGATGGCGAGGATCTCCCGCTCCTGAACGAGCGCGCCCGATGGAAACAACTGCTGGTGGCGCTGCACACCGGCAAGAGCGCGGCGCGGATCGGACGCGAGCACCCGCCGCGCCTCGGATAGGATCTGAGCTTCGGAGAGCTCGGCAGAAGCCTGTTGCTTCGGCGCTTCGTCGACCACGGGCGTAGGCCGAGGACTCGCGAGCGGCGGTTCGACAGCCACCGAAGCGCTTTCCTGCCCATCGCTGGTAGGCGCCGCCGCAAGCGATTCCCCGGCTGGTTCCCCGTTCGAAACCGCCTGTGTCTTCACCTTCGGATTGACGAGCACGGCGGTGCGATGGCGCCGGCCCTGGCGCGACGTACCCGAACCTACGGCGCTCGAGCGAGCCGGCGAAAGTGACTCGACCGCCACCCCGGGCAAAGGCTCGGCAGGGCGCAGCTGCGACGGCGCTGGCTCAGGCGGTGCCACTTGCAAGGAGCTCGCGATCTGGGCTGGCGGCGCGACATGCCGCGAGGACATCCACAGCCGATGTCCTCCCCAAATCAGCGCCGCGCTCGTCCCGATGACGGCCGTCGCCTTGGCGATCAAGACGGGTAGGCGGGCGAGCGATCCGGCGGCGTGCGGCGCCGACACTTGGAGCGGAGCGTGAGGCGGACTCTGCTCGAGCCAGGGGGGCGGGGACGGCGGCAAACTAGGCGGCAGACCGAGCGCGAGGGCAATCTTCTCGACGTCGCGCGAGGTGGGACGGTGACCCGCGGCCGCTCGAACGGCCCGACGCAACGACGCAGGTGCGCCCGCTTGATGTGAACTGAGCCTGGGTGGCTCACGGCGCTCGTTCATGATCCCGTCCTCCGAGCCGGCACGCGCGCCCACGCTCGCATGATTTCTTTGCGCGCCGCCTCGAGCCGCGAATAAGCCGTACGAAGAGGACAGCCGAGTGTTTGGGCGATCTCCGCCATCGATTGCTCCTCGATCTCATAAAGCACGAAGACTTCGCGTTTGGCGGGGTCGAGCCCGTCCAAGATTTCCAGCAAACGTTCGCGCGCTCGCCGCTCGTCGATTTCGTCGGATTGAGTCGGCAGCATGGCCAGGTCCGGCGGATCCGCGACGATCTGCTCGTGACGAAATCGCGCCCTGCGCCGATAGCCGGCGGCGACGCGCATGCAAATTTGATAGACCCACGTCCTCATCGACGAGCGACCTTCGAACTCGCCAATCTTTCTGTGGATAACGAGAAACACCTCCTGACAGACGTCCTGAAGGTCGGAAGGAGGGACGCCGCAGTAATGGAGCGTGCGCCAGACCTGTGGTGCATACTCATCGAGAATTTGCCTCAATGCTGGAATCGGCACAGCCTCCGCAGGCACTGGGTCCCTTCGAGGTGACTGACGCGCGGGTTGCATGGAGTTCCAGCCGCTCAGTACCGTGAGCGGGCCCTCATCATGAGCCAAATCGGCGGAGTAATCCACACCTCATGGAGTGCTCGTTCGCGGTCTTCTTTGCTAAGGAATCCGCCATGAGATGCCGATTTCGGCGAACGGCACGGTCGCCGAGGGACGATGAATGACCTGTACCTCTCCGGCCTCGTCCCTATAAAAGAACCGATCGCGAACCAGCGGCACCATGAGCCCAGCCGCCAAATGAAACGCGGAGCGGCCCCAGAGCGGCAAAAAAAACACTGCCCTCGCAGCCGGGCCGGCGATCAGGCTGGAGGGCGAATGGGGAATGTCGAGGGCGATCCCGGTCGCCGTCAACTGCAACACTTCCGCACCCAAGCATCCGCGCAGCTGGACCGCTCCCGGTGAGAAGAGCGTGGGACAGAGAAAGCCTCGGAGCGCGAACGCCCTGAAGTCGGCACCGCGCGCGTCCGGTGTGGATTGAAGATTCTCGAAAGGCCACACCAAGAGAGCGACTTCGAACGGCAGAAAGACAGGCGGTTCCAGCCGTATTTGGAGCCCGATGGCCGAAGAGACATTCGGCATGAGACCGAGTTCCGCCGAGCCGAGAATTCCTGCTTCAGCAGCCCAGCGCGAAACGGTTCGAGACGGCATCTTCGGGAGGCGTAATACGGCCGCCGGTGCGGCCCGGAGGGAATCCACCGCGAGCGCGACCACCAATGCGAGCGATTCGTTCAAGCTCCCACATTCGGGCGCCTCGCCCTGAAGCTCGCGCTGACCGATAACCGTCCCGTCGGAGGCAACGAGAACGAGCTGCGCGCGATAACCTCGGCGATTGCTGGTAGGTGCAATCCGTCCGCGAATGAAAATGTTGGCTCGATCGGAAGAAACGAAGACTTGCCGCTCGAGCAGCGCATCCACCGCGCGTCGCAGCGATGAACCATCGGTGCAGTCTTCCGCACCGGGAGCGCGTTCCCATTCGAAAGCAATCGCGATCGGCGGCGCCTCGCCCCCCCGAGCGCGTCCCTCCCACAAAACGAGTGCGCCAACCACGAGCGCGCACAGCCCGATCGCGTGCAAGCTCACGACGCGAACACGACCGCAGCGATCGCCCCGATCGACGTCGAATCTCGCGGCTCGCAATCGGACTGCCACCGTCGTCGGACCATAGTCGACTGGACGCGACTGTCCATGCGGCTCGGACGAAGCAGAAAAACGGGATGCGGGATCCGAAATCTTCGCACATCGACTCGAGCGCCGGCACTAACGGGGGGTAGCAAATTCGCAGACCGCATCCACGTCGGAGCGAAATCAATCCGCGCGGGAAAATTTCGAGGGAGCAGGTATCGAAATGGAACGTTCGCGAAGAACTCGGGATCCCCTGAGTGACGGGCAGCGTCATCCGGCAGCACAAGCGACATGGTTCGACCTCGATGAGCACGGAGGGGTGCTCGAACTCGATGAGCAGCTTGCTCATCTCAAGTTGTCTCTTTACGTCGTCGTTCCTTTCGTCGGCGCTCGAACGTCGTCGTGGTGGGAGACAGAAGATGGGACGTGGCTGAGAACGGCCGTCGTTGGGCTTGCGTAAGGCTGCGCGATCGACGACCTCGTGAGCTCTCGCGAGGACCGGGGGCAAAGGAGGCACTGATGCGAGCCGGTTTCGTTGCACCTTTCTTGATAACGGCAACATTCGGTCTGCTGGGCACTCACTGCATTGGCGAAATTGGGGGGGCGGGAAACGAGATTTTCGGACAAGGCGGTAGTTCGCCTTCGGGCCCCAGCACAGGCAGCGGCAGCGGCACCACCGAGACCGGCAAGACGGGTGTTGGCGGCAGCAACGATGACACCGGAGGATCGGTGGGAACGGGCGGGGGCTCTGACGAAGGAGGCGCGGCCGGCGAAGGAGGCGGTGCCGGATCGGGCGATATTACCGGCTCGGGTGGATACGGCGGGGGTGGCTCCGGCGGGCGCGGAGGCTCGGCCGGTTCCAGTGGCGCCGGCGGCTCCGCGGGTCGCGGAGGATCCGGCGGCGGCGGTATGGGCGGTATGGGCGGCAGTGGCACCACCGTTCCTTTCGCAGACGTGTCGAACATCGTGGCGCGCAACTGCGGGCGGTGCCATTCCACGTTCCGCAACTACAGCACGCTCACGACGCGCAGCGTATCGCGCTGCGGCGGCGATACACTGGCCAGGGCATTCGATCCCGCCAATAGCGCCATCTTGGAGCTGGTGACCGGCAAGTGCAGCATCCTGATGCCTCGCGGCTGTTCGCGCACCCCGTGCATCGCGCAGAGCGACATCGATACCCTTACTCGCTGGATCAACGACGGGGCGAAAAACAACTGACGCGGCCGTCGAACGGCTGAGCGTACGCGCTCGGCAGTGCCAGCGTCACGTAGAAGCCAGGCGCGGCGCACACGAGTCCGTGGACGTGATCTCCCCGGCCCCCCTGGCGTGCGACATGCGCGCGAAAGGACTCAGTCCCAAGCTCGATCTCGACGGCGTGAAAGTCGATCCTCGCCCGTGTCACCGGAAATTGCAGCTTGTACACCGCCTCTTTTGCGCTGAAGAGAAGCTTGGCGCGAATCTGCCGTTGGTCATCCGGCCAGGTCATGAGCGAGGCGCGCTCGCCCTCCCCCAGCACGATATCCCAGAGCTCGCGCTCGAGAGGACCATCGCTCTCGATGTCGATCCCCACCCCACCGATGGTGGTCCGATCACCCACCACGACGACACAGAGCTCGCCTGCATGTGAGATGGACCCGACGAACCCATCGGGCCAACACGGCACGCGATCCGAATCGGCCGGCAGAGCGACTTCGGGACAGCCGAGGCGTGAGAGCAGGCGCGCGCCGCACGCTGCGGCGCTCTTCCGGCCAGAGGTCGGCCGCGATCGAACCCACGGGTGCGACCATGACCAGCGCGAGATCTCGGAGCCGGCGCTGCAGCTCGCCCTCGAGAATTTCAGCGGGACTCGGCAAAGTCGTAACGATCGCTATGCACCTCCTCAAGCGCCCATGATGCTTTGGGCCCGAACGCCGTTTGCCGCGGCGACGCCATCGCGAGCGACCGCTGGCGCGGCGGCAAACGTGTCGACGGGTCGAGCTTCTGCCTGCTCGATGCATTCACTCAACCTTGCGGCCAGCACACGCACATTCGGCTCGAGCACCATGCTGTCGTGGTCGCCGGGCATTTCGAATACATCCACGCCCTCGACGTAGGGACCCCACCCGTTGTCGTGATAGACGAAGCGCCTTTCCCGGTTGATCACCCGGCCGGGACCGAGCACGGCGTGCTCATCGAGCTTGGGTCGAAACAGTGTGACCCGCAAGGGGAGCTTCACGATCTCGTAGCGTTCGAGGCAGCGGCGAAATGCGGTCTCCATGGCTTCGGAGTGAAAGTCGAATGGCGTCTTGCTGGAGCCGTTGCTGCTCCGATTTCGCCGCTTGGTCGTTTCCCAGGTGTAACGATCCTTGATCCAATCGAACAAATGCGCCGGACCGCGCTGTCGTAAGCGGCCGAGGTGCAGCATCCATCGATCGTGCGCAGTCAGCGGAGGTGAGCCGGGCATCGGCGTATCGAGCAGAACGAGCAGCGCGACACGTTCACCTTGCGCCAAAAGCTGCCTTGCCATCTCGTACGACGTGATCCCGCCGCCGGAAAATCCGCCCAACAAATAGGGCCCTTTGGGCTGCACCGTACGCAGCTCTGCGATGTAGTCGGCCGCCATCGCTTCGAACGTCTCGTGCGGCGTATGGTCGCCATAAAGACCGCGAGCCTGCAAGCCGTAGAAGGGCCGCTCTTGGCCCAACAAGAGTGCGAGATGCCGCAGATTCAGTACGTTGCCGAACATACCGGCCACCAGAAAAAATGGCGCTTGGGGCTCGGCGGGTTGGTTCGAAGCCGGGTGCATGGCGACCAGATGCGTGAAGCGCGTACGATGCGGTGTCGAAGAACCCTCGGCGGGTACACCTTCTCGACCGACGGTGCTTCGAATGAGCGCGGCGCAAGAGGCGATCGTGGGCGCCTCGAAGAGCACCGAAATCGGGTAATCGACGCGGTAGGTCTTCTTGATTTTGGCGAACAGGCGTACGGCGATGAGAGAGTGCCCTCCGAGATCGAAAAAGCCGTCGGCGACTCCGACTTGATCCACCCCCAAGAGCTCTTGCCAAAACCCCACCAGAGTGCGTTCGATCTCGTCGCGCGGCGCAACGTACGAGCTGGCCAGCTCGGGTCTCGCAAACTTCGTGCTCTCGTCGGTTCGCTCGGCTGCTGCTCGATCGGCTTCCGCAATGAGGTGGGCGAGATCCATCGAGCTCGCGACGACGAGCGGCCGAGTTACCTTGCCCAGCACCCGATCCACGATTTCGCAGCCCTCATCGGGCAAGATGCCCTGCTCGAGCTGTCGCAGGAAGAGAACCTCGGCGGGTGAAGACGGACGGCCCGCCGACGGCTTGGCCTTCCTTGGTTCGCTCGCGCGGGGGCTGATATCTTTCGGCTTGGCGAATTGTGGCGATTGATGGAGGCGGTGGAGCGTAAGCTCGCCGACTTCGATCAGCACTCGGCCGTTTTCGTCGCTCACGACGACGTCGAAAGACGCAAACTCGCCGGACGCGGAGCTCGTGTCGTGACGCTTCACCCAGCTCACCACCCGCGCGGGAAGAGGTCCGCGCACCGTCACACGCCGGTACGAAACGGGCACCCACAGCGTGTCGCTGCGATAGCCCTCGATGAGCTCCATGGCAAAGCCGGTGGCAATGTCGAGAAGAGCGGGATGGAGCGCGTAGCGTTCGAGGTCGGAGGCGAACTGCGCCGGCAGCTCGAGCTTCCCGATCGCCTCGCCATCCCCGTAGCACGCTTCGCGCAACACACGCCATCGAGGACCGAAGCGCATCTGCCGTTCCTGCGGCGATGCGATGCCCTCGGGATGCTTCTCGCTTCCAACGAGACAGCGGGAGGCAAGGCCATCCTCATTCTGCCGCACCGGTGCGCCCACCGATCCCAGCACGATCTTCGCCTGCGCGTTGAGCTCCCAAGCGAGCTCCTCCCCGGCCGACGGAGATCGGCTTTGCACCTCGAAGTCGTAACCCTGTTCGTTCGCGGCGAGCTTCACCCGGACGTCTTCCGCGGAGCCGTCACCTACCGCGAGCGGGCGCAAAAAGAGGAGGTCCCGTATTTCGAAAGGCAACTTCTCGTCGAGTTCGGAAAGTGCCGCGCGCGCCATCTCGAGGTAAGCGGTCCCCGGCACGAGCGCGTGGCCCTCGACGGTGCGATGCTCGTCGAGGATCCATTGGGTCCCCGGGCTCCATTTGCCGGCGAAGATGTGTTTTTCACCCTGCTTGGTATGCGTGAGGAACAGGGGATGCCGAGCCGCGGCGCTCGCAGCAGGCGCCGGTTCGTCGCGCCCGATAGCCGCTGCAGCTCGCGCGGCCATACCTACTTCGTTCCAGATACCCCACTTGAGACTGATGATCCGGCGCGCCGCGGACGCTCGGCCGCGAAAGCGTTCGCGATGCCGGCTTTGCGCATAGGCGTCGAGGAATGCATTGGCAGCGACGTAGTCCACCTGCCCGATAGAACCGGTGACGGTGCTCGTCGACGAAAACAGAACGAAAAAGTCCAGCGGATGGTCGGCCACGAGCGAATCGAGCACCAAAGTTCCGTGCACCTTGGGGGCGAAAACACTTTCCACGCCAGCTTGCGTCTTCTGAGGGATCAGCTCGTCTTTCATCACGCCCGCTGCGTGAAACACGCCGCGCAAAAGTCCGAAACGCTGCCGTGCAGTTTCGATGGCCTGGCGCATGCTCACCGGGTCGCTCACGTCCGCGGCAACGAGCAAAACTTCGGCGCCCCGGTTCTCGAGCTCTTGGAGAGCCTCGATCTTGTGTCTCGTCGCATCGGAAGCATCGTGAGACGCGAGCCAACCGTCCCATTGCGATCGCTCGGGCAGACCCGATCGCGAAACCAGCACGAGGTTCACTCGCGCCCGTGAAGCGAGGTATCTCGCCATCGTGAGCCCGATGCCGCCGAGGCCGCCGGTAATGAGGTACGTACCTCCTTCGCGAATCACGACCGGCGGCTGCGCGGGCTCGGAGTCGAGCGCGATCTTTTCATAGGTGTGTTCGAATCGCTTTCCTCGTCGAAGAGCGATCACCCGGTTGCCGGGCTCGACCATCGCCTCGGCAAAAAGTTCGCCGGCGAGCGTGTCCATCGCGCGGCTCGGCACCTCTCGCGCCCACGGTCGCTTGGGCGGAAGCGACACGTCGACACTCGCGCAGGTCACCCCCGGGTACTCGTGCGGAATGACCTTGCAGGGTCCGAGCACCGTCGCCTGATCGGGATACGGCAGAGGCTCGCGTTCGACCTGCTGCATGCCGCTCGATACGACGACGAGATGCACCGGACGCTTGGAGCTGTGCTCGCCCAGCGCCTGGGCCAAAAAAAGCAGGCTGTAGAAGCCACGCTCTTGGTTCCGATGGAAGAAGCTCGATCCAGGGCGGAACGTCTGGTGCGTGGCCACGAGCCAGAGGTGTGCGATGCAGTCCGGAGGCTTTCCGCTCGCTACCACATCGCGCAAGAGCGCATCGTAGCCATCCCGCCCGTGCTCGGGCGACAAGCGGTACTCGGTGTGGCTGAGCTGATAATAGGCGTCACTCGGCCGCACGACGACCACCTCGTGGCCACCCGTCCGGAGGCGCGCGGCGATCTTTTCGCCGAGTCCCGCTTCATCCATGAAGATGAGCCACCTTTTGGGCTCGTTCTCCTTGGACGCCGGTGCGGCGGTCTCCTTCCATGCCGGGCGGTAGAACCAATCGTCGACGTTGCCGATTTTTTTCGCAGGCATCGGCGCTTCGCCGGCGGGTGCGGCCACTTTCCCCGGTTCGATGAAATAGCGTTGATGCTGGAACGGATACGTGGGCAGGTTTACGCGCTTTCGTTTTTCGCCGCGCCTCGACTTCTCGAAATCGACGTGGACCGAGCTCGCCCACAGGCGACCGAAAACCGTGAGAAGAAACGCCTCGTCGGGCACCGCCTCGTCGGGGTGCCGCAGCGAAGAGAAGACCGGCTGACCTGGAGACAGACTTGGATGTTGGCGCGCGAGCGAGCTCAACGTCTTGCCAGGCCCTACCTCGAGCAGGGCCCGCCGCGGTCCCTCGAGCAGCGTCTCGAGTCCGTCGGCGAAGCGCACGGTGTGCCGTAAATGACGCACCCAATATTCCGGCGCGGTGGCCTCGGTTTGAGTGAGCCAGGTCCCGGAGAAGTTCGATACGATCGGGATCTTCGGCGAAGAGAGCGGAATGCTTCGCAGGTAGGCCGCGTAACGACCGAGAATGGGCTCGAGCATGCGCGAGTGCGCCGCAATGTGAATACGCACCCATTTCGTGTCCACTCCCTTCTCGACGAGCTTCCTGTCCAACGCTTCGAGCAAAGCCACCGGTCCCGAAGCGACCGACAACTCCGGGGCATTCACACTGGCCAGATCCAGCTCGTCACCGAGGAGCGGTATCAGCTCGGCGGCCGGAAGCGACACACTCAGCATGCCTCCTTGGGGAACCTCGTCCATCAACTTTCCGCGAAGAAGAACCAACCCGAGCGCGTCCTCGAAGCGAAAGACGTCCGACAAGCAGGCAGCGGTGATCTCGCCGAGGCTATGTCCGATCAGCGCATCAGGCTCGATCCCCCACGCCATCCACAACCGCGCGAGCGCGTATTCGACGATGAAGATGGCCGGCAGCTGCACGGATGGTTTTTCCAGTCGTCGCGCGGCGTCCTCGCGCGCGCCCTCCGCTCCGAACAAAAGCGAGCGCCCGTCGTCGTCGACCTTGCCTTTGAGCAGCTCGAAGCCACGATCGACCCATTCACCGAAGACCGGCTCGGTTTCGTAGAGGCCGAGGGCCATGCGCGGGTACTGCGCGCCGCCGCCGGGAAACATGAATGCCACCGATGGAACTGCTTCCCCGACGACGTGGGTGAAGACGCGGCGCGCGTCGTTCCCGCGAAGCAGCTCGATCGCTTCTTGCCGATTCTTTGCTGCGAGAACACGCCGGTGAGCGAATGCCCGCCGGCCCACCTGGAGCGTATGGGCGATGTCGGCGAAATCGTGCTCCGGCCCGGTGGCGAGATGGTCGGCTAGACGGGCCGAAGCAGCGTCGAGCGCGGCACGGCTGCGCGCGGACAGCGCGAGGAGCTGATAGGGGCGCCGCGACGACGAGGAAGGTAGGCCGCGGGGAGCCTCTTCCAGAACGACGTAGGCGTTGGTGCCCCCTACCCCGAGGGAGTTGACGCCGGCGCGCCGGGGCTGCGAACCTTTCGGCCATGGTCGCAGCTCTCGATTGACGACGAACGGGCTATTTGCAAAATCGATCTGTGGATTGGGAGTTTCGAAATTGAGGCTCGGCGGCAGCTTCTGCTGGTGCAACGAAAGCGCTGTCTTGATGAGACTGGCAACGCCCGCCGCCGTGTCGAGATGGCCGATGTTGGTTTTGACCGACCCGACCGCGCAAAATCCCGCGCGGCTCGTCGATTGACGAAAAGCCTGGGTCAGGGCGGAAATCTCGATGGGATCTCCCATCGCGGTGCCGGTGCCGTGGCATTCCACGTACCCGATTGAATCGGCGCGGACGTTGGCCACCGCCATCGCTTCTACGATCGCGCCTGCCTGTCCGTCGACGCTCGGCGCGAGATAACCTACCTTCCCCGAGCCGTCGTTGTTCACCGCCGAGCCTTTGATGACCGCGTAGATCGCATCGCCGTCTTCGATCGCGTCGCGCAGCCGTCGCAACACGACGATGCCCGCGCCACTCCCGAATATCGTACCTTCGGCGCGGTAGTCGAACGCACGGCAGTGGCCATCGGGCGACAGGATCTCGCCCGGCTGGTAGAGATAGCCACGCTTGTGCGGGATCTCGATCGTCACCCCTCCCGCGAGTGCCATGTCGCACTCACCCGAGAGCAGGCTCTGGCAAGCCATGTGCGCCGCCACCAGAGACGTCGAACATGCGGTTTGGACGTTCACGCTCGGCCCCCGCAAATTGAAGCTGTAGGAGACGCGCGTCGTCAGAAAATCTTTGTCGTTGCCGGTATGCCGCAGAAGAAAGAGCCCGACCGATGCGACGAGGTCGGGACGGGTGAGCAAATTGAAAGCGAAGTACGCGCCCATTCCGCAGCCGCCGAAGACCCCGATCGATCCCCCGAACGTTTCGGGCATGTGCCCGGCGTCTTCCAGCGCCTCCCAAGCGCACTCCAAGAAATGGCGATGCTGCGGGTCCATGATGGCGGCTTCTTTCGGACTGAATCCGAAGAACTCCGCGTCGAATCCGTCGAAGTCGTCCAGCACCACGCCGGACTTCACGTAGTTCGGATTCGACAGAATCTCGGCTGGCACGCCGGCCTCGTGAAGCTCGCCGTCGGTGAAGGTACGTACCGATTCGACCCCCTGCTCGAGATTGGACCAGAACTCGCCCACGCTCCGGGCGCCGGGAAGCCGCGCCGCCATGCCGACGATGGCGATGTCATTGTCGTTCTTGACTTCATCGACCATGGGCGTTCACCCCTCGAGCTGCCTCGTCCGACGTCTCATGCTCATCTCGCGCCGCTTCTCTGCACGTTCGGTGCCTTCCTGTGCGGCACTGGACGATCCTTCGGCCGTGAGGAAATCGGCGAGCAATCGGATCGTCGGGAAGCGGTAAAGATCGGTGAGCGTGACCGGCTGCGAAACCAGCTCGCGAAGGCGCCGGTGCATCCGCACGACCAGCAAAGAATGCCCGCCGACATCGAAGAAATTGTCGTCGACACCGATGCCGTCGCGCCCCAGCACTTCCTGCCAGAGCTGCGCGATCGTGGTCTCCATGTCGCTCTTGGGTGCGACGAACTCCCGCGCGGCCGAAGCCTCCGCGAGGTCGGGCGCTGGCAGGGCTTTGCGATCGATCTTGCGGTTCGGCGTGCGAGGCAGCTCGGCCAAGGTCACGATGTGCGAGGGGACCATGAACTCCGGCAATCTCGCCCGAAGTGAGGAGCGCAGTGCGCCCTCGTCCAGAGGCTGGCGTGCCGCGACGTATGCGACGAGCCGCTGATCACCGGGAACATCCTCGCGCAGCACGACCGCGCACTCGCGTACGCCGGGCTCGCGATCGACTGCCGCCTCGATTTCGCCGAGTTCCACACGATGGCCGCGGATTTTGATCTGGTGATCGCGCCGGCCCAAAAACTCCAGGACGCCACCCTCGCGAAATCGCGCAACATCGCCGGTACGGTACATGCGCCCGACACGCGCAAACGGATCGGCCAGGAATCGCTGTCGGGTGAGCTCGTCACGTCCGAGATACCCTCGCGCGACCCCCTCTCCGCCGATGAAGAGCTCGCCGGGTGCCCCTTCGGGCACCGGCTCGCCTTGGGCGTCGAGGACGTACACCCGGGTATTGGCAATAGGACGGCCGATGGGAACGGGGTGTTCGTCTCCGTTCAGTTCGTGCACGGTCGACCATACGGTGGTTTCCGTCGGGCCGTACATGTTGAGGATGCGTGCACCGGTCGCGCTACGAAGCGTACGCGCGAGCTCGATCGGCATGGCTTCGCCGCCCACGAGCAAGAACCGAAGCTCGCCAAGAGCCTCGCGCGCATCGGGATCGTCGAGGAGCATGCGAGCCATCGAGGGCGTGCATTGAAAGTGGGTGACTTGGTGGCGGCGGATCGCGGCCGCGATCGAATCATCGGCATCGCCGGCGTCGGTGTAACGCCTCAGCGCGGATTTTCGGAGTCGCTCCAGGTGGCGCAGGTGCTCGAGCACCAGCGCTGTGGGTACGCCGAAGTCGATGAGACAGGCAATCTCGTCGACTCCCATCTGGGCGAGCTCGTCGAGCAGGCGGAGGCACCCTTCCGGGCGGCCGAACAGGCCGCTGGTCTCGTAGTAGCGAGTGAAAGCGTGCTCGAGCAAGGCGTCTCGTTCATCGTCCGAGAGGTGAGCGAGATCGTCGCCTGCATCGGCCGCCGAGTCCTTCGGCCGCGAAAACGCGGGAAATGCCCAGGCATAGTGCTTGAGCAACTCCAATGACGAGCCGAGATAGCGCTTCAGCGGCTCGCGTACCGCAGCGCGGACCGCGGCATCGTCGTCGCCGACGAACGCGTGGAGCATCAGCGAGACGACACCTGCGTCCGGATCGTGTCCGTGCTCGCGGCGTGCCGCGCGGTAGGCCTCGATTTTGGGAGCCAGCTCGGCGGTCGTTTGTCCGAGCAGGTGCGTCAGCACGTTGGCTCCGATCTCACCGGCTTTCTTGTAGGTCTCCACATTCCCGGCGGTGGTGATCCAGGTCGGCAGCTCGCGCTGCAAAGGGCGCGGCAGCGTGCGAACCGGCACCGGTGCGCCGGACGGACCGGGAAACGGCACGGCCTCCCCCCGCCAGAGGCTTTTCACCACCTCGACGTCGCGGAACATGATCGCCTTGGCGTCCTTGAAGGCTTCGGGTCGGAGAACGAAGTCGTTCGGCTGCCAGCCCGAGGCAAACGAGATCCCGACGCGTCCGTGCGACAAGTTGTCGACCACCGACCACGCCTCGGCGACTCGCGCGGGGTGATGCAGCGGCAAAACGACACTGCCGGCGCGGATTTGCACATTCTTGGTGAGGACGGCCAAGGCGGCCCCGGTCACCGCGGGATTCGGATAGAGACCGCCGAATGCGTGAAAGTGGCGTTCGGGCGTCCATACCGCCGAAAAGCCGTGCTCATCGGCGAACTTCGCTCCTTCCAAGAGCAGCTGGTACTTGTCTTCGCCGTCTTGCGCTTCATCGCTGGCGAAATAGAACAAGCTGAAATCGATCGCTCGATTCCTGAGCGCCAATACCGGAGGTCGCAACCCGTCCCGATCGCGATCGCCGTGGATCACCACCTTGAAGCCGCGGGTGAGAGGCCAGAAAAGCTCGAGCACCGATATGTCGAACGACAGACTGGTGACCGCGAGCCAGGTGCCGGGAGGATCGTGGACGATGCGCTCGTCCATGCCGGCGAAGAAGTTCACGACGTTGCGATGCTCCACCATCACGCCCTTGGGCGTCCCGGTGGACCCCGAAGTATAGATCACGTAAGCAAGGTTCTCGGGGCCGGGGCCGCCTTCCAGGTCGCGCGCCGGCTGACGCGCGATCGCGTCGCGGTCGGCATCGAGGCGTACCAGATGGGTGCCCGCCTTGAGACCGAGCCCCGCCGCCCGCGACTCGTCTTCGACGACGACCACGCGCACGTTCGCGTCGTCGAGCATGAAAGCAATGCGGTCCACGGGGTAGCGTGGGTCGAGTGGCACGTAGGCGCCGCCTGCCTTCAGGATGCCGAGCGCCGCCACGACCAACTCGAGCGAGCGCTCGACGCACAGGCCCACCAGTTCGTCGGGGCCCACTCCGAGCGAACGCAGATGACCGGCCAGCCGGTTCGCGCGCTCGTTCAGTTCTCGGTAAGAAAGAACGTCGTCTTCGAATGCGAGCGCAGCTCGGTGCGGCGTCCGCGCCGCCTGCTCCTCGATGAGATGGTGAATACACGCTTCCGGATAACTCTTCAGCGTGCGGTTGTACTCGACCAGAAGCCTATTTCGCTCCTGCTCGCCGACGAGGGCCAGCTTGCCCACCGGTGTTTCGGCACCGCGCGTCGCCGCTTCCAAAAAGGTGGCGAGCTCACGCGCGATGGCCTTCGCTTTGTCTTCGGGAATGCGGCTGGTATCGCAACGCAGCCGCGGATGGCCCTCCGACGGCACCACCAGCGAAAGGACACAATCGGACAGCGGCTCGGCATCGATGGCGACGCACACCGCCCAATTCTCTGCTCCGGCCGACCGCCTTTGATGGCGCAGCTCGGGGTATCGTGCGACCACGTCTTGAAGATACGTGCCATGGCCACGCGCAGCTTCGAGCTCGGATGCGATCCGATCGCGCACCGCACCAAAACAGGCGCCATGGTCGATATGAATCGATAGCGGCACGGTATCCGCAATCCATTTCGAAAAATCAGGAACGTCATTGGCAATCGACCGAGTCCTGAGGGCAATCGAGAATGCCTCCTTGTGGCTCATCCGCGAGCAGTACACCCCCAAGGCGGCCATCAAGGATGTCGCATCTCCCAGCGCGCGTGCCACGGGTTCGGGAATCTCCAGCGGAATGTCCAACTGGCGCGACGCTTCCGCCGGGCTCGGGAGCGCGTACGGCGCATCCACGGGCTCCAAGCCCAGACGCTCGACCCAAAACGATTCACCTCGAGCGAACCGTCGATCGAGCTCGCTCAGGCGCTCGCGCCCGCCTTCGGAGAGATTTTGTAGCTGGCCACCGACCTCGAGCCCGAGCCGGCGTGAGGCTTCGCGAATCCCGACCGGGCGGCCGTCGAGCGTGGAGAACGCAAGGAGGGCCAAGACTCCGTCTCCGGTGGCAACGCCGATGGCGTCGTCGTCCAACGAGGTCACGCATCCCGGCGGAGCCCCCCCGCGGGTCGTGCGCGCTTCGGCGCGCACGACGGCCAGCGTTTCGCCGGCCGTGAAAATTTTGGCGAGCCCGAGTTGATTGGCGTGGCGCTCGCCGAAATCGAGTGCGCGCACGAGGGCTTCGAGCTCGTGGGCCCCGCGCGTCCAATCGATGACGCAGGCAGCTTCGGGACGTCGGTATCGTCCGAAATAGAGCCTGTCCTCGAGGGTCTGCGGCGTCGATGTCACGGGGCCTGCCGCGAGCTCGGCCGCGAGCTCGGCAAAGCTCTCGATGGCGACCGCGAAGCACTTCGTGTTGAGCGAAAGCGAGGTCTCGTCGGGGGCGACTTCGAAGGTGACCTGTTTGAGGATGGCGCCCGCGTCCACCTTCGCTCCCATGAGGTGCCAGGTCACGCCGTAGCGGCTTTCTCTGGCCATCAGCGCCCACGCGGGCGCATTGAGACCGGCGTAACGGGGCAGCGGTCCATCGTGAAAATTGATGGCGGCCTTCCTGGGGAGCGAAAGCACCTCGTCGGGAATCACCGCAAGATGCGTGATGGCAAAAAGATAGTCGAACGGCTCGCGTCTCAGCGCTTCGACGTACGCTGCGCCCGGATCGACGAGCGTGAGCCCTCGGCCGAGCGCCCATTGCACGACTCGCGGCGCACTGGACACGATCCCCCGAATGTCGTGGCCTTGGCCCAACAGGATTTCTCCGCATTCGGTGAGAAGAGCATCGGTTCCCAGGATGAAGCAGGAAAAACGAGTTGGATTTGCCATTGACCTCTGAGCGCCCCCTGCGACGATTCACCGCACTAGAAAAACTCAGCGATCAATCTGGTCCGTATCCCTGCATTTGGAAGTCAGAAAAGGTCCGACGGTCTTCGGCTCCTCTGCAAATCAGCCGAGCCCAGATTGACGTCTCGATCTTTCGCCATAGAAACTCGCTCACGAACTCGCAGCCAGGCTCGACAGTGCCCGCCGTACAAGTGATACGTTCTTCCACGACTTGGACAATCTGACTCACACCTTGGCCGGACTTCTGATGGCCGAAGCCGCCGTGGCGTTGCGCGCGCGTAAAGGGAGCGAAGCCTCTCGCTCCTGGCGAACGGCCGCGTACCTGACATCGGCGGTCGTGCACAACCTCCCGGATTTCGACTTCCTCTATACGGGGATCACCGGCGGCTCCCTCGGCTATCTCCTGCATCATCGAGGGCACAGCCACACGGTCGTCGTAGCTTCGGCTCTCGGCCTGCTGGCCCTCGCCGTGGTGGCGGTCGTTGCGCGCCGCCGCAAGTTCGGTTGGTCTCGCTCGGATTTTGGTTGGCTCTTCGGCCTGTGTTGGTTCGGTCCGCTGGTGCACATCGCCATGGACTTCACGAACAACTACGGCGTGCATCCCTTCTGGCCGCTCTACGATGGGTGGATCTATGGCGACGCCATCTTCATCGTGGAGCCTTACTTTTGGGCGATTGGCATTCCGCCGCTCATCTTTGCTGCGGAAGCTCGGACCACGAAGTCGATCTACGCGTTGTTTCTGGTGCTCGGCGTCGGGCTCTGCTGGCTCGTTTCGGTCAAGGATTCCCCCTGGGGAGTGCGCTTGATTCCACCGCCGATGGCGCTTGGCGTCACCATAGCCGCGGGGGTGGTCACCGTCGGTTCGTGGCACGCCGACCCGCGCACGCGCATCGCTGTTGGCGTGTTGGGCTCGTGGGCGGTCGCCGTAATCTTCTTCGTGGCGTCGCTGAAAGCGAAACGCGCGGTGTTGGGCTCATCGCTCTTGACGGGTGCTTGGGTACACGACGTCGTGGTTACGCCGATGCCGGCCAACCCTCTCTGCTTCAGCGCATTGGTCATTCAGACGCGCGGCGGCCATTACGTCGTCTCTCGGGCGACGGTGGCGACGATACCCGGCATGCTCCCGGCCGAACGGTGTCCGGTCGATACCGGCCAGGACACGACGGCTCCCCTCGCCGGATCTTGGGATAGCGAAGCGCCTGGTATCCGCTGGCGTGGCGAGTTCAGCGCGCCCCTCGAGCAACTCGTCGCTCTCGCCCGCGATCAATGTGAGGCGGCCGCACTCCTTCGCTTCTTGCGCGTTCCGTACTGGATCGAGTCCGCCACCGAACAATATATCGTCGGCGATCTCCGCTACGATCGAGCCCCGGGTCTCGACTTCTCCGACGTCGCCTTGTCTGCCCGCTCCAGCGCGTGCCCGCGCGCCGTGCCCCCATGGATCCCACCCAGGCGGGATCTACTCGAGTTGCGTGAGGGCCCCTAGCATGACTGCCGTAGTCTTGGCATCGGCAGATCACGATCTGCGAGTGCTAGCGAATCGGTTCGGCGGGGGGCTTTCCGCCTTCTACAACGCGCCGCCCCCACCGCCAACAACATGAGCAGCCACGGACGGCTCACGGTATCCGCTCGCGGCATCCGACAACCGCAACCGCTTTCCCCGGGACCCGCCTGGCTCGCGCCAGCGGCGCCGCCTGATCCTCCCGTGGTTGCGCCACCGGCGCCCGTGGTTCCAGTCGTTCCCCCGCCGGTCGTCGCTCCTCCGGTGGGGCAGACGCCGGCGTCGGACGTCGCGCCACCGCAGGCATCGAGCGTCAGGCAATCCTTGCCCGCCCAATCACACGTGCTGGCGGCCCGCCCGGTGCATCCGGGGGGGACACCTTTGACTTCGTTCAATCGCATGATCGGCGCGAGCGAGCAGGGAGCGGACGTGAAGTTCGCGTCCGGCGCGAAGCCGATGTACGAGGGGTCACCCGCCTGCTGGGAGAGCACGCAAACATAGACGCCGGTCGTGGTCCAAGTAAGACAGCTGATCGCTCCGTCGAACATCTTGTCCCCGAACGTGTAGTCCGGACCCGAACTCTTGTAGACACCCATCAACGATTCTTCGATGAGCTGCGCGCTCTCGACCGGTGTCCCGTAACCTGCCAGTGCCGTCGATCCATCGGGTGAGAGCGCGAATCCGAATAGCTTGGCGCCGGGCATGTCGCCGGCTCCGGGATGCAAGATTTCCTTCCACGTCTTTCCGCCATCCGACGAGTACAAGAGCGCATCGTCCGCCGTATCGATATTGGTGCGGTCTTTCCAGGCGTCGGTGCGCACGAAGATCTTTTGCGGCTCGGTGGGGTGAATCGCAGCAATGTAGGGAACCCGATCCCCGTTCGTGCCGGGAATCATGGTCGATGTCCAATGGGCGCCGTGGTCGCTGGAGCTCAAGAAGAGGCCGGTCGACGTTTCGGTCAACCCATTCGCGCCGCTGGCGACAATGTGCGCGGGATCTTTCGGATCGATATCGACGGTGTACACAACCGCCGCCGGAAGCGGCGCCCCAACGAGGTTCCACGTCATACCGCCGTTCGTCGATTCCTGCAGCCGATGTACGGGCGCACCGCCGTCGCCATAGATCGTTACGAGCACGATCGCATCATTGCGGTTGCTGCGTGAAATCGAAAAGTCGATGATCGCTTGGTTGGGAGCCTGCAGAACGGATGCCCATTGACATCCGTGATCGTGTGAGATCGTCAGAGCTCCCTGGACCCCCGCGAGGAGCGACTCGTCGGCCGTGAGATCGACCACCGGATCGCCGGTATACATCTCGTCAAAAGAGAACGCCGCTTCACAGACGTGATACCAGTTCTTGCCTCGATCGCTGGTCGTGAGAAGACCGTACGTCGCAGCCAGCGTGAGCCGATTCGGATCCGTCGGGCTCTCGAGCAACCGCTGCGATCGAGGGAATCGACCGTTGGCAAGCGCCGTGGAAGCGCACGATAAGCTCGCTAAAAGGATCGCCGCTCTTGCCAACCTCGTCGAACGCGTCTGCATGAACGGCAGGTTAGCATCATGTTTCTAGTCCTCATCCCCAAGATCGAATATCACCTAGTCACGGACTTTCTTGACCTATCTGCCCCGGGGACGAGCAACTAATCCGCGGTTTCGAGCGCGCTTTTGCCGATTGCAATGAGAACAGCTGCAATTTTTTTCGAATAGCCAATCGGCCGTATGGCGATTCCGACTCGTCACGCAGTTGCGACGGCGCACCGCACGTCGCCGCGCGCTGTACGCAACGACTGCTTGCGTGTCGCCTTCGGATTCCAGATTCATCCAACTTTTGCAGCATTCGCACCCTGATGTCGCGCGAACGAACGCGAACGTAGAAGGAAATCAATCGAGGGTTCCATGCTCGATTGGAACACTTTGGCGCCCGTACTGGACGCGCCCATTTGATACATTGACTTACCTGAATTTGTCGGTATAAAAACTCACATTCCGGACGGGTAGATCGACTCGAGCTGCCCTGGTCCAGGTGCCAGCTAGTTCCCGCCCGCCGGGGCGGAGAATTATCCGGCGAGGAGGAAGCATGAGCTTCAAGCGAACCTCGACCATTTACTTACTTTCAGTCGGCATTGGCTCGCTCCTCCTCGGTGGTTGCGGCAACAAAGACGGGTCGGTTTTCGACCCGAATGCGAGCGGCTCCGGTACTGGGACCCCCACCGGCACCGGAAGCACGGGCAGCCCCGGGGCGGGCGCGGGGGGCAGTATCAACGTGACGGGGACCAGTACGGGCACCGGCACCGGCGGAGGCAACGTCGATCTCGATTCCGGCTGCGCGAACCAGCAGGCGGGTACCACCTCCATCCCGACCGACATCTTCATCATGCTCGACAAGTCGGGCTCCATGGGGTGCTCGGCGATGGATAATGCGTGCACGAACCCGGAGAACACGATGCAGGTGCCGCCCACGCGCTGGACGGCCGTCACCAACGCCATTACCGGCTTCATCAACTCGATGGACAGCACGGGAATCGGAGTCGGGATCGGGTTTTTCGGGCTGGAGACCGGCACGATGACCGTTTCATGCACGGCCGCCGATTACGCCACGCCGAAGGTGGCGATTGCCCCGCTTCCGGGCAATGCGATGGCGGTGGCCAATTCAATCACGGCCACGGTACCCAACGGCGGTACCCCCACGACGCCCGCGCTCCAGGGAGCGATCAACTATGCAAGGGCTTACACCGCAGCAACACCCGGACGCACCGCAGCCGTCGTTTTGGTGACCGACGGCGTTCCGACCGGATGCGGGGGGGGCAACACCGTGAACGCCGCTTCTGCAGCCGCCCGAGCCGCCTATACCGGCACCCCTTCCATCAAGACGTACGTCGTGGGCCTGGGCGCCACCGGGAGCCTCGACACCATCGCGCTGGCGGGATCCGGCGACGTCACCCATTATTTCCCGGCCACTTCGGACGTGTCGGCGCAGCTCCTCGCGGCACTCAAGCAAATCTCCGGCGCCATCTCCTGTGACTACAACATCCCGATGGTGCAAGGCAGGCCGCTCGACTACAGCGCCGTCGCCATCGAGATCAAGGTCGGCGCGAGCGGAAAGCCCACCCTGGTTCAGCGCGTCGACAGCGCGGCCGCCTGTTCCGGTGCCACCAACGGCTGGTACTACGATAACAACCCGCCGATGACCCCGACGAAGATCACGCTCTGCCCTCAAACGTGCGACCCGTTGAAGGCGAACGACGGCAGCTCTCTCAAGCTCGTCATCGGATGCGCGGGGATCCCGCCGCAGTAAGCCCTCACGTTCCTGCCCGCCCCCTTGGGCGAACGAGCTGATCCGGATGAGCGAGCGCGGCATGATCCGGTGCGGCCATCCATCGCGTGGTCGCTCAATGGGAGCTCTGAGATCCTACGCGGAGCCCTGCTGCGCGGGATCTACCGGATCCGCCGCGATCTCGGCGATCACCCTCTGGACGGATATCGGGAGGCCGACCGACAGGGAAAAGCATCGCCACTTTGGGCCACCGCCCCAGCGAAAACCTCGTAAATTCAGGAGCGGGAGACGGGATTTGAACCCGCGACGTCCACCTTGGCAAGAGGGATCAATCGCTTTCCAGTCGTTTCCAGCCAGTTCAGATCGCAGTAGTTCCAGGTAGTTAGCGTTTCGAGGCGTTACCCGAGCGTTCCAGCGGTTTCGCCCAAGTGGGGAGGAAAGTGGGGAGGGTCGTCGGGCAAGTGGGGAGGGTCCGCGTGCCGACCCAGTCCATTCTTCTGCAAGGCGGAACGAAAGCTCGCCAACGCTCGATGGCGACGAGCGGGCGCAAGAGCCGGAGGCTGTCCTGACCTCTTCGCCAGCGAACGTAGCGGTCGCGCTCAGGTCGCCTCACGCACGCGTGCCGAAAGGACACATTGCTTCGTGAGGGCTACGCGGCCAACAAAGTAGGCCACCCAGGCGCAGTGCGGGTACTCGACGACGATATCGCCGACGACGGCTCGGCGTTCCTCGTCATGGAGCTTCTGCAAGGGGAGTCGCTCATCGCGCGAGCAAACGGCCCGAGCGGTGGGATCTACTCGCGTGGATGGTGCGAAATCCTCGATGTTCTTGCGGCGGCGCATGCACAAGGAATCGTCCACCGCGATCTCAAGCCGGACAACATCTTCCTGACGGTCGGTGGCGGCGTCAAACTGCTCGACTTTGGAATTGCAAGATTCCTGGATTCCGTGCCGTCCGGTTTCAAAGACCACGACCGGCACCGCGCCCAGCTGTCTGCCGGAAATGACGCTTTTGGCGACCCAGCGCATCACCGCGAGGGCCGTCCCCCAAACCGTACGCGAATCGTCCCCGCACGGTGTACCTGTGCTCCAAGGAACCGGTCCAGTGGTGTCTGGCATCGAGAAGACAATCCGCGCTTGCCGCGGCAGAGATGGCCGTAAGCGGCCACGGTTCGGGGCAGTCTCGCGGCGGTTGCTGTGGGGGACGC
>WNGB01002057.1_pt1 | contig 32765 bp, 32 predicted proteins | sample 5400681 | NCBI WGS metagenome assembly WNGB01 (sample SAMN13153367, study PRJNA577476) | soil metagenome | isolation source: 115 cm soil or saprolite under grassland replicate 2 | place: USA:California | collected 2016-06-15
TCGGCCCGGTACCCACCGGGCCTTCGTCGTGCATCCGGGACGAGGAGACACATCGTCACCCCTGCGTCGCCGATGCCTCCGGCGATTGGACCACCGACCGGACCCCGGCGGACGAACCGGACGTCACCCGTGAAGGCCCAGGACGGTCCGGTGTCCCGCGAATGAAGCGCCCCAAGGTCCACGACGAAAACCTTCACCGATCCTCCAGGCGGAATGAAGAGGACGACCGGCGAGTGCGCACACCGTCACACCGTCCCAAGGAGGGAGAAGGTTCCCTGTTCCTCGTCTCGCGCGACCCGCACACAGCTCCCTCCCTCTCGGGTTGAAAAACAGCGTCACCCGATGCCCCGCGATCGTCCGGCGAAGATGTGACTCCCTACCTTGCTGTCTTCACTGCGCACTCCCCTGGGATGTCCAGCTGAGTCATCCTGGGACCCTGCGGACGACAGCTACAAGAGGCCCTGCTTAGTGCGCGCATCGCACTGCCTCCGCCAGCCGCGCCCTGCGTATCTGCATCGCTCGGGGACGAATCCTTCGCCATCTCCCATCGCTGGATCCCCGCTGGTACACGTCATCCCTCATTCACCGCCCTCGCGTCTACCATCGCCAGCGTGAGCAGGCGTCAACGGTGAAGCACAGGCGTCCTCCCGCGATCCCTCACACCGAGGCCTCCCCCAGCCCGGCCTTCTGGAAGAAGGAATTTTACGAGGGCGGCGAGGAGTGGATCGGAAGGGGGTCGTAGGCGTGGCGCCAGCTTGGTGTGACGTCAGCCTGCTCATCGGCAATGAGGTGTGGAGAATAAAAGGAGGGGCCGGGTTGTCTCGACCCCTCCCGTGACTAATGCGCTATGGGAACAGCGCGAGAACGCAGGCGTCGAAGCTTCCCTCTTTCAACTGCGCGGCTCCAACGTCGAGGAATCCCGGTGGTATCCCTTGATCCTTCAGCAGTTGATGAAGGTAGCGGCCGAGATCGGCAACCTCGCCCGGATATGTCGCACCACTTACAAGGATGCCCTCACAGGTCGCGTGCGAGGTAGCCGGGTCGGCGGCCGCCGATCCAGTTAGCGCCCCGCCCAACGCCAGCACACAACACGCCACAGCGACACGCTTCATCTCTCGGCCTCCCCTTGCCTGGAACCCCAACTCCTTCTACACAGGGCCCATGGGAAAGACAAGTGCGCCTCGTTAGGACATCGAGGCCGACGTGCTGCGACCGGCCAGCGGCCGATGATTGCCGGTTCCCGGCTGGCACAGCCTTGCTCCACCGTCGTCTACCCTCGCCTGATGGAAGAGTTCCGCGACGAGAAGCCGATTCACCCGAAGGGCACGCTGCGCCGCTCGCTCGAGCGCGCCGGCGGCCTCGCGATCCTGATCGGCGGGACCGCGCTCAAGTGGGGCTTCATCTTCGTCAAGTTCTTCGGCTTCTTCATCTCCGTCGCGGCGTACTCGCTGTGGTTCAAGAGCTGGACGTTCGCGTTCGGCTTCGTGCTGATGATCCTCATCCACGAGTTCGGCCACATGCTCGAGGCGCGACGCCAGGGGCTGAAGGTGTCGTGGCCGACGTTCATCCCGTTCTTCGGCGCGTTCGTCACGATCGAGAAGGCAGGTCTGACACCGTGGCGCAACGCGATGATCTCACTGGCCGGCCCGTTCGTCGGCGGACTGGCGGCGGCGGCGGTGTGGGTTATCGGTGCGGCGCGCGACTCGACGATGCTCGAGGTGCTCGCGAACATCGCGTTCCTCCTGAACGCGTTCAACATGATCCCGATCGGCTTCCTCGACGGCGGCCAGGTCGTACGCGCCGCCCGCGAGGAGTGGCGGATGCCGCGCATCCAGTTCGAGGGCAGCGTTCCGGTGGCGGCGCTCGCTCCCGACCGGACACGCTCGCTCACGATCGTGTTCATGTACGTCGTGCTCGCCGGGTTGCTCGTGCTCGGGATGCTCGCGACGCGACCGAACGGAGCTCTGTGAGCGAGGACCGCGAGCTCCTCGACCACGCCCATCACGAGCTCGAGGAGCTGCGAAGACACACCGCGCTCATCGCCGACGAGTTCTTCGAGGGCTTCCAGGCAGTGGAGCGGATCGACAGGCCTGCCGTCTCGATCTTCGGCTCCGCCCGGGTGAGCAAGGACTCGACGCCGTACCGGATCGCACGCGCGACGGCGCGGGCGTTCGCCGAGGCGGGCTGGGCGGTCGTGACGGGCGGCGGCCCCGGCGTCATGGAGGCTGCCAACCGCGGCTGCAAGGAAGGCGGCGGCCTGAGCGTCGGCTTCAACATCGAGCTGCCGCACGAGCAGCACTCGAATCCGTATCTCGACATCTCGATCACCTTCAAGCACTTCTACGCGCGCAAGACCATGTTCGTGAAGGCGGCGGAGGGCTTCATCGTCTTCCCGGGCGGCTTCGGCACGGCCGACGAGCTGTTCGAGTCGCTGACGCTCATCCAGACGGGCAAGGTGCACCACTTCCCGGTCGTGCTCTACGACACGACGTTCTGGTCGGCGATGCGCGACTGGATCCGCGACAAGGCACTGCCCCTCGGCATGGTCTCGGCCGAGGATCTCGAGCTGCTGACGATCACCGACGACGTGCACGAGACGGTGCAGACGGTGCTCGACCGATATGAGGAGCGGGGCGCGGACGCGGACGCGGAGTAGCCTTTCCGGGGTGGAGCTGCGCGATCTTCCTTCGGTGGACGAGCTCGCACGGGGCGTCGACGATCCGCTTGCCGTGGATGCCGCCCGGGCCGTGCTCGACCGGGCGCGGGAGGAGATTCGCGCCGGCGCCGAGCCTGGCGACTTGAGCGAACGGGTGCGCGAGGAGCTGCGCGCGGCCCGCGAGGCGAGCCTCCGGCGGGTGCTGAACGCGACCGGAGTGATCGTGCATACGAATCTCGGCCGGGCGCCGCTCGCGGCAGAGGCGCTCGATCAGGTCGTCGAGGCGGCGCGCGGCTACTCGAACCTCGAGCTCGACCTGCGCGAAGGCACGCGCGGCTCACGGCAGGACCACGTCGCCGCGATCCTCCGCCGGCTGACCGGCGCGGAGGCGGCGCTCGTCGTCAACAACAATGCGGCCGCGATGCTTCTCGCCCTCGCCGCGCTCGCCGAGGGTTGCGAGGTGATCGTCTCGCGCGGCGAGCTGATCGAGATCGGCGACGGCTTCCGCATCCCGGACGTGCTCGCGCGCTCCGGCGCGCGGCTCGTCGAGGTGGGGACCACGAACCGCACGCGGGCCCGCGACTACGACAAGGCCGTCGGCCCGGAGACGGCGCTGCTCCTTCGTGTGCATCAGTCGAACTTCCGCGTCGTCGGCTTCACCGAGCTGCCGCGCCTCGAGGAGCTCGCCGCGATCGCACGCCGCCACGAGCTGCCGCTCGTCGACGACCTCGGCTCCGGTGTCCTCTTCCCAAGTGACAACTTGTTACTTGGCGATTCGGAGCCGTCTGCGCGGGAGTCGCTCGCCGCCGGCGCCGACCTCGTTTGCTTCTCGGGCGACAAGCTGCTCGGCGGGCCGCAGGCGGGAATCGTCGCCGGCCGCGCCGACCTCGTCGAGCGGCTGCGCCGGCATCCGCTCCAGCGGGCGCTGCGGATCGACAAGCTGAGCCTCGCGGCCCTCGAGGGAACGCTGCGCCTCTACCTCGACGCACCCGGGCGAATCCCGGTGCTGCGCATGCTGGGAGAAGACGCCGCGCTCGTGCGCGCGCGGGCCGAGCGCCTGGCTTCGCTCGTCGGCGGCACCGTCGAGGAGACCGTCGCGCGCGTCGGCGGCGGCGCGCTTCCGCTCGCGGAGCTGCCGAGCCACGCATGCGCGATCGAGGAGTCGCTTGCCACGCCGCTCCGAAACGGCGAGCCGCCCGTCGTCGGCATCGTGCGCGACGGCAAGCTGCTGCTCGACTGCCGGACGCTTGCGGACGACGAGGTCGAAGAGGTCGCTGCCGCTGTGACGCGATGCCGCTGACCGTCGGCACCGCGGGCCACATCGACCACGGCAAGACGACGCTCGTCGAAGCGCTGACGGGCAAGAACACCGACCGGCTGCCGCAGGAGCGAGAGCGTGGGATCTCGATCGACCTCGGCTACGCCCCGCTCGAGCTCCCCGACGGCCGGCAGCTGTCGGTCGTCGACGTTCCCGGCCACGAACGCTTCGTGCGCACGATGGTCGCAGGCGCGACCGGGATCGACCTGTTCCTGCTCGTGATCGACGCGAACGAAGGTGCGCGGCCGCAGACGCACGAGCATCTCGCGATCCTGCGACTGCTCGGGATCGAGCGCGGAGTCGTCGCGCTGACGAAGAGCGACCTCGTAGACGAAGAGTTGCTCGAGCTTGCTCGGGCGGAGGCGGAAGAGCTCGTTCCTGGCGCGCCGATCGTCACCGTGAGCGCGCGCACGGGCGCGGGCCTCGACGCGCTCCGAACCGCGCTCGCGGACGTCGCCGTCGAGCGGGCGCCCTCCGCCGCCCCGACGCGCCTCTACGTCGACCGGGTCTTCACGCTGCGCGGCATCGGGACCGTGGCGACGGGGACGCTCTGGTCGGGGACGATCGGCGAAGGGGACGAGCTCGAGACGCGAGGCCGCAGGGTGCGCGTACGCAGCGTGCAGGTGCACGACCGCGCAGTCGAGCGCGCGGAGGCGGGCCAGCGCGTCGCCGTCGCGCTCCCAGGAGTCGAGCGGCGCGCGCTCCGCCGCGGCGACGCGCTCGCCGCGCCCGGCGCCTACCCCTCGAGCTACCGGCTCGACGTCGTGCTCGACGAGCTTGCCGAGATCCCGTCACGCGTGCACGTCCACCACGGCACGGCGAACGTGCTGGCACGTGTGGTGCACGTCGGCGAGCGCTTCGCGCAGCTGCGCCTCGCGGAGCCCGTCGTTGCCGGCCGCGAAGATCGCGTCGTCCTGCGCGCATTGACGACCGTCGGCGGCGGCCGCGTCATCGATCCGTCGCCTCCCCGCCATTCGAGTCTCGAGCGCATGGAGCTCGTCGAACGGGGCGAGATCGCCGCGACGGTGCACGAACCCGTGCGCGCAGATTCGCTCGCCCACCTCGGCGAGCTCGCCGGGGTGGAGCAGGCTGACGGCTGGGTCTTCTCACGGGCCTGGCTCGACGAGCTGCGAGCCAACCTCGAGGAGCGGCTCGAACAGGCCGACCCGCTCGATCCCGGTGTCGCGCCGCCGCCGCAGCCGTGGGCGGCTGCAGTGCTGCCGCTGCTCGACTTCGAGCGGCGCGGCGCGAAGCTCTACCGGCCGGGCGCCATGGCCGAGCTCGGCGCGCGCGCCGAAGCGGCGGCCGAACTCGAAGCGGAGCTCGGGCTGGAGCCGGTGAAGGTCGAGGATGCGGCGCTCGCGCGCTTCCTGGAGGAGCAGGGACGACTCGCGCGCGTCGGCGACGGCTACGTGATCTCGGCCGCCGCGTACGAGCAGGCGCAGACGGCGCTCGTCGCGGAGCTCGAGAGCGCAGGCCGGATCACGCTCGCGCGCTTCCGCGATCTCCTCGGCGTCGGCCGCAAGACGGCGCAGATGCTGCTCGAGCGCTTCGACGCCGACGGCCTCACCCGGCGAATCGGCGACGAGCGTGTGCTGCGCCGGCGTGGGACAATCGCGCAATGAAGGTCATCGAGCTGATCGAGCGCTACAACGATGCGTGGAACAACCAGGATCTCGACGCGATCCATGCGCTGCACCACCCCGAGATCGTCTTCGACAACCACACGGCGGGCGAGCGTGCCGAGGGCGCCGAGGCGGTTCGCGAGCATATCGGGCGCATCTTCGAGAACAACCCGACGATGCGCTTCACGACGCGCAGCCTGCAGGCGGGCGAGGATTTTGCAGTGTGCGAGTGGACGCTGAATGTCGTGAAGGACGGGCAGCGGCTCGAGTGGGAAGGCGTCGACGTCTTCCCGATCAGGGAAGGTCTGATCGCGCGGAAGGACGTGTACTCGGCGTCGCATCGGGCTCGCGAACTCTGAGCTGCAGCACGTCGGGCCTGTTGTAGTGGCCGACCGGGTCGAAGCGCTGCCGCTGCCCGAGCAGGAAGGACGGATCGAGGTCGGCGTAAAGGATCCCCTCCTGCTCGTAGAGCGGGCCCGCGAGGTAGGAGCCGTCGGGCGCGAGGATCGCGCTGCCGCCGTAGCCGATCGTGCCCACGCCCTCTAGCTCCGCGCGAAGGGGGAAGTCGTCCGGGTACGCCTCGGCACGCTGGTAGACGCACGGAGCTATGACGTACGCACGGCTTTCGCGAGCGATGTGTACGAGCGTCGACTGCCACTCCTCGGCGTCGTCCGCTGTCGACGCGATGTAGATCTCGACGCCGGCCTCGTAGACCGCGAAGCGCGCAAGCGGCATGTAGTTCTCCCAGCAGATCAGGCCGCCGATGCGGCCGAAGCCGGTCTCGATCGTGTGCAGCCCACGCCCGTCGCCCTGTCCCCAGATGAGGCGCTCGTGATTCGTCGGCATGAGCTTGCGGTGGTGGAGCGCGAGCTCGCCGTCGGGTGAGTGGTAAAGGAGCGCGTTGTAGATCGTCCCCGGCCGCTGGGCGTCCACCTCGTTGACCCCGGTGACGAGCCAGACGCCGAGCTCCTTCGCAGCGGCGCCGAGACGGCGCTCTGCAGGCGAGCCGACGGCGACGGCGCTCTGCGCGATCCGCGCGAACGCCTGCTTGGCCCCCTCGTGATTCCAGCCGGCGAAGAACTTCCCCCAGACCGACGACGGGTAGACGGAGACGAACGTCTCGGGGAAGACGACGAGCTCGGCGCCGTTGCCGGCGGCCTCGGCGACGAGCTGCTCGAGCTTGTCGAGCGTCCGCTCGAGGTCGAGGATCACGGGCTCGGCCTGGACGCAGGCGACCTTGACCCCTCGCTCCATCGCTCAAGGGTACGCTCGTCACGTGGGCAAGGTCTACAGCGAGATCAACCACGCACTCGCCGCCTGGATCGAGCTGCAGCACCTCTTCTTCGTCGCGACCGCCCCGCTCGCGGTCGACGGCCACGTCAACGTCTCGCCGAAAGGCGACCTCCGCTGGTTCCGGATCACAGGGCCGCGCGAGGTGGCCTATGTCGACTTCGTCGGCAGCGGCGCGGAGACGATCGCGCATGCGCGGGAGAACGGTCGCATCGTCGTCATGTTCTGCGCGTTCGACGGGCCGCCGCGGATCGTGCGGCTGCACGGTCGAGCCGAGGTGGTGTTGCCGGGCGACGACGGCTTCGCCGAGCTGCTCGCCCGCTTCGACCCGCCCGAGCACGGGCTCCGGTCCGTGATCCGCGTCGACGTCGAGCGGATTGCGGACTCGTGCGGCTTCGGCGTCCCGCTCATGCGCTTCGAGGGCACGCGCACACAACAGGAGGCGTGGCAGCAGAAGATGGTGCGAAACGGTGGCTTCGAGGCGTACGTCGCCGAGAAGAACGCCGAGAGCATCGACGGGCTGCCTGCGCTCTAGACAAGCGCCCGGATCGCCCGCGCACGCTCCTCCAGACCGCGCCGCTCGCTCACTTGCAGCTGAAGGTCGAGCGGCGGCACGCGCACGCGATGTCCGCGCCACTCCACCGTCTCGAGCCTGGAGCCCGCAACCGGGCCGAAGTCCGAGGGCGCCTCGCCGTCGTCCACCGATGCGTGGACGCCGCCGACGCACTCGAAGCGGGCGCCGGCGAAGCCGCGGAGCCACCATGCGCCGAGATACCCACCGCCGGCGAACGGCTCGATGAGTAGGTCGCTCACGACTGCCGCGAGCTGCACGCAGCCGTCGGCATCCGAGATGAGATCGAGGTCTCTCGGCGACACAGCGCCGCCACGAACCGCGACGGCAGCGCTGCCCGCGAGCCACCACCCATCGCCGCCGGTCCGCGCTAGCAGGGTCTCGAGCGTTTCCTCCCAGGGTGCCGGTTCGCTCCCTGCAGCTTGCCGCACGAGAGCTTCTGCGCACGTGACGAACCGCCGAGCGGCGGCGTCGGCGTATCGCGCGTCGGCGGGGAAGGAGCGCACCCAGGAATCGCCCTCCTGCGAGAAGCCAAGCCCTGCCACGACGTCCGCCGCCTCGTCGGCCACGTCCTCGAGCACGAACCGTCCATCACGCGCCCAGGCTCTCATCGCCTCAGAACGTACTCTGCATCGCCGTGGCAGTTCGCGCCTTCCTCTTCGACTTCGACGGCCTGATCCTCGACACCGAGACCGCCTCGCGCGCCGGCTGGGCGTGGCTCTACCGCGAGCACGGGTACGAGCTGCCGCCCGAGAAGTGGGCATTGATGGTCGGCACGGTGGACGGCTGGGACCCGATGGGCCACCTCGAGACGCTCGTCGGCGAGCCGCTCGAGGCGGAGGCGTTGAACGAGCGGCGCTACGCGCACGAGCTGTCGCTCCTCGAGGCGGAAGAGCTGCGGCCGGGGATCGCGGAGTATCTGGCCGCGGCGGAGCGCCACGGACTGAAACGCGCGATCGTGTCGAGTGCGTCGCGACGCTGGATCGACCTGCACCTCGCGCGGCTCGAGCGCGCAATCGGCTGGGACGCAATCGTTACTGCGGACCACGACGCGGAGCGCGCCAAGCCGCGCCCGACGCTCTACCTCGAGGCGCTCGACCTGCTCGGAGTGTCGCCGGACGAGGCGGTCGTCTTCGAGGACTCACCGAAGGGCATCCGCGCGGCGAAGGCCGCGGGGATCTTCGTCGTGGGAATTCCGAACACCGTCACGCGGGAGCTCGGGCTCGACGAGGCGGATCTCATCGTCGAGTCGCTCGCCGACCTGCCGCCTGACGACTTGCTCGCGCGCTTCAGCTGACCGCACGCACGAGCGCGGTCGCGGCGCCGCCCGCGATCACGACCAGCCAGAGCGGCGCGCGCAGCAGCACGGCGGCGATTCCCACACCGGCGCCGGCGAGGCGGGCGTCGAAGACGAGCGACCGGTCGCTCCCGAACGTCTCGACGACGACAAGCGCCGCCAGGATCGCCGGTGCGATCAGCTCGAGCAGATCCGTGACGCGATCGGGGAGCCGCCGGCCGGCGACTCCGACGGGCCCGACGGCCTTCAGCACGGCGGTGCCGGCGCCGACGGCGATCACCGCTGCCCACGCCTCGCTCATCGCCGCCTCCACCCGACGAGGATCGCGGCGGTGGCGGCGACGATCGGCATGCCGGCCGGCGCGGAGGGGATGAGAGCGGCGGCGATGACCGCCCCGCCCGCCGCGGCCGCAACGCGCCGCCGGTCGCGCAGCTGCATCGCGAGCAGGGCGATGAAGATGGCGGCAAACGCGCCGTCGAGCCCGAGCGCCGACGGGTCGCCGAGCGCCCGGCCGAGGAGCGCACCGGCCGCCGTGCCACCCGTCCAGGCAAGCCAGAGCATCAGTCCGACGACGAGGAAGACGCGTCTGTCGAAGCGCTTCGTGCCGCCGCCGGCAAGCGCCCAGGACTCGTCGACGACGAGCTGCGACTCCACGAGCCGCGTCAGGACATTGCCGCGGAACGACTGCGCGATGGTGATCCCGATCGGCGCGTAGCGCGCGTTCAAGAGCAGCGCGGCGACGACCGCAGCTGCGACGCCCCCTCCGGCCCCGAGCACGGAAACCGCGGCTACCTGCGCCGAGCCGGCGAAGGTCGTCGCCGACATGACGATCGCCGCGGCCGCATCGAGGTGCGCGGCCCGTGCGAGGACGCCGAACGACGCGCCGAGCGCTGCCGCAGCCGGGACGAGCGACGCTCCCACCCGCATCCCTCTACGCATGGCGAGCCCGGAAGGTGCGCGCCTTGGCGCGGTTCCCGCAGACGCTCATCGAGCACCACTGCCGCGATCGGTTGCGCGCGTGGTCGACGAATGCCCACCGGCACGTGTCGGAGCGGCAGGCCTTGAGCTTCGGCCAGGTGCCGTCGGCCATCGTCTCGGCGACCGCAGCGAGCACGAGCGCGAGCGCACCGGCCGCGCCGCCCTTGTGCGGCACGAGGCGGATCGAACCGCTGTCGAACCGCACGGCGAGCCCGGCGCGGCGCGCAGCCTCGTCCAGCGTGGCCGACGCGGAGTCGCGGTCGACCTCGACTCCGTTGTTCGCGCGCAGGAGCTCTCGAAGCGCCTCGCGGACAGCGCGCGCATCCGCGGCGTCCTCGCCGCTCGCGCGGACCTGCGCCGGCGCGAGACCATGCTCGGCGAGCCAGCGCGAAAGCCCTGCCGGCTCGCGGAGATCGTCGCGATGCTCCTCGAGCTCGGCCGTATTGACGAACGCCTCGATCAGTTCCAGCGAGGTCATAACCTGTGTTAGTCTATCACCGGTTACTACGGCTAGGAGGCCGACGATGAGCGCGTACACCGCAGCCCCTCTGGACGACATTGCCGCCGAGAAGTGGCCGTACTGGGCCCCGATCCGGCATCAGTTCGACATCCGTGCGTTCGGCGCGAGTGCCTGGCGGGGCGCGAGCGGCGACGAGGTGATCAAGCGCCACCAGGAAGGGCCCGGCGGACATGAAGAGCTCTACCTCGTGCTGAGCGGCCACGCGAGCTTCGAGGTCGGCGGCGACAAGATCGACGGGCCGGCCGGGACGCTCGTCTTCGTGCGTGATCCAGAAGCAGAGCGTGTCGCGTTCGCCGCGGAGGACGGAACCGTGATCCTCTCGCTCGGCGGCTGGCCCGACCGCAAGTTCGAGGTCTCCGACTGGGAGACCGAGTCGCTCGGCCCCTCGCCGGCATGATCGCGCGGGTGTGGCGCGGCGCGACGCTCGCCGAGAACGGCGACGCCTACGCCGCGTACATCGAGGAGAGCGGCGTCGGGCCCGCGCGGAAGCTCGAAGGCGCGCGCGGGTCGCTCGTTCTCCGGCGCGTCCACGCCGGCTACGCGGAGTTCGAGACGATCATTCTCTTCGACTCGATGGACGACGTGCGCGCGTTCGCCGGCGACGATCTCGAGGCGGCGGTGTTCTTCCCCGAGGACGACCGATATCTCGTCGAGCGCGAGCTCGCGGTGCGCCACTACGAGGTCGACGTCCATATGGTGTAGAGCGGAGCGGCACGGGCCCGGTGGCCCAGCTGGTCTTCAAAACCGGTGAGGCGGCGTAACCCGTCGCTGGGTAGGTTCGACTCCTGCGCCGCTCCGTACGCGTCGAAGCCCATTCATCTACGACGATCGCGGGCGTTCTGATGGTCTCCTTTTAGGACGGAACACGCTCAGGCCCTCCGACGCCCGAAGCACGGAGCAATCGGCCGGGATAGCTAGCGCGCGTACTCCTCAGCGGACTTCGGCTGAAACTCAAAGCCGACGAACCGTTCATCGCCGACGACCTCCGCATCGTGGCCAGGCTCGATCACATACACATCGCCAGGCCCAATCTCAAGCTCGGTGCCGTCGTCATGAATCACGCGCATCCTGCCTGACTGCACAACGCCCACGTGCCTGTGCTCGCAGCTATCCGTTCCGGCAACCGGCTTCACACACTCAGACCATCTCCACCCAGACTCCATCGTGAAGCGAGCGGCGGTCGTGCCGCCCAGATGCACGGTGTCCACCCGCGTCTTGTCTGGAGTCCGACTCTCGTCCGGCGAGTCAAAGTCGCGCTTCTCAACACCAGCCACGCCAACCTCCTTCGTCGCAGTGCCCGCCACTATGTCACCCGCCCGGCGCGGCGGCTGCGCCGATCCGTCAGTCCTGAGGCGCAAACCGCGTCGCGAAACGTCCTCTCTCACGTGGACGATCTACACGCCTCGTGTCGTATCGTGTACCATACTCGCGTGGGTCGCGTGTATCGACTGAACGTAACGCTCGATGGCGAGCACGCCGCAAAGCTGTCGCAGCTGGCGAAGCGCTCACATGTCCAGGAGGGCACGCTCGCGCGCTCGCTTCTCTCGCACGCGCTCGACGAAGCCGATCCCGATGCTCGTCACGTCGCCGAACTGCTCGACGGGATCGACGGGGCCTTCGAGCGGGCGCAGCTCGGGCTCGAGCAAGCCCGTGCAGGGCAGACGGTGCCACTCGACGAGTTGTAGGTGGCGCGCGTCGAACTCGCCGAGACCGCGGTCGCCGATCTCGCGCAGCTCATACGCACGCACAGCCTCCCCTCCGACGCAGGCGAACGCATTAGACGCTCGCTGCAGCCGTTCGAGGAGTTCCCGCGCATAGGAGCAGAGCTCGGCGGACGCTGGTCCGGATTCCGCTTCCTCCTCGGCCCGTGGCGCTGGATGATCGTCGTCTACGCCTACCTCGAGGAGAATGACCGCGTCGTTGTCGTAACGATCCAGGACGGACGATCCTCTCGTGCTCCGACAACCGAACGCTGAGGTCTGCAGCGCCGGCTCGACACTGCCTGCGACAACTCGGGCAACAAGCCGGCGCCCACCTGGCGCCGCGTGGACTCGAAACGCCGTTGACGCGGCACCTCAGCCGCCGTTGCCCTCCACCGGCAACCGCGTTGAGAGCGGCGCGGCGACCCCGGTGAGACGCTCGCTCAGCTCCCGTAGTCGGCGGCGAGCCTCCAAGTCGTATGCCTGCGAGTGCGCCCGAGCCTCGGTGAGCCGGTCGAAGTAGCGGCCGCTCACCCCCGCAAGCTCGGGCGCCGCGACGAGGCGCGCCGTCGCGCGGACTCCTGTTTCGAGCGAGTCGTGCGGCGTCACGCCCGCTGCGAACACCATCTTCGTCGGCATGTAGGTGCCCGGGTGCAGGCAGTTCGCGGTCACGCTGTTCTCGCCGAGCTCCTCAGCGAGGTCGAAGGTGAGCATCACGAGCGCGAGCTTGCTCTGACAGTACGCCTGGACGCCGCTGTACCTGTGCTCGAGCATCACGTCGTCGAAGTCGATCGGCGCCTGGCCGGCCGAGCTGACGTTGACGACGCGCGCGGGCGCCGAGCCGACGAGGAACGGGGTCAGCAGCCGCGTGAGCAGAAACGGCGCCAGGTAGTTGACGGCGAAGCGCAGCTCGTGTCCGTCTGCACTCTCCATGCGGCGTCCGTCGCCCGGCAGTGTGGTGCCGATGCCGGCGTTGTTCACGAGGACGTCGAGCCGCTGGTGCTCTGCCGTGACCTGCTCGGCGAGGCCGTGCACCTCGGCCAGAGACGAGAGGTCGGCGCGGTACCAGCCGAGCGTCTTGCTCCCGGTCTGCGCGCGCAGCGCCGCCAGCGTCTGTTCGCCGCGCTCCTGATCGCGCCCGTGCAGGAGCACCGTTGCGCCCGTGCCGGCGAGCTCGGCGGCGAGAGCCTTGCCGAGGCCGTCCGTCGCCCCGGTGACGAGAACCGTCGGATTCACGCAGCCTCCCCGAAATGCGCTTCCTCGGAACCGCGGATGATGTCGGCGAGCTGAGCTCGAACACGCTCGAGCTCGACCGTATGCGCCTCGATCTCATTGCCGGTGGCGCCGCGATCGGCAAGCAGGTCGCGGACGAGCACGAGCCCTCGTGCGCGCAGCAGAAGGTCGTCGATCTCGTGGGCGAGCAGGCTCTCTCGGTCGGTGTGGCGAATAGCCGTCATCATGCTGCCTCCTCGAATGGCTCGATGGTTTCGGTCGCGACCGGTGACTCGATCACCGCGGGCCGCCGCGACGGTGCGACGAACCCGACTGCGATCGCAGCTCCGAGCAGAGCAAGACCGGTCAGGATGTAGAACGAGGTCTGGAAGCCGTGGGTGAGACTGCCGCTCGCGAGCGACGTCGCGAGACCGTGGCTCGTGGACGCGGCGGCAACCGTGCTCACCGCGGCGAGGCCGACCGCGCCGCCGATCTGCCTGCTCGTGTTGATCAGGCCGGAGGCGACCCCGGCATCAGCGCCGGCGACTCCTGTGAGTCCCGCGATCGTCATCGGCACGAACGTGAACCCCAGGCCGATCCCGCTCACGAGGGCAGACGGGAACAGGTTCCAGAAGTACTGCCCGTGCGCCGGTAGCTGCGTCAGGAGCGCAAGCCCGACCGCGACGAGCAGCAGTCCCGAGGCGAGGACGGGGCGGATGCCGAGCCGCGTGACGAGCGTCTGCCCGACATTCGCGAACACCACGATCGCGAGCGTGGTCGCGACGAATCCGGCGCCGGTCTGAAGGGCCGAGTAGTGCAGCACCTGCTGCATGTACAGCGTGAGCAGGAAGAACTGCGAGAACGAGATGGCCCCGACCAGGATTGCGATGCCGTTCGCCGCCGCCAGTGTGCGCCGGCGGAAGATGCGCAGCGGGAGCAGCGGTGCGGCCGACCGGAGCTCGATCGCGACGAATGCGGCGATCAGGGCAGCCGATCCCCCGAGCATCGCGATCGTCGACGCGTTGCTCCAGCCTGACTCCGCTGCGCGGGTCAATGCGTAGACAAGCAGCATCAGGCCGGCCGTGATCGAAGTCGCGCCGGCGATGTCGAAGTGGCGGTGGGACAGCACCGAGCGGCTCTCGCGCAGCAGCCACGGCGACACGGCGATCACGGCCGCGCCGACCGGAACGTTGATGAAGAAGACCCAGGACCACGAGAGGTACGACGTGAGCACGCCGCCCACCAGAACACCTGCTGCGGCGCCACTTCCGGAAGCGGCGCCCCAGATGCCGAGGGCGAGATTCCGCTCACGGCCCTCGCGGAAGGTGGTCATCAGAATCGAGAGCGCGGCGGGAGCGAGCAGCGCACCGCCGAGCCCCTGTGCGGCGCGAAAGGCGACGAGTGAGCCTTCCGACCACGCGAGACCGCAGAGGAATGAGCTGGCCGAGAAGAGCGCCAGCCCGGTCACGAAGAGGCGCCGGCGGCCGAGGATGTCGGCAAGCCGCCCGCCGAGCAGGAGGAAGCCGCCGAAGAGGATCGCGTAGGCGCTGATCACCCACTGCAAGCTGGCTTCTGAAAAGTGGAGGTCGGTCTTGATCGACGGCAGCGCGACGTTCACGATCGCGATGTCGAGAACGACCATGAACTGGGCGGCGACGATCACGGCGAGAGCGAGCCAGCGGCGGCTCTCGGGAACCGCAGAGATCGAGGTATTTGTCACTAATAGCCTCCTCAGATCGTTGGAATTTGCCACGATAGCAGCTACCAACGCTTGGGTGGGCTACACTTATTCCCGATGACTGCACAAGGTTCTCAGCTACCAGCCGCCCCCCGGCGTCCGGGACCGCCCAAGGAGCTCCTCTCGAGCCCCGCGTTCCTGCTCAAGAAGCTGGGCCTCACGATCAAGGAACGCACGATCGAGGCCTTCGAGGAGACCGGCCTGAGCGGGTACCACCACTCGGTCCTCGCGCTGCTCCACGAGGAGCCGCGTGAGACGCAGGCGATGATCGCCGACGCCCTCGGCTACGACCGCAGCCACCTGGTCGGCGTTCTCGACGAGCTCGAGGAGCGAGGGCTCGTCGAGCGCCGCCGCGACGTCACCGACCGGCGCCGCCACCTGGTCAGCCTCACACCCGCGGGCGAGGAGGCCCTCGAACGCGTCCGCGCGGTCGCGAAGCGGGTCGAAGACGAGTTCTTCAAGCCGCTCGACGCCTCGGAGCGCAAGACGCTCAAGGCGTTGCTCGCGCGGTTGGCGAGCCACCACGACGCGCGGTACCGCAGTAACGGCGACTCGTAGAGCGCCGGCCGCTACTTCACGAAGATCTCGGGACTCTGCGGCGAAGCCGTGCCGAGCGCGTACTCCAGGCCCTCGACCGCGAGGGTCGGGGGCGTTCCCCCGGCCCAGAGCTCACACGCACGCGCCTCGATGGCGTCCAGCTGCTCCTCGTCGTGGAGGGGGTCGTGGTGGAAGAGCAGGAGACGATCGACGTGCGCGGCCTGGGCGAACTGCACCGCCTGGGCGACGCTCGAGTGGCCCCAGCCGACCTTGGCCGGGTACTCGGACTCGGTGTACTGCGAGTCGTGCATCAACACATCGGCCTCGAAGGCAAGGTCGAAGCCGGAGATCCAGTCGGTGCTCAAGTCGACGACCTGCCCGCCGAAGTACGGCTCGTGATCGGGCAGATAGGTGAGCACACCTCCATCGCCCTCGATGCGGTAGCCGACCGTCGGGCCGGGATGAAGCACCGGCTGCGCACTGATCGTCGCCGACCCGATCGTCCAAGGCTCCCGTGGAACGTCGTGAAAGCTGACTTCCGAAGGTGCGTCGGCAAGCAGAACCGGGAAGAACGGCGGCGCCAGGAACCGCGCGATCCGCGCACGCAGCGATACCGGTCCCGCGACCGGCCCCCAGATGTGGAGCTCCGTCTCCGGCTGCCACAGCGGGACGAAGAAGCCGAGCCCTTCGAGATGGTCGAGGTGCAGGTGCGTCAGTACGAGGTGGATCGGCCGTCCCGGATTGCCGGCGAGCTCGACGCCAAGCTCGCGGATGCCGGTGCCTGCATCGAGGATCAGGAGCGTCCCGTCGGCGAGTCGGATCTCCACGCACGAGGTGTTTCCGCCGCGACGAAGCGTGCGCGGCCCCGGCGTCGCCAGCGACCCGCGACAACCCCTGACGATCGCCTTCACGCGGCATGCCCCTCTCGCGGCTCTCGCTCCCAGAAGATCGAGACGACGCCGACGACCGCCCGCTCGCTGGAGAGAAGCGGGAAGGCGGTCGCCGAGATCTCCTGGCGGACACCGCTGACGGTCAATGCGAACTCGAGGTGTGCCGGTCGGCGCTCGTGCAGCGCCAGCCGACTGGGCAGTCGCTCGGCCGGCAACGGCGAGCCGTCGAGCTCCTCTCTCGGCACCATTGTGACCCAATCCTCAGCCGCGATCTCGCCGGTCTCTGCGAACCTCTGCCCGAGCAACCGCTCGGCAGGCTCATTGAAGTAGACGAGGTTCCCGTGGGCGTCCGTCACGAGGACGGCAGTCGCGAGTCTCGAAGCGAACTCGCGGGCCACGATCAGGATCAGATCCTTCGGCTGCCGCTTCGCCTTGCTCACCGTTGGTTCCACACATCGCGCTGCTCGATCACGAGTCCCTCCGCGTCGAATCGCAGGAGCGAGACTCCCGCGAGGTCCTCACTCGACCCGTCCCTCAGCCGGGTCTGCGCATGCCACTCGACCGCAGCGCGGTCGCCCGCCACGATCGGATCATGGAAGACAGGGGTCGCCGTCTCCTCTTCCGCGAAGACCTGCTGCACGTACTCGGCTGCCGGCTGCGCCTCGCGAAAGGGATGCGACTGAAAGTACGCCCCGTCGGCGTAGAGAGCGACGATCGCCGACGAGTCGTGCTCGCGCCAGGCGCGTTCCCAGGTTCGCGCCCACCGTTCGGCCGCCTCGCCTGTCGTCATGCGGGTCACTCTAAACCCGTAGACGAGCCCCTTCACACCGTGAGATGGTGCGCGGGAGGAGCCACCGCTTCGAGAGAGAGGTGAGAGCGTGAGCGACGAAGCTCGCATGCCGCGCAGGGAGTTTCTGTCGAGGACCGCGAAGGTCGCCGCGGCGGCGGCCGCGGCCCCGTACCTCGTCGCCGGCCAGGCCAGAGCGGACGGCGGTCGCGGAGAGCTCGGCCTCGTCGGCGCCGACCACGTCGGCATCACCGTCCCCAACATCAACCAGGCGATCGAATGGTTCGAGGACGTCATGGGCGGGGTCGCACCGCTGACCTTCGGACCCTTCAGCGATCCGACCGGCACGTTCATGCACGATCTGCTCGGAGTCGACCCGCGCGCCGTGATCTCGCAGATCACGATGATTCGCATCGGCCACAGCGCGGGGATCGAGCTGTTTCAGTACGAGGCACCCGATCAGAACCAGACCCATCCGAGAAACTCCGACTGGGCCGGGCACCACATCGCGTTCTACGTCACCGACATCGACGACGCGGTGGAATACATGCGCTCGAGGGGCGTGCAGAAGTTTCTCGGCCCGCTCCCGGTGACGGTCGGCCCGGCTGCCGGGCAGGCGATCAATTACTTCCGAACACCCTTCGGCACCTATATCGAGCTGATCAGCTATCCGAACGGAATGGCGTACGAACGCGATCCGAGCAGGCCGCTCTGGTCACCGAAGCGCAACGGCCTCGATTCCGTCGTGACGAAGGTTCCGGGGCTGCTCGGGATCGACCACATCGGCATTACCGTTCCGAACACCAAGCTTGCGGCGAAATGGTTCCGGGACGTTCTCGGCTTCAGTGCGCCGCTCACGTTCGGGCCGTTCAGCGATCCGACCGGGACGTTCATCCAGGACCTCCTCGACGTCGACCCTCGGGCCGTCGTCGAGAACATCACCGAGGTTCGCGGCGGCAACGGGCCGAACGTCGAGCTGTTCCAGTACACGGCGCCCGATCAGGATCAGGTGTTCAGGAAGAACTCCGACTGGGGCGGCAAGCACATCGCCTTCTACGTGCGGCACATGGACAAGGCCGTGGCGTACATGCAGGCCAAGGGCGTCGAGAAGCTGCTCGGCCCGCTCGCGGTGACCGACGGGCCGGCCGCGGGACAGACGATCAACTACTTCCATGCGCCGTTCGGCACCTTCATCGAGCTGATCAGCTACCCGGAGGGCATGGCATACGAGACCACGGCGCCAATCCCGCTCTGGGACCCGCGCGACAACCGTCCGTAGTCGGCGTTCGACGGGCATGCTGTCGCCATGGCGGGCGGCGACATCGAAGCGCTCAAGCGCGCATGCAAGGCATTGGTCGACGAGACTCGAGCGCAGGTTGCCGCGGGGAAGGATCCTGACCCGCAGACGGAGCCTCGCCTTCGAGCTCTGATCGACCGAGCCCGGCGAGAAGAGCCCGACGAGCGCGCAGCGATCGATCGGATCGAGGGCCATGCGCTCGAGCAGCTCAAACGCCTGCTGTCGGTTCGCCGTGCGCGCGCTCTTGTCGCACGCGAGCCGGCTCGCCGGGCAGAAGCCTCGGCCGCGCGCCGTCCGCCCTTACGAACACGACCGACGATCACGGGCAACATGGAGGTTCGGCGGGAGACGAACGGCGACCGGTTCCTGCTTGCCTGGGACGCCGCCGCACCCGTGACGAGCTGGGAGGTTCGCTTCAGCGAGCGCGCGGAAGCTCGCGGGGCTTATCTCGTTCGCGAGACGCTGACGTTCCCGGCGTCCCAGACGACCGTCGAGCTGCCGCTCGCCGAGCATGCACTGCAGGTGCACGTCCTCGGCCGCCGCCGCGACGGCCGGCTGCTTCGGCGTGTGGTGATCTCCGGTCTCACACGCGATGGCTGGAACGAACGCTGGCAGCGTCGCGCGAGCGCGTCGTGACTGCTGCCTGACTCGCCGACGCTACGCTCGTACCTCGAGCGGCTCGACAGCCGTCCTGCCAAGCAGCGCGCCTACGACTAATCGTCGGCGGACGCAGCAAACGACGCGTACGCACGCTGCAGCACCGCTGCGAGGTCCTCGCCACGCAGCTGTAGCCCACTCGGGCCCAGCCGCTTGAGCACCGCACCCACCGGCAGCGGCCTCAGCGGGCGAGGGTCTGGAAAGACGCCAGCGCGCCACGGGTCGTCGTCGGTCAGGTCCGCGGCCGGCTCGGGAGTCGACACGATTGCCGCTTCGACAGGCAACACCGGTGCTGCGACACAGCCGCGCCAGCGAAGCAGGAGCGACGGATCGGCGTCGATTCCCTCCGCGACCGCGTATGCGAGCGCAGCGACGTGCTCGCACAGCTCCCCGTCACGGTCGCACGAGCACGTTCGGCCGAGCTCGTACGGGCGCGGTACCAGCGGCTCGCTCCAGTCTTCGATCAGCAAGTGCTCGAGGTGCACCGACTGCAGGCGGCCCTCGACGGCTTCTTCGAGCGGCCGATTCCCGCGCGCGAAGCGCGTCATCGCAGCCCAGATCCGCGGCGGCACCGGCTTCGCGGTGATCGTGACCGAACACCCGGCGACGCTCGCAGAAAGCGTTCCCTGCTCGACCCCGACGGCGGCGACGGCTCCGTCACGGAAGAGCTCGCGAGCACGCTCCGCAACCGCCGACCCCTCGTCGCGCACGACCGAGCTCGCGAGGAGCCGCGCCCACGGGCCGTGACCCGGCCGGCTGCTCACGCTGCAGCCTCCATCCAGTCCGGCGAGAGCGCGACGGCGGCACGGATCGCGCCGATGTCGAGGTCGCCGAGCCAGTCCTCGGTACCGGCGTGGATCACCTTGGCCGCGAGCTCGCGCTTCGACTCGAGGAGCTGATCGATCCGCTCCTCGAGCGTGCCCACGCAAATAAGACTGTGCACGAACACCGGCTTGCGCTGACCGACGCGATGCACGCGGTCGGTCGCCTGCTGCTCGACCGCGGGGTTCCACCAGCGGTCGAAGTGGATCACGTGATTCGCGGCGGGCAGGTTCAGCCCGCGGCCGCCCGCCTTGATCGAGATCACGAGCACCGACGGGCCCTCCTCCGTCTCGAAGGCACGCAGCACGTCGTCGCGTTGCCGCGCCGTGAGCCGCCCGTGGAAGAACCCGACGCGCTTGTCGAGGTGCTCCGCGAGGTGCGGGACGAGCCGGTCGAATCCCGGGTACTGCGTGAAGACGAGCGCCTTGTCGCCCTCGGGCACCCGCCCCAGCAGCTCCACGAGCCGGTCGAGCTTCCCCGAACGGCCGTCCAATGCCTGCCCGGTCGGCAGCAACAGCTCCGGGTGGTTGCACACCCGCTTGAGCTGGCTGAGCATCGCGAGCACCGACCCGCGCTGGCCGAAGCTGCCGTCCTGCTCCTGGATCCGCGGCATCCAGCGGTCGACCGTCGCCTGATAGAGGCTCGCCTGCTCGACCGTCAGCCGGCAGTAGTCCTTCTCGATCGTGATCGGAGGCAGCTCCAGCTCCACTTCCGGGGAGTCCTTCGCACGACGCAGCACGAACGGCCGCACGATCCCGCGCAAGCGCTCCAGGGAGTTCTCGTCGTTGAACGCCTCGATCGGCCGCGCGAACGTGCGGTCGAACCGGTCGCGCGGGCCGAGCAGCCCGGGATTGACGATGTCCATGATCGCCCACAGCTCGCCGAGGCGGTTCTCGATCGGCGTGCCCGTCATCGCAACCCGCCGCCGCGCGCGCAGGCGTCGCAACGCGCGCGCACGCTTCGTCGCCGGGTTCTTGATGTCCTGCGCCTCGTCGAGCAGCAGTCGGTCCCACTCGAGGAGCGCAAGCGTCTCGATGTCGCGCGTCGCGATGTCGTACGACGTGACGACGACGTCGGACCTCCGCGCAGCCTCGATGAGCCCGTTGCCCGCGAGACGCGCGACGCCGTGATGCGACAGCACACGCAACGACGGCGTGAACCGCTCGATCTCGTGAGCCCACTGCTTGACGACGCTCATCGGACACACGACGAGCGTCGGTCCGAGATCCTCCGTCTCCTCCCTCTCGGAGGCGAGCATCGCGATCGCCTGCACGGTCTTCCCGAGGCCCATGTCGTCGGCCAGGATCGCGCCGACACCGAGATCGCCGAGCATCCGCAGCCAGCCGTGGCCGCGCTCCTGGAACGGAAACAGTGCAAACGCCATCGACGCCGGGGTCGGCAGCGAACGGAAGCGCCGCTCGTCGTCGCTGAGCAGCTCCGCGAGCGACTCGTCGAGCGTCACCTCGCCGAGCTCGAGCCCGGCCTCGTCGGTCTCGAGGCCCGAGACGGCTCGAACGAGATCGACGATCCCGGAACCGGTGCGGCGACGCTCGAGGAACCGCAGCGCCCGCTCGACCTCGGACTTCCGCAATGCGTGCCAGCGGCCGGCCACGCGGACATACGGATCCTTCGCCTTCGCGAGCTCGATGAGCTCCTGCTCGCTCAGCGAAGCGTCGCCGACGGCGAGCCGCCAGTCGAAGCGCATGAGCGAGGCGGTCGAGAGCAGCCCACTCGAGCGCACGGTCGGGTCGCGGCGGCTCGTCGCCGTCAGGTTCACGCGCAACCGGCTCGGCGTGCGCACCCACGCGGACGGCAAGAGCACCGGCACGCCCTTCTCCTCGAGCTGAGGTATGGCCTCGCGCAAGAAGATGCCGGCCGCGTCGACGTCGAGCTTTGCCTCGGTCGACTCCTCGCCGTCGAACCGGATCTCGTGCTCGGCGAGCAGAGGCTCGAGCTCGGCAAGCTGGCGGATGAAGTCCTTGCGCGGATCGCTCGCGCGCAGGAAGGAGAAGATGCCCTCGCCCCCCTCCCACACGAGCGATGCCGGCAAGCTGAGGGTCGGGTCGTCCTCCGCCTGGAGCCACAGCTCGAGCACGAGCCCGGTCTCGCCGCCGACCGTTCGTTCGTCGAGATGGAGGCTGAGCTTCCACGATGCCGCGGAGCCGCGTGCAAGCGCGCCGAGACCGTCGTACACCCAGCGCGACAGCTGGCGCTTCAGCGTCGAATAGCCGGAGTGAGGCGGCAGGTGCGACTCGGCGCCGCCGAGCCCTTCGACGAACAGCTCGAGCGCCGACGGACGGCGAGGCAGCCGGCCGGCAAGGTTCACACGATCGGCGCGCAGGCGGTCGCGCGCGATCTGGTCGACCACGACCGGGTACAGATCGTTGACGGTCGCCTCGCGGTCGCCGTCGAAGGCATCGGCCGCAATCGGCGGCAGCGCCTTTGCGATCTCGGCGAGCGACGCCTGCACCGTCGCGTCGAGCGTTGCACCCCAGAACGCGTGCCAGCCGTCGTCGTCGCGGTCGAGGTACGGGTGCACGAGCCCTTCGGCGACGGAGCGGTGCGCAAGCTCGACGATGGCGAAGACGGCACGAGCGCTCCCGCCGGGCTCGAGGCCGGCCGGCGGCTCGGCCGCGAGCGCGACGAGGTCGCGCACGCCGACGCGCCGGGCATCGAATCCACGGGTCAGCGTCAGTTCGGCGGACGCGGGCGCGCCGACGCTCAGCCCATCGGCAGACAATGTCCCGTCGCCCGCACGCGCGAACGCGTACGCGGTCGGGTCTTGCTGCCAGACGATCTCCAGGGTTCTCTCGGCCGCAGACATGAACCTTCCAGAGTAGGCGTACAAGGCAACCTGCCGCGTCCCCCGCTTTCGGTACGAGCTCGTTTGCTTGCTTTGAGGGCGCGAGGTCGTCGGCACGGACAAGATCGGGTGCGACGTCGTGAGCTCGCGGTTCGGCCCGACGATGCCCAGGCATTTCGAGCGGTTCTCGATCGCGCTCAGGGAGATCATCGACGCGCGCGTCTGGGGCGGGATTCAGCGGCGACCTGATTGAAGACGTCGCGGGGCCTCGCGGACCACGAACCCTCCCCGCGGAGAGCGGGGTTTGACACGCCGGACCGGCCGGGTACATGCTGCCCGCTCGGACGCTAGTGCGGTTCGCCGCGAGGCGGGAGAACGGCAGCGGGGGAACGGCAAGAGGGGTCAGGAGATGCAGGCGATCCTCCTTCGGGTGCTCGGCACACTCGGCGCCGTCGCGCTCGTCGCTGCGACGGGCACCACGGCGGTCGACCGCGTCACGAAGAACACGGTCGCCGCCGACGCCTACGCCCGGCTACCGCTCGCGTTCGAGCAGAACCGCGGGCAGTACCCGGAACGCGTCCGCTTCGTCGCGCGCGGTGCAGGCGCGACGCTGGCGATCCGCGACCGTGACCTCTCACTCGCGCTTGCGAACGGGGCACGACTGAGACTCCGCTTTGCGGCGGGGCGCGCGCAACCGCGCCTGCATGCGGGCCCACGCCTGCCCGGCCGCACGAACTACCTGTTCGGGGACGACCCGGATCAGTGGGTCCGCGGCGTCCCGACGTTCCGCAGCGTCGACCTGCGCGGGATCGCGCACGGCATCGATCTGAGGGTCTACGGCAACGGCAGTCGCCTCGAGTATGACGTGGCTGTCGCCTCGGGCACCGACCCGGAGGCGGCTCGTTTTTCGGTCGACGGCGCCGGCTCGCTCGCGCTCGCGGCGAACGGCGATCTCCTGATCGTTACCAAGCGAGGAACGCTTCGCCAGCGGCGCCCACTCGCCTATCAGCGCACTGCCCGAGGACGGCTTCGAATCCCGAGTCGGTACGTGCTGCGCGGCCGACGCGCGTTCGGCTTCCGTGTCGGCCCCCACGATCGGAGCCGGCCGCTGGTGATCGATCCGGTGCTGCCCTTCTACGCGACGTACCTCGGCGGCGCCGCGCGGGACTTCGCAACCGACGTCGCGGTCGACGGCGCCGGAAACGCCTACGTGGGCGGCTGGACGGACTCTGTGGACTTTCCCACCGCGAACGCGCCGGACGGCACGCTGGCGCGTGACGCGAGCTTCTGCGGCAGCGTCGATCCATGTGCAGACGCGTTCGTGACGAAGCTCAATGCCGCCGGGACCGCGATCGTCTACTCGACCTACCTCGGCGGCTCGTGGGACGACCGGATCAAGAGCATCGATCTCGATTCCGCCGGCAACGCGTACGTGACGGGCAAGACCACCTCGACCGACTTCCCCACCGCCAACGCGTACGACTCGTCGCGGGCGAACGGTGCGATCGGCGACGGATTCGTCGCGAAGCTCAGTCCGGACGGATCCTCGCTCGTCTACTCGACCTATCTCGGCGGCTTCGGCATCGACGACCCGCTTGGGATCAAGGTCGGGACGGACGGCTCGGCGACCGTGGCCGGCAATACACTCGCGACGGACTTCCCCACCACAGGCGGCGCGCTCGCGAGGACTTGCGCCGTCGATCCGGCGTCCGGCTACTGCTACCGGAACTTCTTCGTCACGAAGCTCTCGCCCACGGGCGGATCCCTGCTGGCTTCGACGTACGTGCCGATCGGACGCGACGGGCCGACGTACGCAAACGCCGCCGCCTTCGACGGAAGCGGCGGCGTCTACTTCACCGGCGCGACCGCGAGCATGGACTTTCCGGTCACACCCGGTGCCTTTCAAACCTCGCGGACGTCGATATCGGCTTATGACGCCTTCGTCCTCAAGGTCAACGGCACGTCGTCGATCGCGTACGCGACGCTCATCGGCGGCGATTACGGCGTCGATGAGGCATCCGGGATCGCCGTCGACGGAGTCGGGGCGGCCTACGTCACAGGCCGAACCGACTCCGCGCGGTTCCCGGTGACGCCGAACGCGCTCGACTCCCTCTGCGAGCGCACCGGAGAGCAGTGCGGCAACGTCTTCGACGCGTTCGTGTCGAAGCTGTCGCCGAATGGCGCTCAGCTGCAGTACTCGACGTTCCTCGGCTCCGACGGACGCGACTACGGCCGCGCGATCGCGGTCGACTCCACCGGAAATGTGACCGTGGCCGGAGAAGCGGGCAGTTACAACCTCCCGACGCGCGAGCCTTACCAGGCGCAGCCGCTCAACGTGAATTGTCAGCGCGTGCTCTCGGCCGACTGCGGCGACATCTTCATCACGCGTTTCGCCCCCGACTGGACGCTCACCTACTCGACCTACTTCGGCGCCAGCAACCTCAACGACAGCTCCGACATCGCTTCGGCGCTCGCCCTGAACGGCGGCTCCGCCTTTCTCGCCGGCGCCACGACCTCGTCGTTCCTCGGCACCCCAGGCGCCTACAAGACGAGCTGTGGCGTCTCTTCCGACGGGGTCTGCGATGCGAACGCCGGCGACGCGCTGGTCGCCCGCTTCGACTTCGCACCAGCCGGTGCCTGCAGCGTCGACGGCAGCGTGCTCAGCATGGCGACGAACGGCTCGCCCATCTCGATCGTGCGAAACGGCTTCGCGATCGAGGTGCGCCGCGGCGGCGCTCTCGACGCGAACTGCGGAGCCGGGACTGTCACCGGCATCTCGCAGGTGAACATCATCGGAACCGACGGGAGCGACGACGTAACCGTCGATCTCGGCGGGGGCGCATTTGCGCCGGGGTCGCGCCCCGAGCCCGACGGCGACCAGGAGATCAAGTTCGGCGTCGACCTCGGCGGGGGCAGCGACGTCTTCACGATCCGCGGCGGCGAGGGGCCCGACCGGTTCCTCCAATCGCGCGAGTGGGGCGACCTGACTCCCGACGCGGACCACGACACCATCCTGCGCGGGGTCGAGCGGATCGTGATCGACGGCCGCGGCGGCGGCGACCAGCTGCGTGCCTGGGGGACCGGCGCGGCGATCACCGTCCGCGGCGGCGCCGGCACCGACGACCTGCTCGGAGACGAAGGCGACGACACGATCGACGCACGGGACGGCGAGATCGACACTGTGCAGTGCGGCAACGGCAACGATACGGTCCTCGCCGACGCTGCGGACACGGTCGCAGGCGATTGCGAGAACGTCGACCGAGGCGGCGGCACCCCACCGTCTCGACCTCCGAACGATGACTTCGCAAACGCCCAGCCGACAGGCCTGAACGGCGCGACGCTCACCGGATCGAACGCCGGCGCGACGAAGGAGCCCGGCGAGCCGGCCCACGCCGGCAACCCCGGCGGCGCGTCGGTCTGGTACCGCTGGGTGGCGCCGGGCGACGGCATGGCCGCCGTGACGACGCAGGGCACGCCGTTCGACACGCTGCTGGCCGCCTATCGCGGCGCAACCCTCTCCGCACTCACGCCCGTCGCCTCCAACGACGACTGGCAGACCGCCACAAGCACCCGGCAAGTGAGCACGATCCGCTTCCGGGTCCAGGCGGGCGTCGAGTACGAGATCGCCGTCGACGGCAAGAACGGCATCAGCGGCTCGTTCACGCTCGGCTTCTCGTTCACGCATCCGGGACAGCCGAACGACCTCTGGATCGACGCACAGCCGATCGCGGGCTCCTCCGGCTGGATCACAGGCGACACGACGGCCGCGACGACCGAATTCAACGAGAACTACCAGCACAACGGCAGCTCCGTCTGGTACCGGTGGGTCGCGCCGGAGACCGGCGTCGCTGCGTTCGCGACCGAAACGACGACGACGCAGGGCGTCACGGGGATCTTCGTCTACACGGGCGGAACGTTCGACCTTCTCGCGGCGCAACCGCTCGCCGACCGATCGCCCGAGACGCGGGTCAACGTCACAGCCGGCACCACCTACTGGCTCGCCGTCACGAGCATGGGCGGCGCCTTCACCCTCACCTGGCATTCGGGCCATCCGCGCAACGACGCCTTCGCAGCAGCGGAGTGGCTCGGCTATCCGTACACGGACGTGGGCATCGCCAACGGCGGCGCGACGCTGGAGCCGGGCGAACCGCAGCACGCCGGGGCGACGGGCGGAGCCTCGCTCTGGTACCGCTGGACTGCGCCCGCGAGCGGGCGCGCCGAGTTCTACACCCGCGCCTCGGGCGTCGACACCGTTCTCGCCGTCTACACCGGGACGACGCTCACGTCGCTGACGGCCGTCGCGGCCAACGACGACCAAGCCGCCGGCGACCCTTCGAGCTACGTCGCCTTCGACGCGGTGGGCGGACGCGTCTACCGCATCGCCGTCGACGTCAAGGGCGGAGCCTGGACCACGTTCCGACTCGACTGGTACGCGCCGGTGACGGCGATCTCGAACGAAACCGTCGCGGGAGCCGGCGAGCTCACGGGTGTCTCCGGCACCGCAACGAGCGGCCTCGGGACCGGCAAGGAGAACGGCGAGCCCGATCACGCAGGCAACCCCGGTGGACGCTCGATTTGGTTCACCTGGACCGCGCCGAGCAGCGGCACAACGACAATCGATACTCAGGGATCGAGCTTCAACACGCTGCTCGCCGTGTACAGCGGCTACGCCCGGCACGACATCAGCACGCTCGTCCCGGTCGCCGCCAACGACGACGCGAGCGCCACCGTGCTCACGAGCCGCGTGAGCTTCGACGCGGTCGGTGGCACGACCTACTGGATTGCACTCGACGGCTGGTCCGACGGGATCGACGTCGCCGGAGGCGCGGCCAACCTGAGCTGGCTCCTCGGCAGCGGCCAGTCCGGGAGCCCCAAGGGCGACATCGCACCGCCGGAGACGACGATCGGCACCGCGCCCGGCAACCCGACGACGGCAACCAGTGCGACGTTCACGTTCAGCGCGAGCGAACAGGGCTCCGCGTTCGCCTGCGCCCTCGACGCCGCCGCCTTCAGCAGCTGCACCTCGCCTCAGACCTACGACAACCTCGGCCAAGGCAGTCACACCTTCCGCGTCCGCGCCACAGACCCGGCCGGCAACGCCGACCTCACGCCTGCAGAGCACACATGGACGATCCAAACCGCCACGACTGCGGCGCCGAGCCCCGCTCCGCCGCCGTCTGTCGCAGCCGGCGGGAGTGGAGGCGGCGGCGTGCCTCCCGACCTGCACGTGGACCTCGCCGCAAGCGCCGCGAACTCACCGGCTGTCGGCTCCGAGCTCGTCTACTTTGTCAAGCTCTCCGTGAAGAACGCCGGGTCAGCATCGGCGGTGAGGCTCGATCTCGCATTGCCCGCAGGCTTCACCGTCACGAGGAGCTACGCCGATCGCGGTTCGGGATGCAACGGCAGCGGCACAGCGCTCACGTGCGACGTCGCCTGGATCTCGCCCGGCACACCGAGCAACGTCACGATCTGGGGCATCGTCAACCTGGCCGGCGAAACCGCGATCAGGGCGACCGCGACCAGCCTCGTCGAGCCGGAGCTCGACGGAAGCGACAACACGGCGGAGTTGAAGCTCCTACCCGCGCAGCCCGTCCAGGACGTTGCCGGCAGCCATGCCGCCTCGCCGGCCGCGCTCAGGCCGCCGGTCATCACCGGTCGGCCACTGCCAGGAAACACGCTCCATGCCTTGCCGCCCGCCTGGACGAGCCCGCCCACCCGGATCATCTACCAGTGGCAGCTCTGCTCGACCCGCGGCTGCGCAGCGATCCCGGGTGCGACGGGAAGGCAGCTCAAGCTCCGCCGCTCCTACGCGGGCCACAGCGTCCGCGTCGTCGTAACCGGCATCACCACCGCCTCGACCACCAGGAGCATCTCCGCAAGACTGCGGATTCCGCCTCAGAAACGCCGCTGACACACTTCGCAGGGGATGCCGACGCTCGAGCACACGTACTCGTACCTCGGGCCTTCGATGGTCTCCCAACACGACGGGCGTGCCGAAGTCAGCCTTGCCACCTCGGGCGGGCGGTCGCCGAACCCGTACTTCTTCACCGGCTTTCTCGGCGCGCCGCGGCAGACCGCGCAGGCGCTTCTCGTCGTCGCCGAGGTAGCTCGGACTCGGTACTACGAGCCGCCGAACATGGTGGCAGCCAGGATCGCCGCCGCCGATCCGGTGGTGACGAGCAACGTCGACCGGCTGCGGTTCGAGTCGTTCTCGGCCTGCGCAGGCGTCTATGCGCGGCTCGACCTCGAGCCGGGCGTGCTCGATGGGAAGCCGCGCGAATGGGGGACGACGAACGTCGACTTCAATCCGCCGATGCGAGCCGCGCTCGCACGGGTTCACGACGACGAGGCGATGCTGATGCACGTCGGTCTCGACGAGGTGCGCTTGACGACCTTGAGCGGTTCCGCCGTGGAGAAGAAGGTGCCGCTGCCGGACCGCTGGCTGAAGGGCTTCGCGGAGGTGCAGGTCGCATCTGCGCAGATGCTGCTGCTGCACGAGCTTCCTGCCGTGAAGGGGCGGCGCTTCCTCCAGAGCCTTCCACGGACGAAGTCGCGCTCGGTTGCGTGGGCTGTGCCGGCGGGCGGCGGCCTGCGGCTGTCCTCGCGCGCCGGTGATGCCGCCGTCTGCCTTGCCGGCCCGGAGCGACTGCGGCTCCTGGAGAAGGTGCTGCCGTTCGCGAAGACCCTGCGCGCATACGGCCCGCCTCCGTCGCGTACAGCGCGCGCGACCCCCAGCGTCTGGGAGGTCGAGTTGGAAGGCGCCCGGCTCGTGTTCGCCTTGTCGCCCGAGCTCTTCCGCGGCTTCTCGGGCGAGGGCGGCGTCCTCTCCGATCTGTCGTCCGCCGACGAGGAGGACGTGGACGCGGTCGCCGAGACCCTGCACGGCGACCCGGAGATCGACACATCCGAGGTCGCGCGCGTGACCGGCCTCGCGCGGTCCTCGGTGCAGACCGCGCTGGGCGTTCTCGGCGCGGCGGGTCGTGTCGGCTACGACCTCGCGCACGGCGCGTACTTCCACCGCGAGCTCCCGTACGACCGCGCGGCGCTCGAGAAGATGCATCCGCGGCTGCTCGGTGCACGCGAGCTCGTCGAGCAGGGCGCGGTCACCCTGAGCGGCGACAGCGCAACGGTGCGCAGCGGCGACGCGGAGTACGTCGTCCGGATCGAGGACGGCGTCGCGCGCTGTACGTGCCCGTGGTTCGCCCGCCATCGCGGCGAGCGTGGCCCGTGCAAGCACGTCCTCGCCGTCGAACACGCTCGCCGCGTCGCACGCGTCTTGTGAGCCTCCTCGACCCGCTCCGCGACCGCGACCCCGCGCACGTGCGCGACCGGATGATCGCGCTGAACGAAAAGGAACGGCGCGCGCTCGCGAAGCAGGCGCAGCAGACCTTCGACAGCGTCGAGTGGCGGGGCCCGGGACGTCCGCCGTCGAGCCGGTGGAAAGCAATCGCGCTCGCGTGGCTCGGAACGGCGACGGCTCGAAAGATCGTCTCCGAGTTCTGGCGCGTCGGCTTCAAGCTGGGCGACGACCCAGCTTTCGCCGACGAGGTGTACGCGGTGCTCCGCTCGAGAGGCCGTCCCTTCTTCGAGACCCTCGCACGCGGCCTGTTGCGGAGCGAGGGGCCGTTCGGGAGCTGGGCGCTCGTGCGTAAGGCGGTACGCGAAGCCTTGATCGAGCCGCCCGAAGGTGACGAGTATCTCCTCGGCGTCGTCTTCGGCGTCGTGAAGCCGCGGGAGCACAGTGACGTCGCCTCCGCCTACCGCGGGCTGCTCGAGGACCCGACACTCCTGGAGCGCGAGGTCTGGCAGCTGTTCGAGATCGACGCCGGCTCCGAGCTCGCGAACTCGAACACGTGGGAGCCGAACGATCCGGACCTGGCCATTGGCGGGTTCACGCGGGGCGACAACCGGTGGCTGTACGCGCTCACCCGGCTCGCCGGGGAAGGGCGACTCGACCGGGAGCGGCTGCTCGACGCGTCGCTCGACGCGCTGATGCGCGACTTCCGCGCCTCTAGCGTCGGTTGGTACGCAAGGCTGCACGAAGAGCTCGAGCCGACGCGCGCGGAGCGGCTCGCGCGCCTCGACCGCTACATCTCGCTCGTCACCAGCCCGGCCCCGTCGGTCGTGAAGGCCGGACTCGCGGCGCTGAGGTCGGTCGAGGATGCCGTGCCGCCGGCTGAATTCGCGCGCGTGGCGCCTACCGTGTTCGCGCAGCGGCAGAAGAACCTCGCGATGGAGACGCTGTCGCTCGTGGCGCGTCTCTGCAAGGCAAACCCGGAAGCGCGTCCGGCACTCCTCGAGTCTGCCGCACACGCGCTCGCACACGAGCGGATGGACGTCCAGGAACGGGCGCTCAAGGTGATCGAGGCGTATCCAGACGACGCGCCGCGCGGCACCCTGCTCGCCCACGTCGAGGGCGTCTCGCCGACCCTGCAGACGCGGGCCGCCGCGCTCACGGGCGTCCAGGTCTCGGACGAGATACCGGCCGTGATCCAGCTGCCGGCTCCGGCGCAGCCCCGGATGACGCCGACACTGCTTCGTGGGACGCGCGAGGAGTTGCATCCCGTCGAATCCGTCGACGAGCTCATCGAGCTCACCGCGATGCTGCTCGAGGGCCAGGGCGACGGGGACGACTGCGAGCGCTTCCTCGACGGCGTCTCACGGCTCTGCGCCGACCGACCGAAGGACTTCGAGCGTCGCACCGCGGGCCTCGCGAAGCGCGCCTCCGAGAATGTTGTGCTGTGGGGCGCCGGGCTCTCGGGGCAAGACACGGTTGCGCTGGTTGTGCAGGCGTGGCTGACACGAGCCCGCGTCCGCGGGCTGTTCCAGAACTCGCGGGCCGTGATCGGGGTCGTGGCAAGCCGCGCCGCCGAAGTTGCGCAGCGCGCGCGCCGCGGCGTAGCGCGGCCGCTCCTGGCGTCGCCCACCCACCGCGGCGGCTGGATCGATCCCGAGGTGCTCGCTTCACGCACGTCGCGCATGGGGAGGCTGCTGAACCGCCCAGACGCGCTCGACCGCGTCCAGGCGCGGGTGCGGGCGTTCCCTGCAATCGAGCCCATCCGGTTCGAGCGGCGCATCCACACGACCACGCTCTGGAGTCGCACGACTCGCGAGCTGGGTCTGTACGCGCCTGACAGAGCCGACGCGCTCGGCGACCTCGCCGAGGCGGCGCGCGGCGTCGCCGGCGCGGATTCGGGCAAGCGCTTCTGGTTCGGCGCCGTCGGCTGGGGCGGGATGGACGCGCTCGGCGTCCGGTGGTCACTCACCGTCTTCCCCTCGTTGCCCGAGGTCGCGTTCGCCGGTGCCGCTCTCGCCGCCGTGAGCTCGCGCGACAGCGCCGTATACGGACACCCAGAGGTCGTCCTCGAGCACGCCCTCGACCCGTACGTGACACTCGGCGCCGAGGCATGGCTCGCGACAGCGGCCGCGCTCATGGCGAAGTCAGCCGATCTGCAGCGGGTCGCGACCGACCTGCTCGTCGCCTCTGTCGAGGACGGCCGCTTCGACCCGCACGGCCTGGGCGAGGCGATCGCCTGGCTCGTCGACAACGACTTCGGGAAGCTCAACCGGCTCGAGCTGCCGCTCCGCGACCTCTCGCGCGTGACCCCGCTCCACGCTGCGCACACGGTCCGCGCGGTCGAGGAGCTCCTCGCGCGGCTGGAATCGCGACCGCGGAACCTGCACGCCCCGCTGGCCGTCGCAGTCGAGAGCTCGACCGCGTCGGGCCGGCGGATCGAGGACGAGCAGGCACGGGCAACACTCGAAGCTCTCGCGGGCGGCGTCTCCCGCACGTCGAAGCTCGGAACGCTCGCCCGCGCGCTCCTGGATGCCTAGTGATGTGGCCGGTGACGTTGCCCGGTTCCTGGGTCGCGAGCACCAAGCGATGGATGGACGCAGGGAGCGCCGATAGTCCAACGATCGGCGCGACCGAATGTGATGAAGGAGGGCCTCCCGCGGAGTGAAACTCCGTGCGTCCTCACTACGAGACGAAGGGAGGCCCCTGCAATGTTGTACGTCGGATTGGACCTCTGCCGCAAGCGTCTTGACTGGCGGGCCCTCGAGCCGGA
>WNGB01002060.1_pt1 | contig 32745 bp, 31 predicted proteins | sample 5400681 | NCBI WGS metagenome assembly WNGB01 (sample SAMN13153367, study PRJNA577476) | soil metagenome | isolation source: 115 cm soil or saprolite under grassland replicate 2 | place: USA:California | collected 2016-06-15
GCGCACCCTCGCCGGCAGCGGCAAGCGGCTGACGCTGGAGCTGGGCGGCAAGGCCGCCAACGTGGTCTTCGACGACGCGGCCATCGACCAGGCGGTCGAAGGGATCATCAACGGCATCTACTTCAACCAGGGCCACGTCTGCTGCGCCGGCTCGCGCCTGCTGGTCCAGGAGTCGATCGCCGCGGCACTGGTGGACAAGCTCAAGCGCCGCATGGCGACGCTGCGGGTGGGTGACCCGCTGGACAAGAACACCGACGTCGGCGCGATCAACTCGCGCCAGCAGCTCGAGAAGATCCAGGAGCTGGTCGCCTCCGGCGAGGCGGAGGGCGCGGACCTCTACCAGCCGCCCTGCGAGCTGCCGGGCCGCGGCTTCTGGTTCCGGCCGACGATGTTCACCGGCGTCGCCCAGTCCTTCCGCATCGCCCAGGAGGAGATCTTCGGGCCGGTGCTGTCGGTGCTGACCTTCCGGACCCCTGACGAGGCGGTCGCCAAGGCCAACAACACCCCCTACGGGCTGTCGGCCGGGGTCTGGACCGAGAAGGGCAGCCGCATCCTCGAGATGGCCGCGCGGCTGCGTGCCGGAGTGGTGTGGGCCAACACCTTCAACCGCTTCGACCCAGCCTCCCCGTTCGGCGGCTACCAGGAGTCCGGCTTCGGCCGCGAGGGCGGCCGCCACGGTCTCGCCGCCTACCTCGAGCTCGGTGGGCGACCGAGCCCGTGAGGGCTCAGCTCCGGCCCGCGGCCTCCTCGAGGGCGCGGCGGACCAGGACGCGGGCGAGCTGCTGGCGGTACCAGGCGCTGGCCCAGGCGTCGCCGGTCGGCGCCGTGCCCTCCGAGGCGACCTCGGCGGCCTCGGCGGGGGAGGCCCCGCCGGCCAGGCGCGCCTCCACCGCCCTGGCGCGCAGCGGGGTCGGCCCCATGCTCACCAGGCCGACCCGCGCCAGGCCCTGACCGTGCAGCACCGCCACGCCGACCGTCGCCCAGTCGATCGCCCGCCGCGCGAGCTTCTGGAAGGACCAGCCCACCGGGCCGACCTTGGGGACCCGCACCTCGCACAGCACCTCGTCGGGCGCCAGGGAGCTCTCCAGGAAGCCGGTGAACAGCTCCGTCGCCGGGACGGCGCGCTCGCCCAGCGGGCCGCGGGCGACCGCCGTGCCCTCGTAGGCGAGCAGGACCGCCGGCAGGTCCCCCGCCGGGTCGGCGTGGACCAGCGAGCCGCCGATGGTGCCGCGGTGCCGCACCTGCGGGTCGCCGACCTGGCCCGCCGCGTGCGCCAGCAGTGGCGCGTGCTCGCGGACCAGGGAGTCACGGGCCAGGTCGCTGTGCACCGTGAGCGCGCCGATCGCCAGGTGGTCGCCCTGGTCGCGCACTCCGGCCAGCTCGCCGAGGCGGCCGATGTCGACCACCAGCGCCGGCAGGGCCAGGCGGAGCTTGAGCAGCGGGATCAGCGACTGCCCGCCGGCCAGCACCTTGGCGTCCCCGTCGTGGGCCGCCAGCAGCTCCACCGCCTCCGCCACCGAGCCCGGGCGCGCGTAGCCGAACGCCGCCGGGATCACTGGGCGGCGCTCCCCGCGCGCTCGGCGGCCACCGCCAGGATCGCGTCGACGATGTGCTGGTACCCGGTGCAGCGGCACAGGTTGCCCTCGAGCCCGGCGCGCACGTCCCGATCGGTCGGCGTCCGGGGCAGCTCCTCCAGCAGCGAGGTCGCGGCCATGATCATCCCCGGCGTGCAGTAGCCGCACTGGAGCGCGTGCCGCTCGTGGAACGCCTGCTGCAGGGCGTGCAGCCGCCCATCATCGCCGGTGGCCAGCCCCTCGATGGTGGTCAGGCGGCAGCCGTCGGCCTGGGCGGCCAGCAGGGTGCAGGACTTCACCGACTGTCCGTCCAGCAGCACGGTGCAGGCGCCGCAGGTGGAGGTGTCGCAGCCGACCTTGGTGCCGGTGAGTCCCAGCTCGTCGCGCAGCAGCTGCACCAGCAGCGTGCGCGCCGGCACCGTGCGGGCGACCGGCGTGCGGTTGACCTCGAGCGACACGGTGACGTCATCGTTCATCTGGCCTCCATGATGGCCCGCAGGACCTTCTCGGGAGTGGCTGGCGGGTCGACGTGCCGCACGCCGAGATGGGCGAGCGCGTCGGCCACGGCGTTCAGGATCGCGCCAGGCGCGCCGACCGTCCCCGCCTCGCCGACGCCCTTGACCCCCAGCTCGTTGCCCGGCGCCGGCGAGAACACCTCGTGCAGCTCGTAGCGGGGGAGCGCGTCGGCGGTGATCACCCCGTAGTCGCCGAAGTTGGCCGTCCTGGGGTTGCCGTCCTCGTCGTAGACGAACTCCTCCACCAGGGCGTGGGCCACGCCCCAGGCGAGCCCGCCGTGCACCTGCCCGGTGACGATCAGCGGGTTGAGCAGCCGCCCGGCGTCGTCGCAGGTCACCAGCGAGCGCACGCTGACCACCCCGGTCTCGGAGTCCACCTCGACCGCTGCGAGCACGGCGCCGCTCGGCCAGGCCGGTGGCGAGGCGTGGGCGTCGCCGGGCAGGACCTCGGCGCGCAGCGCGGTCTGGGAGCTGGCGGCGTGCTTGGCGAGCTCGGCCCAGGTGTGGCCACGCTCCGGGCTGCCGGCCAGGTGCAGGCTGCCCGCTGCGCGGTCGAGCACGATGTCGTCGGGGTCGGCCTCCTCGAGCTCGGCGGCCAGCCGCCTCGCCTGCTCCAGCACCAGCGCCGCGGTGCGCTGCACCGCACCGCCACCCGCCTGGGCCGAGCGGGAGCCGAAGGTGCCGATGCCGGCGGGGACCTGGTCGGTGTCGCCGAAGCGGACCTCGACGCGCTCCATGGGGATGCCGAGCCGGTCGGCGACGATCTGCGTCCAGGTGGTCTGGTGGCCCTGGCCGTGGGCGGTCGAGCCGGTCCGCACGATCGCGCCGCCCTCGGCGGTGATCTCGACGGCGCCGTACTCGCCGCTGCCGAGCGGGTCGGCGACCTCCACGAACATGCCGAGCCCGACGCCCAGCAGCAGCCGGTCGCCGGCGGCGCGGCGGCGGGCCTGCTCGGCGCGCAGCTCCGCGTAGCCCCCGGCGGACAGGACCGAGTCGAGCAGGGCCTGGTAGTCGCCGGAGTCGTAGGTCGCGCCCGTCGCCGTGGTGTGGGGGAACGCCCCGGCCGGGACCAGGTTGCGGCGCCGCACCTCGGCCGGGTCCATGCCGATCTCGGCGGCGAACCGGTCGACGGCGCGCTCGATCGCGATGTTGGCCTCCGGCCGGCCGGCGCCGCGGATCGGCCCGATCGGCGTGGTGTTGGTGAGCACGGCCCGGCCGCCGCACTCCACCCGCGGGATCGCGTACACGCCGGAGGCCAGGACCTTCGCGCGCTGCACCAGCAGGCCCCCGAAATGCGGGTAGGCGCCGGCGTCCTGGATGACGCGCACGCGGTAGGCGAGCAGGGTGCCGTCGCGGCGGCCGCCGAGCTCCAGTTCCTGGACCAGCGCACGGCCGTGGAACATGCCGACCATGCTCTGCGAGCGGGTCTCGATCCACTTCAGCGGCCGGCCGAGGTGCCGCGCGAGCCAGCCGACCACCACCTCCTCGCGGTAGGTGCCGCCCTTGGCGCCGAACGCGCCGCCGACCTCGCCGACGACCACCCGCACCTGGCCGGGCTCCAGCCCCAGCGTGGCGGCGAGCTGGTTCCGCAGGCGGTGCGGCGCCTGCGTCGAGGCCCAGAAGGTGAGGCGGCCCTCCCCGCTCCAGTCCGCCGCCGCGCAGCGCGGCTCGATCGGGCAGGCGGCCATGCGCTGATGGGTCATGGACATGCTGACGACGACCTCGCAGCCGTCGAACAGGTCTGGGCTCGCGGGGCTGGGCAGCTCCATGCAGGTGTTGGTGCCGGCCTCGGGGAACAGCAGCACCTCGTCGCGCGCGGCGGCGCGGGGGTCGACCACCACGTCGAGCGGCTCGAAGTCGATGTCGACCAGCTCGGCGGCGTCGACCGCCTGGGCCTGCTCGGTGGCCACCACCGCGGCCACCGGCTCGCCCACGTAGCGGACCACGCCCTCGGCCAGCCACGGCCGCACCATGCGCTGGTCGTGCAGCGCCATGACCGGCGCCATCGCCTCGAGGCCGAGCTCGGCCGCCGTGACCACCGCCAGCACGCCGGGGGCGGCCCTGGCCTGCGTGGCGTCGATCCCGCCGATGCGCGCGTGGGCGATCGGGGAGTCGATGAAGACCACCTGGGCCGCGCCCTCCAGGGCCAGGTCGGCGACGTAGCGGCCCTGCCCGGTGACCAGGCGGCGGTCCTCGGTCCGAGGGATCGGCTTGCCGAGCGGGCTGTCGAACTGCTGGGAAGCGCTCAACGTCATGCCTTGCTCCACCTCCGCGCCGGCGACTGCCGCCAGCTTTGCCGCCAGAGCGGTACGCGCGCAAATGCGCCATGCGCTCCAGCCGACTCGGCCGGAAACTGGAGCCGGTGGTAACGAACGGTGAGCTGGGTCGCGCGCTCCGCCACCGGTCAGCCCGCCGGGGCCCGAGGTAGGCTGTGTCGGAGGCGGCGACCGTATGGGGGCTGATCTTGGCTGACGACGAACGGCTTGAGGTACGCAAGACCTACAAGCTGTATATCGGAGGGAAATTTCCCCGGACCGAGTCGGGGCGCTCGTATCTGGTGTCCGACGCCCGCGGCAGGTCCCTGGCCAACGCCTGCCGCGCCTCCCGCAAGGACGTGCGCGACGCCGTCCGGTCCGCCCGCGGCGCCTTTCCCGGATGGGCCGGCCTCACCGCCTACAACCGTGGCCAGATCCTCTACCGGATCGCCGAGATGCTCGAGGGGCGGCACAGGCAGTTCGTCGACGAGGTGGCCAGCGCCGAGGGGTCCAGCCGCCGCACCGCCGCGGACGCCGTCGCCAAGACGATCGACCGCTGGGTCTGGTATGCCGGCTGGGCCGACAAGATCGACCAGGTGCTCGGCTCCTCCAACCCCGTGGCCGGACCCTATTTCAACTTCTCCGTCCCCGAGCCGACCGGCGTGGTCGGCCTGGTCGCCCCGGCCGACTCCTCCCTGCTCGGCCTGGTCTCCAGGCTCGCCCCCATCATCGTGTCGGGCAACAGCGCGATCGTGCTCGCCTCGGAGGCGCGCCCGCTGCCCGCCGTCACCCTCACCGAGGTGCTCGCCACCAGCGACCTCCCCGGCGGCGTGGTCAACCTGCTCACCGGCTTCACCGCCGAGCTGGTCAAGCCGCTGGCGGCCCACATGGACGTCGACGCCCTCGACCTCGCCGGGCTGGACCTCGCCCTGCTGCGGGACGTCGAGCTGGCCGCTGCCGCCAACGTCAAGCGCGTGGCCCCGCCGGTGCGGCTCGCCGCGCGCGGCTGGCTCGACGACGCCAAGGGCCAGGACCCGTACTGGATCGCGCAGTTCCTGGAGATCAAGACCGTCTGGCACCCGGCCGGCGTGTGAGGCGTGCCCGGGTACGGCTACGGGGCTCTGCGACTGGGTAGAAAGAGTGGGACCATCCCGCTTCGCCCCAATGGGCTGGTCAGCCCCGAATGGGCCGAGGAAAGGACCCACGACGCATGTCCCCAGCGCGAAGACGCCGGCGCCGGCGCCGCCGCCAAGGCAAGATCAGCCCGCTCATGGTCGTGGTGACGCTGCTGGTGCTGGTCGGCCTGTGGGTGGTCGGGTCCGACGTGTTCGGGTCGCTCTCTCCACAGATCAACAGAGCGCTTCCGCCGGAGCTGCGGGGGACGCCCACCACAGCGCCCGCGCCGGGTGACCGCGACCGGCGGCCGCGTCAGGGCGGCGACGACCTCGCCAGCAACCTGCGGACCATCCAGCGGCTCGGCGGCACGGTCGACTACGGCAGGGTCGACCCCCGCACCGGGCAGCGCAGCGGCATCACCGCCACGATCACCCCGGCGATGATCGCCGCCGCCGAGCGCGACGAGCTGGGCTCCGAGGCTGAGGAGTCGATCCGCCCGCCGGGCTTCACCGAGCTGCCTTCGCGCAACCGCGCCCGCGGCCACCTGCTCGGGCGCCAGCTCGGCGGCTCCGGCCAGATCGCCGGGAACCTGGTCGCCATGTACCAGTCGCGCGCCAACTCGCCGGTCATGCGCGACTACGAGACCATGGTGGCCGACGCGGCGCAGGCCGGCGAGACCATCCGCTACGAGGTGCGCCCGCTGTACACGAGCCCCACGGCACGCGGCGCCCCGCGGGCGGTCCGCATCCGCGCCACCGGCAACCGCGGCTTCCGCATGGGCGTGGAGGTCGCCAACACGCCCCAGGCCGCCGTCAGGGAGTACATTCCGCCTCCGGCCCGGCCCTGAGGAGGGAGACCACAGCAGATGGCGCCCGACCTGGAACGCCTGCGCGAGATCGCGCCGCCTCCCGGCGAGCCGCTCGAGGCGGGCGACCCCCGGCGCTGGCCCGAGGTCGAGGCCGCGCTCGGCACCGCCCTGCCCGACGACTACAAGGCCTTCATCGAGCTGTACGGCTCTGGCAAGTTCGACGATTTCCTGTACCTGCTCAACCCCTTCGCCCGCGATGCGTCCGGCAGCCTGCTCCACGAGCGGGACACCATGCTCGCCGCCTACGCAGAGACCAGAGCCAAGTTCCCGGAGCGGCTGCCGCTGCCGCCCTACCCCGAGCCCGGTGGCCTGCTGCCGCTTGGCCGCAGCGACAACGGCAACGAGCTGTACTGGCTGACCGAGGGGGAGCCGGCGGCGTGGGGCGTCGTCGCCTTCGCGGCCCGCTCCACCCGCCACGAGATCCACCACCACCCGGTCACCGGGTTTCTCGCGCGCCTGCTCTCCGCCGAGCTCGAGACCAGCGTGCTCCCCGAGCGCTTCCAGCGCCGCACGGAGCACCGGTTCGTGCCCTCCGCGTGAGCGGGTGCGCCCGGTCACGAGAGAAAGGAGCGCGGGGTGAGTGATGAGGCACCGGCGATCGTGGGTGTCGCCGCAATCGCCGTCGACTGCGCCGACCCGGCGGGACTGGCGCGCTGGTGGAGCCGGCTGCTCGGCGGCTCGGTCGAGGTCGACGCCGCCGGCGTCTCCACCCTGGACACTCCAGGTGGCCTCGCGATCGACTTTGTTCGCGTCCCCGAGGCCAAGACGGTGAAGAACCGCCTGCATCTGGATCTGCGCAGCAGCGATCTCGCCGCCGCCACCGGGCAGGCCGTGGCGTTGGGAGCGACCCGGGCCGACGACATCTACGACGGGGGCCGGTGGCAGGTGCTGCGCGACCCGGAGGGCAACGAGTTCTGCCTGCTGCGTCCCCGTTCCTGAGCGATGGTGGTGTGGCCGTCGCCGCCATCCCTGTGGACAGCCGCGAAATCCGCTCGTCGGACTCGGGTAGGATTGAGATACCAGCTCCGACCACTTCAGATCCCCACTGCCTGCAGGCCATGCGGGTGGTCTCGAGGAGGAACCCGTGCCGACCGACCCGATGGACCAGATCGTCAACCTCGCCAAGCGTCGTGGCTTCGTCTTCCAGTCCAGCGAGATCTACGGTGGGCTGCGCTCCAGCTACGACTATGGCCCCCTGGGCGTCGAGCTCAAGAACAACGTCAAGCGGGCCTGGTGGCGAGCGGTCGTGCAGCTCCGGGACGACGTCGTGGGCCAGGACGCCGCCATCATCATGGCGGCCAGGGTGTGGGAGGCGTCCGGGCACCTGGAGTCCTTCACCGACCCGCTGGTCGAGTGCACCAACTGTCACCAGCGCTTCCGGGGGGACCATCTGGTCGAGGCGTTCGAGGCCAGGCACGGCCGCCCGCCTGAGCGGGGCGAGCTGACCTGTCCCAACTGTGGCAAGGGGCCGTTCACCGACCCTCGCAACTTCAACCTGATGTTCAAGACGTTCATGGGCCCGGTCGAGGACGACTCCGCCGTGGTGTGGCTGCGGCCGGAGACGGCCCAGGGCATCTTCGTCGACTTCCCCATCGTCCAGTCGGTCAGTCGCAAGAAGATCCCCTTCGGGATCGCCCAGATCGGCAAGGCCTTCCGCAACGAGATCACGCCGGGGAACTTCATCTTCCGCACACGCGAGTTCGAGCAGATGGAGCTCGAGTTCTTCGTCGAGCCTGGCACCGACGAGGCGTGGCACCAGCGCTGGATCGAGGAGCGCACGAACTGGTACCTCGACCTGGGCATCCGCGAAGAGAACCTGCGCGTGCGCGAGCACGGCCCGGACGAGCTGGCCCACTACGCCAAGCGCGCGGTCGACATCGAGTACAAGTTCCCGTTCGGCTGGTCGGAGCTGGAGGGCATCGCCAACCGCAGCGACTTCGACCTCAGCCAGCACCAGAAGTTCTCCGGCCAGGACCTCTCCTACTACGACCAGGAGTCCGACGCCCGCTACATCCCCTACGTGGTCGAGCCCTCGGCGGGCGCCGACCGGTCGTCGCTGGCGTTCCTGACCGACGCCTACCGGGAGGAGGAGGCGCCGACCGCCTCCGGCGGGACCGAGAAGCGGGTCGTGCTCCGCCTCGACAAGCGCCTGGCCCCGATGAAGGTCGCCGTGCTGCCGCTGTCGCGCAACGAGCGGCTGGTGCCGCCGGCCCGCGAGGTCGCCGGGCAACTGCGCGAGCGCTGGATGATCGACTACGACGACGCCCGCTCGATCGGCCGCCGCTACCGCCGACAGGACGAGGTCGGCACGCCCTACTGCGTCACCGTGGATTTCGACTCGCTCGAGGACCGGGCCGTCACGGTGCGCGACCGCGACACGATGGGACAGGACCGGGTGGGAATCGACCGGCTGGTCGGCTACCTGGACGAGCGCCTTCCCCGGGCATAGCGGCATGGCGGTCCAGGACTCCGAGCGTCCACGGGTGCTGGCGGTCGTCGCCGCCGGCCCCGGGATCGTGCCTGGTGCCACACCCGGCCTGTCACCGCTCGACCTCGCCCTGCTCAGTGGCGAGGCGGCATTCGAGACCATGCGCGTCTACAGTGGCCGTCCATTCCGGCTCGGCGCGCACTTCGTCCGGCTGGCGCACTCCGCCGCCAGCCTCGAGGTCACCCTGCCGCACGGCCTCGAGGAGCTCGCCGAGCTCGCGCTGGACGAGGCCCGCGCCGAGGACGCGGTGCTGCGCGTCGTCTGCACGCGCGGCATCGAGACCGACCTGGTCCCCACCACCTTCGCCATCGTCACGGAGCTGCCGCCCGAGTACGAGGAGCAGCGCCGGCGCGGGCTGGCGGTCGCCATGCTCACCATGGCCGTCGACCCGCTCATCCGCACCGCCTCGCCGTGGCTGCTGCCTGGCGTCAGGACCACCAGCTACGCGGTCAACATGGCGGCCAGCCGCGCCGCCCGCGCCGCCGGCGCCGACGACGCCCTGTTCATCGGTCTCGGTGGCGAGCTGCTCGAGTCTCCGACCTCCAACCTCTGGTGGCGCGTCGGGCGGACGCTCTACACACCCTCGCTCGAGCTCGGCATCCTCGCCGGGGTGACCCGCGCGACCCTGCTCGAGCTGGCCGCTCCGGCCGGCTACCGCGTGGTCGAAGGCGTGTTCACCAAGGAGGACCTCGGCGACGCCGAGGAGGCCTTCCTGTCCAGCTCCGCCCGCGAGGTCATGCCGGTCGTGACCGTCGACGGCAGGCCCATCGGCGACGGCGGCCCAGGACCGGCGGCCGGCGTCCTCCAGGCAGCCCTCCGCCGCCTGGCCGAGCGTCGACCCTGACGGCAGGCGCCAGCATGCGACCGACGGCCTGGAAGTCGTTGGCGACGAGCTTGCCGGTGAGCGGCCCCGGGAGCTGGCCGGCCGTCAGGGGTAGCGCTCCGGCACGAAGGTCTGGTTGCTTATCGGCGGGCGCACGTACTTGCCGTGGTCACGCCGCGGCGGCAGCTTGATCGGCTCCGGCGTCAGGTCCTCGTAGGGGATCATGCTCAGCAGGTGGCTGATGCAGTTCAGCCGCGCGTGGCGCTTGACGTCGGCGTTGACCACCCACCACGGGGATTCTTTGCTGTCGGTGTAGGCGAGCATGTCGTCCTTGGCCCTGGAGTACTCGAGCCAGCGCTCGCGGGACTGCAGGTCCATAGGGCTCAGCTTCCAGCGCCTGGTCGGGTCGTCGAGGCGCCGCTGGAAGCGGCGCTCCTGCTCGGCGTCGCTGACCGAGAACCAGTACTTGATCAGGATGATCCCCGAGCGGAGCAGCATGTGCTCGAACGACGGGCAGGAGCGGAAGAACTCCTCCACATCGGCTTCGGTGCAAAAGCCCATCACCCGCTCGACACCGGCGCGGTTGTACCAGCTGCGGTCGAACAGGACCATCTCGCCCGCGGCCGGCAGCTGCGCGACGTAACGCTGGAAATACCACTGGGTCTTCTCGCGCTCCGTGGGAGTGGCGAGCGCCACCACCCGGCAGATCCGCGGGTTCAGGCTCTCGGTGATGCGCTTGATGGTGCCGCCTTTGCCGGCCGCGTCGCGGCCCTCGAACAGCACCACGACCTTCAACCCCTCGGTCTTGATCCATTCCTGCAACTTGACCAGCTCGATCTGGAGTCGGGCCAGCTCTTGCTCGTAGGCCTTACGGGACATCTGGACCGGCGTGGTCGAGGCGGCCTCCGCCTTGCGTTGCGTCATGATGGGCTCCCATCGTCAAGCTGAGAGGCTATCGTCGCCGGCCCGGGGCCGGAAGGGAACACCCACTCCGCCCGGGCCCGGCTACAGTGGACCGCCAGCCGGCTTGAGCAGCCCCACTGAGGAGAAGCGATGGAAGTCGACCCGACGACGTGGCTGGCGCATGCGGGAGAAGACAGGGAGCTGGGCGCCGCGGCCGTCCCGCCCATCGTGGCAGCCTCGTACTTCACCTCACAGGGCGTCCCGGACGCGGCCTCCTTCCACTATGCGCGCACCGGACAGCCGACCTGGGAGCCGCTGGAGGAGGCGCTCGGCGGTCTCGAGGACGCCTCCGCGCGGGACCAGGCCCTGCACGACCGGCTGGCGCAGTGGCGCACGGTGGCCGGCGGGATCGCGGGTCCGTTCGAGGCGTGGCTGGCCCTGCGCGGACTGCGGACCCTTCCGCTGCGGATCGCGCGGCAGTCCGAGACGGCGCTCCGGGTGGCCGGGTGGCTCGCGCGGCACCCGAGAGTCACGGCGGTCTACTATCCCGGCCTCGCGGGCCGGGCGAGAGCGGTCGCCGAGCGGCAGATGCGAGGTGGGTTCGGGCCGCTGCTCTCCTTCGAGCTGGACGGCGACGGGCCCGCGGCCGACGCGGTGGTGGCGGCCTCCCGGATCATCCGGCTCTCCGTGGGGATCGAGAGCCCCGACGACCTCCTCGCCGACCTCGAGCAGGCGCTCGCGGCCAAGGCCTGAGGAAGTCCCCGAACCGGTACGGCGAGAGGAGAGGCAATGACAACCGACCATCGCCGCCTGCTGGAGCAGGCGGCGGCGCACGCCGCCGACTTCACCGACGGTCTGCGCGACCGCCGGGTCGGCGCCACCGCCTCCGCCGCCGACCTGCACGCCGCCCTCGGCGGGCCGCTGCCCGACGGACCCACCGACCCGGAGCAGGTCCTCGCCCAGCTCGCCAAGGGCGCCGAGCCCGGGCTGATGGGCACAGCGGGCCCCCGCTACTTCGGCTTCGTGATCGGCGGGAGCCTGCCGGCGGCGCAGGCGGCGGAGTGGCTCGCCGTCGCATGGGACCAGCCGGCCTTCGCGTTCGCCAGCAGCCCCGCCGCCGCGGTGGTCGAGGAGGTCGCCGGGGCTTGGCTGCGCGAGCTCCTGGGCCTGCCCGAGGCCGCCTCGGTCGGCTTCGTCACCGGCTGCACCATGGCCAACTTCACCGGCCTGGCGGCGGCCCGCCACCACGTGCTCGAGCGGGCGGGCTGGGACGTGGACCGCGACGGCCTGCAGGGCGCGCCGCCACTGCACGTGGTCGTCGGCGAGGAGCGCCACGCGACCCTCGACGTCGCCCTGCGCTACCTCGGGCTGGGTCCCGGCCGGGCCCATGTGGTGCCCGCCGACGAGCAGGGCCGCATGCCCGCTGAGGCGCTCGGGCCCGTCCTGGGCCGCTGCGAGGGGCCGACGATCGTGTGCGCCCAGGCCGGCAACGTCAACAGCGGCGCGGTCGACCCGCTCGGCGCCATCTGCGACACCGGCCACCGCCATGGCGCCTGGGTCCACGTGGACGGGGCGTTCGGGCTGTGGGCGGCGGCCAGCCCGGCCCTGCGGCCGCTGCTGGCCGGAGTGGAGCTGGCCGATTCGTGGGCGGCCGACGCGCACAAGTGGCTGAACGTGCCCTACGATTCGGGACTGGTGCTGGTCGCCGATCCGGCCGCCCATCGCGCGGCCATGAGCAAGACGGCGAGCTACCTGCCCGCCGGGCAGGCGGCGGAGCGCGACAACTTCGACTGGGTGCCGGAGGCCTCGCGCCGCGCCCGCGGGTTCGCGGTCTGGGCGGCGCTGCGCTCGCTCGGCCGCGACGGCGTGGCGGAGCTGGTCGAGCGGTGCAGCGCGCTGGCCCGCCGCGCCGCCGAGCGCCTCGGCGCCGAGCCCGGCGTCGAGGTGCTCAACGAGGTCGTCCTGAACCAGGTGCTGGTCCGCTTCCTCGACCCCGCGGGCGACCACGACACCCGCACCCGCGCCGTGGTCCGCGAGGTGCAGCGGGACGGCACCTGCTGGCTCGGCGGGACCACCTGGCACGGGATGGCTGCCATACGCTTCTCGGTGTCGAACTGGTCGACCACCGAGGCGGACGTGGACCGGTCGGTCGAGGCGATCCTCCGGGTGGCCGCGGAGAGCTGACGGGCCGCCGTGCCGGCGTGGCGGCGGGGATCCCGGCCCCTGGCGCCTCGATCCTCGGGACCGCCACCAGCGCAATCGCTGACGGCGCCGTACGGTAGTGGCATGGACGCACGGCTGCACGCGCACTCCTGGCCGTGGCGCTGGCTGGTCCTGCTGGCCGGCGTGGCACTGGTGGCCTCGCTGCCCGCGCTGGTCGCCGCCCTGCCGGTCGTGGTCCGCGCGCTCCCCGCCGCCGAGCTGCTGGCCCGTGTCCAGCGCTCCGCGCCAGTGCCCTACCAGGGCTACGCGGAATCCAGGGCCACCCTCGGCGTGCCCGACCTGCCGACGGTCCAGCGCATGACCCAGCTCCTCGGCGGCATCACCCGCATGCGCGCCTGGGTCGCCAGCCCGGTGGAGTGGCGGGTGGACGAGCTCAGCTCCATCGGCGAGCGCGACCTCTACCACGACGCCTCCGGCACGCTCGAATGGAGCTCCGGGTCACGCAGGGTCGAGCGGATCCTCGGTGAGGCGGTGGCGCGGTTCGCCCGCCCCGCCGACCTGCTCCCGCCCGAGCTCGGGCGCCGGCTGGCGTCCGCGGCCACAGCCGACGAGGTGCGGTCCATCCGCCCGCGCAGGGTGGCCGGGGTGGAGGCGCTCGGCCTGCGCATCAGCCCGCGCTCGAGCAGCACCACGGTCGGCGTGGTGGACCTGTGGGCCGATCCCTCCAGCGGTCTGCCGGTCAGGGTGGAGGTGACCGCCAGGGGCGGGGCCGGGCCGATCATCGTGACCAGCTTCCTCGACCTGCGGCAGGCACGGCCGAGCGATGCCGATGTGCGCTTCCGGATCCCGCCCGACGCCAGGGTCGACGTCGACGAGGCGCCCGACCTCGCCGGGGCGGTGGAGCGCTTCTCACCGTTCGTGCTGCCCGACCGGCTCGGCGGCCAGCCGCGGCGCAACCAGGTGGCGAGTGCGGCGTCGACCTATGGCGAGCGCTTCGACCTCGTCGCCGCGCTCGCCTTCCCGGCGCGCATCTCCCCGCGCACCCGCGCCTTCCTCGAGTCCGTGCCGAGCAGGAAGGGGCCGTGGGGGGAGGCGAGCGTGATCGCCACCCCGCTGCTGAGCTCGATGGTGTTCGAGCACGACCAGGTGGCGTTCGCGCTGTCCGGCACGGTGGGGGTCCCGGTCCTCGAGCGGATCGCGACCCAGCTCGCCCGCGACGGGGTCGCGTCGCGGTGAGCCTTGCGATCCGGACGGAAGGGCTGACCAAGCGGTACGGCTCGCTGGAGGCCGTGCGCGACCTCGACCTGGAGGTCCGCGAGGGCGGCCTGTTCGGCTTCCTGGGGCCCAACGGGTCCGGCAAGACCACCACCGTGCGGATGCTGCTCGGCCTGGTGTTCCCGACCTCTGGCCGGGTCGAGCTGCTGGGCCAGCCGATGCCGCGCGCGGCCGGCGCCGTGCTGCCGCAGGTCGGCCCGCTGATCGAGGGGCCGGCGTTCTACCCGCACCTGTCCGGGCGGGCGAACCTGGCGCTGCTCGACGCGGCCGGCCCGGGCGGTCGCCGCACGGACCGGCGCCGCCGCATCGGCGAGGCCCTCGCCCAGGTGGGCCTGGACGCGGTTGGCCGCCGGCCAGTCAAGGCCTATTCCAGCGGGATGCGCCAGCGCCTGGGGCTCGCCGCCGCGCTGCTGCGCGCGCCCCGGCTGCTGGTGCTGGACGAGCCCACCAACGGGCTCGACCCGCAGGGCATGCGCGACATCCGCGATCTGCTGGTCGAGCTGGTCGGCGGCGGCACCACGGTGTTCCTGTCGAGCCACCTGCTCGCGGAGGTCGAGCAGATCTGCGACAGCGCGGCGATCGTGCACCGGGGTCGCCTGGTGGTCCAGGACCGGGTGAGCGCCCTGCTCGCCCCCACCGGCCGTGTCCAGGTCGCCACGCCGGACCTTGGCCTCGCCGCCGAGCTGGCGGCCCGCCTGGTCGGGACCGAGCTGGGCGAGCGGCGCGACGACCGCCTGGTCGTCCACCTCGACGGCACCAGCCCTGAGGCGCTCAACCGGCACCTGGTGGAGGGCGGTGTGCGGGTCCGCGAGCTGGTGGTGGAGCGTCCCTCGCTGGAGGACGTCTTCCTGGCGCTCACCGGCGGGCCCGGCCGTGACGTCGGCGGCCGCGGTCGCGAGGAGGCCGGCGATGCTCCTGGTTGAGCTGCGCAAGCTGGTTCGGCGGCCGCGCACCTGGGTGAGCATCGCGCTGCTCGCCGGCCTGCCGACGCTGGTGGCGGTGTTCCTCAAGGTCACGGGGATCGGCCCGCGGCCGGGGGAGGGGCCGGCTTTCCTGGGCGCGGTGCTGAGCAACGGCGCGCTGTTCCCGGCCGCCGCGCTGGCGGTGGTGCTGCCGGTGTTCCTGCCGGTCGCGGTCTCGGTGATGGCCGGCGACGCCATCGCCGGCGAGGCCAGCCTCGGCACCCTGCGCTACCTGCTGACCCGGCCGGTCGGGCGCACACGGCTGCTGGTGGTCAAGCTGGTCGTCACCATCGTCTTCGTCTTCCTGGCGGTGCTGGTGGTGTCGGCGGTCGCCTTCGGAGTGGGCGCCACCCTGTTCGGCGTGCACCCGCTGCCGTCGGTTTCCGGGCAGACCATCGCCGCGCAGGACGCCACCTGGCGCACGGTGGTGACCGTGGTCTACGTGGCCTGGTCGATGCTGGGCGTGGCGGCCATCGCATTGTTCGCGTCGACGGTGACCGACTCCCCGCTGGCGGCGGCGCTCGCCGCGCTCGCCGCCCTGGTCACCTCCCAGGTGCTGGACCTGCTCGACGCGGCCGCGTCGGTCAAGCCCTACCTGCCCACCCATTACTGGCTGTCGTTCGTCGACCTGTTCCGCTTCCCGATCCTGTGGCACGGCGTCCTGCGCGGCTTCGCCCTGCAGACCGCCTACATCGTGGTCTTCCTCGGCGCCGCATGGGCCAACTTCGCCACCAAAGACGTCAAGAGCTGACGCGGCCGGTGACGGTGGACCGCTCGAGGGCCTCGCGGGCGGTGGCGGCCGGGAACGGGGCCCGGCGGACGGCGTGAGCGACCAATAGGCTGCCCTCGAGGACGCCGCGGCACAGCGCGGCCATCGCCCGCTGCTCCTCCCGCTGGCCGTGGAGGAAGGCCAGGTCGACGACGTCGCCGTGGCCGGGGACCACGACCGCCGGGGCGACCTCGACCAGCCGCTGGAGGGTGCCTGGCCACTCCAGCGGCCAGGCGTCCCCGAACTGCGGCGGGGCGCCCTCCTCGACCAGGTCGCCGGCGAACGCCACGCCCGCGTCGGCGACGAGCACGACCAGGTCGTTGTCGGTGTGGCCGCGACCGAGGTGCGCCAGCTCCACCTGGCGGCCACCCAGGGCGTCACCCCGCCCCGCCGCCGGTGGCGCGCAGCGCCGCGCAGTCCGTCGGGCCGGGTTGGTGGGCGAGGCTGCCGTCGAGCACGCGCACCACCAGGCCGATCGCCAGCGGGTCGCGCACCAGCCCGCCGTGGCTGGCATCCGAGTCCGGGCACACGTCCTGCAGGCGGATGTTGCGGGCGCCGGTCAGCTTCGCCGACGTCGGCGGTGTCACCGTCCGGTCCAACGCCGTCCAGATGCTGGTGACGTCCGGGCCGGCCGGGATCTCGAGGCCGCCGACCAGGCGGTTCAGGCGCTCGAGCAGGGGGGAGTCCGGCGCGAGCTGCGTGCACGCGCCGTTGCAGAGCCGCGGCCCGAGCAGCGCGGCCAGGCCGGCGAGCTGCGTGCCGTGGTTCGGCGCGCCGAGCAGGACCACGTGGCGGGCGCGGGCCGCCCGACCCGGCTGGCCAAGGTAGTCGCGGACCACGATGCCGCCCGCCGAGTAGCCGACCAGGTCGACCCGCCCCGCCCGCGTGGCGTCGACGGCCCGCGCCACCACCCCGGCGGAGACGTCGATGTCGCCAGTGCCGCGGTCGGGCAGCTCGACCGTCACCACCTGCCGCCCGGTCGCCCGTAACCGGGTCGCCAGGGTGCCGAGGGTGAGGGCCGTGCCGTCATAGCCGTGCACCAGCACGATTGGAACCGGGCCTTCGGGGGGTTTGGCGATCTCTCCAGGGCGCAGGCCAAGCAGGAGACCGGTCAGGCTTCCGGCGATGGCCAGCATCGCGGCCACGAGCACCAGCAGCCGTCGGCGCGGGCTGAGTGAGCGGAACATGAAACTTATTGTCCCGCCTCTCCAGCCGCTACGCCGGAGGGGCGGCTCCCGATAGGCTTACGGTGATCACGCGATACGGGGAGGAGCCATGACGGCCACCAAGTACGTCTACGACTTCGAAGAAGGCAACAAAGACATGAAATACCTTCTCGGCGGGAAGGGGGCCAACCTCGCCGAGATGACCAACATGGGACTGCCGGTCCCGCACGGTTTCACGGTGACCTGTGAGGCGTGCAACGCCTACCGCGCCGCCGGCAGGCGATTCCCCGACGACATGCTCGACGAGGTCAGCGAGCACCTGGCCGCCCTCGAGCAGAAGATGGGCCGCAGGCTGGGCGACCCGGCCGACCCATTGCTGGTGTCGGTGCGCTCGGGGGCGCCGTTCTCCATGCCCGGCATGATGGACACCGTGCTGAATGTCGGGCTGAACGACGAGAGCGTCGAGGGGCTCGCCAAGCAGACCGGCTCGCAGCGCTTCGCCTGGGATTCCTACCGCCGGCTGCTGCAGATGTTCGGCAAGACCGTCATGGGTGTCGACGGCGACCACTTCGAGGAGGCTCTCGAAGAGGCCAAGCACGCCAAGGGCGTGAAGAACGACGTCGAACTGGACGAGGGCGACCTCCACACGCTGGTGGGGCGCTTCAAGCAGATCATCCGCACCGAGGCCGGACGCGACTTCCCGCAGGAGCCGAAGGAGCAGCTCCGCCTCGGCATCGAGGCGGTATTCGGCTCCTGGGACAACAAGCGCGCCATCGATTACCGGCGCAAGAACAAGATCCCCGATGACCTCGGCACGGCGGTCAACGTCCAGTCGATGGTCTTCGGCAACAAGGGCGACGACTCCGGCACCGGCGTGGCCTTCACCCGCAACCCGGCCAACGGCGATCCGCACCCGTACGGCGACTACCTGCCCAACGCCCAGGGCGAGGACGTGGTGGCGGGCATCCGCAACACCATGAAGCTCGAGGAGATGGCCAGCGTCCAGCCACAGGCGTGGCAGGAGCTGCAGGGCCACATGAAGACCCTCGAGCGCCGCTACCGCGATATGTGCGACATCGAGTTCACCGTCGAGCAGGGCAAGCTGTGGCTGCTGCAGACGCGGGTCGGCAAGCGCACCGCCTTCGCCGAGTGGATCATGGCCTACGACATGCTCGAGGAGGGCCTGATCGACGCCGACATGGCCGTGCTGCGGCTGGACGCCAACCGGCTCGAGGAGCTGTTCAAGAAGGTCGTCGCGGAAGGGATCAGCGCCGAGGCGATCGCCACCGGCCTGAACGCCTCGCCGGGCGCCGCCGTTGGCAGGGCGGTCTTCACCGCCGACGACGCCCAGGCGTGGGCCGAGCGGGGCGAGCCGGTGATCCTGGTCCGCCGCGAGACCACGCCCGACGACTACCACGGCATGATCCGCTCGCAGGGCATCCTGACCTCGGCCGGCGGCACCAACTCGCACGCCGCGGTGGTCGCGCGCGGTGAGGGCATCCCGGCCGTGTGCGGCGCCGACGCGATCCGCGTCGACCGGGCGGGCAAGCGCTTCACCGTCGGCTCGGTCACCGTCGCCGAGGGCGACTGGGTCACCATCGACGGCTTCACCGGCAAGGTCTACGCCGGCCAGCTCGAGCTGGCCGACTCGCCCATCGAGCGCGCGCGCTCCGGCGACCCCGAGGCCCGCAAGGAGAAGATCTGGCGGGCCTACGAGCGGTTCATGGCCCACGCCGACCAGGCCCGGCGCCTCAGGGTGCGCGCCAACGCCGACACCCCGCAGCAGGCCGCCAACGCCATCGAGCGCGGTGCCGAGGGCATCGGCCTGTGCCGTACCGAGCACATGTTCCTCGGGGAGGAGCGGGTGGCCGCGGTGCGCACGATGATCTTCGCCGAAACGGCCGAAGAGGAGCACAGCGCCTACGACGCCCTGGCCCCGCTGCAGCGCGAGGACTTCGTCGGCATCTACAAGGAGATGGACGGCAAGCCGGTCACCGTCCGGCTGCTGGACCCGCCGCTGCACGAGTTCCTGCCCGACCAGGTCGACCTCGCCGTGGCGGTGGCGCTGGCCAAGCAGGCGGGCGACTCCGACGTCGAGGTCAGCGGCGAGCGGATGCCCCTTGCCGAGGCCGAGGACCTGCTCGCCAAGGTCAACGACCTGCACGAGGTCAACCCCATGCTGGGCCTGCGCGGGCTGCGGCTCGGCATCGTCAAGCCCGGCCTGTACGCCATGCAGGTGCGCGCGATCGTCGAGGCAGCGTGCAAGGTCAAGTCCGAGGGCGGCAACCCGATCGTGGAGATCATGATCCCGCTGGCGGCCACCCGCGAGGAGCTCGCACAGCTCCGCGAGGAGCTGGAGCCGGTCGCCAGCGGGGTGATCGCCGATCACGACATCGAGCTCGACATCCTGTGGGGCACCATGATCGAGCTGCCGCGCGCCGCCGTCACGGCGGGGGAGATCGCCGAGGTGGCCGAGTTCTTCTCCTTCGGCACCAACGACCTGACCCAGACGACCTTCGGCTTCTCCCGCGACGACATCGGCAAGTTCCTCGGCTTGTACGAGGAGCGCAAGCTGGTGCCCGTCAACCCGTTCGTGACCATCGACCGGCCGGGCGTCGGCCGGCTCATGCGGATCGCCTGCGAGGAGGGCCGCGCCGCCCGGGAGCACCTGCACCTCGGCATCTGCGGTGAGCACGGCGGCGACCCCGACTCGGTGCGGTTCTGCCACGAGATCGGGCTCGACTACGTGTCCTGCTCGCCGTTCCGCGTCCCGACCGCTCGCCTGGCCGCCGGCCAGGCCGCTCTCGGCGAGGCGAGCAGCGCGAGCAAGTAACGCCACCCGGGGCGTCGCGAGGGGGTCGCCGCCGCGGCGACCCCCTCCGCTGTCACAGGCGGCGGGGAGACTTGATCCCGAGGAGACAGGGGGACCGCGGCCCTCGGATCGAGAGGAGCCAGGGGTGAGAGCGACGCAGGACTGGGTCAAGCAGGGGACGATCCGCGCGGGGCTGGAGGCGGCCGAGACGCGCACGCTCGCGCCGTGGGCCGCCAAGGCCGCCGAGTCGGCCGGCCGCGGCCATCCGGAGCCGGAGGACCCCGTGCGCACCTGCTGGATGCGCGACCTCGACCGGATCACCTTCTCCAGGGCGATGATGCGGGCGCACGGCAAGACCCAGTCGTTCATCCCCGCGTTCTCCGGCGAGGGACCGGCCGGCGGCCGCCACGGCGGGCCCTACATCGGCGACCACTACGTCACCCGTGCCACCCACGTACAGCAGACCGGTCGCATCGCCGCGACCATCGCCCAGGCGCTCTCCCTCAACGTGCCGCTGGCCACCGCCATCGCCGTAGGCCACGACCTCGGCCACGCCTGCTTCGGCCACGGCGGTGAGGCGGCGCTGCAGGCGCTCGCCCCCGGCGGCTTCGACCACGCCGCGCAGGGCGTGCGCCTGCTCATCCTGCTGGAGCCGCGCAACCTCACCGCCGAGGTGCTGGACGGCATCGGTCACCACTCCTGGAAGCACGACGCACCCTCGACCCTCGAGGGCATGTGCGTCCGCCAGGCCGACCGCATCGGCTACCTCACCGCCGACCTGACCGACTCGCTGCGCGCAGGGGTGCTCGCCCGCCTCGAGGACGTCCCGGCAGAGGTCCGGCGAACCCTCGGCGACACACCGTCGGACATGGTGGGGACGCTGGTCGAGGACGTGATCCGCCACTCGCGCGGCGAGCCCCACGTGGTCCAGGGCGACCTGTGCGCCGAGGTCATGACGGCGCTCCGCGAGTTCATGTTCGAGCGCGTCTACCTCCGTCCGGAGGCTGAGCGCCAGACGGATCGGGCGAAGCGTTTGTTGACCGACCTTCATGGATATTACCTGGAACGTCCGGATGCGATGCCGATGGGTGCAAGCCTTGCTGGTGATCCGGTCGAGCAGCAGGCGATCGATGCCATCGCCGGCATGACCGACCGTTACGCCCTCGCTGCATGGAAGGCCGCGTTCGCGCCAGAGCCGTGACGCGAGCGGGCCGTCCAGGCGGCACGCGGTGGTCAGCCAGGCGAGCGGAGCAGGCTTGGACCGCTGGACTGTCGGATGGCTGACTGTGTCACGACCGGGTGTGTTTTAGACCGTGTAGGAGAGCAATGTAGGAGAGCAAGGGCTGCTACCCTGGGCATATCGAGGGCGTTATCAGTGGGAGCATCGGCATGGACCTTGAGCCGGACCAGCGGCGGGCCGCGCTGCGGGCATCCGACGCCGACCGAGAGCAGATCGTTTCCGCCCTGCGACAGCACCACACCGAAGGGCGCTTAACCGTTGACGAGTTCACCGAGCGGATGCACCATGCCTTCTCCGCCAAGACGTTCGGCGAGCTCGACCTTCTCACGCGAGACCTCCCACCGGTGGTCCCGCCGCTGCCCGAGCCGCACCGACCCGACCAGGCCATGGTGGCCCAGCGCCGCTTCTACCAGCACCTGCTGAGCTACGCCCTGACCAACGCGTTCCTGGTGGCGACCTGGGCGCTCGGCTCGATAGCGACCGGCCACCTGCTGTTCTTCTGGCCGCTGTGGACGCTGCTCGGCTGGGGCCTGGCCGTCGGCTCGCACGCGATCCGCGCCTTCGGGCCGCAGGAGGAATACCCCGGCGACCGCTACGACCGCCCGGCCCGGCCACGCCGCGACCACCGCGCCCCCGAGCGCTGGTCCCGCAGGCACCGCTCACGCTCGCACGTCTACTGGTAGGTCGGCCAGGCCCATGCGCCGGTGGGTGAGCAGCGGGACCTCGCGGCGCTGATCCCCGCCGCACTGCCGCCGCAGCGGCACGTCGCCGTGGAGCTCGGCGGCTCTGCCCGTCGGGCCCGCCGCGTACAATGCCGGCAGGCGCCCGGCCGGCCTCCCCTTCCCTGTCATCGCCAGGCTCGGGTCGTGCCAGACGTTGGTAGCGCAAGCTCGGGTCGAGGGTGAGGGAAGCCGTGGCCGGCCGCATCCGTGACGAGTCGATTGCCCAGGTGCGCGAGGTGACCGACATCGTCGTCCTCGTCGGCGAGTACGTCGCCCTGCGGCCGGCCGGCGGCACCCGCATGAAGGGGCTCTGCCCCTTCCACCAGGAGAAGACCCCCTCCCTCACGGTGGACTCCTCCCGCCAGCACTACCACTGCTTCGGCTGCTCCGAGGGCGGCGACGTCATCGACTTCCTGCGGAAGCAGGAGGCGCTGTCGTTCATCGAGGCCGTCGAGCGGCTCGCGCAGCGGGCCGGGATCGAGCTGCGCTACGAGGGCCGCTCCGCGGGGGATCGTGGCAGCCTCGGCCGCAAGAGCCGCCTGGTGGCCGCCCACGCCGAGGCGGTCGCGTTCTACCATCGCGTGCTGCTGGAGTCGCCAGACGCCAAGCCGGCACGAGACTACCTGCGCTCGCGGGGCTTCGACCGGGCCACCGCCGAGCGTTTCCGGCTCGGCTGGGCACCGGCCGGGTCCTGGGAGGCGCTCGTCACCCACCTGCGCGGCAAGGGCTTCCGGCCAGAGGAGCTGACCGAGGCCGGGCTCGCCCGCACCGGCAGCCGCGGCCTGCGCGACACCTTCCACGCCCGGGTGCTGTTCCCGATCTTCGACATCGGCGGCGAGCCGGTCGCCTTCGGTGGGCGCCTGCTCGACGGCGACGGTCAGGCGCCGAAGTACGTCAACACCGCCGAGACGCCAGTCTGGTACAAGGGCCGGACGCTGTACGCGCTCAACTGGGCCAAGGTCGCGATCGTGCAGGGCGGCTTCGCCGTGGTCGTCGAGGGCTACACCGATGTGATCGCCTGCCACCGCGCCGGCGTGCCCCAGGCCGTGGCCACCTGCGGCACCGCCTTGCGCGGCGAGCACTTCAAGCTGCTCAGCCGCTTCACCGACAAGGTCGTGCTCGCCTTCGACGCCGACGCCGCCGGCTCCAAGGCCGCCGAGCGGGGCATCGGCGAGCTGGTCGCGGCGCCTGAGGCCTCCCTGTCGGCGTACGTGCTCACCATGCCCCCCGGCCAGGACCCCGCGGACTTCGTCGGCCAGCGCGGCGGCGACGCCTTCCGCGAGCTGCTGGACCAGGCACAGCCGCTGGTGCGCTGGTGGCTGGACTGGCGGCTGGCCCAGTTCGACCTGCGCCATCCCGAGGGCAAGGCCCGCGCCGCCCGCGAGCTGCTGCCGATCCTGCGCAGCATTCCCGACAGCCTCCAGCGTGCCGAGTACGCCCGCTCGGTGGTCCAGCGCCTGCACCTGGACGAGGCACAGTACCTCGCCCTGGTCGCCGGCCAGCGGCCCAGCGTCACCGTCCAGCAGTCGTCCAGGGAGCCGCCCCGCTCACGCAGCCCGCAGGCGCGTGTCGAGTGCGAGGCGCTCAAGTTCGCCCTGCAGCACCCCGATTGGAGTGCCGAGGCGGCGGCGCGCTGGGAGGACGACTGGTTCACCACGCCGGCCACCAAGGCCTCCATGGCCGCACTGGCAAAGGCGGGCGGCGTGGACGTCCCGCTCGAGACCATCCTTGAGATGGCCGCCAACGAGAGCGAGCGCCGCTTCCTGCGAGGTCTCACGGTTGAGGCATTCGCGGCGGAAGAGAACCGGGCGTACGCTGACGAGGTCTTCCGGCGGCTCGAGGAGTTCCGCCTGACCCGTGTCATCGACCAGCTCAAGGGGACGTTGCAGCGGATGAACCCAGTGGAGCGGCCGGACGAGTACACTCGTTTCTTCGAAGAGCTGATCGCCCTCGAGGCGCGACGGCGAGCCCTGCGGGAGCCGCGGCCCGAAGGTGATGGACTCCCTCCCATGCGCACCGAGAACGTGAAGGGGGACCGGACGCCCCTGCACGTTCCGCACGACACGAGAGGTACTTGACCAGATGGCCATGGCCAAGGAAGCCCAGATCGACGAGGTGCGCGAGCTCGTCGCCAAAGGGAAGGAACGCGGCTTCCTCACCAACGAAGAGGTGATCGAGGCGCTGGCGCCGGTCGACGTTTCGGCCGAGCAGATGGACAACATCCTCCAGCACCTCCAGGACGAGAACATCGAGGTCGTCGAGATGGTCGACGAGCTCGATGCCGAGGAGTTCGCGCGTGAGGCCCGCTCCGCGCGGGACGAGGAGCTCGCCCTCAAGGCGCCCACCAACGACCCCGTCCGCATGTACCTCAAGGAGATCGGCAAGGTGCCGCTCCTGACGGCGGAGCAGGAGGTCATCCTCGCCAAGGCGATCGAGGAGGGTGAGGCGGCCACCGTCGAGCTGGACAAGGTGGTCTCGAGCGCAAGGAAGCCGCCCACCACGCGCATGCGCGAGCTGCAGCGCGTCGAGCGGCAGGGCCAGCTGGCCAAGAAGAAGCTGATCGAGGCCAACCTCCGGCTGGTCGTGTCGATCGCCAAGCGGTACGTGGGCCGGGGCATGCTCTTCCTCGACCTGATCCAGGAGGGCAACCTCGGCCTGATCAGGGCGGTCGAGAAGTTCGACTATACCAAGGGCTACAAGTTCTCGACCTACGCCACCTGGTGGATCCGGCAGGCGATCACCCGCGCGATCGCCGACCAGGCCCGCACCATCCGCATCCCCGTGCACATGGTCGAGACGATCAACAAGCTGATCCGCATCCAGCGCCAGCTCCTGCAGGACCTGGGCCGCGAGCCCACCCCGGAGGAGATCGGCCGAGAGATGGAGTTCTCGCCGGAGAAGGTCCGCGAGATCCTCAAGGTGAGCCAGGAGCCGGTAAGCCTCGAGACCCCGATCGGCGAGGAGGAGGACTCCCACCTCGGCGACTTCATCGAGGACTCGGACGCGGTCGTCCCGGTCGACGCGGCCAGCTTCATCCTGTTACAGGAGCAGTTGGACTCCGTGCTGCACACCCTCTCCGAGCGTGAGAAGAAGGTCATCCAGCTCCGCTTCGGGCTGACCGACGGCCACCCGCGCACGCTGGAGGAGGTCGGTCGCGAGTTCGGCGTCACCCGCGAGCGGATCAGGCAGATCGAGTCCAAGACCCTCTCCAAGCTGCGCCACCCCTCGCGCAGCCAGAAGCTCCGCGACTACCTGGAGTAACGGCGAGCGCGGCCGTGCGGGGCCTCCCGGCGGCCGTCCTGCGTTTCCTCGTGGCCGCCGGGCGCTCCCTCACGGCCGTCCGGCGCTCACCCTGAGTTGCCGCTCCGCGTGGTCGTGGTCGACGGCGGTGCGCCAGCGGTGTCCTCCGCCGCCTTCTTGGCTCCCGCCCGCTTCGCCGGCTCGGCACCCGGCTTCCCACCGGCGGCCTTCTCGGCCTCGTCGCCACCCGCGACGAAGTCCCTCGCCTTGCTGGCCTGCTCGGCCAGGGTGCCGGAGACCTGCTCGACCCGGCGGCTGGCGGCGGTGGAGACGCGCTCCTTACCGATGTTCACCGTCTTGTTGACCTCATCGGTCAGCCGCTGGACGCCCGGGTTGTCGAGGAAGGCCCGCGTCGCCTCCACGATCTGCTGGTAGCGTTCCCGTCCAGCCTTGGCTCCGAGGACGTATCCCGCGCCGAAGCCGAGAAGCATGCCGGTCTTGAATCTCATTGCTACCTCCTGCCCTGGTTGCTTGCTTCGAGGTCTACCCCACCCAGGACCGTACAGTCCTGGCCTCAGAGGGTTTTATACGCTCTACAGCGCCACTCGGGGGAGCGGAACGAGGATGAACGGCATGGCCCGCCTCGTGTACCATCTGCGCCCGGTGGCCGGCACGTCGTGAACCGGCCAGACCGATCCGGCGTAGCTCAATCGGCAGAGCGGGGCCCTGTTAAGGCCACGGTTGCAGGTTCGAGTCCTGCCGCCGGAGCAGACCAGACCCTAGAAGTGCAGCGTCACCCTGACCAGCGGTCAGGGTGACGCTGACTTGTACCCTGTGTTGCTTATGATCGTAGTGGACCATAAGGTCCAAGCTGGCGAAGAGATCACGAAGATCACTGAAAGGTAGCTCGCGTAGCTCGTTCCCTCTGATGGGAAAGGTCGCGAGCAGCGCACGCACCGTGCGCACGTCTGGCGGTGCCGTGGTCGCCTCGCCACGGAGGCGCGTAAGCGACGCCTGTGCTCGCCCCAGCTCCTCTTCCAGCTCGCCGATCCGCCCGAGGATCCGCTGCCGCGTCTGCGGCGAGAGATCCTCGGCCTCCAGGCTGAGGATCTGCCGGTCAAGGCGAGCCTGGACCTCGGCGACAGACCGCTCCTGATGGTTGCGCTGCGCCCGCGCGCGGGCGGCCTCGTCGTGCTGGTCGCGGTCGGCGGTGCCGAGCACGCTCTCCCAGTAGGCGACGCGGTCTGGACCGTAGATGCCGGTCGCCAGGAAGTCGGTGATGCCCCACAGCAGTGCCCGCTCGTTGACGTACACGGTGCGGGGGTGGTCGGGTGGGACCTCGCCGCGCTGGTGCGCGGGCTGGCAGAGGTAGTAGCGGGTGGCGCCTCTGCGGCTGCCCCACATGCGCAGGTCGCAGTGGGCGCACTTGATGCGGCTGCGGAAGACGTAGTCGGGCGTGGAGCAAGGGGTCGTCTCGAAGGTCGCCGTGCGGCGTGAGCGCTGGTTGTGGGCGGCCTTGACCTGTACCTGCTCGTACTCGGCGCGGCTGACGATCGCAGGATGGGATGGCTGTTCCGACCAGGTCCACTGCGCTGGTTCGTTGTGGCGGCCCCCGCCGGTCTTGTTGGCGCGGCGGTTCCAGACCTGGAAGCCGGTGTACTTGGGGTTGCGCAGGATGAACCAGAGAGTCGAGCGGCTCCACCTGGCCGCGCGCCGCGCGGGGTCGGGCGGGACGGGCGGGGGGAAGCGGTCGAGGTCGCTGTTGAGTAGGTCGCGGAGCTCGGTCAGGCCGCGGTTGCCGTACAGGTACTCGTCGAAGATGCGCCGCACCACCGGACCGCAGACGAGATCCAGGTCGAGAGTGTGGCGGACCAGACCGCGCTTGCGCTTGTGGGGGTTGGGGTGCTCGTGGGCGACCAGCCGGTAGCCGTACAGGGGGATGCCGCCCATGTGCCAGCCCTGTCGGGTGGCGGTCTCGCTGCCCTGACGGGAGGCCTTCTTAAGGTTGAACAGGTAGCCGCGGGCCAGGCCGACGTTGAGGTGGCGCAGCACGATCGAGCCGAACGACTCCTCGAAGGGCTCGTCGGCGCAGTGCAGGCTCACGCCAGCGGCGCGGAACTGGTCCTCGAGGGTGAAGGCGACCGCGGAGTTGCGCGCCAGCCGACTGATGGACTCGCAGATCACGCGGTCGAACCGTCTGGGCGTGCGGGTGGCGTCGGCGACCAGCTCGTGCAGCCCGCCGGCGCGGGGGATGGGGATGTCGAAGCCGGCCAGGCTGGTGCCGGTACCGCGTTGCTCGTAGCGGGCGGCGCCGGTCTCGACCTCGTAGTAGATGGCGACGATGCGCCCGCCCCACACGGCAACCTTGCTGTCGCAGTTGTGAAGCTGCCGGTCCAGCGACAGGTTGGGGTCTTGCAGCTCCTCGTTGGAGCAGCGCAGGAACGCGGCCCACAGCTCTTCGGTCATGGTCGTCATCTCACTTGCTGTCCTCTGGTGCGTCGGACACGTCGGTGGTGCGGGCGCGCTGTGCGGCGATGGCGGTCAGCACCTGGCTCGCTCACGCGTGCGCAACTCCTTGACCTCGAATTTCGCCAGGCGCCTGCACATGTAATTTGCCTTAATTACTCAGTTTTATTTATCAGGTTTTCTTGATAATGTCAAATAATCGCGTTGACCCTTTGCGCGCGAATTGGTCCTCCTGTTTAGCCAGGAAGTTCACCACCGCCCCCAACATCGAGTCCAGAGGTCCCCTCATTCCCTAAACCCGGATCTCGGGCCATCATTGGGACATCACGCAGGTCAGAGGGCACGCGATGGGCTCCATCAGCGCTCTGTCACAGGGCCGATGGCCCCTCGTGATGGCCGCCGACGATGCCATCCATAACCATCTCGCGATAGTCAAGACTCGATGGTCAATTGTCGTGATGCCATCAATTTCCTGTCAGGCTCATGGTCACGTGGAGGGGAAGGAGTCCGCCGCATGGGCCACGAATTCGATTCGCCGTTCGAGGTGCTGGACAAGGCGTTTGCCCTGCTGGTCGCCGGACCCGAGCCGCTGTCACTTGACGGGCGGCTGATGCGGGAGCTACCCAGCCGACCCATCCCGCTGGACGAACTGCGCGGACGGCTGCTGCACCCCTCGATCAGCTACCACACCCGCGACGTGGCACTGGTGCTGCTGCTGCGCCGCGCCAAGCAGCAAGGCGGCGCCTGGACGGTCGGCCTGTGCGGCGTAGTGCTGCCGGGCCTTCGCCGAGCAGCGGTGCCGCTGGCCAAGGCACTCCCGGGCAGAGTCCTCGACCTGGAGTCGGAGATGCTCGCGGCATTGGCCGAGACGATCCGTACCGTGCCGGCCAAGGCGGACCGGCTTGCCGCGCGGCTGGTGTGGCCGGCGGTGCGCGCCGGCCATCGGTTCGTGGTGCGGGAGCGGCGACGGCGCGACTGGGAAGCGTCTCACGCGAGCCTGGAGCCCCCGCTGCGGGTACCGCAGCATCCTGACCTGGTCCTAGACGCAGCAGTCGCGGCCGACGTGATCACCGTCTAGGAGGCGGAACTCATAGGGGAGAGCCGGATCGGCGAGGTCCCGCTACGCATGCTGGCAAGCCGCTGGGGCGTACCCTACGACGCCCTGCGCAAGCGCCGCATGCGCGCCGAGCCAGCCCTGGTCGCATGGCTGCTGACCAGGCATTTGTCCCAAGAAGGACCCTGAAAGCGGGTTTTGGGGATAGGAGGGCACGCACTCGCGCCGCAGCCCGATCTCGCCGGACGGGTGCCCGCCTCCCGACTTGGTGTCGTTCTCGGAGATGCATGGAGGAGCGCAGGGTGCCTCGACTCGCACGACCGTCCCGGCCTGGGCGAGCGCTGCTGCCCGTCGTGGTTGGGACGGTGAGCATGCTGGTCGCTGTGGCCAGTCCGGCGCTGGCGGCCGACCCGACGATCCAGGGGGTGATCGATCGGCTGCGGCTGCTGCTGGTCGGGCTGCTGGTGGCGCTGGCCACGCTGGTGCTGACCGTCGGGGGAGTCCGCTACCTGGCTGCGGGCGGCGACCCTGGCGAGATCCAGAAGGCCAAGGCGATGTTCAAGGCGGCCGCGGTCGGGTATGCGGTGGCGGCGCTGGCGCCGACGCTGGTCGCCATCCTGAAGTCGGTGATCGGCGTATGAGGCGTCGGCGCCCTCGAGTTCAGCGACTGGCTGGGGTGGCGGTGCTGCTGGGCGCCGGGCTACTGGTGGTCGCCGTGCCTGCGGTCGGCGCGTCTCCGGTGGATGCCAGCCGACCTGTCATCGTCGCGCAGGTACCACCACCGACGGTGCAGGCCCCAGGCGAGGTCACGACCACGACCCTGCCGCCGCCTGACGCGACGACGACCACGGTGCCGGGCGTCCCGGTCCGGCCGCAGCCGCCGGCGGCGCCGGGCCTGTTCGACGTGCCCGGGTGGATCCGCAAGGCGATCGACGGCTGGTTCCAGGGGCTGGTCGCCTCAGCGGTCAACCCGGCGCTGGACTTGCTGGGCCGCACCCTGCTGGCGACCCCGCGCCTGGCGACCGGCAGCCGCGCGGGGGAGCTGTGGCTGGTCTCGCTCGGGCTGGCGGATACCGCGTACGTGCTGCTGGTCACCATCGGCGGGATGGTGCTGCTGGCGCACGAGTCGCTGCAGGTCCAGTACTTCGGTCAAGGAGATCGCGCCCCGGCTGGTGGTCGGCGCGATTTGCCTCGCACCTGAGCCTGCTGCTGGCCCGCGAGGGCATCGAGCTGGCCAACGCGACCTCGGCGGCGCTGCTGGGCCAGCAGGGTGAACCCGGCGAACGTGACCGAGACCATCCGCATGCTGGCGCTGGCGCCGCTGGCGCCGGGCAGCCTGTTCAGCTCGCTGCTGCTTGGCGCCATGGTGGTGCTGGCGGTGGTGCTGGCCGGCACCTGCATCGTTCGGGCGCTGCTGGTGGTGTTCCTAGTCGTGGCCGCGCCGATCATGCTGGCCGCGCATGCGCTGCCGCAGACCGAGGGCGTGGCGCGGCTGTGGTGGCGGGCGATGGCCGCCTGCCTTGGCGTGCAGGTCGCCCAGGCGCTGGTCCTGGTCATGGCGGTGCGGGTGTTCTTGGAGGCCGACCGGCCAGGGGTGCTGCCGCTTGGTGGGGGCCATCTGGTCGACGTGATGGTCGCCTGCTGCCTGCTGTGGCTACTGATCCGCATCCCCGCGTGGGCGGCCCGTGCGGTGGTCGCTGGTGGGCGGCGCAGCACGCTGGTCCGGCTGGTCAGGTCGGTGGTCATGGTCCGCACGGTAGGGGCCGCGCACCGCGTGATCGGAGGGAGCTGATGAGCGGAGCGAAGATTCCCGTGGATGTGGAACGCGCGGACCGGGTGCTGGCAGGCTTGACCGCCCGGCAGCTTGGCATCCTCGCCAGCGCCGCCGTGGCCGCCTGGCTGGTCGGCGCGGCCGTCCGCATGGTGCTGCCCGCGGCTGCGGCGATCGCGGTGGCCTGGCCGGTCCTGCTGGTGGGGCTGGCGTTGGCGCTTGGCCGCCGCGACGGGCTGTCGCTGGACCGGCTGGTGCTGGCGGCGTGGCGCCACGGCCGCGCGGCCCGCTTGATGGTGCCGGCGCCCGAGGGGGTGCAGCCGGCGCCCGCGTTCTTTGCCGACACCGACGTGGGCGGCGTCGTGCCGGCGCCGCTGGAGCTTCCTGTCCTGGCGCTAAGCCAGGAGGGCGTGCTGGACCTCGGCGCCGACGGCGCGGCGGTCATCTGCCGCGCGTCCGGGCTGGTGTTCTCGCTTCGCACCGAGGCAGAGCAGGACGCGCTCGTACACGGCTTTGCTCGCCTGCTGCACAGCATCACCGCGCCGGTGCAGGTGCTGGTGCGGGCGGTCCCGGTGGATCTGGCCGGGATGATCGCCGCGATCGACCAGGCCGCCAGCGGGCTGCCGCATCCGGCGCTGGAGGCGGCCGCCCGCGAGCACATGCGGTTCCTTTCGTCGCTGGCCGCCCGGCGGGACGTGCTTGGCCGCGAGATCCTGGTCGCCTTCCGCGAGCCCACCGCTGGGCCGGCGGTGACAGAGGTGTTGGGGCGGCGTGCCGAGCAGGCCGCGTCCCTGCTGGCGGCGGCGGGGGTGACGCTGCGCCGGCTCGACGGCGATCAGGCGATGGCCGTGCTGGCGCAGTCGATGCGGCCCGGCCAGCGCTCGGGATCGGCAGGTGCGCTGTCTGGCGAGGTCGTCACAGGAGGCGCGCGGTGAGCCGGCGTGGTGCCCGCCGGGTTGGCCGGCGTCCGGCTGCTGGGTTCCCGCTCCCCGACGCGGTGCAGGTCGCGCCCCGCAGCATCCGGGTGGGGGAGAGCTGGTGCCGGACGCTGATCGTGACCGGCTACCCCAGGGAGGTCGCCAGCGGCTGGCTGGAGCCGCTGGTCACCCATCCCGGCGCGGCCGATGTGGCACTGCACGTCGAGCCGGTCCCCTCGGCGGTGGCGGCGGCAGGATTGCGGCGGCAGCTGGCGCGGCTGGAGTCCACGCGGCGGGTCGACGCCGAGCACCAGCGGCTTGAAGACGCCGAGGTCGAGGCCGCCGCCGAGGACGCCCAGGAGCTGGCGCGGCGGCTGGCACGCGGCGAGGGGCGGCTGTTCCGCGTCGGCCTGTACGTGACCGTCCGGGGCCGGGACCGGGCGGAGATGGAGGCGCAGACCGACAGCGTCCAGGCGCTGCTTGACTCGCTGCTGCTGGACGCCCACCCCGCCAGCTACCGCAGCCTGCAAGGCTGGGTCACCAGCCTGCCACTTGGCCTGGACAGCCTCAAGGTGCGGCGCACCCTGGACACCGCCGCGCTGGCGGCGGCGTTCCCGTTCGCCTCCGCCGAGCTGACCGCCACCGGCGCGGGCGGGGTGCTGTACGGGCGCAACCTCCGCAGCCACGGGCTGGTGGTGTGGGACCGCTTCGCCTGCGACAACTACAACGCCGTCATCCTGGCCAAGAGCGGCGCCGGCAAGAGCTACCTGGCCAAGCTGGAGGCGCTGCGGTCGCTGTACCGGGGCATCGACGTGCTGGCCGTCGACCCCGACGGCGAGTACCGCCGCATGGCCGAGGCGGCCGGTGGCGCCTACCTGGCGCTTGGCGCCAGCGGCGTGCGGCTCAACCCGCTGGACCTGGCCCAGGAGCCCGACGCGCTGACCCGCCGCGCCCTGTTCGTGCATACGCTGGTCGAGGTCATCGCTGGCCAGGCGCTCCCTGCCGAGGAGCGTGCGGCGCTGGACCGCGCCGTCGTCGCCGCCTACCAGCAGGCCGGGATCAGCGCCGACCCGCGCAGCCACCGGCGGCCCGCCCCGCTGCTGCGCGACCTGGTGGCCGTTTTGAGGCAAGACGCGGATGCGGGCGCGCGGCGGCTGGCCGCTGGGCTTGCCCCCTACGTGACGGGGTCCTGGCGGAGCCTGTTCGACGGCCCGACCACCACTCGTCCCAAGGGGCACCTGGTGGTGTTCGGGCTCCGCGAGCTGCCCGAGGAGCTCGCCGCCGTGGGTGTGATGCTGGCGCTGGACGCCATCTGGCGCCAGGTCGCCGACCCCCGTCGGCGGCGCCGCCGGCTGGTGCTGGTGGACGAGGCGTGGCGGCTGCTGCGTGACCCGGCTGGCGCGCGGTTCTTGTGGCGGTTGGCCAAGTCGGCCCGCAAGCACTGGTGCGGGCTGACCGTGGTCACCCAGGATGTCGACGACCTGCTCGGCGCCGAGCTAGGCGGGTGTTCCGCACATGAGGATGGGTGGGCAGAAGCGGGGCATGATGCCTCTGGTCGGTCAGCGTGGGCGGGTGGCGTCGACGGTGAGTAGCTCCAGGATGCGTGCTTGCAGGGGTGGCGGCCGGGGGATGATGGGCGGGTCGGT
>WNGB01004095.1_pt1 | contig 32736 bp, 28 predicted proteins | sample 5400681 | NCBI WGS metagenome assembly WNGB01 (sample SAMN13153367, study PRJNA577476) | soil metagenome | isolation source: 115 cm soil or saprolite under grassland replicate 2 | place: USA:California | collected 2016-06-15
GCCAAGCGGGAGGGAGGGTTTGGCCGAAGTCACCTTCGACGGGGTGGGCAAGGTCTACCCGGACGGCACTCGTGCTGTCGGGGGCATGGATCTTGAGATCAAGGACGGCGAGTTCATGGTGCTCGTCGGGCCGTCGGGTTGCGGGAAGACCACCGCGCTACGCATGGTCGCCGGGCTCGAGGAGATCACCGAAGGGGTCGTCAGGATCGGCGAGCGCGTCGTCAACCACATGCCGCCGCGCGATCGCGACATCGCGATGGTCTTCCAGAGCTACGCGCTCTACCCGCACCTGACGGTGTACGAGAACATCGCCTTCGGGCTCAAGCTGCGCAAGGAGAAGAAGTCGGAGATCGAGAAGCGAGTCCACGAGGCGGCAGACATCCTCGGACTCGAGCCGTTCTTGAAGCGGAAGCCGCGCGCCCTCTCGGGCGGCCAGCGCCAGCGCGTCGCCATGGGCCGAGCGATCGTGCGACGGCCGCAGGCGTTCCTCATGGACGAGCCGCTCTCGAACCTCGACGCGAAGCTGCGTGTCCAGACGCGCGCGGAGATTGCCCGTCTTCAGAACGACCTCGGTACGACGACGATCTATGTCACGCACGACCAGGTCGAGGCGATGACGATGGGCGACCGCGTAGCCGTCATGCGCAAGGGAGAGCTGCAGCAGGTCGCGACGCCGCAGGACCTCTACGACCGCCCGGTCAACCTCTTCGTCGGCGGTTTCATCGGCAGTCCCGCGATGAACATGCTCGAAGCGACGCTCGTCAAGTCGAATGGCGGTCTGGCCGTCGAGGCGGGAGGCCAGCGGCTTTCAATCGATCAGGAGCTCATCTCCGCGCAACCCGCGCTCAAATCTTACGAGGGCAAGAAGGTCGTGCTGGGCATCCGTCCGGAAGATCTCGAGGAGGCAGCGATCGCCAAGGATGTGCCGGCCGATCGCCGCCTGCACGGGAAAGTGGAGCTGATCGAGGCTCTCGGCTCGGAGATCATGGCCCACTTCACGGTCGACGCGCCCCCAGCGCTGACGGAGGACGTCAAGGAGCTCGCGCAGGACGTCGGCGACGAGCGCGCTGTCAGGGAGGCGGCCGAAGGCTCCAAGCAGCACACGACCATCGTCGGGCGTTTCGACTCCCGCGCGGAGGTGAAGGAAGGCGAGATCGCGGAGGTCGCGGTCGACACGCGCGGGCTGCACTTTTTCGACCCCGAAACGGGGCTCGGCATCTACGACGAAGCGAAGAAGGGAGCGTGATGAGGCGTCGGTTTTCGCTAATCGGGTTGTTTGCAATGCTTGTGCTCGTGGCCGCCGCGTGCGGCGGCGGCGGAGGTGGAGAGACGGGAGCGGCGGGCACAACGGGCGGAGGCGCCGAGTGCGGCTCCGGCTCGATCTCGCTGATGGGGATCTGGGTCTCGACGGAGCAGGATTCGATCCAGGCCGTCATCGACGGGTTCAACGAGAAGTGCCCTGACGTGACCGTGAAGTACAACCCGGCCGGCGACAACCTCGTCACCGTTCTAGCGACGGCCGTGCAGGGCGGCAATCCGCCTGATTTCGCAACGATTGCGCAGCCTGCCACGGTGGGCGAGTACGTCAAGAAGGGAGCATTGAAGCCGATCGATTTCGCCACCGACGTGGTAAACGAGAACTACTCTGAAGATCTCGTCAAGCAAGGTACTTTCGAAGGCAAGCTCTACGGCTTCTTCTTCAAGGGCCTGAACAAGTCGACCGTCTGGTACAACGTTCCCGTCTTCCAGGACGCCGGCGTCGAGCCGCCAGAGACATGGGACGAGTTCCTCGCGGCGGCGCAGACGATCAAGGCGTCGGGCATTCCCGCCTACTCGATCGGCGGCGCGGACGGATGGACGCTCACCGATCTCTTCGAAAATGTGTACATCAGGACCGCCGGACCAGACATGTACGACAAGCTGGCCAGCCACGAAATCCCGTGGACCGACCAGTCGGTCAAGGACGCGCTCAAGGAGATGGCAAAGATCTATGGGGACAAGGACAACATCGCCGGTGGCACTCAGGGCGCCCTGCAAACCGATAACGCCACCTCGATCACCAACGCCTTCACGGATCCGCCCAAGGCGGCGATGGTGATCGAAGGCGATTTCGTCCCGGGCGAGATCACGAAGTCTACGAAGGCGAAGCCGGAGAGCGGTTTCAACGTGTTCACGTTTCCTTCCATCAACGACTCCCCTCCGGCGGTCATTGGAGGAGGGGACATGCTCGTAATGTTCAAGGACACTCCTGCGGGCCGGGCTTTCGTCCGCTATATGGCCTCGCCGGAGGCCGCGGAGATCTGGGTGAAGCGCGGCGGATTCTCCTCGCCGAACAAGAACGTCGATGAAGGGGCGTACCCCGATCCCATCCAGAAGACGACGGCGACCGCCATTGCCTCGGCCGAGACGTTCCGCTTCGACCTTTCCGACCTGCAGCCGTCCGCCTTCGGCGGCACGCCGGGCCAGGGCGAGTTCAAGCTCTTCCAGGACTTCCTGGCTAATCCGAGCGACGTCGACGGCATCGCGCAGAAGCTGGAGGACGCGGCCGCCAAGGCGTACGGCGGATAGCTAGAAGCGCGTGAGCGGCGCGAGCATCACGGCGGAGCCCCCGGTCCGGGGGGCTCCGCCTGCCTCTGCGGGGGGCCGCTGGCGGCGCTACGCCGTTGCGGCTGCGTTCCTCGGACCGGCTGCGCTCTTCCTGATCGTCTGGATCATCTATCCGGCGATCTACACGTTCGTCCAGAGCCTCTACCGCGGGACGGGCTTCAGTGATTTCGCGGGGATCGACAATTACAAGACGCTCTTTACGAGCGACAATCTCGTCAGGGCGATCAAGAACAACGCCATCTGGGTGGCCGTCGTTCCGGCCGCGGTGACCGCGCTGGGGCTCATCTTCGCCGTCCTGACGGAACGCGTTCGCTGGTCGGTCGCGTTCAAGACGGTCGTTTTCATGCCGATGGCCGTGTCCGCGTTCGCAGCCGGCGTGACCTGGCGGATCATGTATCAGCAGGAGCCGGACCGCGGCGCGATCAACGCCGCGATCGCGTCCGTCAAGGGCGTCTTCAGCCCCGAGGGGGTCCTCTCGCAGGCGGCTCCCTCGTCGGAGAATTTGAAGCCGACGTCCGGTGGAGGCATCGAGCTCACGACGCCGATCGGGCCGGGTGACGTCGCCAGGCTCGGCCTGACGCGCATCCGCTCGACCGAGGTGCCCGAGACCGCGAAGCAGGCGGTGGAGCCGGAGCCGCGCCCGGGCGGGATCACCGGCGTTGTCTGGCGGGACTTCAAGCCGGGCGGAGGCACGCCGGGCAAGGTGGAGCCGGAGGAGCTCGGACTCCCCGGCGTCACCGTCGAGCTTCGGGACGCCTCCGGCAAGGTGGTCAACTCCGCCAAGACCGCCGAGAACGGCGCCTTCGCGTTCGACGAGGTCTCCCAGGGCCAGTACCAGGTCGACATCGGCGCATCGACGTTCGCCAAGCCGTTCGGGGGCGTCTCCTGGCTGAGCGCGCAGCTGATCACGCCCGCCGTCATCATCGCCTACGTCTGGATCTGGGCCGGGTTCGCGATGGTGGTTATCGCGGCCGGGCTCGCGGCCATCCCGCGCGACGTGCTCGAGGCTGCCCGCACCGACGGGGCGACGGAGTGGCAGGTCTTTCGCCGCGTCACGGTGCCCTTGCTCGCGCCTGTGCTCTCGGTGGTCTTCATCACACTCCTCATCAACGTCCTCAAGGTGTTCGACATCGTGGTAGCCGTCGCGCCGCAATCCGTGCAGGACGACGCCAACGTGATCGCGCTCGCCATGTGGCGCACGTCGTTCGGCGGCGTCAGCGATTTCGGTCTCGGCTCGGCCATCGCCGTCTTCCTCTTCATCCTCGTGATCCCGGTTCTCCTCCTCAACATCAGCCGCTTCCGGAGGGAGGTCTGATGGCGACGGCCGCGGCGGAAGTCCGGCGGGGGCCGGTGGTCGAGGAAAGCGTCGCCGGCAGGATCCTGCGCGTCCTCGGCAAGGCGCCGGTCCACTTCGTGCTCGTCCTCGTCGGGCTCCTCTGGCTCGTGCCCACCCTCGGGCTCTTCCTGACATCGCTCTTCACGCCGACGGACGTCAACAGCCTCGGCTGGTGGGAGATTTTCTCCAAACCCAGCCTGGGGACGTTTCAGAACTACCAGGACATCTGGCACGATCAGTCGATCCGCTCGGCCTTCTGGACGACCGTCTGGATCTCCGTCGGGGGCACGTTCCTGCCGATCGTGATCGCGGCGCTCGCGGGCTATGCATTTGCCTGGCTCGAATTCCCAGGCCGCGACTGGCTTTTCGTGCTCGTGATCGCACTGCTGGTGGTGCCGCTCCAGATGGCGCTGATCCCCATGTTCAGGCTCTACAGCGACCTCGGAATCTTCGACACGGTCCTGAGCCTTGTCCTCTTCCACACGGCGTTCGGGCTCCCCTTCGCCATCTTCCTGCTCCGGAACTTCTTCATCGGGATACCCAAGGAGCTGCTCGAGGCGGCGCGGATAGATGGCGCCTCCGAGATCAGGATCTTCCTGCGCCTGATCCTGCCCCTTGGCCTGCCTGCGATTGCGTCGCTCGGCATCTTCCAGTTCCTCTGGACCTGGAACGACCTGCTGGTGGCGCTCTCGCTTGCGCGCGACACGCAACCGCTCACGGTGGCCATCTTCTCGCAGCTGCGCCAGTTCGGGAACAATCTCGAGCTGATCGCGCCGGCGTCCTTCCTGTCGCTGGTCGTGCCGCTCGTGGTCTTCTTCGCCTTCCAGCGCTATTTCGTCCAGGGGCTGCTCGCCGGCTCCGTCAAATAGCCGTGTCGGAACGCTGCGCAATCGTCGGCGCGGGGCTCGCTGGCTTCACGGCGTATGCGACCCTCCGCCATGGGGGGCTCGCGCCCGCCGAAATAGCCGTGTTCGGAACGGACCCGGACCCCGCGGCCGAGTGGCGGCGGCGGGCGGCGTCCATCCGCCAACGTCGGATGCGCTCCGAGAGCGACGGCCACTGCGCCCCCGCCTCGTTTCCCGGCCTCGCCGTGCGTTCGGCCGTGCTGCGCCGCAACCCGACGCCGCTCGTACTCTCGCTGCTCGACCGCTACCACCCGACCGTCGGCGAGTTCCTCGCGCACGTCACCGAGCTTCGCGAGCGCTCGGGGTGGGACGAGAGCTTCCGCCGCCGGAGGATCCGCTCCGTCATCGCCGTCGACGGCGGCTTCGAGCTCGACGGCCAGGGCCCGTTCGTGCACGTCCTCATCGCCACGGGTCATCCGGGCCTCGCCTTCCCGGACGGTCTCGAGCGTGACCCGCGCGTCGTCCATGCCTACCGGCCGCACGCTTACGCGGACGAGGTCGAGGTCGTCGGCGCCGGTATGGCCGCGGCGACGGAATGGCTCAATGCCCTCGCGGCGGGCGCAGCAGTCGTCTCGGTGCGCCGCCGGGAGCCCGAGCGCCGGCCGCTGAACCTGCCCCGGGAGCTCTTCACGCGCCGCGGGCTCCGGGGCTTCCATGCCACGTCCAAAGAACAGCGCCTGGGGTTGCTGCGCAGCTGGTCGACGCCGTCTTACCCCAGCGGGCGCGACTGGGACGAGCCGGTGGAGCGCGCACGCCGCGAGGGACGCTTCAGGGTCGCGCCAGAGCTCAACAGCGGCGAGCAGATCATCTGCGCAACCGGCTTCAAGAGGGGCTTCCGTAACGATTCTCTCCTCGCCGCGCTCGTCGATACCCACGCCCTCGAGACCGTCGATGGCTGGATAGCGCTCGCGCATGACTCCACGATCCCGGCGCTCACGGACGAGACTCGAACGCTTGCGATTGCAGGCGTGCCGGGCCAGTGGGCCTTCCCCGCCGCAGACACACTAGCCGGGCACAAGTACGCGGCCAGACGCTTCCTTCGGCGCATCCTGACGTGTCGTACACGCTGAGAGGGCGGCTGGAAACGCGTCTGGCGGCGTCGCTCGTGCCGCTGGCAACCGCGTGCGTTGTCGCACTCGTGCTCGAGTCGTGGTGGCCCGTGGAGCTCGCGGCGATCATGATCGGCACGGGCCTCGCGCTCGACGCCACGATCTACCACCGCCTCTTTTCCTACCAGCCGGGCTGGCTTGCCTTGCCGCTCGCGCTGCTCGAGCTCGGCGTCCTCATGGCGATCGTCTCCGCGTTCGGAATCCCCGCGCCGCTCGACGTCGCCCTGCTCTTCTTCGCCGGCTCCTGGCTTCTCGGCCAGATCCTCGTGCACGCCGGCTTCCCGGTAGCGCGGCTCTCCTACGGGGAGGATGGCGGCGAGCTCGGGAACGCGGGCCCCGCCGCGGCCGCTGCCGCCGTGGCCGTCTTCGCCGCCGCCGGGGGAGTCGCATGGGCGACGCAGCCGCCCACGGTGCACCTCTCCGCCGGCATTCATCAGGGACCCCTTCTGATCGATCATTCGCAGAAGCTGATTGGGGACCGCGGTGCGGTCGTCCGCGGGGGAATCGTGATCACGTCCGACGACGTGACCGTCCGCAACATCGCGCTCACCGGCGGCGAGATCGGGATCGAGATCGACGGCGCCGAGAACGTCAAGATCGAGCACGTCCGCATCTCAGGAACGAGTCTCGACGCGATTCAGGCGAGACGAGCGAGCGTCACGATTCGCGACTGCCTGATCCATTCACCCGTCGGCGAATACACGCAGGGCATCGACATCTCCTTCGGATTCGACCTGCCGCCGAGCTTGATCGAGGGCTGCACGATTCTGGGCGGTCGTGAGGGAATCGTCACGCATTTTTCGAACGTTCACATACGGGACAACCACGTGAGTGGAACAACGCTTCGCGCACTCGGTCTCACCGAGATGTCGATGGTCATGGTCGAAGGTAATGACGTGCAAAACGCGCTCGGCGTCGGGATCTACTGCGGCGATTTTTCGGAGTGCATGATCGAAGACAATGTCGTCGGAGGAACCCGGCCCGATATGGCCTCCGGCGATCGGACGCGGATGGGTTACGCCATCGTCGCCCATTCGGGAGCAAAGGCGGAAATCGCTGACAACGAGCTTTCGCGAAACGCGAGCGCGGCGAAAGCATTCCTGGGAGCGCGAATTACCGCCGAATAATTCCTTGCCTTTTCGTTAGTATCGGTCGCTCACATCTCTTGACAAGGGAGGAACGTTGGCTCGCAAGACCGTGCTCGTTTGTGACAATTGTGGTAAGGAAGTCGAGGAAGGGAAAGGCGCCGGCCTGCGGGTCACCTATACGGATGCACGGCGCGGCGCCAAGGCTGCGGATCTTTGCGACAGCTGCGCGGGCAAGATGCCCGGGCGCGCCGCCGCCCGGCGGGGCCGCCGGCCGAAGGCCGCCGCCTAGCCTCCTTTCGCGTGTCATCGGGGCCTCGCGCCCCGTCCGGCCCGGTGGGAGGGCCCGCCGGGCCGGGGCATAGAATGGGCTGAATGCCGCTGGCTCTGCTCGTGGGCCCGGCGAACGCGGGCAAGGTGGCGCGTCTTCTCGATCGCTACCTGGAAAGCCTCGATACGGAGCCCGTTCTCGTCGTCCCCAACCGCTTCGACCGCGACGGCGTCGAGCGGGACCTGCTCGCGCGGTCTTCCGCCTTGCTGGGCGGGACGATCGCCACGTTTGACGACCTCTTCGCCGAAATTGCGCGCGGAAACGGCCGGCAGCGGCAGGTGGCGACAGAGACGCAGCGCGGTCTCGTCTTGCGGCGGGCGCTCGCGTCGACCCCGCTGAACGGGCTCTCGGCGTCGGCGCGCTACGGCGGTTTCGCCAGTGGCCTCCTTGCCGTCATCTCCGAGCTGGAAGCGGGCCTTCTTCCGCCGGAAGATGTGAGCGGCGATCTCGCCCGTCTCTACGGCGCCTACACGCTCGAGCTCGATCGTCTGGAGCTCTGGGACCGCGATCTCGAGCGTCGCTACGCCGTCGAGCGAATCGAGACCGAGCTGGACGCTTGGGATAGGCGCCCGGTGTACGCCTATGGGTTCGAAGACCTGACCGGAGCGCAGTGGGCGCTGCTGCGGGCTCTCGCGGGGCGGAGCGATGTCACGGTCTCTCTTCCGTACGAGCCGGGGCGGCCGGCGTTCGCGTCCCTCTCACGCACGATGGAAGACCTGTCCCGCCTGGCCGGTGGGGCGATCGAGGAGCTGCCGCCCGCGGCCGGCTCGGGCCACCCGGCCCTCGAGCATCTGGAGCGCCAGCTCTTCGGAGCGGGGACGGCTGCCCAGCCACCTGCCCTGGAGGGCGCCCTTCGCTTCCTCGAGGGCGCGGGAGCACGCGGGGCGCTCGAGCTCGTCGCCGACGAGATTCTCGAGCTCCTGCGCAGCGGAACGAAGCCGGAGCGGATCGCGGTGGTCGTACCGACGCTCGACCACTGGCGCGCTCCGCTCGAGACTGCCTTCGGGACACTCGAGATCCCGTTCTCGTTCGAGGGTCGGCTTCGTCTCGGTCAGACCGCGTTCGGACATGCGCTCCTCTCGGCGTTGCGCTTCGCGTGGCGGGAGCCCGAGCGGCGTCACCTCTTCTCCTTTCTGCGCTCGCCCTACTCCGGCCTGGCCCGCGCCCACGCCGACTACCTGGAGGGGCGTCTGCGCGGGCTCGGCGTGCGTACGAACGTCGAGGAGCGGACCGTCGAGCTCCGAGGCAATCCGCTGCCCGCGCTCGCCGACATTCGTACGGCCCCCTCACCTCTGGAAGCGGTTCGCGGCCTGGCCGCGTGCATGCTCCGATCCGCCCATGGGCTCGAGTCGCCGCCCGTCGGCGAGACCTCGCGGGTCGACCTGCGCGCCTTCGAAGAGACGTCAAAGCTCGTCGCGGAGCTCGAGGGCTGGGTCGAGCTCGCAGGCGAGCTGTCCGTCGATGACGTGCTGGCCGCGCTCGAGGACGTCACGGTTCGGCTCGGGTCGGCCGGCGATGCAGGCCGGGTGGCCGTTGTCGACCTCCTGCGTGCGAGAACGAGGCGCTACGACGTGGTGTTCATCCTCGGCCTCGAGGAGGGCCGCTTCCCGCGCCGCTCCTCGGACTCGCCCTTCCTCGACGAGGACGAGCGGCGCGCTCTCGACGAGGCGAACGACGCCCGGCTGGGCAGGCCCGAGCCGGTCAGCCGCGCCCGCTACCTTTTCTACACCGCCTGCACACGGCCCACGCGGCGCCTCTACCTCGTCCGGGAGGCGGCGACCGACGACGGTGGCCCCCGTCAGGCGAGCCCGTTCTGGGACGAGGCGAGGGGCCTCTTCCCCGTGGAGGACGTCGTCCGCTGGACGCGGAAGCGTCCGCTCTCGGCGCTCACGTGGCCGCTCGAGCGCGCTCCCAACGAACGTGAGCGCCTGCGCGCCCTCGCGTCGCTGACGGTGTCGGACCGTCCGGCGGCGGACGCGCTCGCGGGCGCAAACGGATGGACTCGGCGGCTCGAGCGCGCCAGGACGGCCTTCCAGCGGCTGACGCGTCTGACGAATCCCGCCGTGCTCGAGGAGTTGCGGAGCCGCACTGCCTTCGGAGCGACCGAGCTCGAGGCCTTCGCTACATGCTCGTCGATCTGGTTCGTCGAGCGGGTCGTCTCGCCACGGTCGATCGACGCTCAGGTCGATGCAAAGCTTCGCGGCTCGATCGCGCATACCGCGCTGCACAAGTTCTTTGCCGGACTGCCGAAGGAAGTCGGGACGGAGCGTGTCGAGCCGCAGCGCCTCGACGACTCGCTCAGGTTCATCCGCCGGTGCCTGGACGAGGCCCTCGCCGGGATCCGCCAAGAGCTTTCCGACCTGGAACGCCGCGAGCTTGCCGGAGGCCTTCGGCGCGATCTGGAGAATTTCGTCCGCGCCGAGGCCGAGGCCGATCTCCCGCTCGTCCCGCGTCGGTTCGAGGTCTCGTTCGGCTCCGAGCGATCGGCTCCGGAGCTGCAGCGAGGGCTCGATCTCGGCGGCTTCACGATCTCCGGGAAGATCGACCGGGTCGACGTCGACCCCTTCTCGGCGCGCGGCATCGTCCAGGACTACAAGTCGGGGAAGACCGCGTACTCGGCGGCCAAGATCGAGTCCGAGCTCAAGCTTCAGATCCCCCTGTACATGCTCGTCCTGCGCGACCTAATTGGGATCGAGCCGCTGGGCGGGCTCTACCGCGCGCTCAAGGGGGACAGGCAGGCCCGCGGCCTGCTGCGCGCCTCCGCGAAGGAGGATGTGCTCCCTGGTTTCACGCGCACGGACTACCGAGACGAAGAGGAGTTCTGGGGCCAGATCGACGGCGCCGTCGAGCACGCGCGCGGCTTCGTCGACCGCATCCGCACCGGTGACGTCCGGCACGATCCCCTTGGCGACGCCGGCTGCCCCTCCTGGTGCGATCTGTATCCGATGTGCCGGGTGAGGCGCTCATGAGCGTTGACGTGCGCGCACCCAGCGAGGAGCAGGTCGCTGCAATCGACGCTCCCGGCGTCGTCTTCGTCTCGGCGGGAGCGGGCACCGGGAAGACGACGGTGCTCGTCGAGCGGTTCGTCAAGGCCGTGTGCGAGCGCGGGCTGGACGTGGACTCTCTCCTCGTCATCACGTACACCGAGCGCGCGGCCGGCGAGCTTCGCAGCCGGATCCGCGCACGTCTTGGCGAGCTCGGCCGCGGCGACCTCGCCCGCGCGCTCGACGGCGCGTGGATCTCGACCATCCATGGGTTCTGCCTGCGCCTGCTGAAATCGCATCCGTTCGCGGCGGGGATCGATCCCCGGTTCCGCGTCCTTGATGAAAGCCAGTCGCGCGTCCTCCAGAGCGAGGCGTTCGAAGCCGCGCTTGAGGAATTCCTCAGCGACGATGAGGACGAACGGTCGATCCTGCTCTCGACTTACGGCGCTCGTGCCCTCCGGCGGATGTTGACCGGCGTCTACGAGACCCTGCGCGCGGCTGGGCGCCCGCTCGTCCTCGAGCTCGGAACGCGACCGAGCCTGGCCGAGCGGATCGAAGAGCTGCGCGAGGCGGCGCGCTGTCTCGTGGACGAGGCCGAAGCAGGCGAGACGGCGCGCGCGACCGCGGCCCGCGCGCTCGAGCTTCTCGAGGAGCGGACGCTGCCCGAGCGCCTGCTCGACCTCACCGAGCTCAAGGCGCGCGGCGAGCGAGCTGCCACTTACGAGGAAGCCCGCCGGGGCGTCGAGCAGGCGGCGCTGGACGAGCTGGCCGCGCGCGACCGCGACCTGCTCCAGGAGCTGCTGGGGGCATTCGAGCGCGCCTATCGGGCCGCGAAGGAGCGCGAGTCGGCGCTCGACTTCGAGGATCTCCAGCTTCTCGCCCGCGACCTCCTCCGGGAAAACGCCGAGGTGCGCGAGCGGGAGAGTTGGCGCTTCAGGTCGATCATGGTGGACGAGTTCCAGGACACGAACCGCCTTCAATGCGAGCTCGTCGACCTCCTCGCGCAAGGCGCGGACGACAAGGAGATCTTCTTCGTCGGCGACGAGTTCCAGTCCATCTACGGCTTCCGGCACGCGGACGTGCACGTGTTCCGGGAGCGGCGCGAGCACGCATCCGGGGTCCTCGCGCTGACTCAGAACTACCGCTCCCGCCCCGAGGTCCTCGGCGCGATCAACCACCTGTTCTCAGCCGAGTTCGGGGAGGACTTCCAGCGGCTCGAGGCCGCGGGTCGCTTTGCAGACCCGGCCTTCGAGACCCCGGTCGAGCTGCTCGTCACCGACAAGTCGAGCTACGCGGGTACGGATGTCCACTGGCGCCGGGCCGAAGCGCAGCACATCGCACGGCGTGTCCAGGAGCTGATCCAGGAGGGGGTAGCGCCGGCCGGCGAGATCGTCCTCCTGTTCGCCGCCGGGACGGACGCCGAGTGGTACGAGGAAGAGCTTCGCCACCTCGGGATCCCGACGTACCGCGCGACCGGACGCGGGTACTTCGGCCAGCAGCAGGTCGTCGACCTTCTCTCGTATTTGCGGCTCCTCCATAACCGCTACGACGACGAGGCGCTCGTGACCGTGCTCGCCTCGCCCCTCGTAGGAGTCTCGAACGACGCCCTAGTCCTGCTGCGGCGGGCAGCGCCGAAGCGCCCTCTCTTCCTGCCGTTCGAGAAGGGACTTCCGTCAGAGCTGGCGGCCCACGACGTGCAGCTTTTTCGGGCGTTCCACCAGCGCTTCGAGCGTCTCGCGCGGATGGCGCCGTCGCTGTCCCTCGAGCGGCTGCTGGAGGCGATCATCTCCGAGCACGACTACGACCTCGCCGCCCTGGCCCAGTGGGACGGCCGCCGCCGCTACGCGAACATGCGCAAGCTGGCCCGCCTCGCGCGTTCCTACGAAGAGCTGCGCGGACCGGACATCGAGGGCTTCGTCCGCTTCGTCCGCGAGCAGGAAGCGGTCGGCGCGCGTGAGCTGGAGGCGGTAGCCGAGGAGGAGGACGGCGATGCCGTCCGCCTCTTGACGATTCACTCCGCCAAGGGCCTCGAGTTCAAGGTCGTGGTCGTCGCGGACGCGGGCCGGGACAGGGCGGCGCCGTCGCCTGACGAGATTCTCTGCCTCCCGGACGGCCGCTTCGGCTTCCGCGTGGCCGACCCAGCGACCGGTGAGAGGCGCGGCGCCTTCGAATACGACGCCGTGCGGGAAGCCGAGCGCGAGGAGGAGAAGGCCGAACGCCTCCGCCTCTACTACGTCGCCATGACGCGGGCCATCGACCGCTTGATCGTCTCGGGGGCCATCGACCCCGAGAAGCGGGCCGACGCCGAAACGCCGATCGGCTGGGTGCTCGACCGGCTCGAGGCTCGCGAGCTCGACGAAGCGGAGCGCGGCACGGTCGAGCTCGTGCGGGACGGGGCGCGCCTGCTCGTTCGCCTCGACCGTCATCGGCCGGAGCCACTCTCGGTCCCGGAGCCGGAAGCCCTCGGCAGGGAGGGCCAGCTCGAGCTCTTCGCCGGCGAGGATGTTCCCTTGCTGCTGCCCCCAGCGCCGCGCTTGCCTGAGCTCGCGACGGTGCCGGAGCCTCCGCTCCACCACGTTCGCAGCCTGTCCTACAGCGCGCTCGCGCTCTTCGGTCGCTGCTCGTACCGGTATTACGCCGAGCGGGTGGTCGGGATGCGTCCCTCGGACGCGCGGGGCTCGATCCCCGGGCAGAGCGGGCTCGCGGCCACCGAGATCGGCGACGCCGTTCATGTGTTGCTCGAGCACGGTGTGGGTGCCAGCGAGGTGCGGGACCCTGTGCTTGCTCGCTACCCCGCGGCGACTGAGGAAGATCTCGCGCGGATTGCCGAGCTGGTGCAGGCCTGGTACGACTCGCCGTTCGCGCGGCGGCTGGCGCAGCTCGAGCGCCCGCGACCGGAGCTCGCGTTTGCGTTTGAGCATGACGGCGTCCTTCTGCACGGGCGCTTCGACGTCTACGCCGAGAGCGACGGGCGGGCGCTGGTCGTCGACTACAAGACGAATCGTCTCGAGGAGCTGACTCCCGAGGAGGCGCTCGAGGACGACTACGCGCTCCAGCGTCTGGTCTACGCGCTGGCCGCCTTCCGCGCCGGCGCGGAGGAGGTGGAGGTCGTCTACGTCTTCCTCGAGCGGCCGGAGGAGCCCGTCGCGCGTACCTTCGCGCGTGCCGAGACGGTCGGGCTCGAGGCGGACCTGTCGACGGCGATCGCAGCGATTCAGGAAGGGCGCTTCGTGCCGACTCCGAGCGAGCTCGCGTGCTCCGGCTGCCCGGCCCTCGATGTCGTCTGCGCCGGCCCGCGGCTCCCCGGCAGAGCTCGCGCGGCCGCGCAGGCCTGAACGCTCTGTCCCTCATGGCCACGGCCATCGTCGTCAGGTTCCCCGGGGCCGCCGCGAGCCTCCCTCCGCATCGAGCGTATCGGCGAAAGATGTTCGTATGGCTCGCGGAATGTGCCGAAATGGGTCGGCTATAAACACCGCTAGAAAAACTGTGGCTCGGAGCTATGTCGCCGAGGCTCGCCGGCGCGTCGGCCCGAAGAGGGAGCGCATTCGACCAATCATCGAGCGCCTCGCTGCCGCGCATCCAGACGCGGTCATCGCGCTCCGTTTTCGCGACGACGTGGAGCTGCTGGTCTCGGTGATGCTCTCCGCCCAGACGACCGACGTGACGGTCAACAGGGTGACCGAGAGGCTCTTTCGAAAGTACCGCCGGCCCGAGGACTACCTGGCGGTCCCGGAGGCCGAGCTCGAGGCCGACCTCCGGCCGACCGGCACGTTCCGCCAGAAGGCGCGCAACCTCCGTGGAGCGATGCGCGTCCTTGTGGAAGAGTTCCACGGGCAGGTCCCCACCCGACTCGAGGACCTTGTTCGCCTCCCCGGAGTGGGCCGGAAGACGGCCAACGTCGTGGCCGTCGAGCTTGGCATGACGCAAGGGATCGTCGTCGACACGCACGTCCGCCGGCTGTCCCAGCGGCTGGGCCTCACCCGTCACCACGACCCCGTGAAGATCGAGCGTGATCTCCAGCGGCTGGTGCCCAGGGAAGACTGGGCCCGCTTCCCGCACCTGCTCATCTGGCACGGACGCCGGATCTGCATCGCGCAGCGGCCTCGGTGTCAGGACTGCGTGATCAACGATCTTTGTCCTTCGAGCCGTATCTGAATCGAGGCGTTTCGCGCGCCTTTCGCGCGCGTCGTCCCCCTACCGTCGATGCGATGCGCTCGGTCGACCTTGCCCTCTACGCCGACGAGCTCGCGGCTCGGGCCGCCACTCTCGCCGCGCAGCTCGAGCGGGCCAGGTGCCGCCTACGGCAGGAGGCGATCGAGCGCGAAGCCCGGCGGGCGCTCGGCGAGGGCTCGGTCGTCCGCCTCGAGGCCCTAGGCTTGATTCGCAGGTCCGACGCGCACGCCATTCGCCGGGAGATCAGAGAGCTGGCCGCGTCCGTCGCCGTGGTCGAGGAGCTGCAAGCCTGGGTGGAGGAACGGCTCGCGGACGTTCAGGAGGAGTTGCCGGCCGCCTGACGGGGCACCAGCGCGACGAGCAGGCCGCCGTCCTCGTCGTAGGCGGGGAAGAAGTCGGCCCTCACGATTTTCGTCACGCCCGAGCGGGTGCGGATCGAGATGCTCTTTCCCAGTTGGCGAACGCCCCATTCGAGTGCGACGTCCGCCGGATTGGCGTCCCCGTCGGCCTCGAGCGAGAAGGCCTTCGTCACATCGAGCCCAAGGACGTCCTTCTCGCGGAAGCCGGTCAGCTCGAAGACTCCCTGCCCGAGCGCGAGGATGCGCCTGTTCCGGTCGCAGACGACGAAGCCAGTACCTGGCGCCGGGTAGTAGTCGTCCAGCAGCTCGAAGAGGAAGCCAAAGCCGCAGTGCGCGCAACCGACGGCCTCGTTCGTCAGATCCTCGAGGCGGTCGTGGTCGATCGACCGGCGCCGGCAGTTCGGACAGATGAAGTAAGGCATTGCTCGAACGTCTATCAGCTACGAGGAGCGGCGAGCGCCTCTTCCGGACGGCCTTCCTGGGCCGTCAGAAAGCGCTCGGCGTCTAGGGCTGCCATACAGCCCGACCCGGCGGCCGTCACGGCCTGCCGGTAGACGTGGTCCTGCACGTCCCCGGCGGCGAAGACGCCCTCGACGTTCGTCTCGGTCGTCTTCCCCTTCGTCTCGATGTAGCCGGCCTCGTCCATGTCCAGCTGGCCGCGGAAGAGCCCGGTGTTCGGGTCGTGCCCGATCGCGACGAAGAAACCGTCGGCCGGGAGCTCGGTTCGCTCGTTGGTCTTCAGGTTGCGGACGACGACGCCGGTGACCGTCTCCTCGCCGAGCACCTCTTCGACGACCGAGTCGAGCAGGAACTCGATCTTGTCGCTCGAGCGTGCCCGGTCGACCATGATCGGCGAGGCGCGGAAGCTCTCGCGGCGGTGGATGACCGTGACCTTCGACGCGAATTTGGCGAGGAAGGTCGCCTCCTCCATCGCGGAGTCTCCGCCGCCGACCACGACGATCTCCTTCTCCTTGAAGAACGCAGCGTCGCAGACCGCGCAGTAGGAGACGCCGCGGCCCTGGAGCCTCTTCTCCGACTCGAGTCCGAGCTGGCGGGCGTTCGCACCGGTCGAGATGACGACCGCTTCGGCGCGGTACTCGTCGTCTCCGACCCAGACGCGGAACGGCCGCTCGGAGAAGTCCACCTTCGTGACGTCGTCGGTCAGGAACTCTGTACCGAAGCGCTCTGCCTGCCGGCGCAAGTCCTGCATCATCTCGGGACCCAGGACACCGTCGGCGTAGCCGGGGTAGTTCTCGACGTCGCTCGTGATCATGAGCTGGCCGCCCCAGGCGAAGCCCTCGATCACGAGCGGATCCAAATTCGCCCGCGCGCTGTAGAGCGCGGCGGTATATGCCGCCGGGCCACCGCCGATAACAATGATCTCGCGCACTTCATTCGTGCTCACTAGTTCTCCTCCGGTGTCCGGTTCCTCACTAGTAGTAAACGGCATTCGTCGGCCGGTTGTTCCAATTGTGTAGGTTGGCAGACGTTCGGAAAGGACCCTGGGGAGCCCTTGGCGCGAACGATCACCTGGGAGGAACTGCGCGATCTCGCCGCTTTCGAGGCCGAGAAGGGCTGCGCCGTGAGCCTCTATCTCGATCTCGATCCGAGTCTGACGCCGACGCCTGGCGACGCCGCGACCCGCCTCCACTCGCTTCTCGACGAGGCGGGCAGAGGAGACGGAGCGAACCGCCGGGAGCTCACTCACGATCAGCGAATCGGCCTCAGGGCCGACTTCGACCGCATCCGCGAGTACTACGAGCGCGAGTTCACGCGCGACGGCGCCCACGGGTTGGCGATCTTCTGCGCCGGCCTCGACAACATCTGGCGGCCGCTCGCGCTGACCGAGGCGGTCCCAGACGACGCCAAGGTGGGGCGCAAGCTCTATCTCGCGCCGCTCGTTCCCCTCGTCGGCCGGGGGGAAGGGGCGCTGGTGGTCGTCGTCGGGCGAGAGCGAGGCCAGTTCTACCGCCTCCATGCCGGCCGACTCGAGGAGATCGCGGATCACACCGAGGACCAGCCGGGGCAGCACGATCAGGGCGGCTGGTCGCAGCCGCGCTACCAGCGCCACATCGAGAAGCTCGTCCAGGAGCACCTGCGTGAGGTTGCGGACGGACTCGATCGGCTCATCCGGCAGCTTCATCATCCCCAGGTCGTCGTCCTCTCCACCGAGGAGATTCGCGCCGAGTTCGACGATCTGCTCTCCAAGGAAGCGCAGGCGGCGATCGTCGGCTGGACGCACGCGGAGGCGCATGCCCAGCCGTCGGAGCTCCTGGAGCTGGCAACGCCGGTGCTCGAGCGCTGGCGCGTCGAGCAGGAGACCGCGCTTCTCGAGCGCTGGCGCGAGGAGATCGGGCGCAACGGACGGGCTGCCGCCGGGTGGGAGCAGACGCTCGAGGCGGCCTCCGACGAGCGCGTCGAACTCCTCCTCTTCCAGGAGGGCGCGAACCGGCCGGCCGCCAGCTGCCCCCGCTGCGGCCGTGTCTCGGCTGAGGGCGGCAAGTGTCCACTCGACGGGACGAGCATGGAGCGCTCGGATGACGGGCTGGACTTGGCCGTTCACCAGACACTCATCCACGGCGGAACCGTCTGGGCCGTGCAGCACCACCGCGACCTCGATCCCGTCGAGGGCATCGGGGCGCTGCTCCGCTACTGAGAGCTCTCATTAAACTGGGGTCGAATGGCCTCCCTTGCCCACACGATTCTCGAGGAGCACCTAGTCCGCGGAGAGCTCGTCCCGGGCACCGAGATCGGGCTACGCGTCGACCAGGCGCTCGCCCAGGATGCGACCGGGACGATGGCGCTGATGCAGTTCGAGCTCTTCGAGGTCGAGCGCGTCCAGGTCGAGACCGCGGTCGTCTACGTCGACCACAACATCCTTCAGATCGACTTCAAGAACCCTGACGACCATCGCTTCCTCCAGGCGATGGCAGCCAAGTACGGCGCCTGGTTCTCGCGTCCCGGCAACGGCATCTGTCACTACATCCACTGCGAGCGGTTCGCCGCGCCGGGCAAAACGCTCATCGGCGCGGACAGCCACACCACCCAGTCTGGATCCTGCGCGATGATCGCCATCGGAGCGGGCGGGCTCGACGTGGCCGTCTGCATGGCCGGGCACCCGTTCGAGCTCCCGTGCCCGAAGATCGTCGGCGTCCAGCTCGAGAACGAGCTCGCGCGCCCTTGGATCCAGGCGAAGGACGTGATCCTTGAGCTTCTCCGTCGCCGCGGCGTGCGCGGCGGCCGGGGCTGCGTGTTCGAGTTCTGCGGGCCGGGCGTGGCGACGCTTTCGTACACGGAAAGAGGGACGATCGCGAACATGATCGCCGAGCTCGGCGCGACCGGCGCCGTCTTCCCCTCGGACGAGCAGACGCGCGTCTGGCTCGAGGAGCAGGGCCGCGCGGAGGACTACGTCGAGCTTCCCACCGGCGTCCAGGGCGACTTCGACGAGGAGGAGGAGATCGACCTCGCCGCGCTCGTCCCGCTCGTTGCCAAGCCCTCGAGCCCGGGCAACGTCGTTCCGGTGGAGGAGGTCGTCGGCACGAAGCTGGCCCAGGTCTGCATCGGCTCGTCGGTCAACTCGTCCTACGAGGATCTCGCGCTCGTCGGCTCCGTCCTGCGAGGCGGTCGCATCTCGGACCGGCTGGTCTCGTCGACGGCGACGCCGGGCTCTCGCCAGATCCTCGACCAGATCACGCGCAGTGGGACGTATGTCGACCTGCTGACCGCCGGAGTGCGGATGCTCGAGCCGGCTTGTGGACCGTGCGTGGGCATGGGGCAGGCGCCGCCCTCGGGCTCGGCGTCGCTCCGGACCTTCAACCGCAACTTCCCTGGACGTAGCGGCACCGCGGACGACCAGGTCTACCTCTGCTCCCCCGCGGTCGCGGCGGCGGCGATGCTGACCGGGCTCATCTCCGACCCGCGTGAGCTACCGGACGTCGAGATCCCCGCCCGTCCGCCCGCGCGTCCGGAGGTGGTGCAGAAGCACATCCTCGAGCCTGCGCCGGCCGAGGAGGCCGCCGGGATCGAGATTCCCCGCGGCCCCAACATCAAGCCGCCTCCCATGCACCAGCCGCCTCCCGAGGAGCTCGAGATGCGGGTCCTGATCGTGGCGCCGGACGACATCTCGACGGGCGACCTCTCGCCCGACGGCGCGACCGTGATGGCCTACCGCTCGAACGTTCCTGCGATCGCCGAGTTCACGTTTCTGCACCGCGACAAGGAGTTCCCTCGGCGGGCGAAGGAGTGGGGCGGAGGATTCATCGTCGCGGGCCACAACTACGGCCAGGGCTCGAGCCGCGAGCATGCTGCTCTCGCTCCTCTGCAGCTGGGAGTGCGGGCCGTGATCGCAAAGAGCTTCGCGCGCATCCACCGGCGCAACCTGATCGCACAGGGGATCGTGCCGCTCCTCTTCAAGGACGAGTCCGACTACGACAAGGCCGAGCTGGGACAGACCTGGCGGATCTCAGGCCTGCACGGGATCGCGCACGGGGAGGACGAGCTCGACTGCGAGATCCGGGAGGACGGGACGATCGTCCTCACTCACGATCTGCTTCCGCGCGAACGGGAAATCGTCGTCGCCGGCGGGCTGATCCGCTATCTCCGCGAACAGCAGCCAGCGCCGGCCTGAGCTCGCTGGCAACGCTTCTGCTTGCGCACGGCGCCGGCAGCGGCCCGTGGATCTTCGAGGACTGGCCCGACTCGTTTCCGGGAGTCGAGTTGCAGGCCGTGGACTTGCAAGCAGGTGTCGAGGTCGGAGGCGCCTCGATGCTCGATTACGCCGGCGCGCTCGTCTCGGCCGCGGAGGGACTAACCCATCCGATCGGACTCGTCGGTTGGAGCTCGGGCGGGCTCGTGGCTCTCCTCGCGGCCGAGCAGATTCGCCCGAGCAGCCTCGTGCTGCTCGAGGCGAGTCCACCGAGTGAGGTCCAGGGGTCGGACGCCGACCTTCAGATTGGTGACGGCCTCTTCGATCCAGAAGCGGTGTATGGGCCGTTTCCGCCTGGCGTCTGGTCCCGGCCGGAATCGATTCGGGCCCGGGGCGAGCGCAAGCGAGGCCTGTCGGTTCCAGCGGTTCCGTGCCCGGCCCTTGTGGTGTACGGACACGAGTTTCCCGAAGAACGGGGGCGCGCCCTTGCCGCCCTCTACGGCGCCGAGGAGCTCTCCTTCCCGGATTTGGACCACTGGGGTCTCGTGCTCGACGCTCGCGTTCGGCGGGCGATAGCCCGCTGGCTAGTCGAGAACTCTTAGCCGCCGGCGGGATGGAGCGATTCGCCGACGTCGTCCACCGTCTCGTACTCGCGATCGGGTAGGGCGCGCAGCGCGGCGAGCAAGTCGTCGTCGGCCCCCTCGATCTCGGCGTGCTCGACGATCTCGTCCCGCCGGGCGGGGAGCGGCATTCCTTCTAGCAGCGATTCGATCAGGTTGGGCTCCACAGCGTCCGACTACCCGGTCGGATCGACGCCTAACCGGCCTTAGGCGGCGTCAGCCGCGCGCGGAAGCTCCTGCAGCGTCACCGGCTCGACAGGTTCAACCGCCCGCTCCCACTCCGTCGCGCGTTCGAGGTCGCGCTCGAGGTTCCCGAGCCGGCGGTCGGCCTCGCCGTACTTCGTCTGCGCGTTGCCCAGGTGCTTGCCGAGCGTGTCGAACTCTGCCCGGAAGCGGTCGAAGTCCTTCCCGAGGCCGCTGCAGTACGCCATGACCTCCTTGGCATGCTCCTCGATCTGGAGGCCCTTGAGCCCGAGCGCGATCACATGGAGGTACGCGTGGAAGGTCGTCGGCGAGACCGGGAAGACGCGCTTCTCGAGGGCGTAGTGGTAGAGCGTCTCGTTCTTCGAGCAGACGACTTCGTAGTAGACCGACTCTGACGGGAGGTACATCAGCGCGAAGTCGTAGGTGCCTTCCGCCGGCCTCACGTACTTGCTTGCGATCGCATCCACGTGGATCTTCACGTCGCGCTCGAACGCCTTCGTGTGCAACGCCCCCTCGGCCTCGTCGTCGGTGTCGACCAGACGAGTGAAGTTGTCGAGCGGAAACTTGGCGTCGACGGGAACGAGCTTGTCGATCTTGATGACGGCGTCGACGCGCTCGCCGCTCTTGAAGCCGTACTGCAGCGAGTAAGCGTCGGCGGGCAGCATGTCTCGCAAGAGATTGCCGAGCAAGAGCTCGCCGAACCCACCGCGCGCCTTGGGCGGCCGCAGGGCCTGTTCCAACCGAGCGAGGTCGTTCGCACGCGCGAGCACCTGTGCGGTTGCTCCTTGCACGCGCTCGAGCTTCTCGGCGATCTGCGTCGCTGTCTGGCCGGCGCTCTGCTGCTGCAGGAGGAGTCGTCCGTCCAGGCCGTCGAGCCGGCGGTCGACCTTGGTCTCCACGTCGCCGAGCCTGCGGTCGAGCTTGTCCTCCATGCTGCCGAACCGCTGCTCGAGCAGGGAACGGGCGGCGCGGGCGAGCCAGATGAGGCCCGCGGCGCCGACGATGAAGGCGATGAAAAAAGCGATGTCGGTCATGGACCGACGAACGCTACAGAGGGAGTCGGACGGACTTCGAAAGCGCAGAGGGCGGGGTCGCGCCCGCCCCCCGCTAGAGGTTTTCGGACTCCGCGCGCTCTGTTGCTTCGCGCTGGCGCTCTTCCTGCGCCAAGTCTTCGTGCTGGGAGGCGCGGTCGTCCGCGGCGCCGGCGGCTTCTTGATGCCGGCCTTCCTCATGCATTTCCGGACGATCCATTGCCTCGCCGGCCGTCTTCTTGCCACGGCCCATTAGCTTGTCGAGCCATCCCATTGCGTCCTCCAGATCCTTAGGGGCGGCAGAACTATCGCATTAAACGCCGAATTCGGCGCATTAAAACGCCAAATCCGGCGAGCCCGAAGGCTTACCGGATCTGGCACGCGCTAGCTTAAAGGGGCGCCCCGCGTCCGTCAAGCAGCTTCCCGGAGAGAAGTACGCAAAGTGCGACCTTTCTGTCACACGATTGTCCGCAGGCCGCTCACGACGAACCAGACCCCGAAGCCGGCGATGGTCAGCGCCGAGGCGAGCGAGAACAGGGAGAGCAGGTGCTCGTTGACGTAGCGCCTCGCGAAGGCGCTTCCGACGGCGAGCAATGTCGCCCAGACGACGGTGCCGCAGACGACCCCTGCCGGGAGCAGCGTCAAGGCCTCGAGCCGCGACACTTCCAGCTTGGGCACGACGCCGGCGAAGACGGCCGTCCAGTAAACGACGGTGATCGGGTTGGCCAGAGTCGCGCCGAGCGCGACGGTGAAGCTGCGCCCGAAGCCGGGAGCCGCCCGCTGCTCCTGCTTCTTCGGCCTGCGGGTCGCCATTCCGACGGCGATGAAGACCAGCGCGGCGCCTCCGAGCATCTGGAACCAGCCCTTCGCGCCGCCGGTGAAGAGCGCCGCGGCGCCCAGCCCGCCCAGAAAGGCGTACGAGCCGTCCGCTACCGCAGCGCCGACGCCCACGCCGTACGCCGGCCAGAATCCGTAGTGAAGCCCCGACGAGAGCGCGAAGAGGTTGATGGGGCCGAAGCTGGCGGCCACGCTGAAGCCGAGCCCGAATCCGGCCAGGAGCGGAGTCATCCCACGCGTTACGCTAATCGGGCGTGACGACCTGGGCGCGTTATTTCGACGTCGAGCGGCTGGAGGATCTCGCGGCACTCCCCTTCACGACCAAGGAGGAACTGCGTGCCTCGCAGGCGGAGACCCCTCCGTACGGCGACTACGTCTGCGTGGACGGGATCGAGATCGTCCGAATGCACCTGAGCTCCGGCACGACCGGCAAGCCCCTTGTGATGCCGTACACGGAAAGGGACATCGCAACCTCGGCGGAGGTCGGCGCCCGCGCCTTCTGGGCGGCTGGAGTGCGCCCGGACGACACCCTCCTCCACTGTCTCTCGTACAGCTTCTACACCGGCGGCATCTCGGACCATGCGGCCCTCGAGGCGACGGGCGCGGCGATGATCCCGGTCGGGCTCGGCCAGAGCGCGCGCGTCCTCGAGCTCTGGCGCGACCTGCGGCCCACAGCGCTCTTCTCCACGATCACCTACCCGGTGCATCTGGCGGAGACCGCCGCCGAGCGCGGCCTCGATCCTCGTTCGCTCGGCCTCGCGAAGCTCGTCGTCACCGGCGAGCCTGGCGGGCAGATCGCGGCCACGCGCAGGCGGCTGGAGGAACTCTGGGGCGCGGAGGTAGGGGACACGTACGGCCTCTCGGAGGTCTGGGGGACGCTGGCCGGCGAATGCGAGGAGCGTGCCGGCCTCCACTTCTCAGGCCAGGACGCGACGCTCGTGGAGCTGATCGAACCCGAGAGCGGTGAGCGGGTTCCGGTGGAGGAAGGCGCCAGGGGCGAGCTCGTGTTCACACACCTCTACCGCGAGGCCGCGCCGGTCATCCGCTTTCGCTCGCGGGACGTTGCCGAGATTCTCGGGATCGACTGCCCCTGTGGGCGCACCGGCTTCCGCTTCCGGGTCGTCGGCCGGAGCGACGACATGTTCAGGGTGCGCGGCATCAACGTCTTCCCCAGCGCGGTCGAGGAGCTCATGCGTGAGCAGGGCGTCGACCGCTTCGCGATCGTGCTTGACAGCTTTCCGGTCGAGCCTCCGGTGCGGATCCTCGTCGAGGGCGTGAAAGGGCGCGAGCGGGAGCTCGCCCAGGCAGTCCGCGCCAGGCTCGACTTCACGTGCGAGATCGCCGCCGCCACGCTTCCCCGTTCCGAGGCGAAGTCGAAGCGCTTGTACCGGGTCTACGACGGCGAGGAGGCCCCAGCGTGAGGCTGGAGCGGGAAGGGTCGGCGGCGTGGATCCGCTGGTCGCGGCCCGAGCGACTGAACGCGTTCGACCCGGAATCGCTCGACCGTCTGGGCGATCTCTTGGCCGAGGCCGGCTCGAGTGACGCGCGCGCGATCGTCTGCTTCGGCGAAGGCGGTGCCTTCTCGTCCGGGGACGACCTGGCTGCGACAGCGGCGATGAACGCGGAGGAATGGCAACGGACTCTGGAGGCCTTCAACCGGCTCACGCGCGAGGTCGTAGCGGCGCCGCAGCCTGTCGTTGCCGCGATCGACGGAGTCTGCGTGGGCGGGAGCTTCGAGTTCGCCTACGCCTGCGACATCCGCGTTGCGACGCCGCGCTCGCGTTTCGGCTGCCCGGAGGTCGCCATCGGCCTCTCGATCTCGAACGGCTTCTCCGTGCTGGCGCCTCGGGCCGCACGTCGTCTCGTCCTCACCGGCGAGCTGGTCGGTGCCGACGAGGCCCTTCGGCTCGGTCTGGTCGACAGGGTGGTGGACGACGCCGAGGCGGACGCCCGAGGCCTGGCCGAGCGGATCGCAGCGCTTGCGCCGGTGGCCGTGGCGGGATCGAAACGATTGCTTGACGAGAGTGCAAGGGATTTGCTCGAGCGCGGGCTGGAGCGGGAGCTCGACCTTTGCGCTCGACTCTTTGAGACAGAGGATGCCCGGGAGGGCCTACAGGCCTTCCTCGACAAGCGCCCTCCTGTCTTCAAGGGTCAATAGCGGACACGAACGTATGTCCGTATGATGGCCGGAGCCTGAACTAGGCTCGCGGGTCTCGTGGATGACTTCTTCGGTCCCTCCGGCCGCCTGGCGGCTGCGCTCCCGGGCTTCGAGCCCCGGGGCGGCCAGGCTGGACTCGCCCGGGCAGTTGCGGATGCGCTCGAAGGCGACGAGCACCTGCTGGCCGAGGCGGGGACAGGCACGGGGAAGAGCCTCGCCTATCTTGTCCCCGCGCTCGTGTCCGGAAAGCGGGTCGTGGTGGCGACGGCGACGAAGGCGCTGCAGGAACAGCTCCTGACGAAGGACGTGCCGGCCGCCGCCGCTGCTCTCGGTCGAAATGTGCGCGTCGCCGTCCTCAAGGGGAGGCAGAACTACCTCTGCCGGAAGAGCCTCGCAGGCGTCGACCAGCTCGGAGGGCTTTTTCGCACCTCGGAGGACGCGACCGCCTACGAACGCTTGGGGGAGTGGATCGAAAGCACCGAGACGGGCGACCGCGCCGAGCTCTCGTTCGAGCCCAGCCCGACGCTCTGGGCGGAGCTTTCGGTCGGCGCCGACCGCTGTGCCGGCCGGCGCTGCCCCTTCATCGGCTCGTGTTACGCCGAAGCGGCTCGCGGCCGCGCCGCCGAGGCCGAACTCGTGATCGCCAACCACGCGCTCTACTTCGCCGATCTGGCGCTCAGGCAGCGGACCGACGGCGCCGGCGTCCTCCCGGAGCACGACGCCGTCGTCTTCGACGAGGCCCATCGGCTCGAGGAGGCTGCGGCGGCGTGGTTCGGCGGGCGGATCTCCCTGGGGCGGCTCAGGCAGCTCGCTCGGGATGTCGAGCGCCACTGCCGGGAAGAGGAGACCAGGCCGCCGGCACGCGCCCTGGACGATCTCGACCGGGCCGGGACCGAGCTCATCGGAGCGTTCGACCCCTCCGCGGGACGGCGCCGGCTGACCGCGGCATACGAGGCCGAGCTCAAGGCCTACGGGAGCGCCCTGGGCCGGGCTCTCGGGCGACTCGCGGACGAGCTCGCGGGCGCGGGGGAGGAAGCCGATGCGCTCGCCCGTCGCGCGCTGGGCGTGGCGGCGGACGTCGAGGCGTGTCTCGACCTCGACGATCCGGACCGGGTGTCTTGGGCGGAGCCGGGCGCGCTCGCGTGGGCGCCCGTCGACGTCTCGGAGATCCTGCGGGAGGAGCTCTGGGGAGTGGGCCCGACGGCGATTCTCGTCTCGGCGACCCTGGAGGCCCCTTTTCTGCGCAGGAGGCTTGGCCTCGACGATGCCCGCGAGCTTGTGCTCCCGTCGCCCTTCGACTACCGCGAGCAGGCGCTTCTCTACGTGCCAGACCGGTTCCCCGAGCCTCGAGCGCCAGGCTACTACGCGCGGCTCGCCGACGAGGTGGTCGCGCTCTGCAACCTCTCGCGGGGCAGGGCGCTCGTCCTCACCTGCTCCTACCGCGCACTCGACGAGCTCGTCGACCGAGCGCGCCCCAGGCTGCAGTTTCCCGTCCTCGTGCAGGGAGAGGCACCGCGAGAACGGCTGCTCGAACGCTTCCGGCAGGACGTGGACTCAGTCCTCTTCGCGACGGCGACGTTCTGGCAGGGCGTCGACGTCGCAGGAGAATCCCTCTCGCTGCTCGTGGTCGACAAGCTGCCCTTCGCGGCCCCGGGGGAGCCCCTCGTCGAGGCCCGCTGCGAGCGCATCGCGCGAGAGGGCGGAGACTGGTTCACCGACTATGCGGTGCCATCGGCGGTGCTCCAGCTCCGGCAGGGGTTCGGGCGCCTGATTCGCGGTCACGGGGACGAAGGGGTCGTGGCGATCCTCGATCCTCGCCTCCGCACCCGGGCCTACGGCCGGCGCTTTCTGGAGGCGCTCCCGCCGGCTTTGCTGGTCGGCGATCGCGACTCCGTGGCCGGCTTCTTCGGCGCCGGTGCGCGGGCGACTGCCTGATACCTTTTTGAGCCGGTGGCCAAGAAGAAGAAGAGTCGGGTTCCGGCCCCGCCCAGACCGGCCCAGACTCGTGAGCGGCGTGTGCAGGCGCCGCAGCGCAGGGTGGAACACCGGAACGCGGGGCGGTCGCGCATGCAGTTTCTGGCGCTGGCAGGAGCCATCCTCATCGCCGCGGTCGCGGTCGGCCTCGCGATGGCATTCAGGGGCGGCGGCGATAACGGAGCTGCGAACGGCGTTGACGGGGCGTGCGTCCGCCAAACCTTCCCGCCCATGGGCCGCCAGCACGTGGACTCTGTGCGGAGCGGGTTCCAGTACAACTCGTTCCCGCCGACGAGCGGGCCGCACTATCCGCCGGGGCCGAAGGCCCCCGCCGTGTGGAACGTCTACGACAGTCCTATCGACGAGCTCGCGCTCATCCACAACCTCGAGCACGGCGGCATCGTCGTCCAATACGGGTCGAAGGTGCCGCAGCAGACCGTGCAGCAGATCGTCGACTGGTACTCCAAGAGCCCTCTCGGCCTGGTCGTGGCGCCGCTTCCCCCGGCATCGGAGATCCAGGCCAAGGCGCCGGCCGGTTACGAGAACAAGATCTTCCTCACGGCCTGGACTCACCTCGCAACGTGCACGACCTTCGACGAAGGGGCCTTCGACAATTTCCGCGATGACTACCGGGGCCCCGACGGCGACGCGCCGGAGAAGTTCCCGCTTTCTGCGTTACAGCCGGGCGGTCAATAAGCTGAATCTCCGCCGGGGTGGCGGAAGGGTAGACGCGGGGGACTTAAAATCCTCTGCCCGCAAGGGCGTGTGAGTTCGAGTCTCACCCCCGGCATTGAAAGAAGTACCTGCAAAGCTCCCTCTTCTGGATAGCGCTCCGTCCAACCGCCACGGTAAGATCGGCGCCCTGCGCGTACCGTGGTAGTACGAAGTCGGAAGGAGCGGGATGGCGAGTATTCAGGCGAGGCACACCCGGACATGTGGCCTGCGCAGGCCCTGGACGACCTTCGCTCAGGCGAGGCGTGGCTGTACGTGCGCCGGTGGGCCGACCTACTACGTCGTCGTACGGCGGGGTCGGAGACTCGACCGGGAGCGCGTCGGTAAGGACAGGCAGCAGGCGGAGCGCGCGCTTCGCAAGATCGGAACCCAGGTCGACGAGGGCGAGTACCGCCTGCAAGCGAACATCCGCTTTGCGGAATGGGGGCAGCAGTGGCTGGCTGCCCTTCGGCGACCAAAGGAGACCACCCGCTTCTCCTACGGCTCCACGATCGCCCACGCGACCGAGGTCTTCGGCAACAGCGTCGTGCGCGGACTGTCGATTGACGAGGTGAGCCGCTTCCTCGAGCGCCTGACCGAGCTTGGCCTCGCTCCTTCGACGCAGGCCAAGCACCTCCGCGTGCTCGGCGCGTGTCTACAGGCCGCCGTCCGCCACGGGTACGCGGCTAGGAATCCGGTGCGGGAGCTCGACGGGTCGGAGAGGCCGAGCGTCGAACGAAGGGAGGCGGCGTACTTCGAGACGGACGAGCTGCCCCGGCTCTTCGCGGAGATGGACGAGGGCCTCCATCGCACCGTGTGCCTTGCGGCGCTCAAGACCGGCATGCGCCAGGGCGAGCTCCTAGCTCTCCTCTGGGGTGATGTCGACCTCCGGGAGTCGGTGCTTCGGGTGCGCCGGACGCGTAGCAGGGGGCGGGTCGACACTCCGAAGAATCGTGAGAGGCGCGACGTCGACCTGACTCCGGATGTCGTCGAACTCCTCGGCGCTTGGTGGGGTGAGTGCGGAAAGCCCGGAGACGACAGGCTCGTCTTCCCGGGTGCCGGCAAGGACGGCTACGTCGAACCGACGTGGCTTCTTCGCGAGCTCTACGCGGTGCTGGCGCAGGCCGATATCCCGCGCGAGGGTCCAACCGGTGAGAAGCGAACGTTCCACTCCTTCCGTCACACGTTCGCCAAGCGAGCGCTCGAGAGTGGCAGGCAGATCACCTGGCTTTCGCGCCATCTTGGGCATTCGACCCTGAGCGTTACGACAGACGTCTACGGTCACTGGGAGCGAGCTGCTCGGAAGGCCGAGGTCGCGGGGATGGCCGGCGTGTTTGGAGTCTAGGCATCCGTTGGGCGCACAACGCGGCCGCCCCGTGCCAGCTCCACGACCTCCAGCTGAGCGCCGCCCTCCCAGGCCTCGAGCTCGTCCTCGCGGAAGAGGCAGCGGCGCCCGCCCGGGAGGCGGCGGTGGGGAATGGCGCAGGTGCGGGTGAGCTCATGGATCGTCCGGCAGGAGCAGCGCAGCCTCCGGGCGACATCCTCGACGAGGAGATAGGGACTGAGCAGCGGCGCGAGTGCCTGACTCATCGGAAGCCTGAGAAGCATATATGCTTCACATGACGGCATCAACTCAGAGCGTTAGACTGCCCTCGATGCGAAGCGGGGCGCTCCTGCAGGAGGCGAGGCTGCGGGCGGGGCTGACCCAGTACGAGCTGGCCGAGCGCACGGGCCGCGACCGGGCGGTGATCGCCCGCTGGGAGCAGGAGGTTGTCTCCCCCTCGCTGGAGACGTTGGTCGAGCTCCTACGCGCTTGCGGATTCGACCTCGAGCCCGTGCTCGTCCCCTACGAGACGGAGCGGAACGAGCGCCTGAGCGCCAACCTGAGGCTCTCGCCCGAGCGGCGCCTGGAGCAGCTCGTGAAGGCGGTCGAACCCGACATCGCCCGGGGGCGGCGAGGCCGTGGCTGAGGGCGAGCGCTTCGACCCGCTGGCGATCGTGGCCGCCTTCGAGCGCCAGGGAGCGAGCTACGTGCTCGTGGGCGCCCTCGCGCGCGTGCTCCAGGGAGCGGACGAGCTGACGCGCGGGGTCGACCTCACTCCCTCGCTGCGGGAGAAGAACCTCGAACGGGTCGAGGCGGCCCTCGCCTCCCTCGAGGCGGAGGCCGCCGATCGGCCGAAGACCCCCCTTCGGGAGCGGATCGAGCGGGGCGAGGAGGTGATCCGCTACCGGACTCGGGGCGGTGAGCTCAAGCTCGTGCCCACGCCGGCGGGGACGGAGGGCTACGACGACCTGCGCCGCCGCGCCCGCCGCGAGTACCTGGGCAAAGGGGTGCGCGCCCAGGTTGCCTCCATCAACGACCTCGCCCGCATGCTCGCCGCGCGCGAGCGGGAGGAGGACCTCCAGCGCCTGCTCGCCATGCGCCGCCTGCACGAACTCGAGCGCACGCTCGGCCCCTCGCTCGACCTCGGCTGGTAACCGCTCTACAGGCCAAGATCGAGGCTGAGCTGGCGCTCGCGCCCCTGCTCGGGGCCTGCGATCTCGGGCCGGCGCGTGCGGGTGAGCGCCTGCGCGGCTACGGCGAGGCGCTCGAGTAGCTCGGTCCGCTCCCGCTCGAGCTCGGCCAGCTTCTCCTCCGCGAGCCGAAGCGCAGAGCGCTGGAGGGCAATCTCGCCTCGAAGGTCCCGCCCGCGCCCGCCGCGGGCGCGCCAGCCGAGCCCGGCGAGGCTTTCCTCCGCCGCGGCCAGGCGCCGCTCGGCGCGGGCTTGCAACATCTTCGTCTCCCGCTGGCGCTTCTCGAGCAAGCGGAGGCGCGAGCGCTCCCGCTCTTCCTGGGGGCGGCGCGCGATGACGGGCCGGGCGTCGTGCCGGGGGCCGGCCGCGAGCGGGCGCTGCTCGCTCGCCAGATGCTCGGCGCCGGAGGCCTCGAGCGCTTGCGCGAGCTGGGTGATGCGATCGCGCTCGTCCACCTCGTGGAAGTGACTCTCCGGCTCTATGAGATTCTCGGTCACGTAGAGGCGCGTCGCCTTGCGGGCGCGGGAGAGGGCGACGTAGCCCCACTCCTGCAGCCGGCTCCGCTCCGAGCCGAGCACGAAGGCGCGCTCAACCGTGAGCCCCTGGCCGGCGTGGCCCGTGAGGGCGTAGGCGTACTCGACGTGTCCCGCCTCCAGGTAGCGGCGCGGGAGCTCCACCCCGCCACCGCGGTCGGTGGCCACGGTGAGCGTCTCGCGTTCGCGGTCGAGTGCCGCGACCGTCCCGCGCGTCCCGTTGCGGACGCCGAGGGCATCGGCATTGCGGCGGCAGACGATGCGGTCACCGACGGCGAAGTTGAGGCCGGCGACCTCCAGCCGTTCCTTCCCGAGCCGTCCTTCCGCCCCCATGAACGCCCGCGCGGCCGTGTTCAGCTCGGCGACGTCGGAGCGGCGGAGGGCGATCATGATGCTTCCCGCCAGGTCGTCTCTCGCCGCCTGCCACCAGTCGGCGAGGAGGCGCGCCCGCGTCGCGAGCGGACCGTCCGAGACGACCAGTCGCTCAGTGCGCTCGGCGAAAGCGACGTACTCGCGGCCGAGTCCACCCCGCAGCGCTTCGAGCGCGCGCCGCTCGAGCTCGTCCCGCTGGCGGCGGTTCTCCCGCAGCCGGACGGCGCCCCCGCGCTCGACGAGGGCCGCGAAGAGGCCGCCCGCCCCGACGGCGGGGAGCTGGCGCGGGTCGCCGACGAGGATCGCCTTCCCCTCCGCCTCCTCGACGAGGCGAAGGAGGGGCGCGAGGACGCGCGTCTCCGCCATCCCCGCCTCGTCGACGACGAGCACGCAGCCGCGCGTGAGACCGCCCGCCTCACGGGCTGCGGCGAGGAGGCGGTGGAGCGTCGCCGACGGAATCCCCGCCTCGTCCGCGAGCCGCTCGGCGGCGATCCCGGAGGGGCGGCTCCGAGCACGGGAAACCCGGCGGCGTGGAGGGCCTGGGCGGCGGCGCGGATCGCGGCCGTCTTGCCGGCACCGGCGGGCCCGACCACGGCGGCGACGCGGTCGCCGCTCGCCGTCACCGCGCGCACCATCCGCTCCTGCTCGGCCGAGAGCGAGAAGCGCTCCGCCGGCACGTGCAGCAGCGCCTCGACGATGTCGTCCGGGGCAGTCGGGGCGCCGGCGCCGCGGCCGCGCTCGACGAGCGCGATCGCCTCCCGCTCGATCGCGAGGAGCTCCGTTGTCGAGTAGTAGGCCGCTCGTCCGGGCGCGGGCGCCTCGCCCACCCGCTCGATCCCCGGGAGGGCGAGGAGGCGCCTGGAGAGGGCGAGGATGCGCTCGACCGAGGCTCCCTGGGCGTGCGCCTCCGCCCAGGCCATGACGAGCTCGGGCTCGGAGAAGGCGCTTCGCTTTTCCGTCAGGCCCTCGGGGCCGAGCATCCGCTCGGCGATGCGAACGAGCTCGCCCGGGCTCGGCTCGCGGTGCGGGGAGCGGTCGAGGAGCCGCTCGAGTTCCTCCCGCCCGAGTCCGTGCTCGGCCGCACGGGCGCGCCACTCCTCGCGCAGGCGGGGGAGGTCGAGCTCCTCCTTCCGCTCCCGCGTCGCAACCGCGGCCACCTGGCGGCGTAGAAGCCGCTTGTCGCCTGCTCGGCCAGATGCTCGAGCACCTGCGCCCGCCGGGTCGAGAAGGCCTCGACCATTGCCCGCGGGACGCCCCTGAGCTCCGCCCACCCTTTCTCCGGCTCCTCCCACTCCAACCCGAGCCGCGTGGAGAGCTCGAAGCGCAGGTGGGCCTCGTACAGGTAGCCGGCGGCGAGCCGGTACGTCTTCAGCAGCGCCTCGCCGTCGAGCGCGCGCCACTCGCTGTCCGAGGGGCTCTGGGTCATGTTGGCGACGATCACATGCGTGTGCAGGTGGGGGTCCTGCGCGCGGCTCGTGCGGTGCTGGTAGGCGGCGACGAGGAAGCCGCCCCCGCGCTCGCGGAGGAAGCCGTCCTTCCCCCGCCGGGTGACGCAGGCCTCCTCCTCCAGGTAGGCGAGCGCCGCCTGCCAGGCGGAGCGGTGCGCCGCGGCGATCGCCGCCCGCGTCTCTTCGTCGCCGAGGGCGTGGAGGAGGCTGACGCTCTTCGGCGTCGAGAAGACGAGGTCGAAGCCGGCGACGGGAGCGAGCTTCTTCTCCTCACTCCAGTGCTTGCCTGACTCGGGGTCGATGCGCTCGACCGTGATCGTCCTTGCCTTCACGTGGGCGCGCAGCTCGGCGCCCGTCTTCGGGTGCTTGCCGCGGACGAGCGCACCCAGCTCGCCCTTCTCCACCTCTCCCTCGAGGGCGAGGCTGGCCGCACCCCGTCCCGCCCAGAGGCCGGGCGACTCGCCTTTGCCGGCGTAGTAGTCGTCCAGGCCGGCGGCCACGGAGCGCTCGTAGTAGCCCTCCTGCCCCGGCGTCAGCTTGGCGACTGACAGCACGCGAGAAGCATAAAAGCATCATCGGATGCATCTGCGTCTCGCCTGCTATCGAGGTGAGTAAATCGGGCCGATGGCGGCGCATCAGTCGAGGGCTCCCTCGTCGTGGCGGCTGCCCCACTGCTACTCGCGGTCGCAAGCGTGGGCGAGCGTCCCGTGCATCTCGGCGGGGTGCGCGCGTGGCCGTCGTGCACGCGCGCGAGGACGTGGTCGCGGCGCGCGCCGCTAGAGCGCTCCTCAACGGACCGG
>WNGB01002630.1_pt1 | contig 32734 bp, 34 predicted proteins | sample 5400681 | NCBI WGS metagenome assembly WNGB01 (sample SAMN13153367, study PRJNA577476) | soil metagenome | isolation source: 115 cm soil or saprolite under grassland replicate 2 | place: USA:California | collected 2016-06-15
TGCGCACGTTCGGTGCCGTTGCCGCAGGCAAGCAACCTCGCGCGGCCGACCTTGCCGCGATCGGAACCTGCGCGGCCGAGGGACTGGGCGAGGCACGCCTGCGTCCGGTCCACGGCCGGGACGGAGATACCGCTCGCGGGCCGGTCGGCGGGGCGTCGTACCGGTTGGAGTGGCCGCGACCGGCGACCGGCCGTCAGGTGCTGTGGGCGGTCGCGGACTCAGCCGTCGAGTTGCTGCGGCACGCTCCGCTGGAGCGGGTGGGGCAGTGCCCGTCGTGCACCTGGCTGTTCCTCGACACCAGCCGGAACGGCCGCCGCCGCTGGTGCAGCATGGCCATGTGCGGCAACCAGGTGAAGTCCGCCCGCCACTACGCCCGCACAATGCGTAGCTGACCCGCTACCGTTCGTCGCGACCTGTCGGAACGCCCCGGTCGTGAGCGCGAGCGCCGCTCGACGATCCCCGCGCACCGTCGCCGAGCGACGGCGCGGTCTGGACGGCCTGCGCCGCCGGAGCCTGGCCGCTGAAGGCCGCCCGCAGCGCGGGATCGGCGATCTCTGGCGACCGTCGCTCGCTCCGGACCGCCGGCTGCGGAGCCGGACCGTCCGCGCCCGCGGTCATCCGCGTGCTCGGATCCGGCGCCGGCCACCGGGTCGGGTCCTGCACCGTGCGCGCCTGCTCGCCGCCGAGCAGTTGAGCCGCCGCGGCTGCCTGCCGATTCGGATACCGCGCCGGGTACGGCGCGCCGGGCGTGGTCTCGTAGTGCTGCCGGATCCGGGCCATGGCCGCGTCGAGCGCCTGCTTGGTGTCCGCCGCGACCAGTGGCCCGGCCTCCCGGCGGTGCTGCACGCCGTCCCAGCCCGGCCCCGACATCGCCGTCACGAGTTCGGCCCTGGCCGCCTGCTGGTGCCGCGGATCGCCGGGCACGACGCCATCGACCCGGTTGCGGACGATCTCGTCCGCGATGACGTCCCAGGACATCACAGCCGGCTTGTCCATCTCCGCCAACGCCAGCCGGTCGCGAGCCTGCTCCGCCTCCGGTGCCGCATACGCGAGGAGGTCGTTGGTCGCGTGGACCGCGCCCTCGTACTCGAAGCTCTCGAGCTTGAGTCCGCCGTACCCCGAGCGATCGGCGAACTGGTCGAAGTCAGCAACCGCCTGTCGCTCGGTCAGACCCTCGTCGAGGCCGATCGTCTCGCGTCGCCGGACCGCGTTCGGTTCGTCAGGCGCATCCATCCCCGACCGGGCGTGGTAGGACTCGTGCAGAACGGTGGCAAGCGCCTGCGCCTGCGCGCGCGGATTCTGGCCGTCGGCCGAGCCGGACAGGTGTCGCAGGACCAGATCCCGCGAGAGGCGCAGGCTGCCGTTCGGGTGCAGGCCGCCCCACTTGTCGTCGGTCCGCGCGTAGAGCTCGCCGTTCCACCGATCGGCGACGCCGGGCCGCAGCTCATGGGCCAGCCGGTTGAGCCGGGACACCTCGGCGTACTCCGGAGATGACTCATCGATCCGGATCAGCGATTCGTCGCCCGCAATTGGTCAGCGATCCCGAGCCTGCTGATCGTCGTCCCAGGGCGCAGGTTCGGTGAGATAGAGCTCGCGACGCTCGAGCATCCGGGTCAGACCCCGGATCGTCGGACCCTCCTCGCCGGCGCGGCCCGCGATCTCGAAGATCCTCCTGCGCGCCTCGGCCAGGACTGCCAGCCGCTCCTCGGTCGTACCGCCGGCGAAGAACGCCGAGTCCTGGATGCGCAGAGCTTCGGCCATCAACGTACTCGGCGGTTGGGTGACCGCCCGTTCGGGGAGACGGTCGATCAGACTCAGGGCCACCCTGCGGTCCTCGTCGGAGGTCAGTTCGGGCACGAGAGCGCGAAGCCGCACCTGCTCCTCGGCCACGCCCGCACCACCGGCCTCGCGGATCCGCCGCTTGGCGTCCTTGTATTCCAGGTCGAACTCGTCGTACCGCATCGTCCCTCCGCTGGTCACCGATCACCGTACCCGTCGCCCGGGCCGGGCTTCGGGTGGCCAGGCTCGCCGGCGGCTCAGCGTCGTACACGGCTCGCTACCGGCCTGGCGCCTGCGGCCGGTCAGGCCACGGATACGGACCGGTCAGCCGTTCCTCGCGGTGGTCGAGCATCCGGGTAAGGCTGCGGATCCGGGCGCCGTCCGCGCCGGCCCGGTCGGCGAGGTCGAACACCAGCCTGCGGGCGGCTGCGATCTTGGCGACCTGCTCCTGCGTGGTGCCGGTGCCGAGGTCCGGGTCGTCCAGAACCGCCAGCGCCTCGGTGTACAGGGAATGCGGCGGCGGAACCGCGGCATTGTGGGCGGGGTCGAACTCGCGATGATCCATGAGCCCTCCTGAGTCGTCCGTAACCCTCGTTGGGCCTTGCGGCTGTCAGTCGCGGCCGCGGGTCTGTTCGGGTCCGGTGCCGTGTGATCCGGTCCGGCCGCGGGCTCCGTCGCCGAGGTTCGGCCTGCTGTGCACGGCAGCGGCGGCCGGCGCCGAGCCGCTGAGGAACCGCAGCGCCGTGTGAGCTTGTGCTGCTGCCGGCGCAGCTTGCGCGCCGGCCATCGAGCGCGCCTGCTCGCCCGCCCGTTCGCGGAGCTCGAAGTTGGGTACGACGGCTGGGAAAGGGCGGTCTGGCGAGTCCTGGTAGTGCTGCCGGATGTCCGCGATGGCTCCATCCAGCGCCTTCGACGACTGGTCGGCGATCTCCTGGCCGCCTGAAGCCGAGGGACTGTCGTCCAGAGTCATCCAGCCCTGCGGGCTCGTCATGGCCACGACGAGATGTGCCCTGGCCGCTCGCTGATGGTCCGGATCGGACAAGACGGTGTCGGCGAGGCGGTTGCGGACGATCTCGTCGGCGATGACGTCCCACCGCATCACGAGTGGAGCGTCGAGCGCTCGGTCCGCCAGAGTTGCGCGATCAGACTCGTTGGCGGCCGCGTACGTCAGCAGTCCCTCCGCCGCGGCGTATGCGCCTGGGTACTCATGACGGCGAAGCTCCAGATCCTGGTAGCCCGCCCGGGCGGCGAAGAGGTCGAAGTCGGCGACTGTCTGGTGCTCGGTCAGGCCTTCGTCGAGCCCCTTCGAATGCCGGGCGCGGAACGCGTTCGGCTCGTTCGGGGCGTCGATCGGAATCCGGGCGTGATACGACTCGTGCAGGATGGTTGCCAGGGCCTGTGCCTGGTCATCGGCCCTCATCGGATCCGTCGAGCCGGTCAGCTGCTCGACGACGCCCCTGTCCGACAACCGCATCGTGCCGTCGGGCTGGAGACCGCCCCACTTGCCGTCCGAGCGGCTGTAGAGCTCACGGTTCCAGCCGTCGAGGCCTCCAGGGCGCAGCTGCTGCGCGATCCGGTACAGCCGCGCGACTTCGGCGTACTCGGCCGACGCCTCGTCGATCCGCCTGAACGTACCGTCGGTCATGAACTACGTCGCCTGGCCCGCCGGCGGCACACCGAAGTCCCACCGCGGGTCGGTCAGGCTCTCCTCCAGGTGCTCGAGCATGCGAGTGAGACCCCGGATGCTCGGACCGTCGTCACCGGCGTGCTCGGCGATCTCCCAGATCCGCTTCCGTGCGGCCGCCAGCCTCGCAAGACGCTCTTCGGTGCTCCCGCCTCCGAAGAAGGCCTCCCCCTGGATCCGCACGGCCTCCGTCCACTGCGGTGAGTCGGGCTGTGACGGCCGCGCGCGCTGGGGGAGCCGCGCGATGAGGTTCATCGCTGTCTGCCGATCGTCCTCGGTAGCGAGCATCGGGACGAGCTCGGTGAGCCGCGCCTGCTGCTCGCCGACGTCCGCGCCCCGGTCCGCGCGCAGCCTCCGCTTCGCGCTGTTGTACGCGACGTTGAACTCCCGGATGTCCATCAACCCTCCCGAGTGTGTCCGTCAACCGTATCCGCCGGAGGGTTTGATGAGGCTGACCGCGCCTCGTCCGTGGCCGCCGTCAGCCGCGGGCCCGGTAGACTCGCGGGGTTGCACCCGACTGAACGGATCACCCGTGTTCGACACCCTCTCCGACCGCCTGTCCGCGACGTTCAAGAACCTGCGTGGTAAGGGCAGGCTGACCGACGCCGACATCGACGCGACCGCGCGAAGGACTTCATCGCGGCGGTCAAGGAGCGTGCGGCCGGCGCCGAGGTGCGCGGCGGGCTGAACCCGGCCCAGCAGGTCATCAAGATCGTCAACGAGGAGCTGATCCGCATCCTCGGCGGCGAGACCCGCGAGCTGCGGTTCGCCAAGCGGCCGCCGACCGTGATCATGCTCGCCGGTCTCCAGGGCTCCGGTAAGACCACGCTCGCCGGCAAGCTCGCGAAGTGGATGAAAGAGTCCAAGCACCAGACGCCGATGCTGGTCGCGGCCGACCTGCAGCGTCCGAACGCGGTGACCCAGCTGCAGGTGGTCGGCGAGCGCGCCGGGGTGCCGGTGTTCGCGCCGGAGCCCGGCAACGGCGTCGGCGACCCCGTCGACGTGGCACGGCGGGCGATGGACGAGGCCCGGGCCAAGCAGCACAGCGTGGTGATCGTCGACACCGCCGGCCGGCTGGGCATCGACGCCGAGATGATGCAGCAGGCCGCCGACATCCGCGACGCGGTCGAGCCGGACGAGATCCTGTTCGTCGTCGACGCGATGATCGGCCAGGACGCGCTCACCACCGCACGGGCGTTCGAGGACGGCGTCGGCTTCGACGGCGTCGTGCTCGCGAAGCTGGACGGTGACGCCCGCGGTGGTGCCGCGCTCTCGATCGCGCAGGTCACCGGCCGCCAGGTGATGTTCGCCTCCAACGGCGAGAAGCTCGAGGACTTCGACGTCTTCCACCCCGAGCGGATGGCCTCGCGCATCCTCGGCATGGGCGACATCCTCACCCTGATCGAGAAGGCCGAGCAGAGCTTCGACGCCGAGGATGCCGCGAAGACCGCCGCCAAGCTGCAGAAGAAGGGCGGCAAGGACTTCACCCTGGACGACTTCCTCGCCCAGGTGCAGTCGGTCCGCAAGATGGGCCCGATCACCAAGATCTTCGGCATGCTGCCCGGCGCCGCGCAGTTCAAGGACCAGCTGGCGAACTTCGACGAGCGCGAGGTCGACCGGATCGAGGCGGTCATCTACTCGATGACGCCGGCCGAGCGCACCGACCCGAACATCATCAACGGGTCTCGCCGGGCCCGGATCGCCAAGGGTTCCGGCACCGACGTGAGCACGGTCAGCGGCCTGGTCGAGCGGTTCTTCGAGGCGCGCAAGATGATGTCCGCGATGGCGTCCGGCAAGGGTCTCCCGGGGATGCCCGGGATGCCGGGGATGCCCGGCACGTCCGGTGGCCGGAAGGCCAAGCAGCAGGCCAAGAAGGGCAAGGCCAAGCGTGGTTCCGGCAACCCCGCGAAGCGGGCCGGGCAGGCGTCGTCCCCGCAGCCGGAGCCCGGGCAGCTGCCGGCCGCGTTCGGCGGCGCCGGTGGCGGGACCGACTTCGAGCTGCCGGACGAGCTGAAGGACCTGCTCGGCAAGCAGAACTGAGCCGACACGGGTCTCCCTGACGTCGTTGTCATGACCGGGTTAGGATCGATGACCGTGGCCGCCGGGTTATGGCGGTCGCGACCGCCGCAGTGAGGACCCGGGAAAGATGGCTTTGCGCGACAACCGGCGACTGAGGATGACAGCCGCCCGCTACGTGGCGGCGCCGGTGATCGTCGCGGCCCTTTTCGTGTGTGGCCCGTCGGGTGTCACCACCCAGCTGATGTCGACGCTGCCCGCTCCGCCGCAGGCCTGGGGCGAGGGCCGGCCGTTCGACGACCTGCGCACGCAGGTCCCCGACCAGCCGGGTGCCGACGGCAGCGTGGGCACCGAGCAGCAGTCGAAGGTGCCGATCATCGTCACCGGCTCGATCGAGGGCCTCCCGGTGGTGCCGAACGGCGTCGACGGCGCGGTGTCCGGAATCCCGGCGAGCGTCCTCCCCGCGTACCAGGCGGCCGCGCGTGCGCTCGCGCAGAGCCTGCCGGGCTGCAAGCTGACCTGGCCGCTGCTCGCGGGCATCGGCAAGGTCGAGTCCTCGCACGCCAGCGGCGGCCGGGTGGACGCGCACGGCACCACCCGGGGCCGGATCCTCGGCCCCGTCCTCGACGGCGCGCCGGGCATGGCCACGATCCACGACACCGACGGCGGCCGGTACGACGGCGACGCGGTCTGGGACCGTGCGGTCGGCCCGATGCAGTTCATCCCGGGCACCTGGGTGCGGTTCGCCGCGGACGGCAACCACGACGGCGTCAGCGACCCCCACAACGTGTACGACGCGGCTCTTGCCGCCGGGGAGTACCTCTGCGCGGGCGGCGCCGACCTGTCCGATCCGCGCGGTCTGGTGGCCGCCGTGCTCCGGTACAACCACTCGATGGACTACGTCGCGGTGGTGCTGCGCTGGATGCGTGAGTACGCGCAGGCCGCGGTCCGGATCCCCGACCGCACCGGCGTCGTCCCGCCGGCCACCGACGAGACCGGCAACGTCGAGCGCACGCAGCAGACGCCGGAGCAGCTGACCGCCGAGCTGGTCACCCAGACCCAGCCGCTCGAGACGCCCAGTCCGCAGCCGACCGTCGGTCCGTGGTCGCCACCCCCTGCCAGTACGACGCCCAGGCCGACCTCGTCCATCGCGCCGAGCCCGACCCCGACGCAGTCCAGCACGACTCCGACGGCGAGCGTGACGAGTACCAGCCCGACCAGCTCGACGACGCCGACGAGCTCGGTGACCCCGTCGCCGACGCCGACCGAGACCACGTGTCCGACGCCGACCTCCTCGCCGACGCTCACACCGACGCCCACGCCGACTCCGACGCTCAGCCCGACGCCGGACCCGTGCGCGACCGAGTCGACGAGCCCCACGCCGACACCCTCCTCGGAGACGTCCGCGCCGCAGTCCTCGGACACCGCGACACCCGTGAGCCCGTCCCCGGACGGGACGGCCTCCGACGGGACCACCTCGGACACGGCGACGCCGTCCGACACCGCCGCGGCCACCCCGACCGCCGGCTGAGACCGTCCCGCCCCGCGGCGCCGCGGAACCTGCCGGCGCGGCTCGGCGGAACGTCCTGTTCCAGTGCTGCTCCGGACCGCCTCGGCGGCCACCGGGCGGCTCGTCGTACGGCAAATGTTTCTGGGTCAGCCGGTACCGCCCCCACACCGACGTCGACGATCACCCCGACCGGCTCGCCGAACGCGAGCGATACGCCCTGGGCCGGGGAATGCGTAGCCCGCGTGGCCGGTGGGGCCGCCGCGCGGGCTACGGTCGGGTCATGACCCGACCACTGAAGCTGATCGGGACGGTGCTGCCGTCCGGCGAGACCCGCGACCTCTACGTGCACGGCGGCGTCATCGTCGAGGCGACGGCCGGCGACGCGACCACCGCGGCCGACGGCGGCTGGATCGTGCCCGGCCTGGTCGACGCGCACTGCCACATCGGCCTGGACGCGAACGGCGCCGTCGAGCGCGACGTCCAGGAACAGCAGGCGGTCACCGATCGCGACGCCGGCGCGCTGCTCGTCCGCGACGCCGGGTCGGCCGCCGACACCCGCTGGATCGACGACCGGGACGACCTCCCGAAGATCATCCGGGCCGGCCGGCACATCGCCCGCTCGAAGCGGTACATCCGCAACTTCGGCTGGGAGATCGAGCCGCACGAGCTCACGTCGTACGTCGAGCAGGAGGCCAAGCGCGGCGACGGCTGGGTCAAGCTGATCGGCGACTGGATCGACCGCGACGCCGGCGACCTCACCCCGTGCTGGCCGGCCGACGTGGTGCGCGCCGCGATCGGCCGCGCGCACGAGCTCGGCGCCCGGGTCACCGCGCACGTGTTCGGCGAGCATGCGTTGCCGGACCTGCTGGACGCCGGCATCGACTGCATCGAGCACGGCACCGGCCTGTCGCCGGACCTGGTGGACCAGATGGCCGCGAACGGCACCGCACTGGTCCCGACGCTGCTGCAACTGGAGAACTTCCCCGATTACGCGTCGCAGGCCGAGGCGAAGTTCCCGGTCTACGCCGCGCACATGCGTGAGCTGTACGAGCGCCGTCACGACACGCTGCGGGCCGCCGTCGAGGCCGGCGTTCCGGTCTACGCCGGTACCGACGCAGGCGGCGTCCTCTCGCACGGCCTGGTCGGCGCCGAGATCGCGGCGCTCGCCGGCCTCGGCCTGACCCCCGAGCAGGCCCTTGGCGCCGGCTCCTGGCGAGCCCGCGAATGGCTCGGCGTACCCGGAGAGCTCACGGTCGGCGCCCCCGCCGACCTGCTCGTGTACGACGCGGACCCCCGCACCGACCTCAGCGTCCTGGCCCACCCCACCCGCATCATCCTCCGCGGCACCGTCATCCGCTGACCCGTGCGAGTTGGGACCGCTGGTCCCATGACCACGGGACGGCCGCCGGGTGAGCGTGGAGGCAGCAACCCATCTCCACGCAGTCGAAGGAGGTCGAGATGGAAACCTCAGCGCTCACCGCCACCGGTTCCCGAAGGCGGTCGCCGGTTCGAGATGCCTCGCGATGGAGCGGAGCGGTGTTCGGGGTCCTCTTCGTGGCCAGCCTCGCGGTGGCCGCGACCACCACCAGCCCCTACACCTCCTCTGCCGAAGACTATGCCAACGCGTACGGCGACGACGGCCGCGCCGGGCTGGCGCGAGCTCTGGCGATGGCCGTCGTGATCGCGTTCCTGTGGGCGCTCGCCCGGCTGCGCCTGGCCCTGGCCGGCCCGCGCAGCGGTGTCGCCGGTGCCGTGATCGGTCCGGCGGGGACGCTCTTCGCCGCCTCCTTCGCCGGGGCCGCCGCGGCCGGCACCGCGGTCGGCAATGCCGTCGAGGCGGCCGGCGGGTTCACCGACGGCGGGTTCAAGGCGGTCCCGGAGACCGCGCTCGTCCTCGACTTCGTGGCGGACGGCCTCGTGTGGTCGTCCCTGGTCGCCGCGGCGGTCATGACGTGGGCCGTCGCGCTCGCCGCGCGGAGGTGCGGCGCGGTCGGCGGCTGGGTCAGCTGGATCGGCCTCGTGCTGGTGCCGCTGCTGCCGTTCGCGTGGCTCCTGTTCATGGCGCCGGTGCTGATCTTCGCGGTCTGGTTCGCCTACCTGGTGGTCGCGCTTCCCACGCAGCCACGCCAGTCCGCCTGATCCGGAGCATCATGAGGATGTCCGGCGTGGGCCGGGCACAGTGCCGGTCCTGAGGAGCGTCATGAAGCTGGGCGGCCGCCTGGTGCCGCGGCTGGTGCTCGCGGTCAGCTTGATGCTTGCCACGGTCGGCTACGTCCTGCACACCCAGGTCCCGGGAGGCCCCAGCCCCGTCTCTCGGCTGGACCCGGCTCAGACCGCCCTGAACCTCGCCTGGCTCTCGTACGGCGTGCTCGGTGTGGTCATCCTCGGCCGCCAGCCCCGCCACCCGATCGGGTGGATCCTGCTCGCCGTCGGGGCCGCGGAGAGTATCGGAGACCTGGCCAGCGGCTACGCGGCATACACCCTGGCTGAGGACCCGGACGACCCGACGGGCGTGCTCGGTGTCTGGTTGATCGGTAGCGCGTGGGTGCCCGCGCTGCTGGCGCCCGCCGTCTTCCTGCCGATGCTCTTCCCGGACGGGCGTCTCCCGAGCCCCCGATGGCGCCCGTGGGCGTGGGCCGCCGCACTCCTCGTCGCTGTGACCTGGGTCGGCTTCATGTTCGCCCAGGGGCCGCTCGCGGACGCACCCGAGCTCGACAACCCGCTCGGCGTGCCAGGCCTGGGCGCCTTGAGGGCCGGAATTCTTCTCTCACCCGCTGTGGTGGTGCTCGGGCTCGCCGCCGTGGTCGTGCGGCGGCGGCGCGCGATCGGGGACGCGCGCGAGCAGCTCCGATGGCTGGTCTACGCGGTCTGCGTGACGGTGGTCGTCACCCTCGCGCTGCCGTTCCTCGGTAGCTGGGGCCCGCTGCCCGCCCTGGTGACCTTTGCGTCCGTCGCCCTCCTGCCGGTGGCCATCACCATTGCGATCACCAGGTTCCACCTCTACGACATCGACCTGATCGTCAACCGCACGCTCGTGTACGGCGGGCTGACGGCCGCGGTGCTGGCGGCGTACGCCGTGGCCGTGCTCGCCGCGGGTCGCTTCCTCGGGACCGACCTGGCCTGGCGCGAGTCGGTGCTGGTCACCGCGGCGATCGCGATCGCGGCGTACCCGGTCCGCGGGTGGCTGCAGCGGCTGGTGAACCGGCTGATGTACGGCGACCGCGACGATCCCTATGCCGCCATGTCCAAGCTGGCCCGGCGGCTGTCCGAGTCGGTGACACCGGCGACCCTGCTGCCCACGGTCGCGCAGACCGTGGCGCAGGCGCTTCGGCTCCCGTACGTCGCCATCCGGCTCAGGCCGGAACCCGACGCGCCGTCCGCGTCGTACGGCACATTGAGGAGCGAGCCGCACCGGATCCCGCTGGTCCATCAGGGCGAGCCGGTCGGCACCCTCGAGCTGGGATCGCGTGGCCCGCACGAGCGGTTCTCGACCGCGGACCTGCGCCTGCTCGACGACGTCGCGTGCCAGGCCGCGGTGGCTGCCCACGCCCTCCGGCTGGCGCAGGACCTGCAACTCGCGCGGGAGCAGCTGGTCCGGGCCCGCGAGGAGGAGCGGCGGAGGCTGCGCCGTGACCTGCACGACGGACTGGGGTCCGCCCTGGCCGGCCTGGCGCTCCAGGCAGGCAACGCCCGGCGGGAGCTCGCTCGCACCGACCGTGGGCGCGACCTCGACGAGGCGGCCCGGTGGCTGGCCACGATCGAGAAACGGGCGGTCGAGGCGGTGGCCGACGTGCGGCGCGTCGTCAACGACCTACGGCCACCGGCACTCGACGAGCTCGGCCTGGCCGGGGTGCTGCGGGCCTACGCCGACGGTCTCCCGGTCGACGTACGAGTGGAGGTGCCGGAGCGGCTCCCGGCGCTTTCGGCCGCCGTGGAGGTCGCCGCGTACCGCATCGCGGTCGAGGCGATGACCAACGCCGCGCGGCACGGCCATCCGACCCGCTGCCTCGTCGCGATCGGGCTCGACGGCGGGCTGACCCTGGATGTCGTCGACGACGGTGAGGGCTTCACGGCACCACCGCGGAACGGCGTTGGGCTGGACTCGATGAGGGAGCGTGCGGCCGAGATCGGTGGCACCTGCGTCGTCATCAGCACTCCGGGCAGGGGCACGACGGTGCGTGCCGTCCTGCCCGTCATCGAGGGGCCCGGGTCGTGAACGCTGTGCGCGTCGTCGTCGCGGACGACCACCCGGTCTTCCGCGAAGGGCTGCGCGGCGTACTGGCGTCCCTGCCGGACGTCCACCTGGTCGCCGAGTGCGCGGATGGTGACGAGGCGCTCGCGGCCGTCGACGAGCACCAGCCGGACGTGGTGCTGATGGACCTCCACATGCCGGGCACGGGTGGGATCGAGGCGACCCGTGCCATCACGGCCCGCCACCCGGGTACGGCGGTCCTGGTGCTCACGATGCTCGAGGACGACGACTCGGTGCTCGCGGCCCTGCGGGCCGGTGCCCGTGGCTACCTCGTCAAGGGGTCGCCGCCGGAGGAGGTCATCCGCGCGGTGGAGTCGGTCGCGGCCGGGGAGGCCGTCTTCGGGCCGCACATCGCCGAGCGGGTCCTGGGCTACTTCGCGTCCCCTCGTCCGGCGACACTGCCCGAGCTGACCGAGCGCGAGCGCGAGGTGCTCGCCCTGATCGCGCAGGGCCGCTCCAACAAGGAGCTCGCGGCGAGGCTGGTGCTGAGCCCCAAGACGGTGCGCAACCACATCTCCAACATCTTCAGCAAGCTGCAGGTCACCGACCGCGCGGCGGCCATCGCCCGGGCGAAGCGGGCGGGGCTCACGTCGAGGCCCGGCTTCTAGGAAGCGCCAGGAGAGCCCTTCTCCCGCCCTGTGGAAAGGGTCGCCCGGTCACGCGAGGGTGGTGAGGAGGGTGCGGGCGTAGGCGTGCTCGAGGTCGGGGTCGCGGACGACCTGCTCGTGGTCGCGGACCCGGCTGGTGACCTGCCAGCCGTCGTCCGCGCGGTCGACCCGGATCAGCAGGTTGCCGAGCAGCTCGCGGAGCTGGTCCTCGCGCGGCAGCCAGACGCAGCCGGTCACCTCGACCGAGTCCAGTGCCCACTCGGTGGTCCCGTTGAAGGCCAGCACCCGCTCGTCGCCGTAGTGGTGCACGTCGATCGTGAAGTCGCTGACCCAGAACACGTGCTCGGCCATTTCGGTCTGGTCCACCACAAACCGGTCGCCGGGTCGCGGATCCCACCGCACCCCGGCGGCTCGCAGCTCACGCGCCAGCTCGACCGACAACACGTGTCCATCATCGCGCCATGTCATCGCCAGGGCCTCCGCGCATGGTTCGGGTCAGCCGCGGACGGCGCCCTCGGTGGCTCCCTTGATGAACTGCCGGGCGAACACCGCGAACACGACCACCAGTGGCACCATCGCCATCAGCGCGCCGGTCATCAGCATGCTGAAGTCGACGTTATGGCTGCGGTTCAGCGAGGACAGCGCCACCTGCAAGGTGAGGTGATCGGGGTTGGTGAGCACGATCAGCGGCCACATGTAGTCGTTCCAGGACGCGACGAAGGTGAAGATGCCGAGGAACGCGAGTGCCGGCCGCGCCGACGGCAGCGCCACGTGCCGGTACGTCCCGAGGAACCCGCAGCCGTCCAGCGTCGCCGCCTCGACCAGCTCGTCGTGGATCGAGTTGTGGAAGTACTGCCGCATCCAGAAGATGCCGAACGCGTTCGCCGCGCCCGGGATGATCAACGCCTTCAGCGAACCGACCCAGCCGAGAATCGCCATGGTCTGGAACTGCGGTACGGCGGACAGTTGCGCCGGCAGCAGCATCGTCGCCAGCAGGATCACGAACAACGCGTTGCGGCCCGGGAACCGGAACTTGGCGAACGTGAACGCCGCCAGCGAGTCGAAGAAGAGCACCAGCAGGGTGGTCGAGATCGCCACGACCGCGGTGTTGCCCATCGACTGGAAGAACGCGACGTTGTCGAGCACCTGCCGGACGTTGTCGTCGAACTTGTCCCCGAAGGTGAACTTCGGCGGGAAGCGGTAGATGTCGGCTGTGCTGTTCGACGCCATGATCAGCGTCCAGACGAACGGGAACATGAACACCACGAGCGCGAACATCAGCGCGGCGTGCAGCCCGATCCCGCGCCACCGGTAGCGCATCACCGGTCATCACCCCGCACCCGGAAGATCCGCCAGTTGATCGCCGTGAACAACAACACCAGCATGAAGACGCTGAGCGCGATCGCGGCGGCGTACCCGTAGTCGTTGTTCAGGAACGCGGTCCGGTAGAAGTACAACACGATCGTCATGCCGCTCTGGCCGGGTCCGCCGGTGTTGCCGACCATCACCTGCGGCTCGGTGAACGTCTGCAGCCCGCCGACGGTGGAGATGATCACCGTGAACAGGACGATCGGCCGCAGCTGGGGCAACGTGATCGAGAAGAACGTCCGCACCGCGCCGGCGCCGTCCACCTTCGCGGCCTCGTACTGCTCGCGCGCGATCGCCTGCAGGCCGGCCAGGTAGATGAGCGTGTTGTAGCCGACCCACTGCCACACGATCATCGTGGAGACCGCGATCTTGATCCCCCAGGGCTGGCCGAGCCAGTCCTGCTGGGGAATGCCGAGCGACCGCAGCCCGGCGTTGATCAGCCCGAAGTTGGTGCTGAACACCGCGCCGAAGAAGATCGCCATCGCGACCAGCGAGGTGACGTTCGGGATGAAGTACGCGATCCGGTAGAACCCCGTGAACCGCACCGCCGAATGCAGCATCACCGCCAGCACCAGTGCGATCGACAGGGTCGGGACCGTCGACATGAGGAACAGCACGATCGTGTTCTTCAGCGCGAGCCAGAAGGTCGGGTCCTGGACCATGTAGCGGAAGTTCTCCAGTCCGGCCATCCGGCGCGGGCTCAACCCGTCCCAGCGCTGGAACGCCAGCAGGACCGTGGATGCCAGTGGGTACAGCCCGAAGACCGCGAACAGGATGTAGAACGGCGACAGCGCCAGGTAGAACCGCCAGTACGACCAGATCCTCCGGCCGCGCCACTGTCCGGTGGAGGGCCTGGACAGCGGCGCGACAGCGGCGGTCGGCGCCATCGCCGTTCCGGTCACTGCACCCCCTGCCGCTTGGCGATCGCCTTCGCCTTCGAGACCGCGGCGGCCCAGCCGGCGTCGGACGACTTGCCGCCGGACTGGACCGACTTGAGCTCGTCCTTGTACGGCGCGGCGACCGCGGCGTCGGCCGGCGCCTCGTAGGCGACCGGGATGTTCTTCGCGGCGGGCCCGAAGACGTCGATCGGCACCTGGCCGCCGAAGAATGGGTCCTTGGCCTTGAGCTGGGGCTTGTCGTACGCCGCCGGCGCCGCCGGGAAGATCTGCGCGTCCGCGAAGGCCTTCGCCTCGTTGTCCGGGCTGAGCATGTACTTGATCACCTCGAACGCCTTCGCCGGGTCGGCCGCGTTCTTGGTGATGGTGAGGAACGAGCCGCCGAAGTTCGCCGGGCCGCTGGGAGTCGGCGCGAGTCGCCACTTGCCGCTGCTGGTCTTGCAGGCGGACTTCACGTCGAGGGCGACCCAGGCGGCGCCCACCAGTGCGGGGACCGTGCCCTCGTCGAGTCCGGCGTTCCAGTCCGGCGAGCCGCCCGACGTCTTACCGTCGACCTTGGTGGTCATCGCCTTGACGCAGATGTCCCAGGCCTTGCGGATGTGGTCCTGGTCGCCGATGAACGTGTTGTCCTTGTCGATGTAGCGGTCGGGACTCTGGCCGATGATGATGTCGTACAGGTCGGTGGCGTCGGACACGATCGGCGCCTTCGGGTTCGCCTTCTTCAACTCCAGGCCGGCGGCGAGGAAGTCGTCCCAGGTGCTCATCTCGGCGGCCACCTTCGCCGGGTCGCTCGGCAGCCCGCCCTTGGCGAACACGTCCTCGCGGTAGTACAGCGCGGTCGGGCCGATGTCGATCGGGATGCCGAGCACCTTGCCGTCCAGCGTGGTGGCCTGCTTGACCTTCCACTCCAGGTAGTCGCCGAGGATCGCGTCGGCGCCGATCGTCTTGAGGTCCACGAACCGGTTCGCGTGGGGCAGCATCGAGGCGATGTCCTCGCCCTTGATCCCCGTGATGTCCGGGATGCTGGTGCCGGCGTTGAACGTGGCCAGCAGCTTCTGCTTGAAGTCACCGCCGACCTCGGAGTACTTGATCTTGGGGTCGGGGAAGTGCGCGATCGTGTCGTTCAGCACCGACTTGCCGAGCCCGCCCGCCCAGCACCACAAGGCCAGCGTGGTGGCCTCGTTCTTCTTGGTGCTGCTGCCGGAGTCCATGCCCGACGAGCAGCCGAGTGCCGAGCCGAAGGCCGTGCCGACCAGACCGGCAAGTCCCGCCTGCACGAACGAACGACGTGAGAGGTCCATTGCTGCCTACCTTCCAATCAGGGGATCGAGGAAGTCATGGTTGCCGTCGGCAAGGATCCCGCCGGGGCCGCGGGCGGCGGCGAGGTCCGCCTTGGTCGGCGCCGCGGCCGCGCCGCCGAGCCGGGTGACCGACAACGCGGCGGCCGCGTTCGCGAACGCGAGCCGTTCGGCCAGCGGCAGGTCCCACCGGGTGGCCGCGATGAAGCCGGCCGCGAACACGTCACCTGCCCCGGTCGGGTCGACCGCCGTGACCGGGACACCCGGTACGCCGGCCCGCTCACCGGTGCGGGCGTCGATCGCCAGCGCGCCGTCCTCGCCGCAGGAGATCACGGCGAGCGGCACTCGCCTCGCCAGCCGGTCGAGCGCCTCGTCGGGGGTGGACGTGCGCGTGTAGTTCATCGCCTCGTCCGCGTTCGGCAGGAAGACGTCGCAGTGTTCGAGCTGGTCGAGGACCTGAGCGTCCCACCTGCCGGTCGGGTCCCAGCCGACGTCGGCGAACACCGTGCTGCCGGCCGCGCGCGCCTTGGCCAGCCAGTCGTTGTCCCAGGGCCCGATGTGTGCCGCGACGGCGGCCGCCGGCGGCGGCGTGGGGATCAGCTGGTCGGCTGACAGCGGCGGCTCGGAGCCGTGCGTGACCAGCGCCCGGTCGCCGTGGTACGCCAGCGCGACCGTCAGCGGCGTCGGCCAGCCGGCCACCTTCCGCGAGAGCGCGAGGTCGATGCCTTCCGCGGTGAGCTCGGCCCACAGCCGCGCGCCGCGCTCGTCGTCACCGACCGCGGCGGCCAGGCCGGTACGCAGGCCGAGCCGGCTCAGCGCGACCGCGAAGTTCGCGATCCCGCCCGGGCTCTCGGCGAAGCCGGCCGCCCACACCTCGGCACCCGGGCGCGGCGGCTCGGGCAGCTCGAACACCAGGTCGGCGAACAAGAGCCCGGACACCACCACGTCGATGCCATCGACCATCTCGCATACTCCCTCAAACTCGTGCAGTCATTTTGAGCCGGATCTGCAGAGGATGCAAGAGTCGATCAGAAATTTGACTGACTATGACCGAGTCTGCGTGATATCGTCATCGCTGTGTTGCCACAGCAGCGACAGGATCAGATCGTCCGGGCGCTTCGCACGGACGGCGCCGGGGGCGTGAAGGTGCTCGCGGAACGGCTCGGGGTGAGCGAGGCGACGATCCGCCGCGACCTCGAGCAGCTGCACGAGCAGGGCCGGCTGACCAGGGTGTACGGCGGCGCGGTCGCGGTCGACGGCCACGACGAGCCGTTCGCCGAGGTGAGCGCCGTCCAGGCCGACGAGAAGGACCGGATCGCGCGGCGCGCGGCCGAGCTGGTCGAGGACGGCCAGTCCGTCCTGCTGGACATCGGGACCACCGCCCTACGAGTGGCCCACCATCTGCACGGCAGACCGGTCACCGTCGTGACCAGCAACCTCGCCGTGCTCGAGGAGCTGCAGAACGACGACGCGATCGAGCTCGTGCTGCTCGGCGGCTTCGTACGGCGCGCCTACCGGTCGCTGGTCGGGTACCTCACCGAGGAGTGCCTGCGGCAGATCCACGCCGACTGGCTGTTCCTCGGCACCAGCGGCGTACGACCGGACGGCCGGGTGATGGACAGCACGCTGATCGAGGTGCCCGTGAAGCGCGCGATGATCCGGGCCGCGGACAAGATCGCGTTGCTTGCCGACGGCACCAAGTTCCCCGGGCACGGGATCGCGAAGGTGTGCGAGCCGGACGAGCTGTCGGTCGTCGTCACCGAGGAGTCGGCCGACTCCGCGACCCGGGAACACCTGGCCGAGGCCGGCGTGGAGGTGATCCTGGCGTGAGGCTGACGGTACTGGGCGGCGGGGGGTTCCGGGTCCCGTTGGTCTACCAGGCGTTGATGGCCGACCGTGGTGACGGGCGGATCACCGAGGTCGTGCTGTACGACGCCGACCCCTCGCGCCTGTCCGCCATCGGCCAGGTGCTGCGCCAGCTCGCCGGATCCGCCCTGGCCGGTGGCGCCGAGGTGAAGCCACCGGTCGTGACCGAGACGACCGACCTCGACACCGCGTTGCGCGGCGCCGACTTCGTCTTCTCAGCGATCCGGGTGGGCGGGCTCGAGGGCCGGGCCACGGACGAGCGGGTCGCGATCGAGCTCGGCGTACTGGGCCAGGAGACCGTCGGCGCGGGCGGGATCGCGTACGGGCTGCGAACCTTGCCGGTGGCAACGGCCATCGCGCGGCGGATCGCCTCGCTGGCGCCGTCGGCCTGGGTCATCAACTTCACCAACCCGGCCGGGATGGTGACCGAGGCGATGCTGCCGTACCTCGGCGACCGGGTGATCGGCATCTGCGACTCGCCGTCCGGCCTGGGCCGCCGCGCCGCACTCGCACTCGGGCTCGACCCGGACCGGGCGTCGTACGACTATGCGGGCCTGAACCACCTCGGCTGGTTGCGCGGGATCCAGGCCGACGGCGTGGACCACCTGCCGGAGCTGCTCGCCGACGACGAAGCGCTGACCTCGTTCGAGGAGGGCCGGCTGTTCGGCGCCGACTGGCTGCGCGGCATCGGCTCGATCCCGAACGAGTACCTGCACTACTACTACTTCGCGCGGGAGACCCGCGAGGCCGTGGCGGCCAGCGAGCGCACCCGCGGCCGGTTCCTGCTCGACCAGCAGTCGGCGTTCTACGCCGCCACCGCCCGGCAGCCCGAGGCCGCGCTCGAACTCTGGGAACGGACCCGCGCCGAGCGCGAGTCGACGTACGGCGCCGAGAGCCGCGAGGTCGCCGGCGCGGGCGAGCGCGACGAGCGGGACATGTCGGCCGGCGGGTACGAGCAGGTCGCGCTCAGCCTGATGCGGGCGATCGCGCACGACGAGCGGGCGGCGCTGATCCTGAACGTGCGTAACCGCGGCACCCTGCGCCACCTCGACGACGACGCGGTGGTGGAGGTGCCCTGCACGGTCGACGCGAACGGAGCCCGGCCCGGGGCGGTGAGCCAGCTGACCGAGCACCAGGCCGGCCTCGTGTGCGGCGTGAAGGCGGTCGAGCGTGCCACGGTCGAGGCGGCGGCGAGCGGGTCCCGGGCGGCGGCGGTCCGCGCCTTCGCCTACCACCCGCTCGTCGACTCCGTCACCACCGCGCACCGCCTGCTGGACGCGTACGCCGCCGAGCTCCCGGAGCTCGCCCACTTCCGCTGAGCCGAGTCGTCAGGGTGGATTCGGCTCGCGGGTGATGATCTGGCAGAATGGCGGGCTGAGTCCGTCCGATCGCGTGCAGCCCTCTACTCCACGCCCGGCCGGCCCCATCGAGTGGTCAGGCGTTGTCCCCACGACGCAGCTGGTTCGCTCACCCAGACATGTATTCCGAGGAGACCCCACAAACGTGGCAGTCAAGATTCGCCTGAAGCGCATCGGCAAGAAGCGTGCGCCGTTCTACCGCATCGTCGTGATGGACGCCCGCACCAAGCGTGACGGCCGGGCGATCGAGGAGATCGGCAAGTACAACCCGAAGACGGAGCCGTCGTTCATCCACGTCGAGTCCGACCGGGCGCAGTACTGGCTGGGCGTCGGCGCGCAGCCGACCGAGGCCGTGGTCGCGATCTTCAAGGCCAGCGGCGACTGGCAGAAGTTCCGCGGCGAGGCCGCTCCGGCCCCGCTGAAGGTGGCCGAGCCGAAGCGCAACAAGCAGGACGTCTTCAACGAGGCGCTGGCCGAGGTGCACGGCGAGGCCAAGATCGAGGCCGTCACCAAGAAGGCCGCGAAGAAGGCCGAGAAGAAGGACGACGCCAAGACCGAGGCCAAGGCTGACGCCAAGACCGAGGCCAAGGCTGACGACAAGGCCGAGGCCAAGGCCGACGAGAAGCCCGCCGAGGAGAAGGCCGCCGACGAGGCTGGCGCGCCGGCCGAGGCAGAGGCCTGACGATGGTGGAGTCCGAGGCGCTCGAGCACCTGGTCCGCGGGATCGTCGACAACCCGGACGACGTCAGCGTGCGCGCACGCAACCTGCGCCGGGGCCGGACGCTGGAGGTGCACGTCCACCCGGACGACATCGGCAAGGTGATCGGCCGCAGCGGCCGTACCGCCACTGCGATCCGTACCGTGGTCGGTGCCCTGAGCAACGACTCGTCGATCCGGATCGACTTCGTCGACGAGCTCAACCGCCGCGGGCGGCGCTGACCGTCGTACCGCACGAAGGCACTTCGACGGAGGGCCGCGTCCCGCAACCCGGGATGCGGCCCTCCGTGTCTTCGACCGACCGAGGGTGTGGAAGGAAGCAGCACGTGCAGGTGATCGTCGGCAAGATCGGCCGGGCGCACGGGATCAAGGGCGAGGTCGGCATCGAGATCCGCACCGACGAGCCGGACCGCCGGTTCGCCGGCGGGGCCCGGCTGGCCGCGGAGACCACCCCTGCCCGCGACCTGACGGTGGCGTCGGCGCGCTGGCACGGTGAGCGGCTGCTGGTGAAGTTCGCCGAGGTCGCGGACCGGACCGCCGCCGAGGCGCTGCGCAACGTCGTGCTGCTGGCGGACGTGCCGGACGGCGAGCGGCCGGAGGATCCCGAGGAGTTCTACGACCGCGACCTGGTCGGTCTGACCGTGCGCACCGCCGACGGTGGTGCGGCGGGGACCGTGGCCGCCGTCGTGCACCTGCCGGCGCAGGACATGCTGGAGATCACCCGCGCGGACGGGCGGACGGTGCTGGTGCCACTGGTGGCGGAACTGGTGCCGGACGTGGACGTGTCCGGCGGGTTCGTCGTGGTCGCGGACCGGCCCGGCCTCCTCGACCCCGAGTCGCTGGAGGACGCGCCGTGAGGATCGACGTGGTGTCGATCTTCCCCGAGTACCTCGCCGCGCTGGATCTCAGCCTGGTCGGCAAGGCGCGGCAGTCGGGGCTGCTCGACGTCCGCGTGCACGACCTGCGGGACTGGACGCACGACCGGCACCGCACCGTCGACGACACCCCGTACGGCGGTGGCGCCGGCATGGTGATGAAGCCCGAGCCGTGGGGCGAGGCGCTGGACGCGATCGCTCCCGCCGGCGGGCCGCAGCCGCGGCTGGTGGTGCCGACGCCATCCGGGCGGCCGTTCACGCAGGAGCTGGCCTACGAGCTGGCGGCCGAGCCGTGGCTCGCGTTCGCCTGCGGGCGGTACGAGGGCATCGACGCCCGGGTGGCGTCGTACGCCTCCGAGCGGATGCGGGTCGACGAGGTGTCGATCGGCGACTACGTACTGAACGGCGGCGAGGTCGCGGTACTCGCCATCGTGGAGGCGGTCGCGCGGCTGCTGCCGGGCGTGATCGGCAACCCGGAGTCGCTCGCCGAGGAGTCGCACAGCGGCCGCGGCCTGCTCGAGTACCCGGTGTTCACCAAACCCGCCACCTGGCACGGGTACGACGTTCCCGGGGTGCTGCTGTCCGGCAACCACGCGGCGATCACCCGGTGGCGGCACGAGCAGTCGCTGCGGCGTACCCGTGACCGGCGCCCGGACCTGCTGGATGCCGCCGGCGCGCTCGGTGACGACCTGGCCGCGCAGGTCGGCGACGGCCTGGTCGCGCGGGCCGCGGAGCAGGCGGACGCCGCCGAGCTGCTCACGTTGCAACGGGCCTGCTGGGTGTCCGAGGCGCAGCTCAACGACGCGCTGACGATCCCGCCGCTGACCGAGACCCTCGACGACGTACGACGCTCGTTGCGCGAGTGGACCACGATCGTCGTCCGGGCCGGTGACCGGCTGGTCGGGTCGGCCCGGGGCATCCTCGTCGGCGAGCCGGACCGGCCGGTGCCGACCTGGGAGATCGGGCGGCTGATGGTCGCCCCCGACCTGCAGGGGCGTGGCCTGGGCCGCTGGTTGCTGGGCACGGCGGAGTCGATGGCGGACGCCGCCGCGACCCGGTTCGAGGTGATCACCGGTGAGCGGTCCGCCGGCAACCTGAAGCGGTGCCGCAAGGCCGGGTACCGGCCCGCGTGGGACGGCATCGACGGACCGCCCGGGACCGTCCGGCTGGTCAAGGAGCGCCGTCGCTGACCGTGGCGGATTTCGTCCGCAGCCGACCGCTGTGGCAGACTTGAACGCTGTTGTCCAGGGTGCTCCTGCCACAGGGGGTGATCACCGGGCAGCGACCGACTCTCACCACTTTGAGGATTCGTGGGTGACCTGTGGCACGCGCGAGGAAGAGACACCTGATGAGCAACGTCCTGAACGAGCTCGACAACGCGAGCAAGCGCGACGACGTTCCGACCTTCCGGCCCGGTGACACCGTCAAGGTGCACGTCAAGGTCGTCGAGGGCAACCGGTCCCGCGTCCAGGTGTTCCAGGGTGTCGTGATCCGTCGCCAGGGTGGCGGCCTGCAGGAGACCTTCACGGTCCGCAAGGTCAGCTTCGGCGTCGGCGTCGAGCGGACCTTCCCGGTGCACACCCCGATCATCGAGAAGATCGACGTGGTGACCCGCGGCGACGTGCGCCGCGCGAAGCTGTACTACCTGCGCGACCTGCGCGGCAAGGCAGCCAAGATCAAGGAGAAGCGGGACGTCACCGCTTCCTGACTGACTCCAGACGTCAGGTCGCCACGCCGTGGCCTCCGGGGTCGCTACCAGACCCAGACCTACGCGGGGGGCACGGCATCGCCGGCCGGACTCACCGCGTAAGCGCGCGTTCAACGCGGTTGTCGAAACCTGTACCGTCATCACGCTCGGCCTCCTGGTCGCCGTGGTGGTCCGGTTGTTCGTCGCCGAGGCGTTCTACGTGCCGTCCGGGTCGATGGAGTCCACCCTGATGAAGGACGACCGGATCGTCGCCGAGAAGGTCAGCTACCTCCACCGCGGTGTCCAGCGGGGTGACGTGATCGTGTTCGCCGACCCCGGTAACTGGCTGCCCGCCGACGAGACGGAGCCGCCCGGCCCAGTGCGGCGGTTCGGGGAGTTCGTCGGCGTGCTGCCGCGCGGCAGCGAGGGCCATCTGGTGAAGCGTGTGATCGGCGTCGGCGGCGACACCGTGGCGTGCTGCGACAGGAACGGGCGGCTCACGGTGAACGGCGTGTCGCTCGACGAGAGGTCGTACCTGAACAAGGGCGCGAAGCCGTCCGAGGTCGACTTCAAGGTGCGCGTCCCCGAGGGCAAGCTGTGGGTGATGGGGGACAATCGACCACAGTCGGCCGATTCCCGGTCACACGTGGGCTCGCCCGGTGGTGGATTTGTGCCGGTCGACCATGTGGTTGGCCGGGCCTGTTGCGTAATCTGGCCCTCTGAACGGATGACGATGCTTCGCCGTCCGCCCACCTTCGAGAACTCGGGGCTGAACAAGTGAGTGATGGATCCACCGCGACGACCGAGGACGTCGCAGAGTCTTCTGCGAAGAAGCACCGCTCCGGTCTGTCGGCCGCGGTCCGCGAGTTCGTCCTGATCGTCGTCGGCGCACTGATCGTGTCGTCGGTGCTGCGGGCGTTCGTCGGTCAGATGTTCATCATCCCGAGCGAGTCGATGCAGAACACGCTGCTCGTCGGCGATCGCGTGGTGGTGGAGAAGCTCACCGACGTGAACCGCGGCGACGTCATCGTGTTCGAGGACCCGGGGGACTGGCTCGGGGCGGAGGAGAGTGGCGACAAGCGCGGCTCGATCGGGCGGTTCTTCGAGCTGGTCGGCCTGCTGCCGGACTCCAGCCACGGGCACCTGGTCAAGCGGCTGATCGGGATGCCGGGCGACAAGATCGCCTGCTGCGACGCGAAGGGCCGGCTGCTGGTGAACGGCAAGCCGCTCGAGGAGAAGGCCTACATCTACCCCGGTGACGCGCCGTCCGCGATCGAGTTCCAGGTCACGGTTCCGGTCGGCAAGGTCTTCGTGATGGGTGACCACCGGTCCGCCTCCGGCGACTCGCGGGTGCACCTCACCGACATCGGCCCGAACGGCAAGAAAGCCGGTGACGCCGCGTTCGTGCCGATGGACAAGATCACCGGTCGCGCGATCGCGGTGATCTGGCCGGCCGGCGACATGCGCAAGCTCGACTCGCCGGACACCTTCGACCAGATTCCGGCCGCGGTGGGCACGCCGCCGGCGACGCCGTCGATCACGCTGACCCCGCCGACAACGCCCAAGAAGTGACAGGCCGGTGAGCACCTCGGTGGAGGCGGCGTGAGCCAACTGCCCCGCGGCAACACGGTCCGGCGGGACGCCGGGCTGTACGGCTACGAGCGCGCGCTGCGCCGGGCCGGCCTGGACCCGATCGCCGGTGTCGACGAGGCCGGCCGCGGAGCCTGCGCCGGACCGCTGGTCGCCGCCGCCGTCGTCTTGCCGGACGGCAAGCGTGGCCAGGTGCCCGGTCTGGCCGACTCCAAGCTGCTCACCGCGAAGGCGCGCGAGCGCTGCTACGACGAGGTACTGTCCCGCGCGGTGTCCTGGTCGGTCGTGTCGATCGAGGCCGCGGACTGCGACCGCCTCGGGATGCACGTCGCCAACGTCCAGGCGCTCCGGCGGGCGCTGTTCCGCCTCGACGTGCGCCCGTCGTACGTGCTGACCGACGGGTTCGGCGTCGACGGCCTCGGCGTCCCGGGGCTCGCGGTCTGGAAGGGCGACCGGGTGGCCGCCTGCATCGCGGCCGCGTCGGTGATCGCGAAGGTGACCCGGGACCGGGTGATGGCCCGGATGCACGAGGAATTCCCCGAGTACGACTTCGACATCCACAAGGGCTACTGCACGCCTGAGCATCAGGCCGCCCTCGACCAGTACGGTCCGTGTCCGCAACACAGGATGCGGTTCGTGAATGTCCGCCGCAGTCTGCGCCCCGGTATGCGACAGAATGTGGTCGGGATGCTGCCGGAGGACAGCCTCCAGCCCTTCCGGCCCGACAGCCTCGCGCCGGAGGCCGTGGACCTGACGTCGCCAGACCAAGCCCGAGTGGAGCAACGATGAGCGCCGACGACCTTGAGAAGTACGAGACCGACATGGAGCTGCAGCTCTACCGGGAGTACAAGGACGTCGTCGGGATCTTCAAGTACGTCGTCGAGACCGAGCGGCGGTTCTACCTCTGCAACGCGGTCGACCTGAAGGTCCGCACCGAGGGCGGCGACGTGTACTTCGAGGTCACTATGGCCGACGCCTGGGTCTGGGACGTCTACCGCTCGGCCCGGTTCGTGAAGAACGCCAAGGTCGTCACGTTCCGCGATGTCAACATCGAGGAACTCGCGAAGTCCGACTTCGAGCTCCCGAAGGACTCCGACTTCGGTCGCTGAGCTCACCGGAGCTCCTCCCTCCGGGCCGCGGACAACCGCCAGCCCGACCCCGCCCGCTCCGCCAGACCGGCGCCCAGCAGCTCGGACAGACCGGCGTCGGTGACCTCCGCGCTCAGTCCGGCGGTGCGGGCGATGCTGCCCGCGGGCGCCGCGGCCAGTACCGGCACCGCGTCGAGCACCCGCTGCGCGACCTCGCTCAGCCGGTCGGTCGGCCGGTCCGCGCCCCGCGGGTACGGCGCGAGCCCGGCGCCCAGTGGCGCGGTCGCCTCGACGACGTCCTGGACGCCGGTCACCAGCACCGCGCCGCGCTCCCGGACCAGGATGTGCGCGCCGTGCGAGGTGGCGGACGTGACCGGACCCGGCACCGCCAGCACCGGCCGGCTGCACCGCTCGGCCCAGCCCGCCGTGTTCAGCGCACCGCTGCGCGCGGCCGCCTCGACGACGACGGTCCCGTCGGTGATCGCGGCGATCATCCGGTTCCGGGCCAGGAACCGCAGCCTGGTCGGGGAGCATCCCGGCGGCAGCTCGCTGACCAGCACGCCGTCGGCGGCGATCCGCTCGAACAGCGCCGCGTTGCCCTTCGGGTAGCCGACGTCGATCCCGCAGGCCAGCACCGCCACCGTGACGCCGCCCGCCGCCAGCGCCCCGCGGTGCGCGGCCGCATCGATCCCGTAGGCACCTCCGGACACCACCGTCAGACCCTGGTCCGCCAGTCCCGCCGCGAGCTCGCCCGCGACATGCTCGCCGTACGACGTGCACGCGCGGGCGCCCACCAGCGCGACCGAGCGCAGTGTCGCCGACCGTAGGTTCGCCGAGCCGCGGACCCAGAGCCCGAACGGCACGCCGCAACGGCGGCTGACCGGTTCAGCCTCGTCGAGCACCCCGATCGAGTCGGGCCACTCGGGGTCCCCTGGGATCACGAACCGGCCACCGGCGGACTCGGCCGCCTCCAGGTCGCGCTCCGGGACGGCGCTGCCGATCCGTGTCGCCCATGGCGGCCGCGACCCGGACGTCAGCTCGTCCCACACCTCCGTCACCGGCCGCCCGGCGATCGCCTCGGCGGCGGTCGGGTCACCCGGCTCCACGACCCTGGACAACCCGGCCCGGGCGATGCGTTCCGCTGTGCGTTCCATGCTCATCCCGCCTTCCGGTCCGTGGTTGCCGCGCGCACCGACCGCAGTGGTCCGACCTGCGTGCCGCTGCGCAACTGGTTCGCCGCCTCGACCAGCCGGTAGTCGGGCTGGTCGACGCCCGCGAGGTCCGCGAGCGTCCACGCCACCCGCAGCACCCGGTCGATGCCACGCGCGGTCAGCCGGCCGAGGGCATACTCGTTCTCCAGCAGCGCGTAGGCCTCGCCGTCGAGCCGGAGGTCGCGGCGCAGCACCGGACCCGGCACCTCGCTGTTCAGCCGCCAGTCCTGGCCGGCGTACCGGAACGCCTGCCGGTCCCGGGCGGCGGCCACCCGCGCCGCGACGGTCGCGGTGTCCTCGACGCTGCGCAACTCGCTGCGGTCGAGCTTGAACGAGGTCATCGGCAGGATCTGGCGGCTGATGTCGATCCGGTCCCTGAGCGGGGCGCTGATCCGGTTCTGGTACCGGCGGATCAGGTCACGCGGGCACTCGCACTTGCCGCGCGGTGTGTCCGCCTGACCGCAGGGGCACGGGTTGGCCGCGAGCACCAGCAGGAACCGGGCCGGGAACTTCGCCGTCGCGAGCGAGCGGTGCACCTCGATGAACCCGGACTCGAGCGGCTGGCGCAGCGTGTCCAGGGTGAGCGGGTGCATCTCCGCGGCCTCGTCGATGAACAGCACGCCGCGGTGCGCGCAGCTGATCGCGCCCGGCTTCGGCATCCCTGACCCGCCACCCACCAGGCTCGCCAGCGACGCGGTGTGGTGCGGCGCGATGTACGGCGGGCGGCTGACCAGCTCCGCGTCGCCGGTCAGCAGACCCGCCAGGGAGTGCACGGTCGACACCTCGAGCGAGTCCTCGGTGCCGAGCCGGGGGAGCAGCCCCGGCAGCCGCTCGGCCAGCATGGTCTTGCCCGCGCCCGGCGGCCCGTGCAGGTACAGATGGTGCCCGCCGGCAGCGGCGACCTCGATCGCGTGCCGGCCGTCCTCCTGACCGATTACGTCCGCCAGATCCACGTTCGGGACCGTCTTGGTGAGACTCTCCGGCGTCAGCCGCGGCTCGGCGACCGGCACCGGCTCGTCCGGCAGCGGCTCGCCGGTGGCGATCGCCAGCACCTGGCGCAGCGAGCGCACCCCGATGACGGTGATGCCAGGCACCAGACGCGCCTCGCCGGCGTTCAGCTCCGGCACGACCATGTGGGCGAATCCCGCGTTCGCGGCGGCCAGCGTCATCGCCAGCACGCCGCGCACCTCTCGGACCCGGCCATCGAGCCCCAGCTCACCGACCATCGCGATCTCCCGCACCGGGCCCGCCGGGATCGCCTCGTCCGCGGCCAGCACCGCGCAGGCGATCGCGACGTCGTAGTGCGAGCCCGCCTTCGGCAGCGTGGCCGGCGACAGCCCGACGGTGAGCTTGCGGTTGGGGAAGCCGTGGCCGCTGTTGCCGATCGCGGCGCGGACCCGGTCCCTGGCCTCGGACAGCGCGGCATCGGGGAGCCCGATCAGCGTCGTCTTCGGCAGCCCGTTGGCGATGTCCGCCTCGACCTCGACGAGGTGCCCCTCCAGCCCGACCAGCGCGATCGACCAGGACTGTGCGAGGCCCATCACGCCACCCCGCGGACATGCTCGACCACGGCGGCGCCGCGGCGTGGCCGGACCACGCCGACGACGTCGATCCGGATCTCGTCCGGCCGCAGGTCGTGCGCACGCAGCCACAGCGCGGCGAGCCCGCGCAACCGGGACAGCTTGCGCCAGGTGACAGCGTCGAACGGGCTGCCGAACCTGTCTGTGCGCCGGGTCTTCACCTCGCACACCACGAGTGCGGCGCCGTCCAGCGCCACGATGTCGATCTCACCGTGCCTGCACCGCCAGTTGCGCTCCAGGATCGCGAAACCCGCCTCCTGGAGATACCGCGCGGCGACCTCTTCGCCGTACTGACCGACCGCGTCCTTCGCTCGCATCGTCGACCACCTCCGCGGACAACATGCGAGGGAATCGGCCATCCGGCCGGGTGACTTCTCCGGCTGTGGACCACTCGGAGGCGACGGCGGGCTGTGGACGAAAACCGGCCCCGGCGGGAAGTCCCGCCGGGGCCGGTCACTGCGAAAGGATCAGCCGCGCATGTGGCGGCCACGCCGGTCGTCCGGCGGCCGGACCGGGCGGCGCTCCGGCGGGTACCCGCCAGGGTGGTACTCGTCCGGCCGGATCGCCCGCAGGCCACCCGTGCCCGGGTCGGTGTCGTCCAGGTCCCAGCTGTCCTCGTTGGCGAGCCGGCTGTGCCAGCGCCCGAACAGCCCGTAGAACGCCATCCCGATCACCATCCAGGCGATGAACTTGATCCACGTGTCGGTGTTCAGGTTCACCATCAGCCACACCGTGGCCAGCAGCGACAGGATCGGCACCAGCGGCACGAACGGCACCCGGAAGCCGCGCTCCAGCTGCGGCTGCGAGCGGCGCAGCGCCAGCACGCCGATCGCACAGAACGCGAACGCGAACAGCGCACCGATGACCAGCAACTGCTCCAGCTCGAGCACCTTCGGGTACATGGTCAGCGCCACCGCGGCCAGGCCGGCGAGCGTCGCGGCCCGGGCCGGCGAGGAGTAGACCCGGCTGACCCGGCCGATGCCCTTCGGCAGCAGACCGTCCCGGCCCATGTTGAACAGCACCCGGCTCTGCGCGATCAGGACCACCATGATCACCGTCAGCAGCGACAGCAGCGCTCCGACGTTGACCACGTCCGCGGCCCAGTCGACACCGACCGCCGCCATCGCCTCCGACACCGGAGCCTTGCCACCGAGCTCCTTGTACGGCCGCAGGCCGACCAGCACCACGGCCATCCCGAGGTACAGCACGGTGACCGCGCCGAGACCCAGGAGCATGCCCTGCGGAACCGTCTTGCGCGGCGTACGCGCGTCCTCCGCGGCGGTGGCGATCAGGTCGAACCCGATGTACGCGAAGACGATCGTGCTCGCGGCTGTGAAGACACCCATGATGCCGAACGTCCCGGTGGAGAAGCCGAGCAGCCAGCCGAGCACCGTCCCCGAGGTGTCGGTTGCGGGACCCTTGGCCGGGATGAACGGGTGGTAGTTCGCCGTCTTGATGTGCGTGGCGCCGACCACGATGACCAGCACGATGACGGCGACCTTCGCGAGCACGACCGTGGTCAGCACGCGCGCGGACAGCTTGGTGCCGGTCACGACCATGGCGGTGAGGAGCAGCAGCAGCACGGGCGCGATCAGGTTGACCTTCGCGTCCGGCGCGCTGTACTTCACGACGAAGTCCGGCAACGCGACGCCGAAGCCCTCCATCGTCGCGACGAAGATCGCCGACGAGACGCGGGCCACGATCGCGGCAGCGGTGACCAGCTCCAGGACGAGCGCCCAGCCGACCAGCCATGCCCAGATCTCGCCGAACGCGACGTAGCTGAATGTGTACGCGCTTCCCGAGACGGGGATCGACGAGGACAGCTCCGCGTAGCACAGGGCGGCCAGCAGGCAGACCACGGCGGCGATCACGAAGGAGAGGATCACGGACGGACCGGCGACCCCGGCGGCTTGGCGACCGCTCAGGCTGAAGATGCCCGAGCCGATCATCACGCCTAGTCCGAGGACGATGAGATCACGTCGGCCGAAGAGACGCGGCAGGCGATGCTTCGCGTCCTCGACTCTGTTGAACGCCGATGCAACGGGCAGGCGGCGGCCTTGACCCGGTTCGGTCGCTATAGGGGGCATGGCAGGGTGCCTCCGGTGCGAGGGGACTGACGGGCCAGACAGTAGCCGCTGGAGCCCCGTTGAACCAGGCCTATCAGCGTGGTGACTTGAACCTATGACCTCGCGCAGCGCAAGGTCGTATGTGTGGCCGGAAAGCCTTCAGGACAAGAGGTTCTACCAATCGCGTTCGAGCAGTCACTGAGTGCTTATGAACGGCACTTGGTGTCCGAGCGCGATCTCAGCGCGCACTCCGTCCGGGCCTACGTGGCCGACGTGCGCAGTCTGCTCGAGCACCTCACCCGGCTCGGCCACGACGATCCTGCGACCGTCGACATCACCGCGCTGAGGTCCTGGCTCGCCAAGCAGCGCAGCCTCGGCAAGGCACGTACGACGATCGCCCGGCGCGCGACCGCCGCGCGGGTGTTCACGGCGTGGGCCCAGCGGGCCGGCCACGCCCCGGCCGACCCGGGCGCGTTGCTCGCCAGCCCCTCCGCGCGCCGCCCGCTGCCCGGCGTGCTCGGCCGCCCGGCGGCGACCGCGCTGCTCGACACGGCGGGCGTGGCCGCCGATGACGGCGCCCCGGTCGGCCTGCGCGACCTCGCGATCCTGGAACTGCTGTATGCGACCGGAATCCGGGTCGGCGAGCTGTGCGGCCTCGACATCGACGACCTCGACCAGTCACGGCGGGTGGTCCGCGTGTTCGGCAAGGGCCGCAAGGAACGCACCGTCCCGTACGGCGTCCCGGCGTCCCAGGCGGTCGACGACTGGCTCCGCGACGGCCGCCCGGCACTGGTTCGCGCCGGCAGCGGCCCGGCGTTGTTCCTCGGCGCCCGCGGCGGCCGGATCGACCAGCGCGCCGTGCGGCGGATGGTGCACGCCCGGCTGGCCGACCTTCCGGACGCGCCCGACCTGTCGCCCCACGGCCTGCGGCACACGGCCGCGACCCACCTGCTGGAAGGCGGAGCGGACCTGCGCAGCGTGCAGGAGTTGCTCGGCCACGCCTCACTCGCGACGACGCAGATCTACACGCACGTGTCCAGTGAACGGCTGCGCGCCGCCTACCAGCAGGCGCATCCGCGCGCGTGAACCGAGCCGTCACCAGGCACGTGACGAGGAATGAACACCCCGATGAGGCAGACTGCGAAGCATGCGGGTTTCGGCGAAGTCTGACTACGCGCTCCGGGCGCTGATCGAGATCACCCAGCGGTGCGCTGAGGACGAGGGCGCGCGCGTCGTCGCGGCCGAGGAACTCAGCAAGGCGCAACACATCCCGCACGGCTTCCTGCAGGGCATCCTCGCCGACCTGCGCCGGGCGGGCATCGTGGCCAGCCAGCGCGGCCAGTCCGGCGGCTGGCGGATGGCGGTCGACCCGTCGAACGTCTCGATCGCGGACGTGATGCGCGCCGTCGACGGCCCGATCGTGAGCATCTCCGGCACCCGGCCCGAGAACGTCGAGTACAACGAGCGCGCGATCGTCCTGCAGCGCGTCTGGATCGCGGCGCGCGCGAGCCTGCGCGACGTGCTCGAGCAGACGACTATCGCGCACCTTGCCGCGGCCAAGCTGCCGCCCGTCGTCGAGCGCCGGTCCCGCGACCAGGACGCCTGGCATGCCCGGATCCCCGGCTCGACGATCAGTGCCGGCTGACCAGCACACCCGCACCCACCACTACCAGCGCCGCCAGCCCCACCACCGCCCGAGCCGTCGGGGTGGAACCCCGCACTGAAGGCGTAGGTTCGCGCGGCTCGACGGCGCGGGACACGCCGCCGGAGTGCAGCGACGTCGGTGGCTGCTCGGCCGGGGCCACCTGAGCCCGGCCGGCACCGATCGGCAGCAACCGCACCGGTGTCGCCGCGACCAGCGTGAGCGGGTCGAGGTAGACGTCGCCGCGCAGCAGCCCCCAGTGCAGGCACGCGCGCGGCGGGCAGTGCCCGGCCGCGCCGGACAGCGTGCCGATCGCGCCGCCTGCCGTCACCCATGACCCGGCCCGCACGGTGGCCACCACCGGCTCGTACGTCGTACGGGTGGCTCCGTGGGAGACCACGACGACGCCGCGGCCGGCGAGCACGCCCGCGAACACGACCGTGCCGGCCGCCGCGGCGCGGACCTGCTGGCCGGGGGAGCCGAGCAGGTCCACCCCGCGGTGTCCGGGCAGCCACGGCTTCGGCGGCGGCTCGAACCCGCGGACCACGGGCGGGCGCGGATCCAGCGGCCACACACCGGACCCGGCCGCGGCCGCGGGTCCGGCCGAAGCGAACGACGCGACGACCCACCCGGCCAGCAGAGTTCCCGCGAGCAACCTCATGCAACGGTTCATGCAGGGAACATGCCGTGGAAACCGGCCCGATCCGGCCCGCTCCGCGGATCTGTGGACAGCCGGCCCGTCGTACCGGGTTGTGGACAGAAAGCGGCACCCTCGGCGCGGGGGTCGCCGGTTCGACCCGGGCGGGCGGTTCGTCGTACACTTCCGGTGGCGCCTCGCACCAGCGGGGCGACTTCGCACGCCCGCACACCGACGGTTCCACCAGCGGGCGCACCTCTCGGTCCCGGCTGAGCTTCAGCCGGGATGGGTGCGCGCGGGCGACAGGTGCGGCGAGCCACCCGGCCCGCCGCAGGACAACCGAGACAGGCGTCACCGGCGAAGCCGGGGCGCGACAGGAGGAACACCATCATGGCCGTCGTGACCATGAAGCAGCTGCTCGAGAGCGGCGTCCACTTCGGGCACCAGACCCGTCGCTGGAACCCGAAGATGAAGCGATTCATCCTCACCGAGCGCAACGGCACCTACATCATCGACCTGCAGCAGTCGCTGTCGTACATCGACCGCACGTACGAGTTCGTCAAGCAGACCGTCGCCCGCGGCGGCAGCATCCTGTTCGTCGGCACCAAGAAGCAGGCCCAGGCCGCGATCGCCGAGCAGGCGACCCGCGTCGGCATGCCGTACGTGAACCAGCGCTGGCTGGGCGGCATGCTCACCAACTTCCAGACCGTGAGCAAGCGGCTCCAGCGCCTCAAGGAGCTCGAGCTGCTCGACTTCGACGACGTGGCCGCCTCCGGTATGACGAAGAAGGAGCTGCTGCAGAAGAAGCGCGAGAAGGACAAGCTGGAGAAGACCCTCGGTGGTATCCGGGACATGACCCGCATCCCCGCCGCGGTCTGGATCGTCGACACCAAGAAGGAGCACCTCGCCGTCGACGAGGCCAAGAAGCTGAAGCTTCCGGTGATCGGCATCCTGGACACCAACTGCGACCCGGACGAGGTCGACTTCCCGATCCCGGGCAACGACG
>WNGB01002063.1_pt1 | contig 32728 bp, 31 predicted proteins | sample 5400681 | NCBI WGS metagenome assembly WNGB01 (sample SAMN13153367, study PRJNA577476) | soil metagenome | isolation source: 115 cm soil or saprolite under grassland replicate 2 | place: USA:California | collected 2016-06-15
GCGTGCACGACCCCTCCGTCCTTCCGGACGGGCTGCCCGAGCCCGAGAACGACGGTGCTGCGGACCACCTCACCGGCGCGGAGCTCCCGGACCTCGTGCTCCCCTCGTCGCAAGGCGCAGTCAACGTCCGCGACTTCGACGTGCTGTACGTGTATCCACGCACCGGCCGTCCGGGAGAGGACCCGCTCCCAGGCTGGGATGAGATCCCAGGGGCACGCGGCTGTACGCCGCAGTCCTGCGGTTTCCGTGACCTCTATGCAGAGCTCGGCGCCACCGTCGCCGGGGTCAGTGCCCAAAGCCTCGACGACCAGGTCGAGTTCGCAGAACGGACCCGGATGCCGTTCCCGGTCATCAGCGACGAGTGGCTGGACCTCGCGCGCGATCCGGGCCTGCCGACCTTCGACGTCGAAGGGCTGACGCTCTACAAGCGGCTGGCCCTGATCGCCGAGCGAGGGAGGATCGTCAAGGTCTTCTATCCCGTCTTTCCACCCGACCGCAACGCGCAGGACGTCCTCGACTGGCTGGCGGCGCGGCGATGAAGCTCGTGACGTTCGACGGCGGCCGCGTTGGCGAGCTGCGCGACGGCACGATCTCCGAGCTGGACGTGCCGAGCATGCGCGAGTACTTCGGGCACGGAGCGGACCCGACCGGGCAGGAGCACGCGCTCGCCGACGTGAAACTGCGCGCCCCGATCGTCCCCAAGAAGTTCATCCACACCGCGGGGAACTTCCGCGAGCACGAGGAGGAATCGAAGCGCGTCGGCTGGTCGCACGAGATCGCGCCGTGGATCGTCTTCTTCCAGAACGTCGACGCGATCATCGGGCCCGACGAGCCGATCGTGTACCCCGAGCACCTGACCGAGGAGCTCGACTACGAGCTCGAGCTCGCCGTCGTCGTCTCGAAGGCGGGCAAGTGGTTCGGCCCCGAGGAGGCGGCGGACTACATCGGCGGCTACGTCATCTTCAACGACATCACGGCGCGGGACATCCAGCGCCGCGAGATGCGCTCCGGCGTCTTCTCGTTCTGCAAAGGGATCGACACGTTCTGCCCGCTCGGACCGTGGATCGTCACGCCCGACGAGATCGGCGATCCGCACGACCTGAAGATGGAATTACGCGTCAACGGCGAGCCGCGCCAGGAGTCGCACAGCGGCAACATGTCGGTGACGATCCCCGAGATCCTCGCGCACTACTCGGCCCTGGGCTACTCCGCGGGGGACGTCGTCTCCACCGGAACCGTCAGCGGCGTGGCGGGGTTCAGCGAGGATGCCGCGGAGCTCTACCTCAAGCCCGGCGACGTGATCGAGGCGGAGATCGAGCGGATCGGGGTGCTGCGTAACCCGGTCGTCTCGTGGCAGGAGGCGCACGGAGAACCGTGAGCAGGTTCCGCGAGGCGTTCCCGATCCTCTACGTCGACGACGTCGACCGCGCCGCGAGCTTCTACGTCGACAACCTGGGGTTCCGGCAGGCCTACCGGTTTCCGCCGGAAGGGCCTCTGTCGTTTGCGTTCCTCGAGCTCCAGCCGCTCGGCATCGCCGTGTCGAAGCGGCTGGCCGAACACGAGGGTCGCGAGTTCGAACTCTGCATCTATACGGACGACGTGGACGCCGCCCACGAACGGCTACGCGGGGGAGCGGAGGTGGTGCAGCCGCCTGCCGATCAGGAGTGGGGAGAGCGGATGGCCTACTCCCGGGATCCCGACCGACACCTGCTGCACGTCACTCAGAAGCTGTGACCTGGGCCCGCGACGACGCGAAGCTCGAGCGCGTGCGAGCGCTGATGGCGGACGAGGAGCTCGATGCGCTGGTCGTGCGCGCGCCTGACAACGTCCTCTATCTGACGAACTTCTGGGGGATGAAGGGATTCGACGCCGCTGTCTTCCCGCGCGAGGCGGAGCCGATCCTGATCACGATCGAGCCCTCGGCGCAGGACGCGGCCGACAGCGCGTGGACGAACGACGTCCGCCTCGTCCCGGGCTACGACGCGACGGATCCGCGGCCGCCCGCGCAGCGGGCTCTCGAAACCGCCCGAGCGGCTGCGGCAGAGTTCGGGCGAGTCGGGCTCGAGCTCAGCCTCGGGACGCAGGCGGCCGACCGGATGGTCGGCGAGCCGACCACGTACACGAAGGCGTGGTTCGACGCCTTTCCGGACGCCCGTGACGCGACGCCGCTCCTGAACAGTGCGCGAGCGATCAAGACGAAGCAGGAGGTCGAGCGCATGCGGCTCGCCAACGAGATCGCGGCCGCGGCGATGGAGCACGTCGCGCGCGAGCTCCGTCCCGGGATGAAGGAGAGCGAGGCGGCCGCGCTCTGGCTAGGTTTCGTCCACGGGGAGGGGACGGGCTGGAAGGGGCAGGTCGAGCTCGCACTCGGCTTCTCGCTCGTCTGGTCCGGCCCGGGGATCCGCACGTTCACCGCGACCGGACACCGGCCGGTCCAAGAGCACGAGCCGACGCTGTTCGAGATCTGGGTCTGCGCAGACGGGTACTGGTGCGACCACACGAAGAACGTCTGCCCCGGGACGCTCGACCCCCGCTACGACGAGCTGCTGGACTCTCTCTTAGGCGTCTACGAGCGTGCGCTCGAACACTGCCGCGCCGGGGCGAGCCTGCCGGAGCTGGACCGTCTGATTCGGGCCGGCATCGCCGACGCGGGGTATCCGGACCAGCCGACCCATCCGATCGCCCACGGGGTCGGCGCCCGCGCGCACGAGCCTCCGTACGCGCACCAGGCGGGCCAGGGGACGATCGAGGAGGGGATGGTGCTCGCGATCGAGCCCGGGGCGTACTGGGACGGAGGGGGCGGCCTGCGCGTCGAGGACAACTTCCTCGTGACGGCGGGTGGCGTCGAGAAGCTGTCCTCGTACCCGGACGACTTCCGATGAGCGAGTTCTGGACGGGCAGCCTGAACGAGCCCCACGCCTTCTCGGCGCAGGTCGGCTTCTACGACACGACGCTGCGGGACGGCGAGCAGACCGTCGGGGTCGTGCTCACGCCCGAGGACAAGCTCGAGCTGGCCCGTGGGCTGGACGACCTCGGCATCGAGCGGATCGAGGCCGGGTTCCCTCGGGTCTCCGCCGACGACTGGCGTGCCGTCGAGCTGATCCGCGACGCCGGGCTCGCTGCGGAGGTCTGGGGCTTCTCACGCGCCGTCGAGGTGGACGTCAAGGCGCTCGTCGAGCTCGGCGTCGGCGCGAGCGTGATCGAGTCGCCGATCTCCGACCTCAAGCTCGCCGCGCTGGGCGTCGACCGCGAGGCGATGCTCGAGCGGATCGTCTACGCGATCTCCTTTGCGGTCGAGCAGGGGATCAAGGTCGCGTTCTTCGGCGTGGACGGGACGCGCGCCGATCCGTCCTACTTCGAGACGGTCTACAAGACCGCGGTCGAGGCGGGCGCGCACGAGGTGGTCGTCGTCGACACGATCGGCATCGCGACGCCGGAGGCCGTCGCCGACCTCGTCGGCCGCACGCGGGAGTGGCTCGGCTCGGGACGCGCGATTCATTTCCACGGCCACAACGACTTCGGCCTCGCAACGGCCGCGGCAGTCGCCGCCGTTCGCGCGGGCGCGAACTGGATCCAGGGAACGGTCAACGGGATGGGCGAGCGTGCCGGCAACGCGAACCTCCCCGAGATCGCCCTCGCGCTGCGCGGGCTTTACGGCGTCGACACGAAGTTGCGCCTGGAGCGCGTGCGCGCGTTCTCCGAGCGACTGCGCGCGTTGTCGGGCTACGAGCTCGAGCCGTACAAGCCGCTCGTGGGCGACAACCTCTTCCGGCGCGAGTCGGGCGCGGTCGCGAGCCAGTTCCACGATCCGCCGGCGATCGAGCCGTACTCGTCCGAGCTCGTCGCCGCGCAGCGGAGCGTCGTCCTCGGCAAGAAGAGCGGCATCGACTCGATCCGGATCAAGGCCGAGGAGCTCGGCCTCGAGCTCGACGACGATGCGCAGCGCGAGCTCCTGGCGCGCGTGAAAGAGCTGGGCACGACGAAGCGCGGCATCGTCACCGACGAGGAGTTCCGGCAGCTCGCACGTGGCTGAGCACGACGCGGTCATCGTCGGCAGCGGCATCAACTCGCTCGCGTGCGCGGCGCTGCTCGCCCGCGCCGGCTGGGACGTCTGCCTGCTCGAGCGCGACGCGGAATACGGCGGCGCGATCAAGACCGCAGAGCTCACCGAGCCGGGCTTCGTGCACGACGTCTTCAGTGCCTGGCACCCGCTCTGGGTCGGCGGGCCGGCGCACCCTGAGCTCGCCGCCGAGCTCTCCGCGCGCGGGCTCGAGTACCTGAACACCGAGCTGCCGACTGCGTCGGCGTTCCCGGACGGGGAGAGCACGTTCCTCGCGACCGATCCCGCCGCGAACGCGGCCGAGCTGGGGGACGCGTGGCCGGAGGCGATGGCCGCGGTCGGAGCGCAGGCGGAGCTCGTCTTCGGGGTTCTCGGCACCGAGTTGTGGTCGCGCGCAGGTGCGGGGCTGGCGGTCAAGGCATATCGGCGGCTCGGCCGCCGGGGTCTCGCGGCGTTCGGCGCCGAGGTCGTGCAGTCCAGCCGCGACTGGCTCGAGAGCACCTTCGAGTCGGAACGGACGCATGGGCTGCTTGCGCCGTGGGTGCTGCACACAGGGCTCGGCCCGGATGCCGCCGCCTCCGGGTTCATGACGCGCGTGATCGCGTTCGCGATCGAGGCCGGAGGCATGCCCATTCCCCGCGGGGGCGGCGCACGCCTCGTCGACGCGCTCGTCCGGCTGATCGAGGACAACGGCGGCACCTGCCGCACCGGCGCGGACGTCGAGCGCGTCCTCGTCACCGGGGGCCGTGCCACCGGCGTGCGGACGGTCGACGGAGACGTCATCGGCGCCAAGCGCGCCGTCGTCTGCAACGTCACGCCGACCCAGCTGTACGGGCGCCTACTCGATCTGCCGGGGGACGTTGCCGAGGCGGGACGGCGGTTCCGGTACGGCCGCTCCGAGATGCAGATCCACTATGCGCTCTCAGAGCCGCCGCGCTGGGAGGGCGACGAGCGACTCGGACGCACGGCGATCGTCCACGTCACGCCCGGACTGAACGGCGTGTCGCGCGCCGTCAACGAGGCGGAGCGCGGGCTGCTGCCGGCGGAGGCGACGATCGTCGTCGGGCAACCGCTGACGATGGACGCGTCGCGCGCGCCGGACGGTCGCGGCCTGCTCTGGATCCAGCTGCAGGAGCTCCCTTGGCAGGTGCGGGGCGACGCGGCGGACGACTTGGATGTCGGCGACGGAACCTGGACGGAGTCGCTGCGCGAGTGCTACGCCGACCGCATCCAGGACCGACTGGCGCGGCACATTACGAATCTCGAGTCCTCCGTGCGCAAACGCGTCGTCCTTTCCCCCGCAGATCTGCAAGCGGCGAACATCAATCTCGAACGCGGCGATCCGTATTCCGGCTCGCTTGCGCTCGACCAGAACTTTCTCTGGCGTCCGTTTGCGCAGCAGCCCGGTCACCGGACCCCGGTCCGCGACCTCTTCCAGATCGGCGCGAGCACCTGGCCCGGACCGGGGCTCGGAGGAGGGTCCGGCACCCTCGTCGCCCGGGAGCTCCTGAGGCATAGAATCCCTGCATCCGGGCGCTTTTTTCGATCTCGCAGATCACGACCCTGACGTCGAGCTTCGCGGACGACGTGCGCGCGTACGCTGCCGCCGGCGCGGAGGGAATCGGCGTGTGGGAGCTGAAGCTCGAGGACGACAACGCTGCGCTCGAGCTGCTCGAAGAGTCCGGGCTCGGACGCGCGTCTGCCGTGCCCGCGATCCCGTCGATTCTCCCGCTGCCGCTGATGGATGGTCCGGAGGATCCGCAAGCGCGCATCGACGCGATCTGCGCGTCCGTGCATCGACTCGCCGCGTTCCGGCCGAGCGGTGTCGTGTGCTTGACCGGGCCGGGCGAGGACCGCGACACCGTGGTAGAAGGCCTGCGCGCGATCGGCGCCGAGGCGGAACGCGCAGGAGTCCGCATCGGGCTGGAGCCGATCAATCGTGTCGGCGGCGAGGACTGGACGATGATCTCGTCCCTCGGCGAGGCAGCCGAACTGCTCGACGAGGCGGATCACCCGGCACTCGGCCTGCAGTTCGACGCGTGGCACGTCTGGAACACGGAGAACCTGTTCGAGGAGATCCAGACGAATGTGAGCCGGTTCGTGGGCGTGCACGTCGCCGACTGGCGCGAGCCGACGCGCAGCTGGTGCGACCGTGTCCTGCCCGGCGAGGGTATCGGCGAGCTGCCGACCATTGTCGGTGCGCTCGACGCGGCCGGCTGGGACGGCTACTACGACGTCGAGATCTTCTCGGACAACGGCTCGTTCGGAAACGCCTGGCCGGACTCCATCTGGGACACTCCGGCCGAGCAGCTTGCCCGGGAAGCCAAGGAGGCGTTCACCCGGGTGTGGGAGGCAGGAATCCAAAGCCCGGTTGACCAGGTATCGCCCGGTGCCGTGTAATCCAGTGGAACCCAAGAGGAGGCCTAGATGAGACGTGGAGGAAGGCTGGCGATCGCGGCTGCGGCAGTGCTTGCGCTCGCCGTGATCGGCAGCGCGCTAGCAGCGAACAGTGCTCGTACAGCGAAGCCGCCGATCATCATCGGCTGGGCGTTCGACGGCAACGGCGCGATGGCTCCGTTCGACGGGCCCGCACTCGCGGCGGCAAAGCTGCGGGTCAATCAGCTCAACGCAAAAGGAACGGTGGACGGTCGCAAGCTGAAGCTGATCACGTGCGACACGCAAGGCAACAAACCCGACGTGGCGAAAGCGTGCGCGCTACGGCTGCTCAGTGAGAAGGCGAACGTCATCTTCACGACGTGTGACGTCGACCTCGCCGCGCCTGTCGTCCGCGTCGCGATCGACCGTGGCATCTTGGCCGTCGCGTCGTGCATCGGAACCGACCAGATGGGCCCGAAGCGCTTCGGGGCGAAGGGACGCCTTGCCTTCAGCTTCGGCAACGTCGCGCAGGACGAAGGCTCCGCGATGGCGCAATACGCGTGGGGTCATGGCTGGAAGAGCGCCGCGCTGGCGACCGACACCGTGATCGTCTACTTCCGCAACGTCGTCCAGGCGTTCGAAGCCCGGTTCAAGCAGCTGGGCGGGAAGATCGTGGCCAAGGAGACGTATCAGTCGCTCGGCGGCAACAACGTCCAGAACGCCGTCAGTCGCCTCAACGGTGTCAAGGCCGACGTGATCGTCACCTCGACGGCAGGCGCCTTCGGCGCGCTGTCGACGATGATCACCGGCCTGCGCTCGCTCGGGAACAACACGCCGATCCTCAACTCGTGGGCCGGGGACGGCACCTACTGGCTGCCGGCGAACCCGAAGGTGACCAACTACTGGTTCGTCACCTTCGCCTCGTCGTTCGGTGACGATCCGAGCCCGGTGGTCAACAAGCTGGCGAAGCAGGTCAAGGCCGCGACCGGCGGTTTCATCACCGGTCCGTCCGCGATCGACGGCGTCGTCACCGCGATCAAGCGTGCGAACGGCTCGACGAAGGGCTTGACGCTCGCGAAGATCATGGAGAAGTTCAAGAAGGTGCCGACCATCTCCGGCAATGTCAGCTTCTCGCCGAAGCTGCACACGGTGTTCGGACGCCGGTATCGCGTCATCCGGATCCAGAACAACGTGCCCAAGGTCGTCGGCACGATCGTCGCGAAGGTCGTCGCGAAGATCTGAGCGCTGAACGGCAACCGCGGAGGCCCGGAGCATCCCTTCGGGCCTCCGCCGTGTCGCGGTCCTTCGCAGGCGTGCATGCCCTGCGGGAGGTCACGCTGGAGCTGGAGCGCGGTGAGATCGTCGGCCTGATCGGCCCGAACGGAGCCGGCAAGTCGACCCTCGTGAACGTCCTCAGCGGCTTCGATCGCCCGTCGTCGGGGACGGTCGAGCTCGAGGGCCGCGACATCACGCGCTGGAAGCCCAGCCGGCGTGGGCGGGCCGGGCTCGTGCGCACGTTTCAGCACAGCCACGCGTTCCGGGCCCTCTCCGTGCGCGAGAACGTCGAGGTCGCGGCGCTGGGAGCCGGCTCGAGGCTGCGCGCCGCGCGGGCCTGGGCCGAGCAGCTGCTCGAGGCGCTCGGGCTCACGGCGCACGCCGACGCTCCGGCCGACACGCTCGCCCAAGGCGACGAGCGGCGGCTGGGAGTCGCCCGGGCGCTCGCCACGAATCCGCGCTTCGTCCTGCTCGACGAGCCCGCAGCCGGGCTGCCGGAGGCCGAGCTCTCTGTGTTCGCCGAGGCGGTGCAGGCCGTGCGGGACGACCGCGAGGCCGGCGTGCTCCTGATCGATCACAACATGGCGCTGATCATGGAGATCTGCGACCGCATCCACGTCCTCGACCAGGGACGGACGCTCGCGGAGGGCCCGCCCGCCGACATCCGCGCCAACCTCGACGTCGCCGCTGCGTACCTCGGCGAGAGCGCGGTCCAGGAATGAGCGTCGCTCGCCTTCGGCTCGCTCCCGTGGGGGAAACAATGTTTCCCCCACGAGCCCCCTTCTTTAGGGATCGCCTCGACCCAAGCGCCGCTGAGATCGCCGCGCGGGTCGAGGAGAACGGAGGGGGAAACCTCACGGTTTCCCCCAACGCCCCTTCCCTCGCTCACCGGGCGGTCGCTCAGTGAGCGTTCCGGCGCTCGAGCTCGACGCCCTCGAGGTCTGGCACGGCGCCGTGCACGCCGTGCGCGGGTTGTCGCTGACCGTCGACCGCGGCGAGATCGTCGGCCTGATCGGCCCGAACGGCGCCGGCAAGTCCTCGACCCTGCACGCGGTGATGGGCCTCGTCCCCAGCGCGGCGGGTGAGGTTCGGCTCCACGGCCGCTCGCTCGCCGGCCGCCGCCCCGAGGACGTCGCCCGGGCGGGTGTCGCGCTGGTCCCGGAAGGACGGCGGATCTTCGCCGAGCTGACGGTGGAGGAGAACCTGCGCCTCGGCGTCGCGGGGCGGCGGAACGGAGACCTCTCCGTCGCGTACGAGCTCTTCCCGGTCGTCGCGGAGTTCCGCAAGCGGCCTGCCGGCGCTCTCTCCGGCGGCCAGCAGCAACAGCTCGCGATCGCGCGCGCCCTGGTGGCAGACCCGGAGGTCCTGCTCCTGGACGAACCGTCGCTCGGCCTCGCGCCGCGTGTCGTCGACGTCGTGTTCGAGGCGCTCGAGCAGATCCGGGAGCGCGGGATCGCGATCCTGCTCGTCGAGCAGCGCGCCCAGCGAACGGTCGCTCTCGCCGACCGCTCGCACGTGCTCTCGAGCGGTCGCGTGCGCGTGACCCTTGGGCCGGAGTCGGCGGACGACAGCGACACGCTCGTCTCGGCGTACTTCGCATGACTTTCATCGCGACGTTCCTCGGAGCCGACTGGCAGACGCTCGCCGACGCCTTCGGCCTCGGCGGGATCTACGCGCTGATGGCCGTCGGCATCGGTCTGGTCTTCGGCGTGCTCCGCCTGGTGAACTTCGCCTACGGCCAACTCGTGATGGCCGGCGCGTACGCGCTCGCGTTCGCGTACGAGCGTGGCTGGCCGGTGTGGGTCGGCATCCTGCTCTGCTTCGGCGTCGTCGTCGTGCTCTCCGTCGCGATGGACTGGGTCGTCTTCCGGCCGCTGCGCTCGCACTCGCCCGCCGTAATGCTCGTGGCGACGTTCGCCGTTGCGTTCCTTCTGCAGAGCATCGCCCTGCTGTGGTTCGGCCCCCTCGGGAAGATCGCCGCTTCGCTCTCGTCCCTGAACCAGCCGTGGACGATCTCCGGCGTCGACATCCGCAAGATCTCGATCGTCACCACGGGGGTCGCGGCCGGGTGCCTCATCGCGCTCGTCGCGCTGCTCGGCCGGACGAGTGTCGGGCTGCACATGCGTGCGGCGGCTCTCGACTTCCGCACGGCACGCCTGCTCGGCGTGCGCGCGAACCGCGTCATCGGCTCGGCCGTGCTGCTTTCCGGTCTGCTCGCAGCGACGGTCTCCGTGATGATGACGGTGCAGACACCGCTCGTGACGCCCGACTTCGCCTTGCGGGACACGATTCTCGTCCTGGCGGGCGTCGTCCTCGGCGGAATGAACCGTCTCGTCTCCGCGACGCTCGGAGGCTTCGCGATCGGCTTCGCGTCCGGCTTCCTCGGCGGCGCTTTGCCGACCGACCAGAGCCAGTACCTCCCGTCGTTCCTGTTCGCCGCAGTCATCCTGGTGCTGCTGATCCGGCCGGGCGGCCTGTTCACGCGCCAGGGCCAGCAGGCGGTGGAGCGCGTATGAGACAGGCGCATGCCGTGTTGGAGCTGCTCGCGCCGGCCGTGCTCGTCGTCGCCGTCGCGCTATTCGGGACGATCGTGTCGACGTCGACCGAGACGTATGTCGTCACCACGCTCATCAACGTCACGATTGTCGTGGCCCTGTACCTCTTCATCGGCAACTCCGGCGTGCTCTCGTTCGGCCACGTCAGCTTCGTGGCCGTCGGTGCGTGGACGGCCGGGATCCTCTCCATGTCGACGAGCGAGAAGCCGGCGATCATGCCGAGCCTCGCCGGTTTCCTGCGCGACACGACCGTGGGCAACGTCCCCTCGCTCGCGCTCGCCGCGGCCGTCGGCGCGCTGTACGCGTTGATCATCGGGCTGCCGCTGATGCGGCTCTCCGGCCTGGCGGCCGGCATCGCGACCTTCGGTGTGCTGGAGATCACTCACAACGTCCTGCGCTACTGGGAGAAGATCGGCCCCGGCCTGAACACGTTCTCCGCGGTGCCGGAGACGACCGGGCTGCTGCAGGCCGCCCTCGGCGCGCTGCTCGCGGTCACGGTCGCGTTCCTCTACCAGCGCAGCCGCTACGGGCGGATGCTGCGCGCGACCCGCGAGGACGCCGCGGCGGCGCGGGCCGTCGGCGTCTCGGTCTACGGGCAGCGGCTCGTCGCGTTCACGCTCTCCGGGGCGGTCGCGGGCCTCGCGGGCGGCCTCTACGTACATTTGCTGCCGGTGAACACCGAGGTGCTCTATCTCGACCTGACGTTCATCACGCTGGCCATGCTCGTGATCGGCGGCCTCACGAGCCTGTGGGGAGCGGTGGTCGGAGCGGTCGTGGTCAGCGCCGTCGACTCCTTCCTCGCCGAGGCGGAGAACGGCGTCCACGTCCCCGGCGGCATGCTCGACCTGCCGTCGGGAACACGGATCGTCGTCGTCGGGACGCTGATGGCGGTCGTCCTGATCCTGCGGCCCTCGGGCTTGACGGGCGGGCGCGAGCTCCGGCTCCCGCGGACGCTGGTCCGCGGCGTTCTGACAAAGTTCTCGGCGTGACGGCGACTCCGCTCGAACGCCTGCAGGAACGCCTCGCCGAGGTCAGCGACCTGACCAAGGCCGCCACGCTGCTCGTCTGGGACCAGCGCGTGCTGATGCCGCCCGGCGGCGCGGCGGCCCGGGCGGAAGCGCTGGGGACCGTGAGCCGACTCGCGCAGGAGCGCTTTATCGCGGACGAGGTCGGCCGGCTCCTCGACGAGCTGTGTGAGCTCGAGGAGAGCTCCGACCACGACTCCTTCGAGGCCAGCCTGATCCGGCGGACTCGCCGCGACTACGAGAAGGCAACCCGCGTCCCGCCCGAGCTGGTCGGGGAGTTGCGCCGCGCGTCCGCTCTTGGGCTGGCCGCCTGGGGAGCGGCGAAGGAGCATTCCGACTTCGAGCAGCTCCGTCCCCACCTGGAAACCCACATCGAGCTGCGCCATCGCTACGTCGCCTGCTTCGAGCCGACGAACGAGAGGTACGACGTCCTGCTCGACGACTACGAGCCGCACATGAAGACGGCGGAGGTCCGGCAGATCTTCGACGAGCTGAAGGAGCAGCTGCGGCCGCTGATCGAGGAGATCGCGGACGCGGGCGAGGTCGACGACTCGTTCCTGACGGGCGAGTTCGACCCGGCGGCGCAGCGGGAGCTGTGCCTCGAGATCCTGCGCAGCTTCGGCTGCACCGACGAGGAGTGGCGGATCGACGAGACGCTGCATCCCTTCATGACGAGCCCCGGCACCGGTGACATCCGTCTGACGTCGAACTCCCGGCCGGGCGATCTCTCCTCGCTGTTCGCGACGATGCACGAGTTCGGTCACGGTGTGTACGAGTGGGGAGTCGACCGGTCACTGGCTCGTACGCCGCTCGGCACGGGCGTGTCGCTCGGGGTGCACGAGTCCCAGAGCCGCACGTGGGAGAACCTCGTCGGGCGCGGCCGGCCGTTCTGGCGCTGGTTCTATCCGCGGCTGCAGGAGGCGTTCGCTGCGCAGCTCGGGTCGGTGGACGAGGAGGCGTTCTACCGCGCGGTCAACAAGGTGCACCCGTCGCTGATCCGCATCGACGCCGACGAGGTGACCTACAACCTCCACATCATCCTCCGCTTCGAGCTCGAGCAGGAGCTGATCGAGGACAGGCTCGCCGTCGCCGATCTGCCGGAAGCCTGGAACGCGCGTATCGAGGACTACCTCGGGCTCGAGGTTCCGGACGATGCCCGCGGCGTCCTGCAGGACATGCATTGGGCAGGCGGCGCGTTCGGGTACTTCCCGACCTACTCGCTCGGCAACGTCATGTCGGTGCAGATCTGGGAGCGCGCGCTCGAGGATCTCGGCGAGCTCGACGAGCGCTTCGAGCGCGGCGAGTTCGGCGACCTGCGCGATTGGCTGCGCGAGCACCTCTACCGGCTCGGAGCGAAGTACACCCCGCAGGAGACGATCGAGCGCGTGACCGGCAGCCGGATCGACGCCAAGCCGTACGTTCGCTACCTGCGTGAGAAGCTCGCGCCGCAGGTCGCGTGACCGTCGCTCGCCTTCAGCCCTTCTTTAGGTCACGCCTCAGCCCACGCGCCGCTGCGATCGCCGCGCGGGCTGAGGACTGCGACATCGCTTGCGATGTCGCTGAAGCGGATGCGCCGGCTTTGCCGACGCAGCCGCTTCCGAAGGGGGGAAACCTCGCGGTTTCCCCTTTTGCCCCTTCCCTCGCTCATCGGCGAAAGGCGTGCCGATGAGCGTCGCGACCGTCGCCGAGCCGCTCGAGCGGCTGAAGTCGATCCTGCGGGAGATCGCGGACCTGCAGCATGCCGAGTCGCTCGCCGACTGGGACTCGCGGGTGTCGATGCCCCCGGCCGGCGCCGAGGCGCGCGCGAACGTCCTCGCGACGCTCACGCGCCTCATCCACGAGAAGCTCGTCTCGGACGAGGTGGGCGAGCTGCTCGAGGCGCTCGAGTCGGTAGACGACGAGACCGATGCGGCGCTCGTACGCGTGACGCGGCGCGACTGGGAGCGGGCGCGGCGCGTGCCTGGAGAGCTCGCGGCCGAGATGACGCACGCGGCGGGCGTCGGGGTCGCCGCCTGGGACCAGGCCAAGGCGGCGTCGGACTTCGAGTCGTTCATCCCGCATCTCGAGCGCCAGCTCGAGCTGAAGCTCCGCTACATCGACTGCTTCCCCGAGATCGAGACCCCGTACGACGTCCTGATCGACGAATATGAGGAAGGGACGACGACCGCGGACGTCCGGCGCGTGTTCGACAGGCTGAAGGAGGAGCTCGTGCCGCTGATCGAGCAGTGCGCGGACGACGGCGCGGCGTTGCGCGGTCCCTTCCCGGTCGCAGCGCAGCAGCGCGCCAGCCGCCTTGTCCTCGACGCCTTCGGCTACGAGCCGGCGAAGTGGCGGATCGACGAGACGCCGCATCCGTTCGCGTCGAAGCCCGGCTTCGCCGACATCCGGCTGACGACGCACACCGACGAGGGCGACCTGACGTCGCTGTTCTCGACGATGCACGAGTTCGGGCACGGCGTGTACGAGTTCGACATCGACGAGTCGTTTGCGCGGACGCCGCTCGGGCGCGGGACGTCGAGCGCGGTCCACGAATCCCAGAGCCGCACCTGGGAGAACCTGGTCGGCCGCAGCCGTGGCTTCTGGCGCTGGTTCTACCCGCAACTGCAGCCGCTGTTCCCGGAGGCGTTGGGCGGGGTCGACGAGGACGAGTTCGTGCGAGGGGTCAGCGCGATCCGGCCGGGCCTGATCCGCGGCGACGCCGACGAGGCGACGTACGGGCTCCACATCATCCTCCGCTTCGAGCTCGAGCAGGAGCTGCTGGCCGGCGCGGTCCCGATCCGCGACCTTCCCGAGGTCTGGAACGAGCGGATGAAGGAGTACCTCGGGGTCGACGTGCCCGACGACGCACACGGCGTCCTGCAGGACATGCATTGGTCGGCCGGTCACTTCGGGTACTTCCCGACGTACCAGCTTGGCAACGTCATCTCGGTGCAGATCTGGGAGCGGGTGCGGGCCGATCTCGGCGACCTCGAAGAGCAGTTCGCCCGCGGTGAGTTCTCGCAGCTGCGCGAATGGTTGCGCGAGCACATCTATCGGCACGGCGGCAAGTTCCCGCCGCGCGAGTTGCTGCAGCGCGTCACCGCGTCCGAGCTCGACCCCGAGCCGTACCTGGAGTACCTCCGCACGAAGTTCGCGTGAGGGTCTGCGTCGTCGGCGCCGGCTCGATCGGCAGCCTCTTCGCGGCACATCTCGCCACCGTCACGGATGTGCTCGTGCTCACGCGACGGGAGGACCATGCCCGCGCTTTGAACGAGCACGGGCTGCAGGTCAGCGGGCGCCACGACTTCACGGCGCGCGTGACCGCAGCAGCGGATCCACGCGACCTACCCGATTTCGAGCTCGGGATCATCGCGACGAAGGCGAACGGGGTGGAGGCGGCCGCGGAGCGTCTCGCCGGGAGGTTCTCGCGCGCCACGATCATGACCGTGCAGAACGGCCTCGGCGCCGAGGAGATCGTCCGTGTCCACGGTGAGTGGCCGCTCGTGTCGGCGGTGACCTTCATGAGCGGGACGAAGCACTCGGACTCACACGTGGAGTACATCCTCGACACGGAGACCTGGCTCGGGCCGTACGGGGACACGCCGTTCGAGCGGGTCGAGACGATCGCGCAGCTGCTCGTCGACTCGGGGCTCAAGGCGGAGGCGCTGCCGGACCTCCGTCCGGCTCAATGGTCGAAGCTGATCTTCAACGCGACCGTCAACGGCGTCGCCGCCCTGACGGGGCTTCCGCACGACGAGCACTTCGCGGCGGAACGGGAGGTCGGCGACCTCGGCCACCTCGTCCACGACCTCGTCGACGAGGGCAAGCGGGTCGCGGCCGCGGCGGGTGTCGAGCTGCACGACGACCCTTGGGAGATGAACGTGCTCGCGACGAAGCAGGGCAGCGCCCACCACCCGTCGATGCTCGAGGACGTCGAGGCGCACCGGCCCACCGAGGTCGAGCTGATCAACGGCGCACTCGTGCGCGAGGCTGCGCACTCCGGGACCGACGCGCCGCTGCAGACGGCGCTCTATCGCCTGGTGAAGGCGCGGGAGGCGTCGTACACGTGAGGATCTGCATCGTCGGGTGCGGCGCCGTCGGCTCGCTTTTCGCGGCGAACCTGGCGACGCTCGACGATCTCGAGGTCTGGGCCTACGACCTTGCGCAGGACCACGTCGACGCGATCAACCGCGACGGGCTGCGCCTGAGCGGCGCGGGCGAGGTGGTCAGCCGGCCGCGGGCGGTGTCGGACGCGGCGGCTCTGCCGCCGTGCGACTTCGGCATCGTCGCAACGAAGGCGATGCACACGTCCGCAGCGATTGCGGCGACGGCCGAGGCGTTCGCGGACGGCTGCGTCGCCACGGTGCAGAACGGCCTCGGCAACGAGGAGGCGATCGCGGCGCACGCCGAGCGGGTGATCCGCGGGACGACCTTTCCGGCCGGCAAGCTGGTCGAGCCGGGCCATGTGCAGTGGGACGTCAAAGGCGACACGACGCTCGGCCCGTTCGAGCCGAAGCCGGCGCCGGCGGCGGAGATCGAGCGGCTCGCAGCTGCGTGCACGCGCGCTGGCATGCCGACGGCCGCGGTCGCCGACGCGCGCGGGCCGCAGTGGCACAAGGTGATCTTCAACGCCGCCACGAATCCGATCGGCGCACTGACCGGGCTGACGCATGGGCGCGTCTGTGAGAACCCGGAGCTGCGGGAGCTCGTCAGCGGTCTCGTCGACGAGGGGAAGGCGGTCGCGGGCGCACAGGGGATCGAGCTCGACGCCGATCCCGAGGATCTGATCGACCATGCAGCGCGTCCCGATGTCGCGTACGGCCACAAGGCGTCGATGCTCCAGGACGTGGAGGCCCGGCGGCCGACGGAGATCGACTACCTGAACGGCGGGATCGTCCGCTTCGGCGACGAGCACGGCGTGCCGACTCCGCTCAACCGCGCCGTGTGGTCGCTCGTGAAAGGCCTGGAGCAGTCGTGGTGAGCAGGCAGGAGATCGAGCGGCGCTATCGCGTCGTGCGAGAGGCGATGGACCTGCACGGCGTCGACGCGGTCGTCGTCTGCGGTTCCGAGTACACGGGCTTCGAGGGCGCAGTGACCTACTTGTCCGGCTTCGTGATCGTCCACCGCTATGCGTACGTCCTGTTGCCGCGCGAGGGCGAGCCCTCGATCGTGTTCCCGGCCGAGGCGCGCTATGTCGGCGAGCACGGCACATCCTGGATCGACGACCAGGTCTTCGCGGAGCGGCCGGGCGAGTGGCTGGCCGACCGCCTGGCCGGTAGGCGGGTAGGGGTGTACGGCGCCGACTACGTGCTGACCGTGCGCGACTTCGAGCCACTGAGGCGGAAGGTCGACGTCGTCCCGTTCGACGTGGAGTTCGACCTCGCGCGTGCGGTGAAGAGCGACGAGGAGCTCGAGTCCGTTCGCGACTCGGTGCGCATCAACACGGAGGGCTTTCATGCCTTCGCGGCCGAGTACGCTCCGGGCAAGACGGCGGCGGAGGTGCTGGCGCCCGCCGAGCGGCTGTTCGTCGAGTCGGGCTGCGGCCGGCTGACGATGAACATGGTGCTCGTCGGCGCGGAGTTCGCGATCGCTCGGAGCGAAACCGTTCTGGGCGACTTCTGCATCCCCTCGCTCGAGATCGCGGGCCCGGGCGGTCACTGGGTGGAGGTGTCGCGCGCGCTGGGGCAGCCGAACGCGGAGGTGAGCCGGATGCTGGAGGCGTACGAGGAGTACTACGAGGCCGCGAAGACGGCGTTACGCCCGGGCGCGACGGCTCACGACGCGCATCGGGCGGTGTCGAAGGGCTTCACCGACCGCGGTTATCACCTCGGACATGTCACGGGGCACTCGATCGGGATGACGATGATCGAGCACCCGAAGATCGGCGAGGGAATCGAGACAGAGCTCCGCCAGAACATGGTCTTCTCGATGCACCCGCACGTGATCGCCGACAACGGGCACGACTGTCTCTACATGCAGGACACATGGCTCGTCAACGTCGACGGCGGCGAGCCGCTGGCCGGCCTGCCGATGCGGATCTACTAGCCGGCTTCGGCGTGGATGCGCCCGTGGGACTCGCGGAGGCGACCGCCGTCGCGGCCGGCACGGACGGCCATGATCTCGGCAAGCATCGACACCGCGGTTTCCGCGGGTGTGTGCGCGCCGATGTCGAGGCCGGCCGGGCCGCTGATGCGGTCGAGCTCCGACTCGTCGACGCCGGCCTCGAGCAGTCGTTCGCGGCGGCGCTCCTGATTCCGGCGGGAGCCGAGCGCGCCGATGTAGAAGGCGTCGGAGGCGAGCGCGCCGACGAGCAGCGGGACGTCGAACTTGTCGTCGTGCGTCAGCACGATGATCGCCGTGGTGTGGTCGGGTGCGACCTGCGCCACGGCTTCCTCCGGCCAGGCGACGATGATCTCGTCCGCGTGCGGCAAGCGCTCGCGTGTCGCAAAGCGGCCGCGGGCGTCGGCGACGATCGCGCGCCAGCCGATGGCGCGTGCGGCCGAGCAGAGGGCGTCGGCCGTGTCGACGGCGCCGTAGACGAAGAGGCGAGGCGGCGGGCCGAAGACGTCCGCGAAGAGACGCCGTCCGTGGAGCTCGACCACCTTGCTATGCCCCGATCTGATGACTTCGTCCGCGACGTCGTTGTCCCCGTCGGGCACGAGCCGTTCAGTGCCGTCGTCGAGGTCGACGAAGAAGACGGCGCGGCGCTCGTCGCGAGCGACCTCCATCAGCTGCCCGAGCAGGTCGGGGTCGGGCTCGTCGATCCAGACGTCGATCTCGCCGCCGCACGGAAGTCCGACGCTGAGCGCAAGGTCGTCGGAGATCCCGTAGGTCAGGAGCCGAGGCTCCCCGCCGGCGAGCACCTCCCGCGCAGCCTCGACCACCTCGCTCTCAACACATCCTCCCGAGACCGACCCGGCAAGCTCGCCGGTCTCCGAGACGATCAGCTTCGAGCCGACCGGCCGCGGCGCGGACCGGCGCGTCGCAACGACCCGTGCCATCGCGAGGCGGTCACCGCGTGCCCGCCAGCGTTCGAGGTCGGAGAGGATCTCCCGCACGGGGAGATCCTAGCCCTGGCTTAGCGGCCCAGTGGCAGCGGCCTCGGCATCGCTTGCGATGCCAATTGAAGGACGAGCGGGCCTTGACCGCTCGTCCGATTCGACCCCTCGCTGGACCTAGCTCAGTGGCAACGACAAATCGTCTCGCCGAGCGACGAGCGCTCGAGCTTCAAGCCGCAGCGTGCGCAGAGCAGCGGGGCGATCCGGGCCCGCACCAGCAGCGCCCGCATCAACGTGGCCCACAAAACCATGTACGGAACGAACATCTGCCCGCTCATACCGGTCGATATCGGCCGAGAGGCGCCGGGGGTTTAGCGCAGAAGGGCTAGATAGAATGATCGCGTGGGCTGGCTGATGATCGCCCTCCTCGTTTGCGCGGTTGCGGCCCTGATCGGAGCTGAGTGGCCGCGCCTGTCGGCTCGCTACGGCAACGAGGCGCGCGAGCGGCGCGAGCGCGGTAGGCGCAAGAGCCAGCTCAAGCTCGTGCGGACGGAGACCGAGGAATTTGCCGCGAGCGTCGAGCGCGACCTCGACCGCCTCCCGACGATCGAAGAGTCGGACAGGAAGCACTAGCGCAGAACGAAGGTGTGCCGGAGCGTCCGGGTGTTCGGGAGGATGCCGGCCACGTTCTCGTTGTTCTTGAGCTCCTGGTAGTCCGCTGCGCTGAAGACCAGTGAGTGCCGGCCTCGAGCGAGTCCCACGAGCGAGATTCTCGCGACGTCGCCGGCGAACGAGACGACCTGGGCGTCCCCGTCGATCCGCACGCTCAGCGAGGCGGGGTCCACGCCGGAGCCACCATCCTTGACCGCGAGGGTGAGGACGCGGCCGCGTACGCCGAGCACGCGCACGGTCGGCGGCGTGATGTCGCCCTGCCAAAACCGGAAGGTGAAGCTTCCCGGCCGCCTGCTGCGCGGTGTGTCGAAGACGATGTCGTAGAGGCCGGGCGCCGGTTGTGTCACGCCCGCAACGAGCCGGTGCCGGCCGTAGGACGGGCGATACGGGTTGGCGTCGAACGGGAGGGCGACTTCGCCGGCCAGCCGGTTCTCGTCGCCCGCGCGCACGATCCGTGGCTCGACGCCGACACCGGAGCCGCGTTGCAGAACGACGACGCCGAAGTTGGCGAAGCGCCGGCGCATGCGGACTCGGTACACCACCTCCCGGCCCGGCAGACGGACCGGGAAGGAGACGCGCCCGGGCGGGATGTCCGGGTACCGGTACGACGTGACGCGTGCGGCACCGTTCGCGCTGTTCGCGTTGTAGACACCGGGTCGCGAGAGAGTGACATGACGGTCGAGCCGAAGTCGCGGACGCTCGACGCGGAACCAGAACGGCACGCGCAGCGCGTCCGTGCCTCGAGTCAGGTTCACGAACCCGTCGACGTCGCCTTCGCGTGCACTCGTGGGGATCGCGACACGAAGGGTCAGTCTGCCCGGCACGGTCGCGGTTGGTGGAACGGTGACGTAGCGCGAGGGGGAGGAGAGCTGAACTGTCCACTGTCCGGCGCCGCCGCCCGCGTCGGTGAGCGCGAGCCTTCGTGTCGCCGTCGCGCCCGACCGACGCAATCCGAACGAGACGCTGCTCGGGCTCGAGAAGACGAACGGATGGTCGGCGCGGGGAAGGTCGATCCTGCCGCCGCCTTCGCGGAGCGGGCTGACTTCGCCGCTCGAGCGGATCGAGACACCTGAGGTCATCAGCGCCGACTTGAGCTGGGCGGCGGTCCAGTCCGGATGTCGTTCCCGCAGCACCGCCACCGCGCCGGCGACGTGCGGCGCCGCCATGCTGGTGCCGCTCAGCGTTGAGTACGACCCGCCCGGGATGGAGGACGCGACCTCGTCGCCGGGCGCCGTCACATCGGGCTTGAAGGTGAGCGAGTAGGGCGCCGGCCCGAAAGAGGAGAAGTCGGTCGGCGTGTCGGTCTCGATGCTGCCGTGTCCTCCCGTGGAAGCTGCCGCCGCGATGGCTCTCACGGCGCTCGCCGGCGAGTCGATCGAGCCGAGCCCGAGGTCGCCCGAGTTCCCCGCCGCGACCGTTGCCACGACCCCGGCGTTCGCGGCGGCGTTGAGGGCGCGCGCCAGGACGTCGCGGGTCGGATCCATGTCGGGCTCGCCGAGCGAGAGGTTGATCACGTCCATCCCGTCGCGGACGGCGGCCTCCACAGCGGCGGCGAGCTCGGGCGAGTTTCCGTTGAGACCGAACTCGCTTGGGATCGAGAGCGCTTTGTAGTTACCCAGGTAGGCACGCGGCGCGATGCCTGAGAGGTGGATGCCCGTGCGCGTGACGGTGTCGTTGTTCCCGGCGGCGATCCCGGCGACGTGCGTCGCGTGCTCCGACCCCTCAGGATCGAACGGGAGCCGCGCATTCGCGTAGCTGGTGCGGGCCGGTGCGAACGCCCGCGCGACGATCACCTTCGGCGTCGTGAACGCCGTCTGACCCTTGGGAAAGCCGGGCGGGTACGCGTATCCAGCGGGCGCGAAGAACGGGTGTGTCTGGTCGATCCCGTCGTCGATGATCCCGATCTTCATCCCCTGCCCGGCGCTGGCGAGCGTCGGGCCCCAGATTGAGGTCGCACCGATCAACTGCGGTGTGCGGTCGAGCAGGGCGTGGTAGGTCGCGCTGGGCCAGACCTGAGCGACGCCGGAGATGCGGGCGAGGCGGTCGAGTCGGCCCTGCGGGACGACGACGGCGAGGCCGTTGAGGACGACGCCGTACTGCCGGCGCGTGCGTGCGGTGGGGATCGCTGCGCGGATGCGCTCGGTCACGAGCCGCTGTGTGCGATCGAGCCGCGCGAGATAGCTGCGGCTGGCGGGCGCGCCGAGCAGGAGCCGGTGCGGCCGCGCGAAGGAGGAAAAGGCGAGCGAGCGCTGGTGCACGAACGCCTCGGCGAGCGGAGGCGCCTTCAGCGTGACGACGACCTCGACATCGCGTGCCTGGGCCGGCGAGGCGAGCCCGAGCGCGACCAGTCCGCAGATCAAAAGACCCCGTTTCAGGGTGAAGATGGTACGGCTACACTGGGCTCCCGCGCGGATGTGGCGGAATTGGTAGACGCGCACGGTTCAGGTCCGTGTGGGGGAAACCCCGTGGAGGTTCAAGTCCTCTCATCCGCACTTTCCGCCTGCGGCCAATAAACTCGCAACCTCGATGTTGTGTCGAGCGGCGGGGGTAGCGGCACTCCTTCTTCTACTCGCTGCGCCAGCGCGCGCGGGCACGCTCGGGTTGGCCGAAGTGCGCAGCCCCGACGGCGCGCTGATCGGCAAGGCGGGTGGCGGCGCGTTCGCCTATCCCGCGGACGGTTCCGTCCTCCGGATCGGCTCTTCCCGCGCCACGGCCGCGCGAGTCGAGCTCAGGAACGTCTCGATGTTCAACGGGCGCATCACTATCGACCGGCTCGTCGTGCCGGCACGGGGGCTCGCCGGAGCCCGCGTCGATGGCCTCGTCGTCGACGGCACCGGCTACGTGGTCGGCCCCAACGCGCTGATCTCTCTGGGCGGCGGAAGCTACGTCGTCGCGCTGCAGGAGGCAGTCTCGCCCGGCCGGACCGGCTCCGGGCTGGTCGCGTTGAGGGCCTACGTATCCGATCCGTCCCTCGGTCTCGCGCCGGGCACGCAACTGCTCGTCGGCCTCGCCCGCGCCGCTCATCCTGACACCGCGGCGAGCCGCGCGGCGGTCGTCCTCGGACTGCCGCAGCTGCCGGCCGCACAGGCCTCGCTCGCCGGCGTGCCGACGTTCATCCCGCGCGAGCTGCCCGACGTCCCGACGAACACGCTCGGCGGGCAGGCCGTGTCGATCGCGTATCAGTTTCTCGGCGTGCCCTATGCGTGGGGCGGAGCGACGCCGTCCGGCTTCGACTGCTCGGGGCTGACGATGTACGTGTACGCGCAGCTCGGCATCAAGCTCGGCCACTACACAGGCTTCCAGTACTACCAGGGCCGCCGCGTGCCGCGTGATCAGCTCCAGCCGGGCGACCTCGTCTTCTTCCACGCGAACTCGTTGGGCGTGCCGCAACACGAAGGCATGTACATCGGTAACGGCGCGTTCATCCACGCGCCGCACACCGGCGACGTCGTGCGGGTGTCGAGCCTGTTCGAGACTCGGTATGCGCTCTCGTATGTCGGCGCCGTTCGGCCCTACGCGGCCGGCGCCTCGTCTTCGCCGTTGCCGAGCTGGACCTCGGCGTCCGGGTAGAGCACGGCCCAGACGCGCAGGTAGATCCGCAGTTCGGTCCCCGGCGTGTCGACTTCGAGCTGACTCGGCCCGGCCACGATCGCCGTCTGGCCAAGGCTCCGCAGGAAGTGCGCCAGACGGTCCGTGTAGCTCGGGTCGGAGAGGCGAAGCTGCATCGGGCCGCCACTCCGAGTGTTCCAGCGCGGCGGCGCCCTGCCGTCACCCGGATGAGGGAGCTACGTTGGCAGCGAGTCCAGCACTTGCACAGCATGCCCGGCCGGCTTGATGCCGAGCATCGCGCGCGCGACCTTCCCCTCCGGGTCGATGATGAACGTCGAGCGGTTGATGCCCATGTACTTCTTGCCTGCGAACTTTCGCTCGCCCCAGGCGCCGTACTGCTCCGCCACCGCATGATCCGGGTCGGCCAGCAGCGGGAACGGCAGCTCGTACTTCGTCTTGAACTTCTCGTGTGACGCGACATCGTCGGGGCTGACGCCGAGAACCTCGGCGCCGCGGTCGCGGAAAACGTCGTACGCATCGCGGAACTCGCAGGCCTCGGTCGTACAGCCGGGGGTGTCGTCCTTGGGATAGAAGTAGAGGACGACGGGGCGTCCGCGCAGGTCGGACAACTTGACGGTCTCTCCGCTGTCGCTCTGGAGCTCGAAGTCCGGAGCCGGCTTGCCTTCCTCGATCACTTGGATCCTCTCTCGGGTCGTGTTCCGGGACGGAAGCTAGCCTACGTTCATGGGGAAGTTCCTCGCCGACCGGCCGACGCTGCGCGGCTTCCTGATCATCGCCCTGATCGCGCTGGCCATCGTCGTGTTGAACCTCTACGCGGCGGCGCTCGCGATTGGGATGCTGCTCCGGATCGCCTTCTTCCTCGCGATCGCCTTCTTCATCTTTCTGATGTGGCGTGAGCGGCGGGACGAGATCTCGACGTGGTCGAGGCGCGAGACGGTCGTGTTCTACGGCTCCGCGATCCTGATCGTGGGCGCGCTCGGGGTCTACTTCTGGCACGGGCTGCCGGGCTACGAGCAGCTCGGCTTCATCGGCGTCCTCGGTTGCGCCGGTTATGCCATGTGGCGCGTCTGGCGCGACCGTCACCACTTCGGGGGGCCGTAACCAGCCGGGGGTCGTCGCACCGGGCTTAGCGACCGATCCGACCGGAGAATGAGGCTCAGACGACTCCTCCGACCCGCGCCGCACCTCGAGCGCGATCCGGCCCAGCATGCGCTGCTCGTCCTCGTCGGGGCGGGCCTCGCCCTCGGCGCCGTCATCGGCATCGCCTGGGCGGCGGGATTCTCACGCGTGCTCCACGAGCTCCGTCACGTCGACCCGATCTGGCTGCCGGTGGCGTTCGGGATGGAGGTCGCGGCGTACTTCGGCTACGTCGTCGCCTACCGTGAGATCGCGCGCGTCGAGGGCGGGCCCAGGCTCGGTCTCGGCCGCGCGGGGGCGATCGTCGCCGCCGGCTTCGGCGCTTTCGTCATCCGTGGAGGCTTCGTCGTCGACCGCCATGCGCTCGAGGACGCCGGGCTCGATCCGCGTCAGGCACGCGTGCGCGTGCTCGGGCTCGGTGCGCTCGAGTATGCGATCCTGGCGCCGGGCGCCGCGCTCGCGGCGGTGATCATCCTCGCGCGCGGCTCGACGCATCCCAGCCTCGGCTTCACGCTCCCCTGGGCAATCGCGGTGCCGCTCGGCTTCGTCGCAGCGTTCGCGGCGCTGGGCCTGCGTCATCGCGTCCGCGACGAAAGCGGCTGGCGCGCGGCCCTGAGGCACGCTCTCGACGCGGTCAACATGCTCAAACATCTCGCTTCCCAAGGCGCGGAGCACGGCGGCGCGTTCGTGGGCACGACTCTCTACTGGGTTGCCGACGTCGGCTGCCTCTGGGCGTGCCTGCGCGCCTTCCACGACTCTCCGGACCTGCCAAGGCTGGTGATCGGATACGCGACGGGCTACGCGCTCACCCGGCGCACGCTCCCGCTCGGCGGCGCGGGGTCGGTCGAGGCGCTCGTGTCGTTCGCGCTCGCCTGGACCGGCATCCCACTCGCGAAGGCGGTGCTGAGCGTGTGCGCGTACCGGATCTTCAACCTCTGGCTCCCACTGCTTCCGGCCGCTATCGGCCTGCGCCAGCTGAAGCGCTGGCGCGAGCAGGCGGCTCGGGCCTAGGCAACCTCCGACTCCGGCCAGAACTCCTCGACCGGCTGGTGCCGGACAGGGCCTAGCTCCGGATGCGGCTGGAAGAAACGTTGCGCGATCGCCGTCGGGACGATCGCCGACAGGACGACGACGGTGATCAGCAGCGAGAACTGCGTGCGGTCGATGATCCCGGTGTTGAGCCCGTAAAGGGAGCTGATCGTTCCGAAGGTCAAGCCGGTTGACATCAGCAGCGTGGTGAAGACGGCGTGCGGTGCGGTGAAGCGCCGCGCAAGCGGATAGATGCCCACCAGCTTCGGGACCATCTTCGCGGCGAACAAGAGCGCGAGCACGCCGAGGTTCGCCCAGACGGCGCCGAGCGAGACGTTGAGCCCGCCCTTGAGGAAGAAGAGCGGCGTGAGGAAGGCGAACGCAACCACCCGCAGCCGCACCTGCTCCTCTCTGTGCTCCGTGTAGTGGTTGGCGAGCGCGAGCCCGAGGACGAACGCCGGCAACACGGCATGCGAATGAGCGCGGTCGCCCAGCCACATCAGCAACAGCAGCGACGAAAAGACGAGCTTGATCTCCGGTTCGATCACGCGGTCGCCGTAGCGGCCGAAGAACCAAGGCGCGATCCGCGGCAGCACGAAGATGAGAACGAGCGAGGCGCCGACGAACGGGACGATCCACACGTTCGGCTTGACGAAGAGAATCGAGAGCGCTGCGGCCGTGCCGAAGTCGGTCACGAACGTCGCAGACATCAACCGCTTCCCGACAAGCTCCTGGTTCAGGCCCGTCTCGACCAGTACGGCGTAGACGACGGCGAGGCTCGTGGTGGAGAGGGCGATGCCGGCGATCTCGGACTGCTTGAGGTTCCAGTCGAGCGCCCAGTACGCGAACGAGCCGGCTGCGAGGAACGGCGCGAAGAACGAGACCGCGCCGATCGACACACTGGCACGCCACTCCCGCCGGAACTGCGGCACGTCGACCTCGGCTCCGGCCAGAAACGTCAGCACGATCCCGGCAAAGGAACCGATGAACGACAGCCAGTTGGGGATGTCCGGGTGAAAGGCGGCCCCGACGAAAACGCCGGCCGCCAGCTCGATCAAGGCGACCGAGAGCCCGATCTCCACCGAGATCGTGCTCGCGACGAGGATCGTGCCGCCGAGAACTGCTGCGAGTGCGAAATCGCTCACCGCTCCTCCTTGGAGTCAGCTGTGGTCTCAGTCGGTAGAGGCCATCAGCCCCGGAGGGCGGTTAGGCGCGAGCCTCATCGCGCTGGGCGGATGCTAGCTGACGCTCAGGCTTCGACGCGCGAGTCTGCGCCGTCCAGCGCGTCGAGCGCGGCGCGGATCTCGACATGCTGGCCGACGAAGATCGGAGTGTCGCGCTCGGTGTACCGCGACGCCTCCGTCTCCCGCAGCGTCAGCATCAGGTGCATGAAGTCGGCCGGCTCGGCGCACTCGAAGGCAGTCATGAACTCCTGGTCGTCGATGCCGAACGAGTACGTCGTGTGGTTGTGGATCGTGGCGAACTCGGCGCCGATCCGCATGTGCTCGTCCATCGCTCGCTGTCGCTCGTCCGGCGGCAGCGAATACCACGGTCGCAGTTTCACGAACGGGTACACGACGAGGTAGGGCGAGCCCTTCGGGATGACGCGCCGCGCGCGGCGCGCCTTCGTGTACACGGACGCTTTCGTCGTCGCGAGGTAGGAGTAGGGGGTCTCGAGCCAGCCCGCGAGCGGTGTCGCGTTCAGCGCGGTGCCGAGCTCGCCGAGATCCTCGTAGCGCTGCGTGATCTTCCAGAGGAAGAAGTCGCAGTCGGCGCGGACGCCGGTGACCGTGTACGCGCGGAGCGTGTCCATCCGCGCCGCCCAGTCCTCGACCACGTCGGCGAAGGCATCCTTGCCGGCCACGCGCTCCTCGACGGGGAGGCGCCTCCAGGCAGGATCCACCCGGAAGAACGAATAGGCGACGTACTGGCCCTCCACGGGCCCGATGCTAGCCGGGAGCCCCGAAAGGTTCGAGGGGAAGGTGAGCCGACAGGCTAGTGGGGACGGCGGCCGCCGGATGCGCTGACGAGAACCCAGCCGAACGTGTCGTTCGTTTCGGGAGGCTCGCCGCACTCGTAGGCGCCTGCACGAACGGCGTTCATGGCGCTCTTGACGAGCGCCCGGCTCGACTTCGGCGTGCCGTCCGCGTAGTAGACGCCCGACTGCCAGCGGTTGTGATCCGTCTCGTCGGTGACGTGGAAGATCAAGAAGCCGCGGACGGTCGGCTGGCACGCAGCCAGCTGCAGCGCTTCGTCGTAGTACGCGGCCTGCACACCCTCGCTCACCGGCTTCGTCGTCGCCGGCTCGGTCCCTCCGTAGAAGCTGCGCTTCGCGTCTGGAATCTGGGAGTCGACCCCGTATTCGTCGTACACGATCGGCAGCGACGACCCCTTCTGTGCCGTCCCGTTGAAGGCCCTGCCGAGCAGCGCCAGCAGCTGGGGATAGTCGGCGAGCCCGAGCGCTGTTCCGCTGACATGCGCCAGCGTCGGAGGCGTGCTCGAGTTCTCGCCGTAGGGGTGGAACGAGAAGCCGTCCATGATCGGCTTGTTGCGGTTCATTGCCCGATAGGCGAGCCCCATGTCGGTGATGAACGCCGTGGGCGAGTGCGTGTCCCGGCCGGTGCCGGGGCGGTCGATCCCGCGTGGGGAAACGGAGCCGCCGTTGATGAAGATGTTCGGATCAGCCGCCTTCATCAGGTCGTACGTCCGCGCCAGCAGCTGCACGTATGCCGGCGCGGCCACGTCCTCGCCGTCCGGCCCGAACTGCGGCAGCCAGTAACGGTTGAGGTTCGGCTCGTTGCCCACGATGTACTCGCGGATCGTGGGGACGCGCCGCACGAGGTCCGCGGCGAAGCGAGCGAACTGGGTGCGGGCCGTTGCGGTCAGCGGTGTCACCCGGCTGCCGAACGGCATCACCGTTGCGACGACGCGGATGTCGAGGAAGACCCCGGCGGCCGCAATCGACTGTAGTGCCTGGAGCTGGTCGGCCGGCACGGCGCTCTGGCCGGGCGACCAGTTGGCCGTCACGCGGATGGTGTCGAAGCCGGCCGCCTTCGCGAGCTGCATCTTGGCAATGGCGACCTGCGGATCGGCGTTGCGCCCCTCGTCCTCCGCCGCGCCCATGTACATGTTGGCGCTCCCGAAGGCGCCGGTCGGCGACGCCAAGGCGGCGAGCGCACAGAGGAACGCGATGACGGATCGAAGTCGCAGCAAGGAGAGACAGTAGACCCCAGGCCTGACGCCTAGGCTGTGGCCAGTGTAGGAAGGGTCGGGCAAAGCGTCAACCAGGAACAGGGTCGGGAAGATCACCCGGACGGGGGAGGGCTTCTACCAATCGAGACCGATAATTGACAGGAGTCAGGATCCTGTTGCCAAGCTCTCGCCGCAGGGAGCACCCGGAAGCTCGCCACAGCCTCCACGAAAGGTCCTGATTTTCACGAAGCGGCCCGGCCTCTCCACCCGGGCCGCTCGTCTATTTCGCCGTGCGAAAGCTGCGCTTTCGCACGGGTGCTCGATACGCCGCTTCGCGGGGGAACGCGCGCCGGCAAAGCCGGCGCGCTCTTTGGTGGTGGGCGAATGGCTCGGCCGTGCGGTGCGGCGATGCTTCGCGTCGCCGCAGCGCATTAGGTCCGCCTCCGGCTAAGCCCGCTTCGCTCGGCTTAGCCTCCGGCGCGCGGGGCTAGGCTGGAAGTGATGTCCCGGCTCGAGAATCAGCTGAAAGCTTTGCCTGCTCGGCCGGGGGTCTACCTCTTCCGGGACAAGGGCGGAGACGTGCTCTACGTGGGCAAGGCGAAGTCGTTGCGGCCGCGGGTGCGGTCGTATTTTCAGCAGAGCTCGGACATGCGGACGGCGATCCGGCAGCTGCCGGACCGTGTTGCCGACGTCGAGGTGATCGTCACGCAGAGCGAGGTCGAAGCGCTCCATCTCGAGCAGAACCTCGTCAAGCGGCACCGGCCGCCGTTCAACGTGCGGCTCCGCGACGACAAGTCCTTCCCCTACATCGCGGTGACCGTCGAGGACGAGTACCCACGGGTCATGTTCACGCGCGAGCGCCATCGCCGTGGCGTCGTCTACTTCGGGCCGTACGCCAACGCGAAGAAGGTGCGGGAGACGCTCGACGTCCTCAACCGCGTCTTCCCCTACCGCCCGTGCGAGGGCCCGAAGCCCGGCCGCCACAGCGGCATCCCCTGTCTCGACTACCACATCGAGCGCTGCCTGGCACCGTGCGTCGGGTACGTCTCGAAGGAGGACTACCGGGCGATCATCGACCAGGTGATCGAGTTCCTCTCGGGCGAGACGGAGCCGATCCAGCGGCAGCTCGAGCAGAAGATGAAGGACGCGGCGGCGGAGGAGCGGTTCGAGGAGGCCGCGCGGTATCGGAACCGGCTGCGCAGCGTCCAGCATCTGGCCGAACGACAGGCGGCGGATCGCCGCTCGGTGGGGACGATCGACGTGATCGGCCTCGCGGCCGACGGCGACCGCGCCGTCGTCCAGGTCTTCCCGCTCCGCGACGGCAAGCTGATCGACCGCTACTCGTTCCACCTCGAGAACGTCGGCGGCCAGGACATCACCACCGTGCTCGAGTCGTTCTGCCTCGAGTACTACGGCTCCGCGCCGAGCGTGCCGCCGCAGATCGTCGTTCCGCGCGACGCGGGTGACACCGCGGCGCTCTCCGAGTTCCTTTCGGAGCGGCGGGGCGCTCGGGTGGAGGTTCGTGCGGCCGAGCGGGGGGAGAAGCGGCGCCTGCAGGAGCTCGCGGCGGAGAACGCCCAGCACGCGCTCGCCTCCGACACGCACCAGGCGGAGCTGAAGCGGCTGCGCCGGGTCGAGGCGCTCGAAGAGCTCCGTGAAGTCCTGAACCTCGAGGCGCTGCCGATCCGGATCGAGTGCTTCGACATCTCCACGGCGATGGGGCAGGACAACGTCGGCTCGATGGTCGTCTTCCAGGACGGCGTCGCGAAGAAGGCCCACTACCGCAAGTTCGGCGTGCGCGGGCAGGAGGGGATGGACGACTTCGCCGCCATGGCCGAGGTCGTGTCACGGCGGTTCGCCCGACTGTCGAACGTCACCGCGGAGGAATACGACGAGTCCTTTGCGGCCACGCCGAACCTCGTCGTGATCGACGGAGGCAAGGGTCAGCTGTCGGCGGCCCTGAGCGCAATGCAGAAGTTCGACCTGCCGCGGGTCGCAGTCGTGGCTTTGGCGAAGCGTGTCGAGGAGGTGTTCGTGCCGGGCCGGCCGGACGCGATCCGTCTCGCCGCGCACTCTCCCGGGCTCCAGCTCCTGCAGCGGCTGCGCGACGAGGCACATCGCTTCGCGGTCGGCTTCCACCGCCAGCGACGCGACACGCGCTCCTTCGCGTCGATCTTCGACGAGCTCGAGGGGGTCGGCCCGGTGCGGCGCCGCGCGCTGCTCCAGCACTTCGGATCGGCGGAGCGCTTCCTCGCCGCGAGCCAGGAGGAGCTCGAAGGCGTCGCGGGGGTGCCGGCCAAGACGGCGCGCTCCATCTACGCCCAACTGCACAAAGCCGGCCGCGCCTAGTCCCTCGTTCGGGTCACTCGCGCAAGCGATCCCCCAACGTGGGTGAGACGCCGATACCTGGAGGGCCGCATGGAAGGCCGCACACTCACTCCGGCTGCGCCGCAGCGCACCTCCTCGGGACTCGGTACCCGTTTGCGCCAGCTGCGCGTGGCCGCGGGCCTGACGCAGTCCGACCTCGCCGGCGACCGCTTCTCCAAGGAGTACGTCAGCCAGATCGAGCGCGGCAAGACGCGCCCGACTCCGCAGACGCTCGAGTGGATCGCTGAACGGCTCGGCGTCGACACGTCCTACCTCGAGACGGGCCAGACCTGGGACGAGTACGCCGAGGTCGAGGCCTCGGTGATGCGCGCGGAGGCTGCCGTCGAGGGAGAGCGGTTCGACGAGGCGCTCGAGGCGCTTCAAGATGTCAGCCATTCGCCCGAGGCGCGGGAGCTCGAGTTCCGGGCCTGTCTCGTCGAGAGCTGGTCGCGAATGTCGCAGGGCGAGCTGAGGCCGGCGCTGGATCTGCTGACGCGCGCGCGCGAGCTTTCCGAGCAGGACGGGTTCTCCGACGTGGAGCGCGCGGACGTCCTCTACCGGATGGGCGTCTGCCGCTACAAGCTGACGTCGATCAACACCGCGCAGACGCTCCTGAGCGAGGCGCTCGATCTGGCCGACCGCTCGCAGCTGCCGTGCGACCGGCTCCGCTCGCACATCCTCGAGTGGCGCTCCCGCTGCGCACGCCGTCAGCGCGACTTCGAGGCTGCGCGCGAGGACATCGAGCGCGCGCTCGAGCTCGCCGACCGGATCGACGACACGCTGACCGTTGCACACGTGACCTTCCAGGCTTCACTCGTCGCCGAGCGGGACGGACAGTGGCTCCGCGCACGGGCGCTCGCCGAGCGCGCGAAGGAGCTGTACGAGGCGCACGGCGACCGCAAGAACGTCGGCCGCCTCCTGAACAACCTCGGCGGTCTCAACTACCTGCTCGGGAAGCCGGCGGACGCGATCGACTACCTGAAGCGCGCCTTCTCGGTCGCGCTGGAGGTCGGAAGTGAGCCGGACGCCGCCCAGGCGGTGTCGTCACTCGCCCAGGTTCATCTCGGCGCGGGTGACTGGACGCTCGCCGAGGAGCAGGCTCGCCACGCGCTCGAGCTGCTCGACGGCCGCCCCGACTTCCTCGACGAGGCCGGCAATGCGCTGATCGTGCTCGGCCGCGCTCTGATGGAGCAGGACCGGCTCGACGAGGCGCACCAGGCCTTCGCCGAGGCCGAGCTCAACCTTTCTCAGCTTTCCTCTGCCAGCCATCGCGCGGTTGCCTGGACGGCCCAGGGCGACCTCGCGACGCGACGCGGCGACGACCGCGCCGCGGCCACGCTGTACCGGCGGGCGGCTGAGGCACTTCAGGACGTGAGGTTCTAGGAAGGGAGGTGATCAGGATGCTGCGGAAGATCTTCTCGTTGGGAGCTCTCGTCGTGGTCGCCGTGACGTTTGGCGTCGCCAACGCTTCGGCTGCCCCGAAGAACCCGGGCTCTCCGGCTGTCAGTCACAGCCACGGAGCTTGGACGGAAGGTTTCTCGGACGGTCGCGACTAGCGGCCGTCCGAGACCTTCACCCGCGCCGGCTCAGCGCCCGCGCGATCGGCTTCGGCTGCTTGCCGGACGCGGAGCGTGCCGGTCATCAGCAGGATCGCGCCGAAGCCGACGAGCGCGTTGACGACGAGCAGCGTGACGCGCATGCCGACGCTGAAGCTCAACGCAGTGCTCTTCGACGTCACGTGGCGGAACGCGTAGACGAGCAGCGCCTGTTCCGTTCCGATTCCTCCTGGGCTGATCGGCAAGATCGTTGCCAGGCTCTGGCTCACCTGCACGAGTAGCACGTTGTGCACGGTGGCCGGGATGCCGAATGCACGCAGGAAGAAGAAGACCGCGACGAGGCGCAGTGTCCAGTCGGCGAGCTGCCAGACGACGACGCGGCGAATGTAGTAGGAACGGTCGCGAAAGGCAGCGAAGCCCTGCGCCACCTTCGCAATGAACCTGTCGACGTGCTCGGCCACCCAGGCGACGAGCGCCGTGCCGAACAAGAGCAGCAGACCGAAGAGGATCAGGCCGACGGTGGGATGCCGGAAGGCCCAGCCGTAGTCGAGCGCCGGCAGCCTCGGGCTCTTGATGACGTCGACGCCCGGGAGCACATGTTGCGTGAGCGCCCAGATTACGAAGCAGCCGGCGATCGCCATGTCGAACAGCGTCTGGAGGAGCGAGGTCGAGACGAGCGTCGTGTAGGTCGCTCCGTCGATCCGCCGCTTGGCGAGGAAGAGGCGCACGACGTCCCCGCCACGCGCCGGGATCAGGGCGTTGACGCCGGTTCCGGCGACGTACGCTCCGAACATCTGCCGCCAGCGGACCGGCCGGTCCGGATAGGCGGCGCGGACGATGTTCCGCCAGGCGCGCGAGACGGCGACGAGCTTGCAGAGATGGCAGAGGATGCCGAGCGCGAGCCACTTCCATTCCACCGCGGCCAGGTGGTGGATGA
>WNGB01002066.1_pt1 | contig 32715 bp, 31 predicted proteins | sample 5400681 | NCBI WGS metagenome assembly WNGB01 (sample SAMN13153367, study PRJNA577476) | soil metagenome | isolation source: 115 cm soil or saprolite under grassland replicate 2 | place: USA:California | collected 2016-06-15
CCCCTGGGCGAGGACGTGCGCTGGGCGGCCGAGATGCTGGGGGTCCGCCTGGTCTCCCTCTGGTACCGCCGCGCCCAGCTCGACGAACGGCGGCACAAGCGGGAGCGCAGCTGGCTGTTCGGCATCATCAACGCGGTGACCGATCCGATCCTCCTGACCGACGCCGACGGCCGCATCCTGATGGCCAACGCCGGCGCCGAGATGCTCTTGACCGCCGACGACCAGAAGAGCGAGGGCCGGCGGCGCGCCGTGGCGCTCAACAACATGCTGTTCTCGGCGGCCCTGTTCAATGCCGAAGGGGCGGAGGCCTCCCGCAAGGAGCTCCTCCTGGTCGATCCCACCGACGGCCAGGACCTCCTGTTCGAGGTGCTCTCCACGCCGGTCAAGATCCGCCTCGGCGAAGCCGGCGTGGTGTCGATTCTGCGCAACGTCACCGACCTGCGCCGGGCGAGCGAGGAGATCGAGGAGAACTACCGCAAGCTGCGCGCCGCCGAGGTCGAGACGCGGGCCGAGCGCGACCGGCTCGACCTGATCCTCAACTCGGTGGTCGACCCCATCCTGGTGACCGACCCGGCGGGCAACATCGTGCTGATGAACCCGCCGGCGGAACGCATGTTCACCGTCGGCTCCGGCGCGAGCAGCGCGGACGCCGAGCGCCGGGTGCGGGCCAACGACGCGGTGTTCACCTCGTTCGTGTCGACCAACATCCTCGCCGGACCGTCGCGCCACTGGCGCGGCGAGCTCACCCTGGTCGACCCGGAGAGCGGAGCGACCGTGCCCGTCGAGGCGATCTCCGGCCGGGTCAGCTCGCAGCGCGGCGAGGAGGCCGCGGTGGTGACCATCCTCCACGACCTGACGGACGCGGTGGAGAAGGCGCAGCTCTACGAGCAGGTCAAGCGCCATTCCGAGGAGCTGCGCGAGAAGGTGCGGCTGGCCACGGCGGAGCTCGCCGACCAGAACGAGCTGCTGCGCCGCCAGGCTTTCCAGCTCGAGCAGGCCTCGGCGGCCAAGTCGCAGTTCCTGGCCAACGTCTCCCATGAGCTGCGCACCCCCTTGAACGCCATCATCGGCTACACCCACCTGCTGCTCGAGGGAGTCTCGGGCGACATGAGCTCCGCCCAGCGGGAGAAGCTCGGCCGCGTCGATTCGAACGCCCGCCACCTGCTGTCGATCATCAACGACCTGCTCGACATCGCGCGGATCGAGGCCGGCAAGCTGCCGCTCCAGGTGGAGAAGGTGGTGCTGCCGGATCTCGTCGACGAGGTGATGGCCGAGGTCGAGCCGCTGATCGCCGGCACGACCCTCGTGGTGACGCGCAGCATCCCGCCGCTCCTGCCCGAGCTGCGGACCGACCGGCAGAAGGTCAAGCAGATCGTCTTGAACCTGCTGTCGAACGCCCTGAAGTTCACCCCCGAGGGGTCGGTCTCCATCGTCCTCGACTACCATGCGGCAGACGAAGAGGCCTCGGTGGCGGTGGCGGACACCGGCATCGGCATCTCCGAGGAGAACCAGAAGACGATCTTCGAGGCGTTCGGCCAGGCGGACAGCTCGTACGCCAAGCGGCACGGCGGGACCGGGCTGGGACTGTCCATCTGCCGCCGCCTGGCGACGATCCTGGGCGGACGCATCACCCTGGCCAGCCGGCTGGGAGAGGGTTCGACGTTCACCCTATACCTCCCCCGTCGTACGAGGAAATGATGACTCGAGAATCCGATCCGGCCGCGACTCTGCCTCCTCTGGTGCTGATCGTGGACGACGTGGACCATGGACGCGAGATCTACTCGGAGTACTTCCAGTTCCACGGGTTCCGGGTGGCCACGGCCGCGGACGGCCAGGAGGCGCTGGACAAGGCCTTCGAGCTCCTGCCCGACGTCATTCTGATGGATCTCTCCCTGCCCAAGATCGACGGCTGGGAGGCGACCCGCCGGCTCAAGCAGGACGAGCGCACCCGCTCCATCCCGGTGGTGGCGCTCACCGCCCACGCTCTGGCGAGCGCTCACGAGAAGGCGTTGGAGGCCGGCTGTGACTCGGTGGTCACCAAGCCATGCGTGCCGAAGGAGCTGGAAGCGGAGGTCCGGCGTCAGCTCGAAGGGAGGGCCCGATGAAGAAGACGGATCAACCCGCCCCGAAGAAGACCTCGGCGAAGAAGGCAAAAAAGGTTGCCGCCCCGCCGCGCAAGGCCGCGGCTCCGGCAGCCCGGAAGGCTCCGGCCAAACCGCCTCGCGAGGCGCCGCTCCCCTTCCGGACCTTCGAGGAGCCGCGGGAGAGCCCGGCCGACAGCGGCAAGTACGTCTACTGCATCATCCAGACGACGGAATCGCTCCGCTTCGGCCCGATCGGCATCGGCGGCGAGCCGGCCGACGTTCACACCGTCAATTACAAGGACATCGCCGCGGTCGTCTCCGACACTCCGCTGGAAGTCTACGATCCGACGCGCGAGAACGTGCTCGCCCACGAGCGGGTCAACGAGGTCGTGATGCGCGACTTCACGGTGCTCCCGATGTCGTTCAGCACCGTGTTCAAGACCTCCGAGGACATCGTCGAGCTGCTGCGCACCGCCTACGACGCCTTCCGGGACGTCCTGGTCAAGATGCGTGACAAGGTGGAGTTCGGGGTCAAGGTCCTCTGGGAGCCCGAGATCATCATCCGGGAGATCGAGAAGGACGACGAGAACCTCCGCCTGTTGCGCCAGGAGATCTCGTCCCAGCGCGGGTCCACCTACTTCGCCCGCATGCAGTACGGCCGGCTCGTCGACTCGCTGCTGCAGCAGCGCTCGGAGCAGTTGGTCAACGACATCTTCAACACCCTGGGGAGCGTCTCGGTCGCCTCGCGGGCGAACAAGCCGATCGGCGAGAAGATGATCCTGAACGCCGCCTTCCTGGTCGCCCGCAACCGCGAGACCGACTTCGACGCCAAGGTGAAGGAGATCGACGCCCGGTACGAGAACTTGAAGTTCAAGTACACGGGACCCTGGCCGCCCTACAACTTCGTCAACATCCGTCTGAAGCTGGAGCGCGCGGCGGAAGCGGAATAGCCGTCCGCATGGTCATCATCGACCGCCTCATCTTCGGAGGATTGCGGTTCGTCCTCGACAAGATCGCCGTCGCCCTCGACCGGGAGCTGAACGATGAAGGGCGGCTGCGCGAGGAGCTCCTCGCCCTCCAGATGGAGCACGAGCTCGGCGAGATCAGCGACGAGGAGATGGCGGCCGCCGAAAAGGACATCGTCGAACGGCTGCGGGAGATCCGCGAGGCCCGCGGCGAGGAGACCCCGGGTCTGCGGCCGGGCTCGCGGGTGGTGGGGGTGGACATCTCCACGGAGGTTTCCACGGATACCGCCCTCTGGCCGGAATTCGAGGACGAAGGTTGATCTCCCTTCCCCCTCTCCCGGTTGGTGGGGGGGCGATGGGAGAGGGGGCCAGGGGGTGAGGTTCCTCTTCTTCGGCGGCAAGGGGGGCGTGGGCAAGACGACCTGCGCGGCGGCGGCGGCCCTGCGCCATGCCGAAGCCACCGACTCCGGCCGCCGCGTCCTCCTGGTCTCCACCGATCCCGCCCATTCGCTGGGCGATGCCCTCGACGTCGACCTCGGACCCGAGCCGGTGCAGATCCCGACCCGCCGCGGGCGTCTCCTCGCCGCCGAGCTCGACGCGGAGAGCGCCCTCGGCCGTTGGCTCGGTCCGCGCCGCGCCGACCTGGAGACGATCGCCGAGCGCGGCACCTGGCTCGACCGCGACGACGTGAGCCGGTTCCTCGACCTCGGCCTGCCGGGGGTCGACGAGCTGGCCGGCCTCCTCGAGCTGATGCGCCTCGTCGAGGCCTCGCCCGGGGACGAGGTGGTGGTCGACACCGCGCCGACCGCCCACACCCTCCGCCTCCTCGCCATGCCCGGAGAGCTGCGCCGCTTCGCCCGCGCGCTCGACGACCTCCAGGCGAGGCACCGCGCCGTGGCCACCGCCTTCGGAGGAGCCTGGCAGCCGGACCACGCCGACGCCCTCATCACCGAGATCGACACCCAGGGCCGAGACCTGGAAGCCCTCTTGCGCGACCCGGAGCGCACCGCCTTCTTCTGGGTGCTGCTCCCCGAGGTCCTCTCGGTCGAGGAAACGAAGGACGGCGTCCGCGCTCTGGAGGAGGCGGGGATCCCGGTTCCCGAGCTGATCGTCAACCGGGTCGCCCGGCGCCGGGGAGAAAGGCAGGCGGTGGCCGCCCTGCGGAAGGCGCTACCCGAGTACCCGGTGCGCTTCGTGCCGGCGCTCCCCCGCGAGCCGCGCGGGGTGACCGCGCTGCGGCGGGTGGGCGGGCTGTTGGCAAAGGACCTAAAGGACTTAAAGGACTTAAAGGACTTAAAGGACAAAAGCAACCGCAAGAAAACGGGCTCGCCGGCGTCCTTTAGGTCCTTTGATTCTCTCGTCCCCGAGACCCTCCGCCTCCTCTTCTTCGGCGGCAAGGGTGGGGTGGGCAAGACCACCTGCGCGGCTGCCGCGGCGCTCCTCCTGGCGGAGGCCCGGCCAGACCGGCGCGTGCTCCTCCTCTCGACCGATCCCGCGCACTCGCTGGCCGATGCTCTCGACGTCCCCCTGGGGGATGACCCGCGGCCGGTGCCGGGTGCGCCTCCCGGGCTGCGCGCCCGCGAGCTCGACGCGGCCCGCACCTTCGCCGCCTGGCGGGACGAGCACCTCGCCGGGGTCGAGGAGCTCCAGGGCCTGCTCGACCTGGCGCCGCCGGGGCTCGACGAGCTTTCCGCCGTCTCGACGCTGATCGACGCTCTGGCCGCCGAGGACCTGGTCATCGTGGATACCGCTCCCACCGGCCATGCCCTGCGGCTGCTCGAAGCTCCCGCGCTGCTGCTGGGCTGGGTCAAGGAGCTGCTGGCGCTCCTCCTGGAGTACCGGGATGCGGTCCGCCTGGGGAAGCTGGCCGAGGAGCTCGTGGAGATGTCGCGCCACCTGCGCCAGCTCGGCGAGACCCTCCACGATCCCGCAGAGACCCGCTTCCTCGCCGTCACCCGCGCCGCCGGGCTGCCGCGGCGGGAGACCGTCCGCCTGCTCGCGGACCTCGAGCGGCTCGCCCTGGCGGCCCCGGCGGTGATCGTCGACGCGGTGACCCCATCGGGCGAGGAGGCCGCCGCCCGCGAGCAGGCGGAGATCCGCCGGCTGCGGCAGGACCTGGACCGCGCCGGCCGGGAGGGGTGCGTTATCATCTCAGCTCCCGCCGTGTTCCCGCCGCCGCGCGGCGTCGAGACGTTGCGCGACTGGGGGAGGACCTGGACACTGTGAGCCGAGCCAACGCCACCTACGTCTACTGCCTCGTGCGGAGCGCCGCGCCGCCGTCCCTCGACGGGGTGCCGGAAGGGCTGCCGGGGGCCGCGGCCCCGCGCCTCCTCCCGCTCGACGGCGCTCTCTGGCTGGTGGTGGCCGACGCTCCGCTGCCGGAGTACAGCGCCGCCGAGATCGAGAGCCGGCTCTCCGACCTCTCCTGGGTCTCCGACCGCGCCCTGGCCCACGAGCAGGTCGTCGAGGCGGTCGCGGCGGCGGGCCCGGTCCTCCCGATGAAGCTCTTCACCCTCTTCCGCAGCGACGGCCGGGCGCTCGCCCATCTGCTAGGGCAGCGGCAGGAGATCGACGCGATCCTCGACCGGATCGCCGGACAAGCCGAATGGGGCGTGCGCATCCTCTTCCGCGAGGACGCGGCGCGCCGCAAGGCGGTCGAGGCGGTCGGGGACGGCGGGCGCGCCAGCTCGGGCACCAGCTTCCTCCTGCGGAAGAAAGCCGAGAAAGAGAGCGTCCGCGACCTGGCCGCGAGCCTCCGCACCGAGGTGGACCGGGCCTATGAGGAGCTGTCCCGCCGGGCTTCGGAGGCGCGGTGCCGCGCCCCGGAGTCGGGCGAGGCGGGAGCGCGCCTCCTGCTCGACGCCGCCTTCCTCGTGCCCGCCGGAGACGGCGAGGCGTTCGAAGCCGAGGTCCAGCGCCTGGCGAAGCGGCTCGGCGCAAGCTCCTGCGAGGTCACTCTGACCGGCCCCTGGCCCCCCTACAACTTCCTCGGAGACCCCGGGTGAGCGAGCCGCCGGACCAGCTCGACCTCCTCGACGGGACCGAGAGCTCGCTCCTCGACCTGATCGACAACCTGCTCAACCAGGGGGTCGTGATCACCGGCGAGGTGGTCCTCGGGCTGGCCGGCATCGACCTGATCTACCTCCGACTCTCCGCCATCCTCTGCGCCGCGGACAAGCTCCTCCCCCACCTGCCGCCGGAGCCGGAAGAGTGAGCCCCCCATTCCTTTATATATATGCGCTGGCGCGGGCGGGGGCCGAGCTCCTTCCGGGAGACCTCCTCCGCCGGCTGGACGCGGGTCCCGTCGCGGCCATCCTCGGAGAGATCGAAACGCCGCCCACCGCGACCCCCGAAGCGCTCGCCGCTCACGACTCCGTGGTGCGCCGGCTGGCCGAGCGCCTGCCGGCCCTCCTCCCCGCGCGCTTCGGACAGACGGTTCCGGACGAGCAGACCCTCCGCACCTGGATCGCCGAGCGCGAGCGGGACCTCCTGGACGCGCTCGCCCTGGTCGACGGCTGCGTCCAGATGACCCTGCGCGTCTTCGCCGGACCGGACGCTCCGGAGCCGCCGCCGGAGGCATCGCCGGTCTCCGCGGACCTCGGTCCCGGAGCCCGCTTCCTGCACGCGAGGCGGGACGAGGCCGTCCGGGCGCGCTCGCTGCCGGAGATCGCGCCCCTCCGCGACGCGCTCCGCCCCCTCTTGCGCGCGGAACGCATCGATCGGAGCCTTGCTCCGGGCCGGCTGCGCGCCACCGCCTACGACCTGATCGCCCGGGGAGAGACCGAGGCCTACACCCGCACGGTGGCGGAGGCGGCGCCGCGCCTCGCCGGTTGGAAGGTCACCGCGAGCGGCCCCTGGCCCCCCTACGCCTTTGCACCGGGGCTCCTGGCATGAGCACGAAAGACATCGTCCGGCTGGAGATCGAAGAGCTCGACGCCTTGCGGGCCGAGCTCGAGCGCCGCGTCGCCGCCGAGGCGCCGCGCTGGAACGCCGACCCCGAGGACGTCCAGCGCTCCGTGGCCCGGCTCGTCCTCACGCTCGTCGAGTTCCTCCGCAAGGTGATGGAGCGCCAGGCGATCCGCCGCATGGAGCAGGAGACCCTGACCCCGGAAGAGATCGAAGCCGTGGGCCTGGCCCTGATGCGGCTCGAAGAGACCATCCGCACCATGGCCGGCCAGTTCGGCCTCGTCCCCGAGGACCTCAATCTCGATCTGGGGCCGCTCGGGCGGTTGATCTGAAGTTCCGTCGGCCTGCGCCGGCCTGCGCCACGGCGGATGAACCCCAGGCTGGTGGTATCATGAAGTGGTGGCATAAGGAGGACCCTGACATGGACCATGCACTCACCCTTCGTCTGCCCGATTCGGTGTATCGGGCGGCCAGAAACATGGCAGACCGCCGCGGGATCAGCATCAACCGGCTGGTCCAGGAAGCCATTGCAGAGAAGGCGGAAAAATCCGTGGACGACCGCTTGAGCCAAGCTTACGACATGCTGGCCGAAGACACGGCAGAGACCGACGTCGAGAAGTTTTTTGCGATTCAGGTGGAAGCTCTTCTCGGTGAGTGACCGCCTGCTCCCCCGGCGCGGCGAAATCTGGCTCGTTGACTTCAACCCGGGCCGGGGCTCGGAGCAAATCGGCCAACGACCTGCTCTCGTTCTTCAAAACGACAAGGGAAACCAGAACCCCAGATACCCAAACACAGTCGTGCTCGCCATGAGCACCCAGGGGAAGCCGATTCCCTTCCATGTCCGGGTCGCTCCCAGTCCGCAGAACGGGCTCCGGGAAGAAACATACGTGAAATGCGAGCAGGTCCTCACCCTTGCCAAGGAACGGCTGCTCGGCCGAGAGGCCTTGGGCCGTCTGACGGCCGACGAGATGCGGAAGGTCGAAATGGCGGTGAAGTTGTCGTTAGCTCTGCCGTGACCTACAACTTCGAAGAGATCGTCCTGGCCGGCCCGCGGGAGGGCGATGGCAGTGGAGTGAGCTCGCCCACCGGCACGCCATTGCGGATGATGGTGAAGGATTCAGCTTGATCGAGCCGGCTCATGATTTCACCCCGGTCAATCCCCCAGCAGTCGCTCGAGCTCCGCCCAGAGGCGTTCCATCTCCGCCTCGGTGCCGGCCACCTTCTCTTCCGCCTTTTTCCGGGCCTCGACCTCGCGAAGCGCCTTCTCCTCGGCCGCCTTGCGGCCTTCGGCCTCACGAAGCACCTTCTCTTCGGCCGCCTGCCGGGCCTTGGCTTCGCGATGTGCCCTCTCCTCGGCCGCCTTCCGCGCCTCGGCCTCCCGGGATGCCTTCTCCGCCTCGCGCTCGGCCCTGTCTTCCTGCTCGGACAGGTTCAGCAACCGCCGGCCGGACGGGTATTCAAGAAGGTAGATCCGCTCACCATCCGGCGAGACCTGGAACCAGACGCCGGTGGTTTCGGAGAGGAAACGCCCTTCGGCATCCGGCTTCATGGGCTGGTAGCGGCCGGCGTCATCCAGGTGATAGCCCAGAAGCTTGAACGGAATGCCCGTCACACCATCCGGCGAATCGGCGATCAGGTACTCCGGAATGCCGGCGATCCGGTAGAGCTCGACCTTCTCTTCCAGATCAGCCCGTCGCGCCTCGGCTCCGGGTGAGACCACCTCGATCAACAGGCAGGGGCGGACTCCTTCTTTCTTCACCCGAAAGACGGAGCGCCTGCGCCTCGGACGGAGCCCGCGGACCACGGAGCCGTCCGGCGCCGGAGCCGGCCGGCCCGGCAGGAGATAGTGCTTCATCTCGCGGAAGACCCGGATGTCCGGATGCGACCGGAAATGGTTCCTCAGGAGATCCGTGATCTCGTGCGCCGTGATGTCGTGCCAGTCTCCCTGGGCCATCGTGTCCCCGAGCTGCGGGTCGAGAAATAGCTCTCGTGTCAACGGAAGCTCCAGAAGCTCCCTGCGACCCTCGGGACCCTTGACCCAGCGAAGGAGCGTCGGCTCCTCGAAGTCGGCCTCCAGCATCCGGCAAAGATACCGTGTGGAGGCGATGATGAAAAGAGAGAAAGCGCGGAAGGAGATGATCTCAGCGCCGCTGAGAGTGTTCCTTGCCAGGGTCCTCCGACTTCAGCACCACCTGGACCTCAGTCATCCCTCCAGGCGTCACCACCACGGTCTGCGTGGCGGGCGCGAAGCCGTCCCTGGTCGCCGTGATCCGATAGCTTCCGGAGGCCAAGCGAGGGACCTCGAAGGCGCCGCGCTCGTCGGTGAGCGCCTGGGCTGTCTCGGACCAGGCTCCGGTCTCCTTGTCCTCGCCTCGCAAGGCGACGAGCACACCCTCGATCGGCTCGCCGGTGGCAGAGAGGACGCTTCCGGAGAGCCGGCCCGTGAGGATCTCGACCGTGATGTCCCGGTCGGTGGCGAGATCGAGGGACTGGACGTGATGGATGCCCCGGGAGAACGCAGTCACCGTGAGGTGGCCGGGGCGCAGGCGACGGAGGGCGAAGCTTCCGTCGTACCACGTATCCGCCGAGGGGGGCTCGGCGCTCTCCGCTCCCGGTTGCGGGGAGCCCATCGCGCTGACCTGGGCTCCCGGCAACGGCTGGCCGTCGACGAGGACCCGGCCGGAGAGGGTGAGCCCGCGCGGCATCTCCAGATCGAGGACGACGTCCTCGCCGGCGCCGACCCGGGCGGTCCCGGTGGCCGCCAGGCCCGAGGGGAAAGACGCCGTCACCTTCCAAGTGCCTGGCGCCACCGCGAGCCGGTATTCTGCTTCCGCAGAGCTGATCAGCTCCGCGGGATTTACGCCTTCTTCGCGGCTCGTCTCGATGGTCAAGTTCAGATCCTCAGCCGTGAGCCCCGAGATCCGGACGGTGAGCGTGCACCCCCGCGCCAGGCGCAACACCAGGTCGCTGATTTCCCTGCCGGCCACCTGTACCTCGTCCGGGTCCCCGTTTCGGACGGGAGTGCGGGCGCTACCACTCAGCCAATAGACACCGTCGGGGACATCCTCGAAGCGGAACGAGCCGTCGGCGGCGCTGGTGGTGGAGAACCCGGGCTCCGGGCCAGGATCCGGGCCTCCCCGCAAGGAGAGCTGCGCCCCTGCCAACGGCTCCCCCTGTTCGTCCGTGACCTGGCCGGAGACGCGAACCCCGGAAGGCAGCCTGAGATCGAGGCGGTATGTGAGATCGAGGCGGTATGTGCCGGAGTCTCCCAGGACGACCTTTCCCTCGGCATGGCGGCCCGAGTCCCAGAGCTTGGCCGCCTCCACCCGGAGCTCTCCCGGTCCCAACCCGCCGATCTGGTAACGCCCCTCTTCGTCGGTCAAGTCCAGATATCCGGAGCTTGAGTCGGGGAAAAAAACCTCGATCTGTGCCCCGCTCACAGGTTGGCCCTTATCGTCCAGAACGCGCCCCTCGAGGACCGCCCCCTTCTCGAGGACGATCTCGAGCGGCGCCGGGTCCTCATCTTCAGCAGTCCGAAGACCCCTCAGCTCGACGGTGCGAAACCCCCGTGCCTCGACCTCCAGGCTCAGGGGCCCCGGCTCGACGGGAACAAGGAACCGCCCCTCCCCGTCGGTTTCGCCCAGCCCGGAGCGGCTGAGCGACGAGTCCGCCCCGGAGATCTGGGCGCCGACGATGGGCTTCCGCTCGCTGTCGAGCACCCGGCCGGACAGGCTTCGCGCCGGCCGCAGCTCGATCTGCAGAGGCTCCCGGATCGGTGCTTCGACCCCCGGCAGCTGGACCGGGAGATATCCCGGCTTGCCAACCGAGAGGTCGAACCGGCCGCCCTCCAGATCGTCGAACCGGAACGAGCCGTCCGGGCCGGTGTCCCGAGAGAAAATGGGACTCGTTATAGGGAATTGGCCGGAGATGTCGATCTCCGCTCCTTCCACCGGCGCGCCGTGCGGATCGGTCACAACCCCCTCGATGACGGCGCCGGGCTGGAGAGTCAGATCGCCGATGTCGACCACGGCTTGCGGATTCGTCCCCACCGTCCCCGACCGGGAGGCCGGCGCGAAGCCGGGGCGCACCACTTGCATGGAGTAGTTGCCCTTCCCGACGTGCTCGAACCGGAAGCGCCCGGTCGCGTCCGAGGCGGCCCGGAGCTGCTTGTACATCGAATCGCGTTCCGGTCCGTCGGCGGCTGTGTAGAGATCGAGGTCCGCTCCCGCAATCGGTTGGACGTCCGGATCGACGATCCGCCCGGTGAAGGTGACTCCGCGGCTCAGGACGATGCGAACTTGCGCCGCCGCCTGTCCGGACTTCCCCGACTCGACTTCCTGCCAGGCGGAGACGAAGCCTTCCGCATCCACGGAGATCCGGTACGTCGTTTCCGGCGCCAGGCTGCGCAGACGAAATCGTCCATCCCCCCTGGCGTGGCTTTCTTTTTTTCCTAGCCGGACGGAAAAGACCGGGTCTTGGGGAGAGGCTTCTACAGAGGCTCCGGCCACGGGCCGGCCCTCCGGATCGACGACCTCTCCGGCCAGGACGGCCGCCGGGCGCAACATCAGGGTCAGGGGAGCACCCGAGGTCGAGTTGGACCGGGAGATCGTGACGTACCCTGCGGCTGCAGCTCCGATCGCCGGATCGGAGCCACGCAGAGCGAGGCGGAAGCTGCCATCGGCCCCGCTCCAGGCCCACGGCACCGCCTCCGCCGTGCCGAGCCCGGCCTGCCACACGAGCACTCCGGGCAGCGGTGCCTGCGTGAGCGCATCGAGCACCTTGCCTTTCTGAAGGACGGGCGGAGTGGCGGAGACGGCCCGCTGCGCCGCCTCGCCGGGAGGGGGCTCGCTCGAGAGCCAAACCTGCAACAGATTCCCCTCCTCCACCACCGGGAGCGGAGCGATCTCAGCCGGCTGGAGTCCCTCGGCCCGGACGGTCAGCCGGTAGAGGCCCGCTTCGGGCGCCGTCAGGCTGAAGGAGCCGTCGGCCGCGGGACGGGCGGTGACCAGAGGACGCGCGGGCAGGCCCTGCCGGGGACAGGCCTCGAGCTCGACGCGGGCGCCGGGAGCCCCGGCCGGCTCGATCCGGCCGGTGAGGCGGATCGGCTCCGTCCAGGCGGGAGCGGCGAGCAGAGAAAGAAAGGCGGCGGCTCCGAGAATCTGTCGCATGGCTTCTCCACCGTTTCCAGAAATTCTATCGCAGCCACCCATGATAGAACTTTCCTCCGTTCTTTCAGGAGACCTCGGCTCATGACCAAGACCCTGCGCGCCCTCCAACTCTCCGCCGGCCTGCTCCTTCTTCTGCCGGTTCTCGCTTCAGCCGCCCCGAGCTGCCGCGATCTCGATCCCCATCTGAAGGCGGGGGAGGCGGCGGGCCAAGCAGGGTTTTCGGAGTTCCGCACGGCGGTGGCGGCGTCCCTGCGAAAGGCCGGCGACGAAAACACGGCGGCAGAGGTGGAGGCTCTCGTGCCTGACCGGCCGGTTCCGGCGGAGGCTTCTGGTCTCGCTTCCTGCCTGCTGCGGCGCTACACCGCCTCCCGGTATGGCGACCGGATCGTGACGGACCTCCAGGCGATGGTCGGCTTCCGCACCTTTGCGGAGGAGGGGAAGGAGAACTGGAACGCTCCGGAGTTCGTGCGCCAGCGGGAGTGGCTGCAGAGGAAGGCCGAGGAGCTGGGCCTCGCCTTCAAGTCGTATGACGGCCGGGTGGACGAGATCACGCTGCCGGGTCCGGCGCCGATCCTCGCGGTGCTCACCCACGGCGACGTCCAGGACGTGCAGAACCAGACCTGGTCCTCCCCGCCGTTCGACGGCAAGCTGGTCGACGGCAGGATCATCGGCCGCGGCACCGAGGACGACAAGGGGCCGGTCGTCGCGACCCTCTACTCCCTGGCGGCCCTGCGCGACACCGGCTGGCCGTTGGGCATGACCGTCCGCCTCCTGGTGGCCAACGGCGAGGAGACGAGCTGGGACGAGATCCCCTACTACCTGGAGCGCGCGCCCAAGCCGGACATGACCTTCGGGATCGACGCCGCCTATCCGGTCGTCCACGCGCAGAAGGGCTACGGCGTCCTGACGCTGCGCGGCAAGGGGATGGAGAAGCCGAAGAAGGCCGAGTGGTGGATCGTCTCGATGTCCGGCGGCAGCGGCATGTCGATCATCCCGGAGCGCGGCGAGGCGGTCCTCGACAGCTCGCGCTATCCCGAGGGGGCTCTCTCCTACCTGCGGCGCCAGGCGGCGGAGTGGTCCGCGGCGCATCCGCCGGCGCGCCTGACGGTCCAGGAGCTGCCGGGGGACCGATACCGCGTCATCGCCGAGGGGAAGGGCGGCCACTCCTCGGAGCCTTCGAGCGGGCACAACGCCCTCGCCGATCTCGCGGCGTTCCTCGCCACCCTGAACCTCAAGATGGATGCCCCGGGCGCCCTCGCCGCGTTCCTCGCCTCGACGCTCAAGACCGAGACGGACGGCCGCTCGCTGGGGATCGCCCAGCACGACGAGGGGATCGGCGACCTGACGACCAACCTCTCCTTCCTGCGCGAAGAGGGCGGGGTGCCGATCGCCGAGATCAACCTGCGGGTGCCGCGCGGCCTCTCCAACGAGGAGATCCAGCGCCGCGTGGCCGAGAAAGCGGCCGACTTCCGGAAGCGCACCGGCACCACGGTCGAGGTCGAGTCGAAGCTCCTGAGCGAGCCCCACTGGGCGCCGCCCGACGGCAAGCTCGTGGCGAGCCTGCTCGGTGTCTGGGAAGAGGTGACCGGCACGCCCGGAAAGCCGATCGCGATCGGTGGTGGCACCCAGGCCCGCCTCTTCCCCGGCGGGGTCGACTTCGGCCCGGCCCTGGCGATGGACCACTACCGAGGGCACGGCCCGGACGAGTACATGACTCCGGAGGAGCTGCACCGGGTCGCCGAGCTGACCGTGGCGGCCCTGTGGAAGCTGGCGGGAGGCGGAGCCGAGCTCGCCGGGACCCTCACCCCCCATACGCGTTAACTTAAAGAGCCCGGCGGCACCTTCGCCAGGGGTTCAAACCCCTGGCTATCTGTAAAAGATCGTCCCCGAGGGGACGACACCCCCTGCTTCGCCCCCTTCAGGGGTCGGTTTTCCATGGTAGCCAGGGATTTCAATCCCTGGCGGGAGCCGCGGTGCGGCTTGAGTCAACGCCTATGGGGGCCGGGGGCGAGGGGGTCCTCCCCCGCCGCCCGGAACTTTCTGCCCCCTCCTGCGTCCTATGGAGGTGGAAACCTCTAGAACAAGGAGCCATCGCATGACCTCTCTTCCATCCCGCGCGAATGTCTTCGCGCGTTGCGCTCTCCTTCTGCTCGCCGCCGCCTTGCTGGCCGCTCCGGCCCGGGCGGCTGTCTCGACGACATCGGACGACGACATCGTCCGCTATGCCGACCAGCTGTTCTCCCAGACCTATCCGGCCGGCGAGCCGGGCGCCGCGGTGCTCGTGGCTCGCGGGGGCAAGGTCCTCCTGCGCAAGGGGTACGGCATGGCCAACCTGGAGCTCGGGGTTCCGATCCAGCCGGACATGGTGTTCGAGCTCGGCTCGGTCACCAAGCAGTTCACCGCCGCGGCCATCCTCCTGCTCCAGGAGCGCGGCAAGCTGTCCGTCGCGGACGACATCACGAAGTACCTGCCCGACTTCCCGACCCATGGACAGAAGATCACCCTCGACAACCTGCTGACCCACGTCTCCGGCGTCACCAACTACACAGACCTGCCGGAATGGCGGACGCGGGTGCGCGAGGACATGACGGTCGAGCAGCTCATCGGCCTGTTCAAGGACAAGCCCCTCGACTTCAACCCCGGCGAGAAGTGGTCCTACAGCAACTCGGCCTACATCCTCCTCGGCGCGGTCATCGAGAAGGTCTCGGGCAAGAGCTACGAGGACTTCGTCGAGCAGGAGATCTTCGCCCCGCTGGGCATGAAGCACTCCTCCTACGGGCACCAGACCGAGGTCGTGCCCGGCCGGGTGAGCGGGTACGACAAGAGCGACACCGGCTACAAGATCGCCGAGTACCTCAGCATGACCCAGCCGTACTCGGCCGGCTCCCTCCTCTCCAACGTGGACGACCTGGCTCTCTGGGTCGACGCCCTGTCGAGCGAGAAGCTGCTCAAGAAGACGTCGCTCGCGCAGATGGCCACGCCGGCGAAGCTCGCCTCGGGGGTGTCCACCAAGTACGCCTACGGCCAGGGGATCTCGGAGGCGGACGGGCCGGAGATCATCGAGCACAGCGGCGGCATCTTCGGCTTCACGACCGACCTGCTGCGCATCCCCGACCAGCGCCTGCTGATCGTCGTCCTTTCGAACAACCCCGCGCAGGAGCCGTCGCCCGAGACGCTGGCGTACCGGGTCGCGCTGAAGGCGCTGGGCAAGCCCTGGGAGGACCGCAAGGCGATCGCGCTCGATCCGGCGACGCTCGACGACTACCTGGGCGTCTACCGGGTCGACCCGCAGACCACCCGGATGATCACGCGCGAGGGGGACAAGCTCTTCGCCCAAAGGAGCGGCGGCGACAAGCACGAGATCCGGGCCACGTCCCGCGACGACTTCTTCTATACGGACGTGGACAACCGCATCCACTTCCGGCGCGACGCCCAGGGGAAGATCACGGGCATGGACTTCCTGAACCGTTACGGCCCCGACGCCACGGCGACGAAGACCGACGAGCCGCCGCCTGCCGAGCGCCAGGCGGTGCAGGTGGATCCCGGCCTCTACGACGGCTACACCGGCGTCTATGAGCTCTTTCCCGGCTTGCAGCTGACCCTGACGCGCGAGGGGGATCACCTGATGGTCCAGGGCACCGGCCAGCCGAAGATCGAGATCTTCCCCGAGTCGGAGACCAGGTTCTTCCTCAAGGTGGTGGACGCCGAGATCGAGCTCCAGCGCGGGCCGGACGGCAAGGCGACCGGTCTCACGCTGTTCCAGGGCGGGAAGACGATTCCGGGGAAGAAGGTGAAGTAGGGGGCCCTCACCCCCGGCCCCTCTCCCACAAGTGGGAGAGGGGAGAGGGTTAGATGGGCGCTGAAAATTCTTTTGGCTAACCTGCACCCCTCTCCCGCTCGCGGGAGAGGGGCCGGGGGTGAGGGCTCAAGAGGCTACGCCAGACCCTGGCGCCGCTCCTCTTGCAGCTTCCGCATGATCTTCTTGCGAGCCTGCACGGCTTTGCGCTTGCGCTTGACCGAGGGCTTCTCATAGTGCTGCCGCTTCCGGAGCTCTGTCAGGATTCCGGACTTCTCGACCTTGCGCTTGAAGCGGCGGAGCGCGTTCTCGAAGCTCTCCTCTTCGCGCACATGCACAACGGGCATTCTGGACTCACCTCTCTTCCATGCAGGATGGCCCCGAGACGGGGGGCGTGGACCACCAAATATGACCGAGGGGGGCCGAAAAGTCAAGGACGGGGCTGCGCCGGCAGGGCGTCGAAGTCAGTCTGGTAGACGATCTGGCGGTCGCCGTTCTTCTTGAACCAGACCGCCGCCGCGCCGCCCCGGGGGTCCCTCGCGTAGAACCAGCCGGTGACGCCGCGCTCCGGGTAGTCGCGGATGTCGTTGACGTTCGGCGAGCCGAGGAGGGCGCGGACCTGGTCGGCGGTCATCCCCGCCTGGACCCGGGCGAAGCGCTCCTCGGTCATGTAGCGCCGGGTCTGGGCGCGCTCCATCTCCTGCTTGAGGCGCGGGTTGTCCGGGTCGACCGCGAGGGCGGCTTCATAGATGTCGATCGCCCGCCGGTAGTCGCCCCCCTGCTCCATGTGCTCGCGGGCGATGAGGATGTCCTCGTCGCTCTTCAGGCGGATCGCTTCGAGCGCGCGGCCCGCGGGCTTCTCGCCGGCGGGAGGCGGGTTGTCGTTGATGAAGCCGAGGAGGCGGCGGCGGAGCTCATCGGTCCTGGCGCGGACGCCGGCGGAGAGGGTCTGGACCGCCGGGACGGCCGCGGGGTCCTTGCCGCTCTTCCGGGCCTCCGCTTCGGCGCGGGTCAGCCCCGCACGTTTCGCGTCGAGGTCCCGCCGGGCCTGCTGGAGCCAGGCCCACTCGGAGTCGGCCACCACGGTGTGGGTCCGCGTCTCGCGGTCCTCTCCGGCGGGGCCGCCGCAGCCGGTCAGGGCAGAGATCCCGAGGAGACAACAACAGAGGACGACCGGTCCGCGCTTGGCCCGCATGGCGCGCGACCGTACCACAGAACCTCACCCCCGACCCCTCTCCCATTGCACAACCCCCCAAACCGGAAGAGGGGCGCCACCACCCAAATTCCGCAAGAGAAAACGGGAGGGGGCTTCCCCCTCTCCCGGGGGCAGGGGTGTGCGATGGGAGAGGGGGACCGAGGGGGTGAGGTCCCAAATTGTTGTCCCGGCGGGATTTCGCCGCGCCTGCTCCTTGACAGGCCTGGAATGCTTCCAGAATAATGAGCTGTTTTCAGTGGAGACGTGTTCAAGGATTGGCCGCGGAGAGCCAGGATGCCCCTTTCGGACAAAATCCAGCAGATCAACCGGGAAATCACCGCCACGGTGGAGCGTGCGATCTCCGATCTCCGGCAGGAGGTCTCCCAACGGCTTCGCGCCGGCCACGACGAGATCCTGCGGAGCCTGGACGAGATCTCTCCCGAGCTGCCGAGCGAGTTCATCCCCACCGACCTCGGCGACGAAGCCGAGGAGCTCGCACGCCAGACGGCGCGCCAGGTGGCCGAGCAGGCGGAAACGGCGGCGGCGCAGCGGGCCGCCGGTGCGCAGAGCGCCGCGTTCACCGCGGTCCGCGATGCGCTCGCCGCGATCGACCGTGCCCGCTCCCAGGCCGAGATCCTCGCGGCGTTGCTGCGCGAGACGGGCCGCTTCGCCTCGCGCGCCGCGGTCCTCCTGGTGCGCGGCGGGGAGGTGCGGGGCTGGGGCGGCCAGGGGTTCGGCGACGCCGAGCCGGCGATCCGCGATCTCACCTTCGCGCCGTCCGCCGACAGCGGCTGGGGACGTCTCGGCGAAGCGCAGACCGCGGTCCACCTGAGCGCCGGCGAGTGCGCCGAGCTGTGCAGCCGCATCGAGGCGCCGCTGCCGCACGCCGGAGTGCTGATTCCGCTCGTCCTGCGCGACCACGTCGCCGCCGGCCTGTACGCCGACCGGCTCGCCGACGAGCTCGCCGCCGAGGCCGTCCAGGTCCTCTGCTACACCGCGGCCATGGCGATCGAGCTGCTGCCCTTCCGCGAGCGGCCGTTCACGCCGACCCTGGCGCTCGCCGGCGGACCGGCTGCCGCACCGGCGGAGACGGTGCCCGAGCCGGAAGCCCCCGCGGCGCCCGCGGCCGCGGTCGAGGAGCCCATGCCGGCGGAGCCCCAGCCGGAGCCCGAGCCGGAGGAGCAGGAGACCGAGCAGCTCGAAGCGGTCGAGCCCGAGCCGGACACGCGCTTTCTGGCCGCCGAGCCGGAGCCGGAGGCCGAGCCCTGGGCATCGTCCGCTCCGCCGATCCCGCATTTCGAGCCCGAGACCGAGGTCGACATCGAGGTCGAGGCGCTGCCCGATGACCTCGAGCCCGAGCCGGAACCGGAGCCCGAGCCGGTCCCGAGCTTCTCGCCCGCGGCCACCGTCTACCAGCCGCTCCCGGACCAGTCGTTTCAGACGGCGAGCCACTCCATGCCCGCGGCCGTGGAGCCACCGGCTCCGGCCGCCTCCCCGGGCGCGAGCCCGGACCAGACCGTCCTCCTCCCCCGGACCCCGTTCGGAGCCGCGCCGTCGACCGCCGTCGAGCCTCCCGCTCCGGCGCCTCTGCGCCCGGTTCCGGCTGCCGAGCCGGTCCCCGCGGCCGGCGGTGACGGCGGCGGCGCAACTCCCGAGGTCCGGCCACCGACCGGCGTCGACGGGCCGGGCTGGGCGTTCTCCGCCAGCCGCACCCAGGTTTCTCCCAGCGAAGAGGCGCTGCACGAAGAGGCTCGCCGGCTGGCGCGTCTTCTCGTCAGCGAGATCAAGCTTTACAATGAGGAGCAGGTCGAGGAGGGCCGCCGCCGGCGCGACGTCTACGAGCGGCTCAAGGAAGACATTGACCGTTCCCGCCAGATGTATGAAGAAAGGGTGGAACCCCGTATACTCAAGTCCACGGACTACTTCTATCAGGAGTTGGTGCGAATCCTGGCCGCCGGGGATGCCAAGGCTCTCGGCATCTGACCTGCGGTCTTAGTTGTCGCAGCTCCGGGGTGAATCCGGAGCTTTGGAGCAGCGGTGAGAAGTTCAAGAAGTCGTAGCACGCGATTCGTCCCTCTGGCGTTCCTCATCGTCCCCTTATTGCTGGGCGCTGTCTCCCGACCGTCCGGCCCCTCCGGCGGGCTCGCCTCGCTCCCCGGCACCTCCGACCGCGCCACCCTGACCTTCGCAGAGGCTGCCGCGGCGCTCCGCGGACGCGACTGCGCGGGCGCCTTCCGGGCGCTCGGGCGGCTGACCACGGGGAAGGACCAGACGGCGGCCTTCGCCAATCTCCTGTCCGGCTTCTATGCCCATGCCTGCGAGCAGGAGAAGATCGCCGAGGAACGCCTGTTCCAGGCGGCTGATCCGGACGGTCTGCTCGAGGACTGGCGCCTCTTCCTGCTGAGCGACGCCGCGGCGGCGCAGGGCCACATCCTGCTCTCCCAGGCGGCTCTCGCCCGGCTGATCGGGGACCATCCGGCCTCGGCGCTGCGTCCGCGCGCCCTGGTCAAGGCCGCCACCGTGGCCTGGGAGCGCAGCGACGTGCGCCGGGCCCTGGAGCTGATCGACCGGGCCCGCCGCGACCATCTCGACGGCGAGGAGGAGGTCCGCCTGGAACGTCTCGCGTGGGAGATCGGCAACGCCACCGGCAACGAGGAGGTGCGCCGCGAAGCCGCCCGCCGCCTCTTGACCGACGCGCCCTCGGTCGCCGCCGAGCTCCAGGTCATCGACATCTTCCGGCCGGCCGCCGGCGCTCTCGACTGGGCGGCGGTCCTCACGCCGGAGCAGCTGGAGCACCGCGCCCGCGTCCTGCTCGACCAGAAGCTCGATTCGAGCTCCACGGCTTCCCTCGACGCGGTGCCCGCGACGGCGCGCGACCTCCGCTGGTATCTGCTCAAGGCGGAGATCCTCACCCGCGCCAAGAAGGGCGGCGACGCCCTGGAGCTCCTCGCCGGGCGCAGCGCCGACGATCCGCGCCTCGCGGCGCAGCTCGAATGGCAGCGCGCCCAGGCCGCCGACGAGCAGGCCACGGCACAGCGCGGGCGCAACACCACCGCCGTCCAGCGGCAGCGGATGCACCTGCTCTCCCGGCAGAGCCTGGAGAAAGCCGCCCGGTTCGACGCCGATCCCGAGCTCGCCGGGCAGGCCCTGCGCGCCCTCTGGGCCGACCAGGTCGACGACGACCTCTTCGACCAGTCGATGGAGACGCTGCGCCACCTGCGCCGTCTCGATCCGACGGACACCACCGGCGCAGCCCACCTCTGGGACCTCGGTTGGCGGGAGTACGGGAAGAAGAACTACAGCGGCGCGGTCGGCTACTGGACGGAGCTGTTCTCTCTCTATCCCGAGGGCTCCGACGGCCGGCGCGGCCGGTACTGGACCGCCCGTTCGTTCGAGGCGCTGGGGGAGACCGAGCGCGCGCAGCAGATCTACCGCGAGGTGGCGTCGTCCGACACCTCCGACCTGTACAGCAGGAACGCGGTGGCCCGGCTCGGCCACAAGGTGGTCCCCCCGGCCGCCGAGGACGCCGAGCGCGAGCCCTGGCCGACGGACCCGCTGCTCGCCCGGGCGCGCCTGCTGACCGACCTCGGCCTCGAAGATCTCGCCGAGACCGAGATGGGGCTGGTCGAGGACACGGCGCAGCCCCGCGCGCAGCGGGCGCTCGAAGCGCTCATCCTCGCCCGCAAGGGGGAGCGCCGGAAGAGCATCCTGGTGATCCGCGACGCTTTCCCGGCCCTCGGGACGCCGCACCAGGCGCACCTTCCGGAAGAGGCGCGCCGGCTCTACTACCCGCTCGAATATCAGGACACGATCCGCTCCTGGGCGACGCGCAACGGCCTGCCGACCAACCTGGTCTTCGGGATCGTGCGCCAGGAGAGCGCGTTCGATCCCCAGGCGCAGAGCTGGGCGGGAGCGCGCGGCCTGATGCAGCTCATGCCGTCCACCGCCCGCGAGCTTGCCGGCCGCTATGGTCTGGCCTATTCGCACGAGAAGCTGTCCGATCCGGAGTTCAACATCCAGCTGGGCACGACCTACTTCAGCCACGTCCTGGGCATGTTCGACGGCAACCAGGAGCTGGCGCTCGCCGGCTACAACGGCGGCCCCTACCGCATGAAGCGCCTGTGGAAGGAATGGGGCTCGTCCGACATGGACCGATTCCTCGAAAGCCTGTCGCTCGAAGAATCGAGGACCTACGTGAAGCGGATCGTGCTGCTCGCGGACAGCTACCGGCAGATCTATCCGCAGCCGGCGGGGTAGGACCCTCACCCCCTGACCCCCTCTCCCACACGCACTCACGCCCGCCCGGGAGAGGGGGAATGGTGGCTCTCCCGAGCCGCTGTGCTTCTCGTCCTTGCTGTCCTTTTCGTCCTTGCCTGCACCGCCTGCCACCGCTCCGCTCCCCACGACGGCCCCATCGTCCTCATCACCTTCGAGTCCCTGCGGCCGGACGCGCTGGGTCCGCTCGGCGGGCCGCCGGGGTTGATGCCTCACCTGGAGGCCTTGGCGCGCGAGGCTGACTGGGTCGGACGGGGAATCGCGCCGTCGAGCGGCAGCATCCCCGCGCTGAGCACGCTCCTCACCGGCCTCCGTCCCTGGCTGCACCAGGCGATCCACGAAGGCCGGCCGGGGCTCTCACCGGATCTGGTGACCCTCGCCGAAGCGCTGCACGACCGCGGCTACACCACCGCCGGATATCCGGGAGATCCCTGGGCGCAGGAGGTCTTCGGCGATGAGCAGGGCTTCGACGCGTTCACCCGGCTGGGGCGCGGCCGCCGCGCCCTGGACCGGCTCAGGAACCTGGGCTCGGGACGGCACTTCGTCTGGGTCCATCTGCCGGAGCCCGGCATCCCGTACGTCCGGCGTGACGAGTACCTCGCCCGGCTCGGGCCCGGCGCCCCGAACCTGCCGCGCCGCATCGGCGCCGCGCAGCTCGAGCCGTTCTTCGACCCGGCCACACCGCTCTCGCCGGGGCTGCGCCGCCGCTTCCTCTCCATGTACCGCCTGAACGCCGCCTGGGCCGACGACCGGCTGGGCGAGCTGCTCGGCGCGCTGAAGGCCAGCGGGCAGTGGAACCGCACCCTGCTCGTCGTCACCTCGATCCACGGCGAAGAGATCGGCGAGCACGGCCAGATCCTCCATGGCGGAAACCTCGGCCGGGCCGCCCTGGAGGTGCCCTTGCTCATCAAGCTGCCGAAAGGCGGGCCGCTCCGCCTGCGCCCGGCCGCGACCCAGAGGGTGGCGACCGCGCGGATCTGGGCGACCCTGGTCGAAGCGGCGGGAGGCGAGCCGCTGCCGGCCGCCGCCCCCAGCCTGTTCCGCGACGCCCCGGCGGAGGTGCTCTCCGAGCTCTACCTGACCAACGGGACCAACCGCTTCTCTCTGGTCGACGGCGATCTGCAGCTCCTCCAGGAGTCGCGCTTCGCACCGCCGGAGCCGGACTACTTCCAGGTGCGGCAAGAGCTTCTGCGTCCGCGGCCGAAGGCCGCCCATGGCCGGCCCGGACCTCCGGTGACGGCGCCCGCCGCCTTCACGCGGCTGACGGCGGCGTTCACCACCGTGCCGCCGTTTACCGGCGACGGCGCCGATGCGCGGGGCTTCCGTCTCGAACGTTGGCTGCCCGGCGGCGGTACCGCCCCGGTGGAGGACCCGCGGGCGAGCGCGGAGATGGCGCGGCGGCTTGCGGCCGAGTGGCACCGCTTCGTCCCCGACGAGCAGTCTCCCGGCGGCGAGGCGGCCGAGTGGAGCGGCCCGGAGGAACACCACCACGGCCGCTGGCGGAAAGGTGGACGAGGAGCGCGGTGATATACTCACATGCCGCCCTGATGGGCGACCTTTCCTGGGTCCATAGCTCAGCGGTTAGAGCATCCGGCTCATAACCGGACGGTCCCTGGTTCGAACCCAGGTGGACCCATCATGGACGCACCTGGGGCGAAGGAGCCTTCATGTTGTTCCTTTATCTTTGCCGTGCTGAGAGCGTTGCGCTGGAGAGGAGATCAGGACCTCATCTATGAATCTTTACCTCGACACCATCATCGAGCTACAGAACGCCACCACCCAATTGAAAGGAGCCGAGCAACGGCTGAGCGGAGTCCCCGACTGGATGCGGGAGCTCCACGAGGAGCACTCCGGCCGCAGGGCCGAGATCGAGGGGCTGGAACAGGCGGCCGAGACCGCCGCCAAGGAGCGCCGGACCGCCGAGGCGGTCACCCAGGACGCCCAGGAAAAGCTGAAGAAGTACCAGCAGCAGATCAACCGGGTCACCAACCAGCGCGAGTACGGCGCCCTCCTCCAGGAGATCGACACGGTCAAGACCCAGATCGCCACCTCCGAGAGCCAGGCGCTCTCCGCCCTCGAACAGCACGAGAAGGCGGACAAGGAGCTGGCCGAGAAGCGCGAGAGCTTCCGCGAGCTCGACGAGCGCTACTCGGGCGAGCTCGCCCGCTGGGAAGCCGAGAAGCCCGAGGTGGCGCGCCAGATCGCCGGGCTCAAGGAGCGGATCGCCACCCTGCGCAGCGGGCTCCCTCGCCAGGTCGCCTCGGTGTTCGACCGCGTCCTCGACCGCAACCCCTCCGGCGCGCTCGCTCCGGTCCGCCCGATCGAGCGGCCTCCCGGCAAGACCCAGCGGGAGTGGGCGTGCAGCGCCTGCAACTACCGGGTGCGCCCCCAGTCCGTGGTGGAGATCCGCAACTCCGACAACCTGGTGCAGTGCGACAGCTGCAAGCGGATCCTCTACCTGGAGCCGGAGCCGCAGACGGTCCCATGACCGATCACGGGGGGCTGCCGGCGCGGCTCGCGGAGGTCCAGGACCGGATCGCCTCCGCCTGTACCCGCGCCGGCCGCCGGCCCGAGGACGTGACGCTGGTCGGCGTCACCAAGACCCATCCCGCGGCCCTGGTCGAAGCGGCCTGGCGGGCCGGCCTGAGGATCGTCGGCGAGAACCGGGTCCAGGAGGCCCTGGGCAAGCGCGCCGAGCTGGCCCATCTGCCGCCCCCTCCGGAGGGACCCGAGTGGCACCTGATCGGCCCCCTCCAATCCAACAAGGTCCGCGCCGCCCTGGACCTCTTCCGCACCATCCATTCCATCGACCGTCCGAAGATCGCCGAGGCGGTCGACCGCGAGGCCGCCGCGCGCGGGCTCCACGTCGACGGCTTCCTGGAGATCAACGTGGGTGCCGAGGAGAGCAAGCACGGCTTCCTGCCCGATGGGCTCGCCGGCGCCGTCCGGCCGCTCGCCCGTCTCGCCGGGACCACCGGCAGCGGCCTGCGCATCGCCGGCTTGATGGCGATCCCCCCTTTCGCAGACGACCCCGAGGCCTCGCGCCCCTGGTTCGTCCGCCTCCGCGAGCTCGCCCGGGAGCTCGCCGCCCTTCCCGAGTGGGCCGGCTTCCCGGGCTTCCTTTCCATGGGGATGAGCCACGACTACGAGGTCGCCATCGAGGAAGGGGCTACCCACGTGCGCGTCGGCACCGCTCTGTTTGGCGCGCGGGGGTAGAAATCATGCTAAGATGGCTATCCTTTTCTCGGTGAAAGAGACCGCAGACGGCTCGGACGTTCAGCCAGGAGGTACGACCATGGCGCTCACCCCCCTCGAGATCCAGAAGATGCGTTTCAGCCAGCGCATGAGGGGTTTCGATCCGACGGAAGTGGAGAGTTTCCTCTCGCAGGTGGCGGAGGAGCTGACGGCGCGGCTCGCCCATAGCGAGAGGCTGGAGCGGGAGAACCGGTATTACCGCCAGCGTCTGGAGGAGTCGGTCCAGCGGGAGCATCAGCTGCAGCAGACCCTGCTGCGGGCGCAGAAGGTCTCGGACGAGATCCTGGCCAATGCCAAGCGCGAGGCCGAGCTGACGGTCAAGGAGGCGGAGATCGCCGCGGACAAGATCGTGCAGCAGGCGATCGAGCAGTCGACCCGCATCGAGGGGAAGATTGCCGAGCTGCGCATGCAGCGCCGTGAGCTGCAGCTCAGCTTCAAGAATGCTCTCGACCTCTTCCAGCGCATCCTCGAAGCGGAGATGGAGGACGAGCGCAGCACGGCGCCCGTGCACACGCTGCCGCGCAAGCGCCGCGAGGCGTGATGGGATCTGATCCCATGCCCCTCTCCCCGGCCCTCTCCCCACGGGGAGAGGGGGAAAGGCCCGCCCACGCCCTCCGCCTGTTCCCGGGGCACGAGGAGAGCGGGCTCGACCCGGCCAGCCCGCAGGTGATCGCCCGGCTGTTTGAGGACGGCGACGCCCGCGACCTGGCGTGGCTGACCGCGGCGGTCCCCGAGGCGCGGTTGGCGGCATGGCTGGGGCGGCACGGCGGCCGGCAGCTGTCGCGCCGCAGCCGGGCGTTCTGGGAGACCGTCCTCGGGCGTCCGGCCTCGCCTCCGTCCGGGATCGGGAGCGCGCTGTGGCCCCTCTGACCCTGTCCCACCTCGAAACCCTGTCTCCCCGTGGCCAGGAGCTGCTCGGCCGGTACGCCGAACGTCCCTGGGGAGCCGACTTCTACCTCGCCGGCTCGGCCGCGCTCGCTCTCTACATCGGCCACCGGCCGGTGCGCGACCTCGACCTGATGGGGGGCACGAACCGGCTGACCTCGCCGGACCGCCGCGACCTCCTGGGCGATCTTCTGGCGATCGAGGACAAGACGGAGGTGGAGACGGCGCGCGACGGCTACCTCTTCGTCCGCCAGGGCGGCGTGGGAGCCCGCTTCTTCTACTATCCCTATCCGCTCACCGAGCCGTTCGAGGAGCTTTCGGGTTTCCCGGTTGCCTCCGCGGTCGATCTGGGGCTGATGAAGCTGGGGGCCATCATCAGCCGGGGGACGCGGAAGGACTTCGTCGACCTCTTCCTGCTCTGCCGGCGGATCCCGCTCGCCGAGCTCCTCGCCCGGGCCGACGACAAGTTCGGCCACGTGCGTGACTTCCCGCTGCAGGCCCTCAAAGGTCTCGCCGACCTCTCCGAAGCCGAAGCCGAGCCCATGCCCCGCCTCGCCCACCCCCTCGACTGGGCCGAGGTCGAAGCCTGGCTGCGCACCGAAGTCCGAGAGCTCGGTCGGGCGCGGGTCGGACTGGCGTAAGATCGGACACTCCCCGCGCAAATCGATCAGACCTGGTGGGGAGCCGTCGCCCCTCGAGGGATGGCCGTCCTCCCTGCAGGGGGAACCGTCGCCCCACGAGGGATGGGCTCATCCCCAACAGGGATGGACTCATCCCCAAAAGGGGCGAGGCTCATCCCTGAGAGGGATGGGCTCATCCCCACGAGGGACGGGCTCGTCCCCAAAAGGGGCGGGCTCATCCCCAAAAGGGGCGGGCTCATCCCCAAAAGGGGCGGGCTCATCCCCATCGGGGATGGGCTCATCCCCATGAGGACCGGTCTTCGCCCCACGAGAACCGGCCTTCGCCCGGAAAGGGAGAGCCTCCGCCCTACGAGGGATGGACCTCATCCCGGAAGCGGGCGCCTTCGCCCCGTGAGGGATGGCGGTCGCCCAAACAGGGTTGCCTCCGCCCCATCGGGGAAGACCTCCGCCCGGTCAGGGACGGCGTCCGCCCCGCGAGAACTGGCAATCGCCCCAGAGCGGAGTCTGCTTGTTTGGGGCGATCGGGTGGTCACGGCCGAGCAGCTGGAAGATATATTTAAGAACTGAGCGGTCCCCACCTCGCCCACCCGTTCCCCGCTCACCTCGTGGGGCCTCGAGGGGACGCGGCCGCCGCGGTGGAACGAGGTTGCTCCTCGTGATGAAGAGACTCCCGGCGAGAGCGAGGACGAGCAGGACGCCGGCTCCCCGGTAAGGGAACCTCGGGCTTCGGCGACGTCGTGAGGGCCACATGCTCCAGCTCCGATCCAGCAACTCCCGCAGAGAGAGACACCCAACGGGGAGTTGTTGTTCAGATGGGGCCGCGGTCCCTGCCGCTGGTGTGAGGCGAGAGTATAGACTCTCCCTCGCATGCTCCTCATTCACAACCTCTCCGAGGTCGCGACCCCCGAGGGCGCGGTACCGCGACGCGGGGCGGAGCAGGGGTGGGTGCGCCGGCTGCGTGGGGCCGAGGTGGTCTGCGACGACGCCGGCCGGATCGCCTTTGTCGGCTCTCCCGAGGATCGCCTGCGCGCCTTCGGCGAGCTGCCGGAGGCGGAGCGGCTCGACGGCCAGGGCGGCACCCTGATCCCGGGATTCGTCGATCCGCACACCCACCTCCCCTGGGCGGGGACTCGCGAGGAGGAGTTCGTCGCCCGGCTCGCCGGCACCACCTATCAGGAGATCGCCGCAGCCGGCGGCGGCATCCTGTCGACCGTGCGCTCCACCCGGCAGGCCGGCGAGGAGGAGCTCGCCGCTCTCGCCCGCCGGCGGATGGACCGCATGCTCGAATGGGGGACCACCACCGCCGAGGCGAAGAGCGGCTACGGCCTCTCGCTCGACGACGAGCTGAAGCAGTTGCGCGCCATCCGGCGGGCCTCGGAGAGCCATCCGGTGGACCTCGTGCCGACGCTCCTCGCCGCCCACGAGGTGCCGGTCGAGTACCGCAAGGAGCGCGAGCGCTACATCGACCTGATCTGCGCGGAGATCGTTCCGGCCACGGCCGAGCAGGGGCTCGCCCGGTTCTGCGACGTGTTCTGCGAGCGCGGCGTGTTCAGCGCCGAGGAGTCGCGGCGCGTCCTGGAGGCGGGAGCGCGCCATGGCCTCGCGCCGCGCCTCCATGCCGACGAGTTCGCCGACTCGGGGGGCGCCGAGCTGGCCGCCTCCCTCGGCGCGTTCTCCGCCGACCACCTGATGGCGGTCTCCGAGGCCGGGATCGAGGCCCTGGCGCGTTCCGGCGTCATCGCCATCCTCCTCCCCGGCACCAGCTTCTTCCTGATGAAGAAGCAGTACGCCCCGGCGCGCCGGCTCGTCGCCGCCGGAGTGCCGGTCGCCCTGGCCACCGACTGCAATCCCGGCTCGTCGCACACCGAGTCGATGCCCATGGTCTTCCTGCTGGCGGTGCTCCAGCTCGGCCTGACCGTGGAGGAGAGTCTGACCGCGGCCACCCTGAACGCGGCGTGCTCGCTGGGGCTGGGCGGCGAGATCGGATCGGTGGAGGCGGGCAAGCGGGCCGACCTCGTGCTGCTCGACGCTCCGAACGTCCTCCACCTGGTCTACCACTATGGGATCAATCCGGTCGCCGCGGTGGTCAAGGGGGGGCGGGTGGTGCGCCGTGCTGCCTGAGAGCGTACAATCCTCCGCCATGCGCTCCAACCCGCTGGTCCGTGGCCTGCTCTGGGTGCTCTGGATGGCCTCCGGGGCCTCCGGCGTCCTTGCCGGGCCCGAGCCGGTCCACGTCGTCCTCCCCTCCGGGGTGCGCTACGTGGACCTGAAGCTGGGAACGGGGGAGGAGGCGCACGAGGGCAAGATCCTGGATGTCCACTACACCGGCTGGCTCACCGACGGCTCCAAGTTCGACTCGACCCAGGACAACGCAGAGCCCCTCACCCTGCGCCTCGGCGCCGGCGACGTGATCAAGGGCCTCGACGAGGGGCTGGTCGGGATGCGGGTCGGGGGGAAGCGCCGCCTGACCATTCCGCCCGAGCTCGGCTTCGGCAAGGAGGGCGCGGGCGAGCGCATTCCGCCGAACGCCGTCCTGGTCTATGAGGTCGAGCTGCTCTCCGTGCGTTGAGCGGACCCGCCTTTCAAGGAGGTTTCGATGTCCCCTGAGCCCGCGCAGAACGAAGTCACCACCGGTTCCGGCCTCAAGTACGTCGACCTCCAGGAAGGGCAGGGCGCCGAAGCGAAGCCCGGCCAGACCGTGTCGGTCCACTACACCGGCTGGCTGGAGAACGGCACCAAGTTCGATTCGAGCCAGGACCGCCGGCAGCCGTTCAGCTTCAATCTGGGAGCGGGCCAGGTCATCCGCGGCTGGGACGAGGGGGTCGCCGGCATGAAGATCGGCGGCAAGCGCAAGCTGACCATCCCGGCCGCCCTCGGCTACGGATCGCGCGGCGCCGGCGGGGTGATCCCACCGAACGCCACGCTGATCTTCGAGGTGGAGCTGCTGGGGGTGCGTTGAGGTCCCCCCTCTCCCGGGAGGGTGTGAGTGCGTGTGGGAGAGGGGGTTAGGGGGTGAGGGTCATTTATCCCCCGCGTACACCGGCCGGATGTCCACCGGCACTGTGGACAGCCGGCCGATCGCCTCGCGCAGGCTCGGCGTCACCTTGCCGTACTTCTCGAGGAACTGCTTCGTCCCCTCGTAGTCCCCGGTGGCCTGGAGCATCAGCATGTCGTGCAGCAGGTCGCGGATGGCGCCGGGGAACTTCTCGGGCACGCTACGGTAGCGGGCGTTGCTGTCCACCACCAGGGCGCCCTTCCCGGCCAGATAGTTGAACTGGGCGACCACGCCCTGGCCGTGCGCCTCGTCCACGCCGAAGCGGGCCGAACGGAAGAGACCGGCCACGTAGGTCGGCTCCAGGGTCCGGCGCAGCTCCTTCGGCATCTCGCCTTTGTCGATGAGCGCCAGGATGTTGTAGACCCCCATCACGTCCGCCTTGGCCTCTTCGATCGTCGAGAACAGGTCCTTGAGCTCCAGCCGCACCTCGGTCTCCTTGCCGTCCTTCTTGATCTTCCCCGGGCCGAGGCCGTGCGACAGCTCGTGGTGGAGCACTTCGTTGTAGAAGGCCTCGAACGAGAGGTCGCCCACCTGATCGGGGACCAGCACGGCCTGCGCGATGGGTCCCAGGATCTTGTCGTACTTGGCGTGCATCATGTTGCGCAGCAGGACCTTCTTCGATCCCTTGGCCTGGCGCACTCGCTCGTCGTTGGGCAGGTTGAAGGCGACCGTCTGCACGCCGGCCCGGCAGTCTCCGGAGGTGTAGACCGTGTCGACCACGCGGATCGGGCTCTCCGCGCCGCGGCTCAGGTTCTTGTGCTCGTCCGGGATCGGCAGGTTGCGCTCCAGCCAGGGGAGGAGCTCCTTGTAGCGCGCCAGGGCCGCCGACTCCTTGGGCACGTCCACGGTCACCACGCCCTCGAACGCCGCCTTGTAGCCGAACAGCTCGTCCTCATAGGTCTCGTACGGGCCGATCGTGACCTCGACCGGCGATTGCAGGTCCATCCAGGCGAAGTCGCTGGCGTAGTAGTCGTTGCTGAGGAAGGCGTCGGCGCGCAGCTCGAGGAACTTCTTCAAGGAGGCGTTGCCGGTCAGGGCCGCGGCCTCGCGGAGCAGCCGGGCGGCGGGCTCGAGCCATTGCCGGTACTCCTGCGGGTAGGGGACGGCCACCAGGTCCTTGCCGTGGCGGTGGATCGTGGTGAAGCTGGAGAGGAAGCTGTCGCGGTCGCCCGGATGGGCGGCGAGCCACGCCTCGAAGTCCTCCTTGGCCATGCCCTCCGGGTAGTAGCCTGCGCCGGCCGGGTGCTGGAGGTCGCCGAGGAAGGGCTTCTTGCCGTCCGTCCGGTCCCAGGGGCCGTACATCACCTGGAAGTACTGCCGCGCCGCCCCCTGGTCGCCGCTCGTCCAGCCCGCGATCCGCTGCTGCAGCTCGGGGTTGCCGGCCCACGCCTGGCGCAGGAAGATCTCGTTCATCAGCTTCGCCGCTTCGACCAGCTTGTCGAGCACCTGCCGGTCCTTGGCCGAGAGGACGGAGAGGTCCGCGGTGAGCGGCGTGGGCGAAAACTGGGCGAGGCGCTTCTCGATGTCTGGCGCGATGGGTGCGATCTTCACCTCCGCTCCCTTCCGGGCCGTCTCGGCGGCCATCGAAGCCCCGGTGCCGGCGAGCAGCGCCGTCAGGCCGAGGACGAGGATCTTGGAATGCATCGGGTCTCCTTTCATGGCGAGCCTATGGTGGCATACCGATCGCAAGAGGTCCAACCGGGGAGGACCTGAGATGACACGAGTGAAGCCCTACGAGCCCGAGGTCAACTACTGGCTGCTCCAGACCGAGCCGGATCAATACAGCTGGGACGACATGGAGCGCGACGTCTCGACCGTCTGGAGCGGCGTGACGGACTACGAAGCGCTCAAGAACCTCCGCGACATCGATGAAGGAGATCTGGCCCTCATCTGCCACAAGGGGGACGAGCCGGCCCTCGTCGGGATCGTCCGGGTGCGCTCGGACGCCTTTCCGGACCCCGGCTCCGACGATCCGACCCAGTGGGCGGTCGAGGTGGAGGTGGTGGAGCGCCTGCCCCGGCCGATCCGCCTCGACGAGATCCTGGACGATCCGGAGCTCCAGGACTTCCCGGCCGTCGACGAGCCCGAGCTCGACGTGGCCGAGATCCCCGCCCCGGTCTGGAACCGGCTGGTCGAGAAGGCGGGAGCGCAGGGGGTGGGGTTGCCGGAGCTGCAGGAAAGGACCTGAAGGACCTACTCCCGCACCGCCGCCCGCACCGCGTATTCCAGGTACCGGTGGCCCTCCACCAGATAGGTGCGCCGCGGCTCGACCGCGAAGGAGAGGGAGATCTCTTGCGTCTCGGGCTCCTCCTCGGCGATCCGCTGCGCCAGAGCGGGGGGGAGGTCCTGGACCGGATAGTCCCAGATCTCCAGGACGAGGTTGCGCGAGCGGACCGCCGGCCGGCTCCCGGGCCTGCCGGGCTCCCAGGCGGGGACGCGCTTCTGGCTGTAGCGCAGGACCGGCGGCGGACCGAGGAGGATCAAGGCCCGGCCGCGGTCGGTCAGGCTCCCCCGCTGACCGCCGTCCGCATAGAGCCGGTCCGCCGCTTCCACCCGCTCGTAGAAGGCCTTGGCGAACGGGTTGCCCGGCTCTTCCGGGTCGGGATCGCGCCGGCGCCAGAACTCTTCCACGAACTCGACGGCCTCGCGGGTGGTGTCCAGCCGTTCGGCGCGGTGGATCTCCTCCGGCAGCATGAGCCAGCGCGTCGGGCCGTCGGCGAGACCCGCGGCGCCGGCCGGCGTCGCGCGCACGATCCCGGGGCGGCACGCCAGGGCGAGCCACGGGACCAGAGAGAGGACGGCCACGGCGAGCCGCCCTCCCGCACGCGCGCGATCGGGCATCTCAGTGCACGCCGCCGCCGGTGGGCGCCGGAGCCTCCAGGATCACGCCGTAGGTCTTCTCGTACTGTGCCAGGTTGACCTGCAGGGCCTGGATGATCCGTTTCACATGCCCGGGGCTGCTCACGACACGGGCGGTGACGATCCCCTGCGGCGGCGCCAGGTTGATGAAGTCGAGGATGAACTCCTCGCGCGTGTGGGTCACCCGCAGGAGGTTGCTGTAACGGCCCTTCAGCTCTTCGTCGCTGATCTTGACGTCGACACCCTGGGCGGGCTCGTCCATCGGGGATCTCCTTGCTGAGTCGTCCGTTCTGTGGATGCTACCCCAAACCGGGCGCGCCCGCCGGCCGGCGGAGATAGACGGCGAGGTCTCCCACGTTGGTGCTGGTGATGCCGGTCTCGAGCAGCGCCCCCGGCACGCTGCGCAGCGCCGTGGCCGAGTCATGGTGCGCCAGCGCGTCCTCAGGATCGATCCCGGAGCGGCGGAGGGCCTCCCAGGCACCGCCATCCACCACGCCGCCGGCACTGCGCGACGAGCCGTCCTCGCCGTCGGTCGCCACCGCGAGGACCACCTCCTCGACCCCGGGCGTGGCGCCGGCCAGGTCGCGGGCCGCCGCCAGGGCAAGCTCCGTATTGCGTCCTCCCCGGCCGG
>WNGB01004521.1_pt1 | contig 32713 bp, 27 predicted proteins | sample 5400681 | NCBI WGS metagenome assembly WNGB01 (sample SAMN13153367, study PRJNA577476) | soil metagenome | isolation source: 115 cm soil or saprolite under grassland replicate 2 | place: USA:California | collected 2016-06-15
TGGCCGACACGCGCGAGCGCTATCGTACGGTCGAGCCGGCGTTCTTCCTGCTCACGCCCGGCACGCCAGAGCAGCGAACCTCGTTCCAGACACAGGCCGCGCCGCTACTGGAGGAGCTGTTCATCCGCTCTGAGCAACAGGCACGCGCCGGCGCGCAAGTCGTGTCCTGGTTCGAGGACGCCGCGATCATCCTCAAAGAGGACGAAGCAGCGGCAATCGAACGCGGTCAGGACCTCGCGCGCCGAGACGGCATCTACCTCGAGATGGGCATGCTGGTCATCCTGCCGAGTGACCGCTACCCGTTTCAGCAAAACCGAGCCGTGCTGATCGATCCCACCGGGCACGTCGTCTGGACCTACGACAAGACGCATCCCACGCCAGGTCCGGAGTCCGCCTTCACCGCACCCGGCACGGGCATCGTGCCCATCACTGATACGCCGTTTGGTCGGATCGCGTCCGTCATTTGCTTCGATATGGACTTCCCCCGTCTAGTGCGCCAGGTGGGCCAGGCGCGAGCCGACCTGCTCATCGCGCCCTCGCTGGACTGGGACACCGCCAAGATGTCGCACGCGCAGCTGGCAACCGTGCGGGCTGTCGAGAACGGCGTCTCGCTGCTCCGTCCGAGCGGCGATGGCCTGTCGCAGGCGGTTGACCATCAAGGCCGCATCCTGGCCGCGGCGGACACGTTCACGACCGACAAAGCCGTGTTTCTCACAAGCGTTCCGGCTCACGGAGTAGCGACGATCTACCCGGTCATCGGTGACAGCTTCGCGTACCTGTGCATGCTGGGCTTGCTGGGCCTGGCGGGCGTCGCGATGTTCCGCCGTCGAGCGTTCGGCACGCGGCGGGGGGTCCCCGTGCCGAGTCCCGCGTAGATAGGGCCGAATGCCTCTCGTCGACACGCACGGCAGCGCGCAGTGTATTGGCTAGCGGCAACCCGTGTTGCCGCGCCAGCATCATCGGCCAGAAGCAATCAGGCACCGCGGCCTGGGTGCTGGTCCAAACCGCTCTCGCGCGCTTCGTTCATCGTCGCCAAGCTGATCACACTGACAGTAGGCGTGCTCGTGATCGCGGTTGCGCTCCAGGGCGCAATTGCCTACGGCAGGTCACCGCGGCCGCGCGCGAGATGCCCGGATTGATGCCGTTCGCCGCTGGGCTCGGACTGGTCGCGTTGCACACGCTGTTCTACCTGACGTTGGTGATCATGCTCGGGACGTTCGTCAATGCGCGTGGCACCGTCGTCGCTATCGCCCTGGGCTTGCTATTTGGCCAGCAACTTGCGGGCAACGTTCTTGGGCCGCTTTCGATGTACTTGCCGGGCGCCCTTGGCTCCCTGGCGGCCGCGGCGAGTCTCGGCCAGCCGCTGCCATCCTACGCCGCGATCGCGATCACGTCGGTCCTCTCTGTTGGGTTCGTGGTTGCCGCGCTGTGGCGGTTCGAACGCGAGGAGCTCTAACTTCGCACCCTATGGAGATGCCCTGGTTCACCAGGCTGAGCCCTCGGGTTTGCCGCTCCACGACCCGTCTAAACGCCGCAAGGCGAGGGGTTGACAGGCCGTAACGAGCCTGCCGATTGGGCGCGCCCCTCGACTGATCGTGGACTTTACCCAGCTGCGGACGCCTGATGCGCCCCGGACTTGGTCTCGTCCCTGAGCACGTCGAACAGGTGGTGCACCCCATCGGCCCACGCGTGCTCAAATGTTTGCTTGCCCAGCGCAGCCCGAACCCGCGTCATGTCGCGCTCATTCTCCGCACGGCTGTAGGGGGACAGGAGAGCACCGCTCGCCAGGCGCAGGGCGTGCGCGGCGCCGAAAAGCCGTACGACGGAGTGGCCGTGTCGTCCAGCGAGTCGGGCGCGCGCTAGCTCTTCGACAGCCAGGATCAAGTAGAAGCGGTCGCCCAGGTTTGTGAGTAGTTGCACCCCCTCTGCCGAAAGCCGTACCGCCTGCTCGTGCTCTCCCTTCGCCGCAGCAGACCGGCGAGGCTGTATGCCGCGGGCTAGCACATCGTCGGTTGACAACGTCCGTCGCCGGTGCGCCACCGATTCGCCTTCCACGTAGGTCCTCGGTCCGTAAAGCGCGGCAGAACACGTGCCTGACGCCGTAACTCGGCTCGGACGGAATTTGCTGGACGTCGTCGCCGGGTACCTGTCCTGGCTCGCCCTACCTCTTTCCACCGATCCTGGCGCGTGGGTTCAGCGCGTCGTTCAGCCCGTCGCCCAGGAAGTTGATGGCCAGCGTGGCGATACCCAGCACCACCGCGGGCACAGCAACCAGGTACGGCCGATTGCGCCACTGGTGCAGATTGTCATTGATCATCGCACCCCAACTGGCCGCCGGAGGCTGGATACCGATACCCAGATAGCTGAGGGACGCCTCGAGAATCATAGCCGTGGAAAAACCGAACGTCGCCGCGACGATGATCGGTCCTAGCGCATTGGGCACGATGTGGCGCAACAAGATGCGTCCACCTGGCGCGCCTGTGGCACGCGCTGCCTCCACATATGCCTGAACGCGGAGCGACAGGATTTGGCCGCGGATGAGCCGCGCGTACGCCGGCCACGAGACCGCGGCGATGGCGCCCAGGGTGATCAAGTAGTCGAGCAGGATGCTCCCACGGAAGAACTCCAGGCCAGTCACCTGGTACGCGGCCTCAAACGCGCTGGCCACCGGCTTCTTGACCGCTGTATCCACCAGGAGCGCGAGCATGATGGTCGGCACAGATTGGGCGACGTCGATCAACCGCCCGACGATCCAGTCGGCGAAGCCGCCGAGATACGCGGCTACTCCACCAAGCAGTACGCCTAGCGTGACCGCGATAGATGTGACAAAAGTCGCGACGATGATCGCCGTGCGCGCCCCCCACATGACTCGACTCAGAAAGTCCCGCCCCAGGTCGTCGGTCCCAAGCCAGTGGTCTCCACTCGGCAGCTCGTTCGTGCGACGGAGGTCCTGTTGCTGGTACGGATACGGAGCCAGCACAGGCCCGAGGATGGCCAGCGCTACAAAGAAGACGGTGATCGTGAACCCGATCAGCGAGAGGCGGTTGCGCAGTAGCCGTCCCAGCGCATCCCGCCACAGGCTGCGGACGCGAATCGGCTGGCTAATGGCCACCGCGGCCGTCGTCAATCCAGCTTCACCCGCGGATCGATGAACGGATAAATCAGGTCGACCACGATATTGGCGGCGATGACCAGGAGCGCGCTGAAGATCGTCGTCCCCAGGATGACCGGGAAGTCCAACAACTGGATGCTGTTGATGACGATGCTGCCGAAGCCGGGCAGGCTGAAAACACGGTCCAGGAAGATGGAGCCGTGGATCAGTCCGTTGACGATCAGACCAAGCGACGTCACGATGGGAATCAGGGCGTTGCGCATGATGTGTCGGATGACGATCATGTGCGTCTTGAGCCCTTTGGCCCGGGCGGTGCTGACGTAGTCCTGGCTCAGCACCTCCAACACGGCTACCCGCGTCTGGCGGACGACATCTGCCAACGGGCCGGCCGCCAGGAGGATAAGGGGCAGGATCACTCGTTGGTCGAAGAGTCCCTGCCAGCCCAGCGGTACGTCCAGGATTCCGAGTTGGAGCACAAACAGGATCATCAGCATCGGTGCCAACACGAAGATCGGGATCGTGCGGAGGAACAATGCCGAGCCGACAATCGAGTAGTCCATCCAGGTGTTGTGCCGTAGCGCCGCCAGCACACCCAGCGGAATGCCAACTACGATCAGCAGCAGTCCCGCGGTCAGTCCCAATTGGAGCGTAATCGGTAGACCTACGCGGATCATATCCAGTACCGGCTGCCGTGTGGCGATCGACGTTCCCAGATCGCCGCGCACGATCTTGCTCATATAGTCGACGTATTGCACCCAATACGGGCGATCCAGACCATACTGCAGCCGCAATCGAGTCAGGTCTTCCGGAGTCATGTTGGTCAGGTTCTCGTTGTAAATCAGCACGATCGGATCGCCAGGCGCGTAGAAGCCCAGCGTGAAGGTGATCAGGATGACCAGCAGAACGACCGGTACTGTAATGAGCAGGCGGTTAGTAATGTAGCGGAGCACGCGTTACCCGGTAGTCAGCGGTCAGTGATCGGTGTGCCGTAACCCACCACTGACCGCTTGCCTCAGTGCTTGGCCACGTAGACGAACGGCGGTTCGAAGAAGCCGTATGGCACAAGCCATGGATTGATCTTCAGGTTCTTGGTCCACGACTGGACGATGCCAAAGTCGCCCTCCGTCCGCCACAGCGGAATGAGCATGTAATCATCCAGCAAGAGCTTTTCCGCCTGCTGGACCGTCTTGCAGAAATTGGGATCCTTGCGATCCATGGCCGTGATCTGGTCGGAGATCTTGTCTAGCGCATCGTTCTTGTAGCCGGCCATGAAACGTGTTGCGTGGATGCCGCTCGACCTGAATTGCGTAATCCACAATCCCTCATCCGGCGGACGAGCGGCAATGCTCTGGCGGTCGACGTTGATCGACTTCTCATCGGCGCCAAACCCGGCGGGTTGCGGCTTGAGGTCAATGTCGGTGATGCCCAGGTTGGTGCGCCACATCTCCTGCATAATCTGGAACGCCTTGTTCTGGGGCACGCCAGTGGTATTCGGAGTGATGCGCAGCTTGCCGAGCTTTTCCGCACTGCCGTACTTCGATGCTTGCAGCTCTTGTTTTGCATTGGCCGCATCGAACTGGAAGTAGCTCGCGTTCTCGGCGTTGTAGCAGCCGTTGAGCATGCCGGGCGGCGACACGCCATACCAGACGTCGGCGGTGTTGTCGGTGGCTACCTCAGTCAGTGACTTGAAGTCGATGGCGTGCATGAGCGCCTTGCGGACATTCAGATCGTCAACTGGCGGCACGTTCCAGTGGAAGCTGGCGTAAATGCCCACTGGCAACTTGTAGGCAAGCTCGGATGCGCCTGGCGTGCGGCCGACCAGCTTGCGTCGCGTGGCAATGTCCGCAAACGAGTAGGCGAAATCGGCCTGGCCCTTCTCGACGAGCACCTCCAGTGCGGATGCCTCTTCCGCGATCGTCACCTCGATGCGCTGGATGAGCGGCTTCTCGCCCCACCAGCGTGGGTTGGGCGTGAGCACGATCTGCCGCCCAGTAGCGTCCATCTGAGTGACCTGATATGGCCCATTGACGACCGGATTGGGCTTGGTCAGGTATTGGGGATCGGCCTTGAGCTTATCGACTGGGACCACGCCCATGTAGTAGATGCCAAACTTGTGATCGAGAAAGCGGTCTGGACCATTGAGCTGGACTTCGAGCGTCGCGTCATCCTTGACCACCAGGCCAGAGATCTCCTGGGCCTTGCCATCAGCTACATCTTTGAAGCCCTTGGCGTCCGAGAGGGCAAAGCCCGTGATGTTGGACGTCTTCTGCTCCGGTAACGTGACCCACTCCCAGGCTTCCTTCACCTGCTTGGCCGTCACCTTCGCGCCATCCGACCAGACAGCGCGCGAGTCGAGGTTAATCGTCCAGACAGTGAAGTCTGCATTCGGAGTGATCGACCTGGCGAGCATCGGCCGCACGTTGAAGTCGACATCGTGGTAGACCGGCCCCAGGAACTCGTACGCTCCTACGTCCTGTCCACCCCAGCGGACACTCCAGGGTGCGAGCGGCTCCTGCGATCCAAAGCCGCCGATAACCATCCGCAGGGTTTGTTGGGGCGCGGCATCGGCTGGCAGGGCCGCGGCGGGCGCGGTGGTCGAGGCTGGCGCCTGGGCGGCCGAAGCGGTTGGAGCGGTCGTTGGCGCAGCCGCCGCAGGGGCCTTGGTAGCAGGAGCCGGAGCCGTGGTCGGTGCTGCGGGCGCCGTCGGGCCGCACGCAATGGCAAGTGACAGCACCGCGATCACCAGGGTGAGTCTGGCGTAAACGGCAGGCATGCGGGTTAGAAACTCCTTCCCTTCGGATGGGCGCATCATACGCGGGCGAACTTCTGCATGCGCCCCTGCCTGATCACTTCACACACGTAGAGGTCGCCGTGTGAATCGACGCACAGGCCATGGGGTGAATCGCTGAACTGGCCGGGCGCTGGGCCCTTTTCTCCCCAGCGGCTCAGGGGCTCGCCGTCGAGGCTGTACGCGCTAATCCGTTGCTGCGCTTCGGCAACGTAGACGGTGTCGTCCGCGTCGATGAAAAGGTCCATCGGTTGCAGCAGGTCTGTCCACTGATCCAGGAACTCGCCGTCACCGTCGAAGATCTGGACGCGGTGGTTCTCGCGGTCAGCCACGAGCACGCGCCCGCGGCGGTCCACCACCACGCTGTGCGGCAGGGCGAATTGGCCGGGCCCGTCGCCCTGTTCACCCCACGACTTCAGTAATGTGCCGTCCGACGCAAAGCGGTGCACGCGATACTGGCCATAGCCGTCCGAGACATACGTCTCGCCGGACGGGGACTGTTTCGCCCAGGTGGGTTGGTTGAACGGTATGCCCGACGGCCCGGGCTGGCCAGCCGTGCCGAGTGTCTGCAGCACCTGACCGTCGGTGGTGCAGATGCGGACCGTGTGATCACCGCAGTCAGCGAGAAAGACCCGATCATCGGGGGTGATCCACAGCCCGTGAGGTGTCGTGAACAGGCCCTCACCCCACGAGCGGAGGAACTGACCCTCGCGATCGAAGACCAGCACGACCGCCTGGGGCAGGCGGTTGAAGAGGTAAACCTGGTCTCGAGAATCAACGCCGACGGCGGAGATCAGGCCCAGTGCCGGGCTCCCCGGACCGAGCCCCCAGCCCTCGACGACTTTATAGGTGTACGTGCGCGCACGTATGGCCATGGAATCTCCTTGCCACCCAGGGCGAGGCCATATTACGCGACCCCCCGCTGCTCATTGAGTGGAGTTCGTGGACATCGAGCGCGCACGTGCGTACCCATCCCCTGACCCTCCCCACGGGCGCCGGAGTGCGATGCGAAGTCGGTGAGCAAGATCGTGTCCAGGTGCTATCGCGCACTACTCGACGGCGGCGACGCTCTGTCTGGCGCCTGAGTACAGCGACTGCGTACTTGGCGAGCCGCGCGGCGGGTTCAAAGCGCCGCGGCCAGGACTTCAGCCATGTCGATGGCGTACACATCCGCTTCGTCGTACAACGCTGGGTGGAGCGGCGTCCACCCAGCGGTTGACCCGCGGGTTGATTCGAGCTGACGGCGGAAAGGATCAACCCATAGGTTGACGTGGCGGCACGCGCGCTCTGTCAGACTGATCGGGGTGGGATTGCGACAGGTGTGCGCGTGAAAGTACTGATCGTCGACGACCAGGTCGCGTTCCGGCGCGCCGCAGCTCGAGTGCTGGCTCGATTGCCCGAATTCGAGGTGGTCGGTGAGGCCGAGTCCGGCGAAGCCTCCATCGAGGCCACACGGCTACTCCGTCCCGACCTGGTGCTGATGGACGTCCACATGCCCGGGATTGGCGGGCCTGAGGCGACGCGCAGGATCATGTCGCATACCACGGCCGACCCTCCCCCCGTTGTGGTGCTGCTGTCGACGTACAATGCCGCCGACTATGGCACGCGCGCGCTCGAATGTGGTGCTGCAGCCTACTTGGCAAAAGGCGAATTCGGTCCAGATATCCTGCGCGCGGCCTGGATGGCAGCTCGGCCCGACGACGGGAGCGCGTAAGCTGGGTCCCCCGTGGCCATCCGAGTCGTATTGGCCGAGGACAACCTGCTCGTTCGTGAGGGCGTGCGCCGCCTGCTCGAGATGCGAAGGGACGCGAACGTCGAGGTAGTTGGTAGCTGCGGGCGATCTCGATGCGCTGATAGCGGCGGTCGACGACCTCAATCCGGACGTCGTGTTGACGGATATCCGCATGCCGCCGAGCCATACCGACGAGGGGCTGCAGATCGCGGCGCGGCTGCGCCGGAGCCATCCGCAGATCGGAGTGGTGCTGCTAAGCCAGTTCGACGCGCCGATCTACGCACGTGGCCTGCTGGAAGAAGGCTCCGCCGGCCGCGCTTACCTGTTAAAGGAGCGTGTATCCGATCCGGAGCAGCTCGTCGCCGCCATTCGCGAGGTCGCCCGCGGAGGCTCGGTCATCGATCCCAAGGTGGTCGAGACGCTGGTCGCGGCGTTGGGGGATATGACGCCGACAGAGCCGCCCATGCTCAGTCAGCCGGTCCCTCCCGGGAGCGCTGATCAGGCGGAACCACGTACGGAGCGCGAGCTCGAAGTACTTGCGCTTGTGATCGAGGGCGCTTCCAGCCAGGAGATCGCGCGCAACCTGGTGGTCAGCCTGGCCACGGTCAAGACCCACATCAACCACATCTTTCGCAAGCTCGGTGCGGAGAGTCGCGTTCAGGTCGTGACGCGCGCGCGAGCGCTGGGGCTGGTCACGCCTTGAGCCTGGACAGGCATCCGCATGCGTTCGACTGGTAGTCTGCCAGTAACGATCGTGCCCCGCCCCGGCTCGGAGCGGATGACCAGGCTGCCGCCAACCGCGGCCAGGCGATCCGCCATGCCCTGCAGGCCGGTTCCGCCATGCGGGCGCTCCCATAGGAAGCCCGGCCCGTCATCGGACACTTCGAACGTCATCTGCTCGGACTCGCCGTGGAGGCGAACGCACACGAGCGCGTGCGCTGCGTGTTTAGCACAGTTCTGTAAGGCCTCGAGCACGCAAAAATAGGCGGCCGCCTCGATCTCGGGTGTGCATCGCTGGTCGGCAACTTGGGCGTCAGTTTCCAGGCGGACCGCGGGACAGCTCTTGACGATGTGCGCTTCCAGGGCCGCTCCAAGTCCATGGTCCGCCAGGGCCGGCGGATAAATGCCGCGCGCGAGATCCCGCAGGGTTCCGAGTGCTTCGGAAACCTGCCCGCGCACCTCTGACACCAGAGCCTCGGCTTCGGTGGGATCGCTTCTGATCAGATTCTGAGCGACCTGAAGGTTCACCGCCATGGCGACCAGGTGCTGCTGCGCCCCGTCGTGCAGGTCGCGTTCGATGCGACGCCGCTCCTGGTCCTGGGCGGCGACGATGTGTTGACGCGATGCTCTAAGCTCGTCGGCCTGAACACGCAGGTCCGCCGCAAGTCGCACGTTGCCGAGCGCAGGCCCAGCTTGCGCCGCCAGGTCGGCGAGCAGTGCCTGCTCCGTGAGTGTGAGCGGCTCGCCCGGTGGCTTACTGACGGCGATCTCGCCCACGAGCGCCCCCTGATGGTGCACCGGAGTTGTGCGCTCGAATTGCTCGGCTATTGCCTCGGCGGGCCATGCAACTGCCTGGTCGCGCCCGCCGGGGACGTAGACACGCACCCGAGTGCGCGTCGCGACGATGCCAATCGCGATTGCCTCGGCCAGTCGGGGTAGCACGGCGTCAACGGACAGAGCGCCTGCCATCCGCCTCGACAAGTCGGCGAGCACTTCATACGGGCTCAGACGCCGGCCATATACAACTCGATTTGCCAGCCGCTGCAAACGCTCGCATCCAGCAAACACTCGAGCTCGTGGGGCTGGACGACAAGGCCGACCGACCGATCAAAGGGTTCTCAGGCGGCGAGCGCCAACGGCTCGGTATCGCGCAGGCGCAGATCAACTATCCGGACCTGCTGATCCTGGATGAACCTGCCGCTTCGCTGGACCCTATGGGACGCCGCGACGTGCTGGAAGTGATGGAGCGTCTGCGCAAGCACACGACCGTCTTCTACAGCACACACATTCTGAGCGACGTGCAGCGCGTCAGCGACACCGTCGCCATCCTCAACCGGGGTGAGCTCGTGGCCGAGGCGCCCATCGACCAGCTGCTGCGCGGCAATGGCGGGGTGAGCTACACGGTTGAGCTTAAAGGCGACGTCGACGGCGTGCGGACGCGGTTGACTGCCCAACGCTGGGTCGGATCAGTCGCGGTCCTGGAGCGCAACGGTACGACGAAGCTGCGTGTGAATGTCACGGACGAGTCCGCCGCCGATGCGCAGCTATTGCAGTCGGTGACCGTGGGCGGTGCCGTCACGGTCTCGGCGTTCGGTCGCGACAAGGCCGATCTCGAAGACGTGTTCATGAAGATCGTCGAAGGAGACAGTCACTCTCATGGCCGCTAACACTCTCCCCCTGCGCATCGTTCAGCCGAGTGGCTGGACGAGCGGGCTCGACAACCTCCTGCGGAAGGAGCTGCATGCCTGGTGGGGAACTCGCTTCTGGATCACTCAGGCTGTCATATGGCTCGTAGCCATAAATGCCATTCCGGTCATCGTGCTGTGGGTCGCGCCAGCTACCGACCCGAATATGCAGGTTCCGGATGGTGGACTCATAGCTCTCGGTCTTCAAGTGTTCTTCGAGATCGCAGCCCAGTTCTCAGCGGGCGGCGTGGCGATCCTCGGGATGGGGGCCATCATCGGCGAGACGCAATCCGGCACCGCCGCGTGGTTGTTATCCAAGCCGTTGTCCCGGCCGGCCTTCGTGTCAGCCAAACTCGTGGCGCTGGCAATCGGCACGCTCGCTCTGTGCATAGCGCTGCCGGGCGCAGTCGCTTACGCGCAAATTGGCGCGGCGACACGGCAATTCCCAGACCCGGGCTCGTTCGCGGTCGGACTCGGGCTTGTCGGGATCCACACATTGTTCTACGTGACGCTCACGGTCATGCTCGGCACTCTCGTCAAGTCGCGAGGTGCGGTGATCGGCATCGCGGTCGCTGTGTTATTCGGTCAACAGCTGGTGGCTAACTTCATCGGACCTTTCGCGGTGTACCTTCCGCACAGTCTGGGTGCTATGGCCGCTACCACCAGCATGGGCCAGCCGCCGTTGTCACTTGGTGCCCTTGGCGTCGCGGTCGTCCTCTCAATGATCTTTGTCGCAATCGGCATCTGGCGCTTCGATCGCGAGGAGTTGTAGCCGCCGAAGGCGCGCTGCTGTGAAGGAACTACCCGCGCGATCCGCTCCCGAGTTGGTCCTGCTCAAGTCCACGAGTGCCCCGACCGCAGTCCTTGGTAATACACGGCCCGCACATCGGCGAGGCGGCGTACATCCTGCGCCGCCTCGCCGCCCACCAGCAGAAGGTCGGCGCTCAGACCGGGCCGTAGCGCGCCGAACTCGTCAGCGCGACCAATCGCCGCGGCGGCCGCGCCGGTTGCGCCATGAATCGCCTCGACCGGCGATAGGCCGCACGTCACCAGTTCATCAAGCTCGCGCCACAGATCGTCGAAGCGTGTGAAGCGCCAGCCGGCATCCGAGCCGACCAGCAAGCGCACGCCAGCCTGGTGCAGGCGGCGGATCATCTCCGTCTGCGCCTCGCGCCGACGCTGCCAACTTTCTCGATCGTCGCCCGCGGGCAATATCTCCACCATGTCGCGCGCGACTTGCAGTGTCGGCGTGATCGGAATTCCCGATGCGGCGAGACCGTCGGCAAGTGCGTCGTCGAATGCCAGCAGGGCGCCGGGCGCGGAGAAGTAGCCGTGCTCGATCGAATCGACGCGTGCCGCCAGGGCATTGGCGACCGCGGCGGTGGCTGTGCAGTGGACCGTCACTCTACAACCGAGTCCGCGCGCCGTGCGCACGATCGCCTCGAGTTCGTCAGGTAGGAAACTGGGCTGATCGGTGATGCTGCCGGGCGTCCCGCCGCCGGAGCCAGCCACTTTGATGAAGTCGGCCCCTGCACTGATGATCCGCCGAACCATTTGCCGCGCCCCAACGTCGCCGTCGACCTCGCCGCCGAACGGGCGCATGTGGCCGCCGCTGATCGTCAGCGGCCAGCCACACGACACGATTCGCGCCGCGGGCAGCAACCCGCTCGCCTGGGCATCACGGAGATCGAGCACCGTAGTCCGGCGTGCACCGCAGTCGCGCACAGTCGTAATGCCGGCCCCGAGCGCGACCCGTGCATTGTGCGCTGCGCGCGAATGCCAATGCCTGGCCCACTCGAGCCGGTGCACCGGTGCCGTCGAGCAGCCATTCCGGATAGATGATTGTTCTCATACTTTCAATCGCGGATCGAGCGCGTCGCGAAGTCCGTCGCCAAGCGTATTCAGCGCAAGGACCGTCAACATGATGGCCAGACCCGGAAACGTGGCGATCCACCATTGCTCGCGCAGATACTGTCGACCTTCACTCAGCATCCGCCCCCATTCCGGCGTTGGCGGTTGACTGCCCAGGCCGAGGAAGCTCAGGGTTGCGGCGACCAGAATCGCTGAACCCACACCGAGCGTGGCGACGACGATGATCGGCGCAACAACATTGGGCAGGATGTGGCGCAGCAGGATCGCCCCATCATTGGCACCAATCACGCGCGCTGCGTCCACGTACAGGTTTTCACGTGCCGCCAGAACCGAGCCGCGCGTCAGGCGCGCGTACGTGGGAATCGACGAAATGCCGACCGCGACCATCAGACTCGTCAGGCTGGGTCCCAACACTGCCACGATCCCCAGCGCCAGCAGTATGCCAGGGAAAGCGAGCATGACGTCTACGACACGCATCAACACAACGTCCGCCCAGTGGCCGTAGTAGCCCGCCAGTAGGCCGACCATGACGCCCGGTACCAGGGCGATTGCGACCGCGATTGGTCCCACCGTGAGTGATACGCGCGAACCGAAGACCACCCGTGAGAAAACGTCGCGCCCGTATTGATCCGACCCGAACAAGTACGGCAGTCCGGGGCTGTAGAGCGCGTGAGGTGTATCGATGCTGATCGGATCGAAGCGTGCGATGACTGGCGCCAGGCCGGCGATGAGTCCGATGAAGGCCAGCATCACCAGGCCGCCCAGGGCACCCCGGTTCCGGGCGAGCCTTCGGGCGACATCGAACCGTCGCCTGGCGCGCGCGGTGGCCATTGTCAGGCGTACCTGATGCGTGGATCGAGCAGCCCGTACGACAGATCGACCAGCAGGTTGACGACCACGTAAGCCGTCGCTACGACCAGCACTACACCCTGCACGACAGGCAGGTCCTTGTTCAGGATGCCGTCGATGACCAGTCGACCGAGACCAGGCCTGGCAAAGACGGTTTCGACGACGAACGTGCCAGCGAGAAGTTGACCGAACTGCAGACCAAAGATCGTGACCACCGGAATCAACGCGTTCTTGAGGGCATGGCGGGTGATCACGACCCATTCCAGCAGGCCCTTGGCGCGTGCCGTCGTCACGTATTCCTGGCGCAGCACTTCGAGCATGCTCGAGCGAGTCAAGCGGGCCAGGATGGCCGCGGCGCCCAGACCCAGCGTGACGGCCGGCAGGATCAGGTGCAGTAAGTCGCCACCGCCGGTCGCCGGGAAGATCCTCAAGCGCAGCGAAAACAGAAAGATCAGCAGCAGCCCGAGCCAGAAGCTCGGCATTGAAACACCGAGCAGCGCCAGCAGCATGGAGCCAAGTTCAATGGACGAGCGCTGGTTCACCGCCGCGACGATACCCAGGGTCACACCCAGCACACCTGCCACCACCAGGCCGGCGAGCGCTAGTTGCAACGTCGAGGGCAGGTTGTCGGCGATCTCGACGGCCACTGGCCGTCGAGTCCGAATCGAGGTGCCAAGATCACCGTGCGACGCATCCCACACGAAGCGGCCGAATTGGAGCGGCAGTGGTTCGTCGAGATGCAGCTGCGAGCGCAAACGCTCGATCTGCTCGGGTGTCGTCTGAAACTCGCTCAACATCAGCCGCACCGGATCGCCGGGTACGAGGTGCAGCATCGAGAACACCAGCAACGACACACCCAGCAGCACGGGCACGGCAGCCAGAATCCGCTGAGCGATGTACTGATACAAGGGCGCTGGCGATCAACCGCGTCGAGTATCGCTATTTCATGCTCACGTCAGTAATCAACGGATAGCTGTTGCCGGTGAATTTGAGCCCGCTGACGTTTGGTCGCATCGCAAACACCGAGAGCTGATCGACCAGCGGCACCACCACTGCCATGTCCATCAGCTTCTGTTCGAGCTGCAGGTAGACCTGCTTGCGTTTGGCGGGATCCGCTTCCTGTCGGCCCTGCACGAGGAGCTTGTCCACTTCGGGATCCTTGAGGCACGACCAGTTGAAATTCGCGCCGACATTCGACGAGTGATACAGGGCGTACAGCGCATCCAGCTCACCGCTGCGCAAGAACAGGGTCATGCCGTTCGTCGAGCAGTGATAGGCGTCCTCGTAAAACGGCGGTCGGGCCTGGGCTTTGATCTTGACGTCCATGCCGGCCTGTCGTAGCTGACCCTGCAGCAGCTCGTTGCTCTGATCGGGGCCGCCGCCGTAGTCAATGGCGTTGAGCACAAACTCTAACCGCTGACCGTTCTTGGCCCGAATACCATCCGAACCCTTTGTCCAGCCAGCCTGATCCAGCAGTTGGCTGCCTTTGGCCGAATCATGCGGATACAGCGCCTGGAACGAGGGGTCGTCGAGCATGATCGAGGTGAGCGGGGCGACTGCTTTCTTGCCGATGCCCTGGTACAGCGCGGAGACGAGCGCGTCCCGATCCAGGGAGTAGAGAATCGCCTGGCGCACCTTGATGTCATCGGTTGGTGGCTGGGTCGTCGTCAGCATCATCATGAGCGGCGCGCCAACCCACGGCTTGCTGACCACCTGCAGCCCGGCTGCCTGGAGGCGCTGCAGGTCCTGCGGCGTGAAGACCGTCGCCATCTGGGTCTCACCCGACTCGACAGTCGCCGCGCGGGTGCCGCCCTCGGGGATGAATTTCCAGATGACTTTGTCGAGATAGCCCGGCCCATCGTGGTCGGACCATGGCGCGCGCCGCTTGTAGCCGTCCCAGCGCGAAACCGTGATGTGGTCCTTCGGCACCCACTCGTCAATCTTGTACGGCCCAGTCATGACTGGCGTCTGGTTGACCTGATCGCCCTGCTTCTGCGTCGCCGCGGGCGAGACCATGGGCAGGTACGGGCTGCCCGCATACAGCAGGAACGGCACAAACGGATCCTTGAAACGGACGAGCACCGTGTAGTCGTCGACGACGTCTGAGCCCAGGTACCCGGTGAGTTGGGCGAGCGCGGCGCCAGCTTTGAAATTTGGATCCACAACTCGATCAAAATTCCACTTCACCGCCGCCGCGTTGAAGGAAGTGCCGTCCTGGAAGGTAACGTCCTTGCGCAATTTGAAGGTGAACGCCTTGCTGCTGTCCCCGACTTCCCACGATTCGGCCAGCCACGGCTTGAGCTCGCGGTTTTCGTCGAGGTAGAGCAGCGTCTCGCCGACGGACGAGGTGACATAGAAGGTGATGGCCGATGGCGACGCCTCGGGGTCGAGGGTTGGCGGCTCCTGGTCGAGGCCGATAGTCAGCGTGCCGCCCGCGGCTGGCTTGGCGGCGGTCGCTTGACCGGCCGGCGCGGCCGTGGTTTTGGCTGCGACAGTTGGTTGGTTCTGCGCAGCCGGCGCAGGCTGGCTGACCTGGGTAGCCGATGGACCGGGCGCGACGGTCGGCTGTGACTGGCAGGCAGCTAGCACCAACGTGAGCGCTGCGAGCGCGGCAGGGATAGACCGCATGTGACGTCCTCCGTGGAGCGGTGGCGTGTCACTGGCCAGGATAGACCACCTCAGATTGTTTGGGCGTCTGGGGACACGGCGTCACGGCTGCAGGTACGCTTGGCTGCAGCATGGATGGACCCTTTCGCGTTGGCGTCGATATTGGAGGCACGTTCACCGACCTGCTGGCGATGGTCAGGCGTCCATCCTCCTGGTGTCCGTACCGGATGTGAAGACTGGCGGCACGCGTGTGAGTGTGCTCCAGCCGCTGGTGGGAGGATCGGGAGCGCGGCCGCATGAAGACGGCGTGGATGGTGTCGACGTGATCTGGAGCTTCCTCCGCAACGTGCCCACCGAAAGCGTCGAGAGCGATATTCCACCCATCCTGGTAACGCACTACGGTTTGCGCGCGGACTCCGGAGGCGCGGGCCGCTACCGCGGCGGCATGGGCGTCGAGATCGAATTCGAGACAAGCGCTCCGTACACCGTCGTCACTTCGCGAGCCATGGAGCGCTACATTTTCCAACCACCTGGGCGCCTGGGTGGCCTGCCGGCTGCAACTGGCTATACACGCCAGAACGGCGAGCGCGATATCGGCAAGATCGACGTGCTCGAGTTGCGGCCGGGGGATCGACTGCGCATCGGCACGCAGGGCGGTGGTGGCCTGGGCGACCCGCTCCAGCGGCCGGTCGAGATGGTCGTCGACGATGTGTCCAATGGCCTCGTTTCGCGTGCCGCGGCGGAGGCTGACTACGGTGTGGCGCTTTGCCCCGATGGTGCGGCTGACCTGAGCGCGACCGAGACGCTACGCACCCGCCGGCTGGCCGACCAACCGACCGAGCCGCCAACGTCACCTTCGGCGCCGCCCGCGACGCGTACCGGCGGCAGTGGCCACTGGCGTTGGAGGATGCCCTGGCGCACGCCATCGCCGATCAGCCGGCCGTGTTGCGACAGTTCCTGCACCATGAGCTGAAGCGACTGATCGCGGATCGTCTCGCGCGTGGTGAGAGCGTCGAGCCTGGAACTCTTGGTGCGCTGGTAGCCGAGGTCGGCCACCGCCTGAGTGCCGGCTATCCGCCCCCGCACGCCGCGCGCCGTGCGTGATCGCCACGACGCTACCATGCTGCCACGCATATGGCATATGACAGGAGGGGCTCATGGCCGCGCTCGACGCGGGTGTGCGCGCAGCCGACACCGGCCAGCGCCAATGGGTGCGGACGTAGAATGCCCGCGTGGAGGAGGGACGCGTGACTCACGTGGAACCGTCTTCGAACGACAATCTGATCTGGCATCGGCTCGGTCCGATCAGTCGGCGGCAGCTGGCGATCAAGGCGATGCGGCTCGGGCTCGGCGCGCTGGCGGCGCCGGCGCTCGCCCAGGCTTTGGCGGCCTGCGCGCCCGCCGGCGGCGGCAAGAAGCTGACCTGGTCACGCGGCGACGACCTGCGCACGCAGGATCCACAACAGATCTCGGGGCTGATGGAAGGCATCATCACGCGGGTGCTGTACGACCCGCTGATGGACACCGACGAGGCGGGCAAGCAGGTCAAGGTCCTGGCGACCGACTGGTCGATGGCCCCAGACGGCCTGTCCTACACCTTCAAGCTACGGACTGGTGTCAAGTTCCATGACGATTCCGAATTTGACGCCGGCGCCGTGAAGTTCACCTACGATCGGCTATTGGCGAACCCGACGTTCCAGCACGCGTCGGCGTTCAACGGCGTGCTCAAGGAAGTGACGGTCGTGGACAAGACGACGGTCCGCTTCGACCTGGCGAAGCCGAACCCGGGCCTGATCACCTCGTTCACCGAACCGATCCTGTCGCCAGCGGCGGAGAAGAAATACGGCGCCGAGTTCTACAAGCAAATCGGCGGCACCGGTCCCTTCAAGTACAAGTCCTGGACTGCCAACCAGCAATGGCTCGGCGAAGCGAACAAGGACTACTGGGTCAAGGACATGGTCAAGCTCGACCAGTATGTCTTTCGGCCCATACCCGAGGAGGCGACGCGCATTGCGGCGCTGCAGAGCGGCGAGGTTGACCTGATCGACGGCCTCGCCGGCGATCAGGCTGAGCAGCTGGGCAAGGATCAAAATCTACAAATTGTGCGTTCGCCCGGGTCGAGCGTGATCGCGATCACCTACAACGTGCGCAAGGACCCCTTCCAGAACCGCGATGCGCGATTCGCCGTCGCGTCCGCGATCGACCGCGACAATATCGTCAAGAACATTCAGAAGCTGGGAAAGAACGTCGGAGCGACCGTCCCGCCGGGCACGATCGGCTACGACGAGCAGCTCTTCAACAACCCGGTGCCGTTCGACATAGGCAAAGCGAAGGACTTGCTCGGCAAGGCCGGCGTGCAAACGGGCACCAGGATCTCGTTCAAACTGAACCCAGCCTGGTTCCCGCGACTCAAGGAAACGGCCGAGTACATCTCCAACCAGCTGCGCCTGGTTGGCTTCGACGTGAATATTCAGTTTCTGGAGCCGGGCGCATACACGGAAGCGCGCAAGTCCGGCGACTTCGATATCTGCATCCAGGAGGTCGGACGCGCGTTCAATCCTGGCCCCAACTTCACGATCTTGCTGGTCGACTCCGCGTTCGGAAACTTCTACAAGGAAATCAACCCCAGCATCGTCGAGATGATCCAGCAGGCGGACAGCGAACTCGAGGAGGCCAGACGCGACGCTGGCTACAAGGCCATCCAGAAGGTCCTCTATGACGATCTGCCAGAGCTGGTGCTGTATCAGCGTGAGCTGATCTGGGGCGTCCGCAAGCGGGTCAAGGGTTTCCAGGGCCGTATCGGAGGCGACACGCGCACCTTCGCCTGTGACGTGAGTTAGTCGGAGCCCGGCTCGGCCGATGGCGACCTACGTGGTGCGACGGCTCCTGCAGGCGGTCGTCGTTCTGTGGGGCGTGTCGCTCATCGTCTTCTTCCTCCTGCGCCTGGCGCCGAGCGATCCGATCACCCTGCTGCTGGCCGAGACCGCCTCGCCGCAGCAAATCGCCGAAGCCCAACATGAGCTCGGCTTCGATCGACCGGTCTACGTGCAGTACCTGCTGTTCATGGAGCGGGCGATCCAGGGCGACCTTGGCCGGTCGCTCTTCTACAAAGAGCCGGCCCTGGGCGTGATCCTGCGCGCGTTGCCGAACACGCTTTTTCTGGGCGGGATTGCCTTCGTGCTGTCGGTCGCGGTCGCGCTCCCGGTCGGGATCCTGTCCGCGCTGCGGCGTGACTCCGTTTGGGATTACCTCGGCGTCGGACTGGCGCTGATCGGCCAGGCAACCCCACCGTACTGGTTGGGGATCATGCTGATCCTGGTGTTCAGCGTCAATCTGCGGGTGTTGCCGACGTCCGGCAGCTTCGGGCCGGAGTACGTCGTGCTGCCAGCGGTGACACTCGCCGCGGTGCTGATGCCAATCGTGACGCGGCTCGTACGCTCGGGCATGCTCGAAGTCCTGCACGAGGACTACGTACGGACAGCGCGAGCCAAAGGTCTGCGTGAACGCGTCGTGGTTGGCCAGCACGCACTCCGCAACATGCTCATCCCGTTGATCACGGTGCTCGGCCTGCAGCTGTCCTCACTGCTTGGTGGCGCGGTCATCATCGAGCAAGTCTTCGCATGGCCGGGCGTTGGCCGCGTCGCGGTCAACGCGATCTCGTCGCGCGACTATCCGATCGTGCAAGCCAGCATCCTGGTCGTCTCGGGCGCGTTCGTGCTGATGAACCTGCTGGTGGACGTGCTGTACGCCTGGCTCGATCCGCGAATTCGCGTTAGCGGGTGAGGAGGTGGCGGAGCCTGCGGCTCCTGGCCGGCGCCGCGGTCATCGTGGCCGCGGTGGCGATCGCCGTGCTGGCGCCGCTCATTGCGCCATACGGACCGCTCGAACAGGCGCCGGAATTGAACAACCGTCCTCCGCTCTGGCACGACGACTCCGGCGAGCTGCACGTGCTGGGCACCGATCCGCTGGGGCGGGACTTGCTGAGCCGGACTATGTACGGGGCACGGGTGTCGCTGCTCATTGGAGCAACGGCGGTCGTGTTGGCCGGCACCATCGGGGTGGTACTCGGGCTGCTGGCAGGCTATATCGGTGGCGCCGTCGAAGTACTGATTATGCGGCTGGTCGACACGCTGCTGGCGATCCCGTTCGTGCTTCTCGCGATTGTGTCGGTCGCCCTGTTTGGACAGGGCCTCGTCGGGCTGATTCTGATTCTGGGACTGACGGGCTGGCTTGGCTACGCCCGCATCGTGCGTGGGGTCGTGCTGTCGTTGAAAGAGATGCCGTATGTCGAGGCGGCGCGCGCGGTTGGCGCCGGACCGGCGAGACTTTTGCGGCGGCATGTGCTGCCTGGCGTATGGACGCCAGTGATCGTGGTTGCCACCCAACAGGTTGGCGCCATGATGATCGCCGAATCGTCGCTGACGTTTCTCGGGATCGGCATCCCGCCGACGATTCCTAGCTGGGGCGCCATGATCGCCGACGGCCGCGCGTACATGACGCTGGCGCCATGGGTCGCGGTCTTTCCAGGCCTCGCGCTCACCATCACCGTGCTGGCGGTGTATTTCTTCGGCGATGGGTTGCGCGATGTGCTCGATCCGCGCATGCGGCTCTGATCGCAATCGCGACGCTCTCTGGAGCGGCCGGATCGCGGAACGAGCCGAGCAACCGGCAGCTGCGTGGTACGCTGCGCCCGAATGGGCTTCGCGCAGCTACCGCAACCGTTCGTCTGCTGCGTACTCATCGACGATGCGGAGCCAGCGGGCGTGTTGCGGACCATGAAACTCGCCGAATACGAAGGTGCGGACGCGTTCGATCTGGAGCTGGCGGCCAGCCGCCCTTCGAAGCTTCCGGATTGGACGGGTTGCGGAACGTGGAAATTGCATCGGCGATCGTGGAGTCGCAGCGCGGCGCGCGGCACACTGATGCCTGTGGAGCGCTCGGGCGTATGACGGTCGGGGTAGCCATTGTCGGTTGTGGCGCGGTGACGCGCATCGTGCACGTGCCGGTGCTGGGCATGCTGGCCGATCTGGCGCGTGTCGTCGCGGTGTGCGATCCGGATGCGCAGCGTGCGTCGGAGGTGGCGAGGCTTGTCGGCGGGGCGAAGACGTACGCGCGGCTCGATGACGTCCTGGGAGATCCGGACGTCGAAGCCGTGGACATCTGCACGCCGCACGCGCTGCATGCCGCGTTGACGGTCCGCTCGCTCGAAGCGGGGCGGCACGTGCTGGTCGAGAAGCCTCTCGCCACCACGTTCGCGGATGGGCAGCGCATGGTCGCGGCTGCTCACCAGGCTGGTCGGGTGCTAGCGGTGAACGAACAGATCCGATTTGGCCCGGGCTTGCGGGCAGGTCGCACGGCAATCGAGCAGGGCGCGATTGGGGAGCTCGTCAGTGTCCGTGCGCATCGCCTGTTCGAGCTGCCGCCGCCGTATGCCTCGAGCGGCTGGCGCAACGATCCGGCCGACCCGAGCGCAGGCATCCTGATCGACCAGGGACCGCACTACGTGCACCTGCTGCGGCGGTTGGTCGGTGGTGTCGCAGGGGAGATCACGCACGCGAGTGCTATCGCAGCATCGGTCGTGGCGCCCGCTGCGGTGGTCCATGTGCGCTTCGCGTCGGGACTGATTGGCGAGCTATTGCTCGCCTGGAACGTGCCGACCCCACCGTCGGCCGGCGTCGGCTACGCATTCGGCACGCGGGGCAGCCTGGAGGTCGATCGGCGGGACGCGGCGCTGGTCGTGTACGACGCGGCAGGCGAAGCGCAGGCGACCACCAGCAACGAGGGGTACCTGCACACCGTCCGTGCGTGCATCGGCGATTTCCTGCGCGCCGCGAGCGGGCAGTCCGCTGGCCCCGAGATGTCTGGCGAGGAAGGCTTGCGCGACCTGGCCGTGGTGGCTGCTGCCCTGCGCTCGATCGCCTCCGGCCAACTGGAACATGTCCAGACCGTTACGCAGTCGTAGAACGAATGAGCGGCGTCCTTGACAGGCGCTTAACAGGCACGCGTAAGCTACGCCGGGTTCGTGGGAGGGCTTATCGACGTGATTCATCGTCACCCCTTCGTGCGCTTAGGGGTGAGCCTCGTCTTGTTTGCGACAGCATGCCAGAGCGCGCCACAGGCGCCCGCTCCGGCCGCGACGGCACCGCCAGCCGCCGCGGCCAAGCCAACGACCGCACCTGCAGCCGCGCCGACTTCGGCACCAGCCGCGGCGCCAACGACTGCGCCGGCGGCAGCGGCGCAGCCGACCACGGCGCCCGCCGCGCCTGCGCCGACCGTGGCCGCCGCGGGGGCCGTCCAGGACGTGCCGCGCAACAAGACACTGGTCGTCACCCCCTGGGGTAAGGGCGTCGAGATCGTCAACCCCAACAACATCAACATCTATCTCACCTCATCGTGGAACCATCAGCGCGAGATCACGGACAAGACCGTCTTCGAAGACCTGATGTACACCAATCTCAACACGGGCGAGATCATCCCGTGGCAAGCTGAAAGTTTCAACTACAACGACACGTTCACCGCGATCACCGTGAAGCTCCGCAAGGGCATCACCTGGTCGGACAATGAGCCCTTCACCTCCAAAGACGTCAAGTACACGCTCGAGATGCTGCGCGACAACGCGCCAGACCTGCTGTACGCGACCATCTTCAAGGAGTACCTGAAGGACGTCGAAACCCCGGACGATCTAACGGCTATTCTCAACCTTAATAAACCGAACCCGCGCTTCTTCCAGGAGAACCTGGCGCTCGGCCACGAGAACCACATCGTGATGTTGCCCGAGCACATCTGGAAGTCGCAGGATCCCAAGACGTTCACCAATTTCGACCTGGCCAAGGGCTGGCCGGTTGGCACCGGCGCCTACAAACTGGTCGCGTCATCCGCCCGACAGATGGTCTTCGATCGGCGTGCTGACTGGTGGGCGGCTAAGAGCGGCTTCAAGCCATTGCCTGCGCCGGAGCGCATCATTCTGGTCCCGGCCGCGAGTGACGAGGCCACCGCACAGCTGTACATCGGCAATCAGGCGGATAGTGGCAACCCGCTTCAGCCGGCCACGTTCGAGGCCGCGACCGCGCGCAACAAGAACCTGAAGTCGTGGCACGAGCAGGGCCCGGTGTGGGGCGCGCCCGATGGCTGCGGCTACGTGTTCTCGTTCAACAACACCAAAGCGCCGTGGAACAACGCCGACGTGCGCATCGCGATCAACTACGCGATCGACCGCCCGCAGATCTCATCGCTTGGCTACAGCAGCGCCAACTATCCGATCGTGGCGCCCTTCTCGGGCTACATGAAGGAGCGCTGGCTGCCTGGCCGACTGCAAGACGTGATCGACAAGTACGATCGCGACAAACGCGACCTGGGGCTGGTTGAGCAGCACATGACAGCTGCCGGCTACGCCAAGGATGGCAGTGGCATGTGGGCCAAAGGCGGCGAGACGCTCAAGGTACCCGTGCGTGGACCGCAGTTCTTCGCGCCGTTGGCGCCGCCGCTGGCGGAACAGCTCAAGAGCGCCGGCTTCGACGCGACGGCGCAGGTCGAACCCGATAGCTCGACCGCCTGGAACGACGACATGGCGACGGGCAAGTCGGACACCATCTTCTTCGTCCACTGCGGCAGCATCTCGGAGCCGTTCAACACGCTCAAAGACCTGCACAGCAAGTACGCGACGCCCGTTGGCACGAAGTGTCCAAGCATCATCGCATGCACGCGCTACAGCAATCCGGAGTACGACAAGCTGATCGACGAGATGGACGGCATGGTCGGCTCGCCAGACAACGCGAAGTACATGGACAACGCCGCCAAGGCGCTCGACATCTACTTGCGTGACATGCCGGAGATCATGCTGCTCGAAGAGCTGCACGTCGTGACGTTCAACAATACCTACTGGAAGAACTGGCCGAGCGAGAAGGATCCGTACGCTGCACCGTATCCGCCATGGGAGGCGTGGTATCTGATCATCAACAAGCTGCAGCCAACGCAATAAGGTATCGGGTGTCGGGTATCAGGTGTCGGGGGCTGGGCCATAGTGCCCGTCTTCCGATACCCGACACCTGACACCCGATACCCAGACGCCCATGCCGATCGACTACGTCGCAAAACGCACGCTGCAGCTTCTGCTGATCGTCTTCATCGCCGTCACGTTCAATTTCCTGATCCCGCGCATGATCCCCGGCGATCCCGTGGAAAGTGCGCTGCAAACCAAGATCGCGGTTAGCGGGAGTGTCAGCGTCGACGTCCAGGCGGTCGCCGCGGCGTATCGCGCCAAGTTCGGCCTCGACAAACCCATGTGGCTGCAGTACCTGAACTACTGGGGCGGTATTTTCGGGCGCGATCTCGGCGTCTCGCTGGTCGACTTCCCGCAACCGGTTGTCGAGAAGATCCAGAGCGCCGTGCCCTGGACGCTCGGCTTGTTGATGCTCTCGACCGTCATTTCGTTCACCCTGGGCTCGATCCTGGGCGCCCTGCTCGCCTGGCCGCGCGCGCCGCGTGCGCTGCACGTGCTCGTGCCGCCGTTCATGCTGCTGTCCTCGGTGCCATTCTTCTTGCTGGCGATTGTGCTGGTGTTCACGTTCTCTGTGATCGTGCCGTGGTTCCCGCCCGGCGGCGGATTCGACCCCGTTTCTATTCTCAGATTCGACCTGACAACCGCCCTCGACGTCGGGTATCACGCCGTGCTGCCAGCGCTGGCATTGGTCCTGGGCAGCGTCGGCTTCTGGGCGCTCGGCATGCGCGCGATGATGATCTCGATCCTGGGCGAGGACTACATCACGTTCGCCGACTCCAAGGGCCTACCGCCGCAGCGCGTATTCCTGTGGTACGGCATGCGCAACGCGCTGCTGCCCCAGATCACCAGCCTGGCGATTGCGCTCGGCTCGATTCTGTCGGGCGCAGTGCTCGTCGAGGCGATCTTCAACTACCCTGGCCTGGGTGGCATCCTCTTTACCGCCATCGCGGGCAAGGATTACTTCGTCATTCAGGGAATCGTGCTGATGCTCATCTTCGCGCTGGCCCTGGCGCTGTTCGTCGTCGACCTGATCTATCCGCTGGTCGACCCGCGCATCCGGTACCAGGCATGAGCATCGCGACCGCTATGGCGGCCAGTGGCCGCCGCTCGTTCAGTACCGCGGCGCTGCGCGGCATTCTGCGCAGCCCGCGCATGAGCAGCAGCCTGGTGGCCGGTCTGGTGATGCTCGGACTGGTCGTCCTGCTAGCGCTATTCGGGCCACGCTTCGTAAATGCCCGCCTGGCCGCCGTCGGCGCCGTCCGACCATCCCAGGCGCCCTCGGCCCAGTACCTCCTGGGAACGGACTCGCAAGGCCGCGACATGCTGACGATCATGGTCCTGGCCACGCCGCAGACGCTGCGCATCGGTCTCATCGCGGGTGTCGTGGGCATGGCGATCGGGCTGTCGCTGGGTCTGCTCTCGGGCTTCTTCGGCGGTGCCGTCGACGCCGTGATTCGCGTTCTGGCCGACTCGTTGATGACCGTGCCTGGTCTGGCGATCATGGTCATCATCGCCGCGAGCGTGGGACACATGACCGTCGAGTTGATGGGACTCACGGTTGCGGCGTTGGCGTGGATGCATCCCACGCGCGCCATACGTTCTCAGGTCCTGTCGATTCGCGAGCGGTCGTATGTCTCAGTTGCGCGCGCGAACGGCGAAAGCGAACTGGGCATTCTGTTCCGCGAAGTGATGCCCAACCTGGTGCCGTACATCGCCGCGTCGTTCGTCGGCGCCGTGTCAGGCGCCATTCTGGCGGCCGTGGGGCTGGAGGCGATTGGACTCGGTCCGAACGACGTGCACACGCTCGGCACGACGATCTACTGGTCCGAAAAGTTCAGCGCGGTGCTGCGTGGCCAGTGGTGGTGGTGGGGCCCGCCCATCGTGGCCATCTCGTTCATCTTCGTGGGCATGTTCCTGCTGTCGTCGGGACTGGATCGGATCGCCAATCCCAAGCTGAGAATGCGCACGTGAGCCTGGACGGCGAACGCGAAGTCCTGCGCGTCGAAGACCTACGCGTGGTGTACGAGACGTCAGCCGGTCCGGTCCGCGCGGTCGACGGCGTTTCGTTCTCGCTCCGCGCCGGGGAACGGATGGGGCTGATCGGCGAGTCCGGCTCCGGTAAGACCACCCTGGGCACGGCCATCGTGCGGCTGCACCGTCCGCCAGCACGTATCGAGAGTGGCCGCATCACCGTCGACGGGCGCGACTTTCTCGACGCCGACGAGCGCGCCATGCGTCAGTTGCGCATGCGCGAACTGGCGCTGATTCCACAAGCGGCGATGAATTCGTTGAATCCGGTCATGCGCATTGGCGATCAGGTTGCCGACGGTATCCTGGCCCACGAAGGCAAGTTGCCGCGCCGTGACATTGCGGAACGCGTAGCACGCGCGCTCGCGCAAGTTGGCTTACCAGCGAGCGTTGCGGAGCGCTATCCGCACCAGTTGAGCGGCGGTCAGCGCCAACGTGCCGCCATGGCCATTGCCACGGCGTTGCAGCCGAAGATCATCGTGGCCGACGAACCGACCAGCGCCCTGGACGTGGTGGTCCAACGCCAGGTGATGTTCACGCTCGGCCGCTTACAGGCGGGCTTGCACGCCGCGGTGCTTCTGATCGGACACGATATGGGCCTGGTTGCCCAGTTCGCCGATACGATCGGCGTACTGTACGCCGGCCGTCTGGTCGAGCAGGGACCGGTCGACGACATCCTCGATACTCCACGTCACCCGTATACGCGCCTGCTGATCGACAGCTTGCCGTCGTTGGACGATAAGAAGCCGCTGCGTGGCATCCCCGGCTTACCGCCGTCGTTGCTGAACCTGCCGCCCGGCTGCCCATTCGCGCCGCGCTGCCCATTCGCCTTCGAACGATGTCGAGTTGAAACACCCATGCTGCAGCCCGTGGGAGCGCGCCAACTCGCGGCCTGTCACCTGTATCCGGAGCACAGCGAGCTGCCGCCGCTGCCATCCGACGCGGAGTTGCCGGAAGTCCCAGCGGTACACGCCGAAGTGGAGGCAATCGCGCCATGACCCCGCTGCTCGAAGTCCGCCACGCCTCCAAGATCTACGGCGGCAGCCTGCTCGGCAAGCGCGACACGACCGTTGCGCTCGAGGACCTGAGCTATTCGATTGCTGATGGGGAGCCGTCGATGACGGCCATTGCCGGCGAGAGCGGCAGTGGCAAAACCACCCTGGCGATGCTCATGCTGGGCTTTCTCAAACCTACGTCGGGCCAGGTCTTCTACCGCGGCAGGGATGTAGCAAGCATGTCGTCGACCGAGCGCCGTCAGTTCCGGCGTGAAGTGCAGCCGATTTTCCAGGACCCGTACGAAGCATTCAATCCCTTCTATCGGGTTGATCACGTGCTGGAGACGCCACTCCAGCGTTTCGGGCTCGCGCGCTCCAGGAGCGAGGCGCGCGGGCAGATCGCGGAGGCGCTCGAACGCGTGGGTCTGCGGCCCAACGAAACCCTGGGTCGGTTTCCGCATCAACTGAGTGGTGGCCAGCGCCAGCGCGTCGGCGTCGCCCGCGCACTGCTGTGCCGACCGAAGGTGATCGTCGCCGACGAGCCCGTATCCATGGTCGATGCATCGCTGCGGGCGACGATTCTGGCGAGCTTGCAGGTGCTGAATCGCGACCTCGGGATTTCGATCATCTACATCACGCATGACCTGACCACGGCGTACCAGATCTGCGACAACATCGTCGTCCTCTATCTCGGGAAGGTCGCCGAAGTCGGCACGGTCGAGCGCGTCATCCGCACGCCGCGCCATCCGTACACGCAGCTCCTGGTGGCGTCGATTCCGGTCGCGGACCGTCGCCGCCGCTGGGGTGAGGATGCGGCTGGCGATAGCGATGCCACAACACACGCGCACGCCGGGCGAACAGGCTGTCCATTCGCGCCGCGCTGTCCCGCGGTCATGCCAAGGTGCCACGACAGTCCACCACCACTGTTCATGCCCGATGGCCAGCGGGCCGCGGCGTGTTTCCTGTATCGCGACGCTCCAGTTCTACCCACGGCCGATGTCGCGGCGGTCTGGGAAAGAGAGGTTGCATGAAAATTGGCGAGGTCGAGTCGCTGCTGCTGAACGGTGCGCATTTCGTGCGCATCACCACCGAAAATGACATCGTCGGACTGGGCCAGTCCGCGTGCTGGGCGTATCCTGCCGCCGTCGACGCGGTCGTGCGTACGTTCCGTGATTATCTGATCGGGCAGGACGCGCGCCAGATCGAGCGCCACTGGCAACACCTGTATCGGATGGGCCCGTTCCGCGGATCGGTGCTCAGCGGTGCGATCAGCGCCGTTGACATCGCCCTGTGGGACATCAAAGGCCAGACGCTCCAGGCACCCATCTGGGATTTGCTGGGCGGTAAATACCGCGACCGCATACGACTCCACCTGTTGATGGGCGGCCGCTCGCCCGAGGACCTGGCGGCGAATGCACGCTCCGCCGCCGATGACGGGTTTACCGCGATCAAATTCGATCCGGTGCCCGAGGGCTTCGGCGACATGACGCAAGATGCGCTCGTCCGCGGCGTGACCGCGAACGTCGCCGCCGCCCGCGAGGCGGTCAAAAGCGACGTGGACATCATCCTCGAACTGCATCGCAAGCTGACACCGCTGCAGGCGCTCCCGGTCATCGAAGCCGTGGCCCAGTTCAATCCGCTGTTCGTCGAGGACCCGGTCCAGATCGACAGCATTGTCTCGCAGTCGGAGATCGCGCGCCGCGTCAGTCAGCCAATCGCGAATGGCGAACGCATGCACACGATCTGGGAGTTCCGCGAGATGCTGGTGAACGGCGGCAGCCAGTACGTGCGACCGGATGTTGGCCTGGCCGGTGGACTTACCCACACGCGCAAGATCGCGGCAATTGCCGAGAGTTTTCACAGTGCCGTGGTGACACACAATTTCCTGGGACCAGTGCTCACCGCGGCGGCGGTGCATCTGGATACATCGATCCCGAATTTCGTAGTTCAGGAGTACGCGCGCACCGACGAATCCGACAAGTGGTCTGGCTTCACGGGCGTATTGCAACGCCAGGGTGGGTATCTGTATCCACCGGAAGTGCCGGGCCTGGGATTGAAGCTCGTCGATGCCAGCATGAATGGCCCGCTCGGACCGCTCGGCGACCGGCACATCAAAGATATTCCCCTGCGCGCTGACGGCTCAGTCGTTTACGCAGTATGAAGGTGCTGCTCGTCGGCGGCGCGGGCATGGTTGGCACGTTCGTCACGCCCTACTTGCGCGAGCACCACACGCTGCGCGTGCTGGATCTGCGCGCGCCAAGCCACGACGGTGTGGAGTATGTCGAAGGATCGATCACAGATCCGGAGGCGCTTGGCCGGGCTCTCGACGGCGTCGACACGTTCGTCAACATGGTCATGAAAAGCCCGCAGGGCGGGGCGTCGAACGAGCAGAACCTGACCCAGATTCGCGAAAACTACGAGGTCAACACGCTCGGCTTGCACCTGTTGCTGTGGACCGCGCAGGGCATGGGCATCAAGCGCGGCGTGCACACCAGCACGATGAGCGTCCATTACCGCGAGCGACCGTTCTTCGGCTCAGAGGAAGAGGTGCCGCTCGACACGCCGAGCGTGTACGGCCTGACCAAGGGCTTTGGCGAGTTGATCTGCGCGTACTTCGCGCGCTGGTTCGACATGAACCTGATCGCGCTGCGCATTACCGGACCCCGCACGCGCGCGGCGTTCCTCGAAGAGCGGCGTGGCGCGCCAACTGACGGCTCGCGCCACCTGTACTGGAGCGACGAGGAAGACTTAGCCCGCGCGTACCTGGCTGCATTGGACGCTGTCCAGACGGGCCATGGCCGCTTCGACGCCGTATTCATCGCCGGCGACGAGAGCCAGGAAGAGCACAATCTGAGCAAGGCCCGCCGACTGCTCCACTGGGAGCCGCGCTCGCACAAGTACCTCGCTTGATGGCCTTCTCGATCAAGCGGCGCGGCAAAGTCACGCACTAGGCGTCTACGAGGCCTACATTAATGGGGCGCGCGTAGGCGACGAACGTCTGGCGCCAGGCTGGACAGATTACAACACGCGCATCCAGTACCAGACGCACGATGTGACGCCGCTCATCCAGGCCGGCGACAACGTGCAGGCTGTCAGGTTGGGCGACGGCTGGTACACCGGCAACGTCGGTTTCTGGGGTCGTCAGCGCTACGGCCACGCGCCGGCGGCGAGCTGCAGACCCCGACGTAGCCATCGAGCGACACGGGACATGTGGGGCCACAAACCAGGTGTGGACCGTCGCGCGCAGTCGCCCAATTCGGGTGCTTCGAGTTGATTGAGTCGAATTGAGCGTACAGCAGGGGGCGCGAACTATGGTGAATCGTTCGATTCGACATGTGCTCGACAGAAGTCGCGTATAGGACGTCGGCAGCGGAGCCATCCCCGAGGCCTTGCACCTGATCCTCCGCATCCTGGTCGGATGGTGCGGCGTATCGCTCATCGTGGGTGGCCTCTGGATTGTCCTTGCCGCATCGAAGGTTCGGCTCGATAGACAGGCTGTGATCGTCGCGGGGGCGTTCCTATCGATCGGTGCCGCGCTGCTATGGGCAGCGCTCAACCTACTTTGATAGAGCGCTGTGCGGGTCCTGCCGATTGGACGAGCAGCTTTGAGCCGCGTTCAGTAAGCGCAAGTCGCCGTTCATCATGTTCCACAGACAACGCAACTGCGTCCGAGATTCCAGGTCAGTTCATCAGCGTCGTGCGGCAGGATCGCACTTTCAGCAACCAGATCACCGGCATGACCGAGTTGTTCTGGAACGACCTGCAGCAAATAGCCGCCAAGAAGGACCCCACCGCTATTGGCTGCAGGAGTTTTTGCCCGCCAGGCAAAGCCGAGCAGTCATGGGCTTCCTCCGCGTGCCGCTTCGTCAGGACAACAACTCTGACTGGCGTGCGCGTGCCAGCAGCTGCGTGCGACTACTTGCGCCGAGCTTCGTGCCCAGATGGCGTACGTGGGCTTTGACCGTATTCGGCGCAACGACGAGGCGCTCAGCAATCTCGCGGTTGCTCAGTCCTTCAGCTACGAGCTCCAGGACCTCCTGCTCGCGGGCACTGATCGCCGAGCGCTTGGCTGGCCTATCAAGCACGGCAAGCAGGCTCGACACCACGGCTGGTGACGCGCGCCGCGCGCTGTGCAGCAACGGAACCAGGGCGGCGCCCTCGTCGAGAAAAACGCGTCGAAAGCCGCCTGGCACAGCACGTCGCAAGGCGTCTGCGAGGCTCGCGGCGCCCCGTTCGGGGTTGGCGCCGGCGGCGAATGCGAGCGCCCGAACAACCAATGCGCGGATGGCGGTTGCTTCGCAACCAGTTGTGTCGGCGCGCTCCAGAACGCGGCTCAGGGCGGTCAGCGCGGCGTCAGGCTGTGCGCGCGCAATTTCTACGCGTGCAAGAACGAGCGCCTCGGACTCACGCTCGATCGTCGCGAGATCTGGCGCCCCGCGCACGGTGGCGGCCCACGCCTCGCCAGCAACCAGGTCAGCGCGCAGCAGCTTGAGTCGCGCCCGTTCGGCAAGTGCCCAACCCACGTGGAGGCGGTTGCCCACGCGCTCGGCAGCTTGCTCGGCCAGGTCAACCGCCGATTCGGCAGCGGACAGCTCACCTCGGGAGCGTAAAAGCTGCGCACGGCACAGGTGAATGCGCGCGAGAAACACGTGTGCGTGCGCTCGATCCACCCGCGCGAGCGCGTCATCGAGATAGTCCTCGGCCGCATCCAACTCATCCCACTCCAGGTGTAGCAACCCGAGCCGCCAGCGCTGCTCCACCGCGTACACCACAGGCAAGTCGCCCAACTCGCGCAGCAGGTCGCGGTGGCGTTGCGCAGCATCGCGCAGCCGCCCGCGCAGTGCGTCCAGTACTCCCCGATCGCTACGCAGGAGCCAGCCGACCACCGGCTGGTCGAGCGCCACGGGCGCGTCGGCGAATACACGCTCCGCGGCACGCAGCTCACCGCGCGCGAGATAGGCGCTCTCCAGAAGCACCGCGGCCGAGGCGTGACTGCGCCGGTCATCTTCGGGCAGCAATGTCCTGGCGCGTTCGGCGCAGGCCAGGGCGCGCCCCGGATCACCGCGCTGGACGGCAAGGTTGGCCTCAAGGAGGAGCGCGCGCGCAAACGGTTGGCTGCTGCGCTCAGTCCGGCGCTGCACTTCGCGGACGACCTCTGCGGCGCGCTCGAATTCACCTGCGCTTAGCCACGCGTGACCAAGACTCAACTCGAGGAGGGGGAACTGCCTACGCGCATCATCGGGTATCTCGAGCAGCCAACGGCGGACCGTTTCGCGCTCACCACGCGCGTGTAATGCCCAGATATGTGTATCGATCAGCCGCGCCGCCGCGGCCCAGTCGTGGGCTGCCAGGGCGTGCTCGACTGCCAGCCGGCCATATCCGTTGGCTTCATGCCATGCGCTCGAGCGCTGGTACAGCAGCGCCACCAACTCTGGTGACTGGCGGCTCAGGCGATGCCGCAACACCTCGGCAAACAGTTGGTGGTAGCGGTACCAGCGTCGCTCATCATCCAATGCGACGAGGAAGAGATTGGCGCGCTCGATCGCCTCCAGCAGTTGCTGGCTGTCCGCCTGGCCCGTCACCGCCTCGCACAACGAACCGCTCAAGCGTTCAAGGATCGACGTACGGAGCAAGAACGTGCCGATGGGCTCGGGCTGTCGAAGGAGCACCTCATCAACCAGGTAGTCCACGATCAATCGATGACTGCCGCCGAAGGCCTCGACGAAGGCCGCGCGGTCTGCCTCATCGTCCCGAGTTCGAAGCGACAGGCCAGCGAGCTGCAGCCCGGCGACCCAGCCTTCGGTCCGTGCTTCAAGAATCCCGACTTGCTGCTGCGAGAGCTGCAGGCCCATAACTTCGGTCAGGAAGGCGGCCGTTTCCGCTTGGGTGAACCGAAGGTCTGCCGCACGCACCTCTGTCACCTGGGCGCGGGCGCGCATACGCGACAGGGGCAAGGGTGGATCGGAGCGCGTGGTCAGCAGCAGGTGCACGGAGGTCGGCAGCCGCTCCAGTAAGAAGGTGAGAGCGGCGTGAATCGCCGGTGTTTCGATGAGGTGGTAGTCGTCAAGGACGAGCACGAGCGGCTCGGTTACCTGGCTCAGATCCCGAGCTAATTCCTCGACGACATCGTCGACGACGGTGACTTCGGGCACGCGAAGCAGCGCCTCCGCCGACGTGGCGAGCCCGGGCTGCGCCGCTTCGAGCGCACCGACCACGTAGATCCAGAAACGCGCAGGGTCGTTGTCGCCCTCATCGAGAGCCAGCCAGGCCACGTTCGGCTTGCGGCTGGCCGGGGTTTCCAGCCAATCGGCCACGAGTGTCGTCTT
>WNGB01002571.1_pt1 | contig 32684 bp, 33 predicted proteins | sample 5400681 | NCBI WGS metagenome assembly WNGB01 (sample SAMN13153367, study PRJNA577476) | soil metagenome | isolation source: 115 cm soil or saprolite under grassland replicate 2 | place: USA:California | collected 2016-06-15
TCGGGCCGATCCCTTGCGGCGCGAGGTCCTCCAGGCCGCGCGGGATCGCGACTGGCTTGAATCGTCCGCGCTCCAGCAGGAACCCAGGGGCTCGCCTGGCCTCAACGCGGGTGCTGGTGCGGGTGGCGGAACTGCTGGCGCTGGTCCCAGTGGTGCCGGTACCCGATGCCGGCCAGGTCGGCCCCGCCGCCGGAGCCTCCACCAGGGGCACCGACGCCCTCGCTGTGGCTGCCGTGAGCGCGGTGAGCACGACCACGCCGGCGACGCCCAGGCGGACGCGCCGGCGAACGTTGCTGCGGGCTGCGCAGGCCATGCTGGTCTCCTTCCGGTGCGCATCTGTCTGTTTCCTGGTGTTCGCACCAGCAGCACAGATGGATTGGTCCCCCAGCAGGCAACCTGGTCGAGCCGCAGTCGGCAGGTTGGTACCGCGCTCGAGTCACTGGAATTCCGGCCGGCCGGGCCGCCTCGTTAAATCATATTCCCACCCATTGTGCTATTCGATGTCGCATTTCGGTGACCCACGTTATACGTAGGCACTGCCCAGCGGTGGTCTGGTAGTTCTCTCGATGTCCGCGAGCCGGCCTGTTTGCTTCAATTACGTCGGAGGTGGAAATCGGCCAACACGACCGGACCAGGGGTCACCAAGTGCCCCAACCTCTGTGGATTTCGAATGAGGCAGTATTTCGGGGGGGAAAACTAGGATGTCCGATAACACGCGAGCTATCCGCAGCGTGGCCGTCGTGGGGATGGGCTATGTCGGCCTACCCACCGCGCTCGCGTTCCACGAGGCCGGACCTTCGTCTCGGCGTGGCACTCGACGACCAGGAGCGCTTCCGCCTGGCAGCCGATCCGAGGGGGCTGGCACGGGCCGACGCGGTGCTGGTGTGCGTGCCCACGCCGATCGACAGCCACCACGTGCCGGAGCTGGGGCCGCTCCAGGCGGCCTGCCGGACGGTCATCGACCACGCTCGTCCCGGCCAGTTGATCATCCTGACCTCGACCTCGTACGCGGGCACGACCAGAGACCTGCTGATCAGGCCGCTGGAGAAGCACAGCATGCGCGTCGGGCACGACCTGCACGTGGCCTTCGCGCCCGAGCGGATCGACCCGGCCAACGCGCGCTTCCCGCAGGACCAGGTCCCGCGCGTCGTGGGCGGGGCGACCCCCGCCTGCACCGCGGCGGCCGCCAACCTGCTCTCCACCATCACCAGGAAGGTCCACCAGGTCAGCTCCCCTGAGGCCGCCGAGTTGGTGAAGCTGCTGGAGAACACCTTCCGGGCGGTGAACATCTCGCTGGCCAACGAATTCGCGGAGATCTGCGCCCCGCTCGGGCTGGACCCCGCTGAGGTGGTCGGAGCCGCCGCAACCAAGCCGTACGGCTTCATGCCGTTCTACCCAGGGCCGGGGGTGGGCGGCCACTGCATCCCCGTCGACCCTCACTATCTGCTGTGGCACGGCCGCGCGAGCGGGCTGCAGATGCCGGTGGTCGAGGCGGCCATGGCCGGGATCGCCATGCGCCCGGCGCGGGTCGTCTCCCAGGCGGCGGAGCGCCTGTCCTCCGACGGGTTCGGGCTCGCCGGGGCCAGCGTGCTGCTGGTCGGCGTGGCCTACAAGCCCGGCGTGCAGGATGTCCGCGAGGCCCCGGCGCTCAGCATCTGGAGCGGGCTCGCGGCACGCGGCGCGCGGGTGAGCTACTTCGACCCGTTCGTGGCGAGCCTGCGGATGGACGGCGGCGAGCGTCACAGCGAGCGCGACCTCGACCCCGCCGCCTACGACCTGGTCATCGTGTGCACCCGCCACCCGGAGGTCGACTACGCCGCGCTCGGCCAGGCACATCGGCTGCTCGACTTCACCTACCGCACGGCCGCCGCGCCGCACGGCTCTCTCCTCCTGGCGAGCTGAATGATGGCGACCACTCCGCTGGCGCAGCCGGCGGCGCCGGCCGCTGCGGCGGCGACCGCCGCGGGACCGACCGCCGCGGCCGCATCGGCCGCCACCGGTCAGCGCACCTCGACGCCGATGCGCATCGCCGTGATCGGGCTGTTGCTCGGCGTGCTCGGGCTCATCGCCTGGCACGTCGTGCGCAAGACGGTGCAACTGCACCCGGACAGCCTGACAGGGATGTACACCATCCTGATCTCCAGCTACGTGCTGAGCCGCTTCGCGCTGGCGGCGCTGTACCGCCCGCCGAAGGACATGGGGCTCGAGCCCGCCTGCGCGGTGATCGTGCCCGCCTACAACGAGAGCGATGCGGTCGCCAGGACCATCCACGCGCTGATGGCGCTCGACTACCCGACCGAGAAGATGGAGGTCGTCGTCATCAATGACGGGTCGAGCGACGACACCTGGCAGCACATGATCCAGGCGGCCGCCGAGTACGAGCAGGACAGGGTCCGCCTCGTCGACCTCGGCAGCAACCAGGGCAAGCGCGCCGCGATGGCGGCCGGGATCCGCGCCACCTCAGCGGAGATCCTGGTGTTCGTCGACTCCGACTCGGTCCCAGCCCCGGACGGCCTGCGCAAGCTCGTGCAGGGATTCGCCGACCCGCGGATCGGGGCCATCTCCGGGCTCACCTATGTGCGCAATGTCGGCGCCAACGTGCTCACCCGCATGCAGGCGGCGCGCTACTACATCTCCTACCAGCTGCTGAAGGCGGCCGAGAGCACGCTGGGCGCTGTCGCCTGCTGCTCTGGCTGCTTCGCCGCCTACCGCCGCGAGGCGGTCATCGACCTGCTCGAGGGCTGGGAGCACCAGCGCTTCCTCGGCGTCGAGTGCACCTACGGCGACGACCGGGCGCTCACCAACATGGTGCTGCGCAAGGGCTGGACCACCATCTACGACGCCCGCGCCGAGGCCTGGACCGACGCGCCGGAGCAGTACCACAAGTTCTTCAAGCAGCAGCTCCGCTGGAAGAAGTCGTGGGCGCGGGAAGGTCCCATCCTGCTGTCCCACATCTGGCGCACGCGCCTGCGCGCCTTCCCGAGCGTCCTGGTCAACACCATCGCCGGGCTGCTCAGCCCCGTCATCATCTGCTGGAACCTGGTGCATCCCTTCGCCCGGCCAGGCGTGCTGCCCGTCGTCTACGCCCTCGGGCTCTACCTGGTCTCGATGGCCTACGGGCTGCTGTACCGGGCGCTGCGGCGCGACGGCCTCTGGCGGCACGCGTTCCTGGGGACCTTCTTCTACGTCGCCTTCTCCGCCCAGCTCCTGTGGGCGATCCTGCGCATCCGCGACGGCAAGTGGGGCACCCGCGACCTGCAGGCGGTGCCCAATGTCTAAGGTCATGCGCCGTGGAGTCCGCTGGTTCCTGAGCATCGCGATGCTGGGGAGCCTGGCCAGCGCGGCGGTGCTGTGGGTCGTCACCACCCGGCCCTACGACCCGGCTCAGCACAAGGCTCCCACCGTCGACGTCGCCGCCCGCGGCTTCCCCACCTACCGCGACGCGGTGCTGGTGCTGAACTACCACGACGTCTCCTCCTCGGGCACGAGCCCCTACACCGTCACTCCGACGGCGTTCGCCGCCCACCTGGACGCGCTGCGCAAGGCCGGCTTCCACTCGATCCGCCTGGCCGACCTCCAGGCGCTGGTCGCGGGGCGGCCGGTGAAGCTCCCGGCGCGGCCGTGCTGCAGCGCTACGGCTTCACCGCGCTCGCGTTCCTCATCTCCAGCAAGATCGCGCAGCCGTACCAGCCGAGCTATCACCTGACGACCGACCAGGTGCGGCGCATGGAGGCCTCTGGGCGCTGGGAGTTCGGCGGCCACACCGACGACCTGCACCGCAAGGCGCTGGCCCCGGGCGGGAAAGAGCTTCCGGCACTCATCAACCGGCTGGTCGACGGCACTGGCAAGGAGGAGACCCTCGCCCAGTGGCGCGCCCGGGTCCAGGCGGACCTCGCCCGCAACCAGCGCTTCTTCCACGGCGTCCTGGGTCACCCCGCCAGCGCGTTCGCGTTCCCGTACGGGGCGGCGGACCGGCCGACCGACGACCCCGCCATCCCCGCGCAGCTCAACGGGCTGCTCCGGGAGGCGGGCTTCGAGCTCGGCTTCGGCGGCGACGACCTGAACCGAGCCGACGGCGCGCTCGAGGTCCCGGTGACGCCGGGCATCGACCCCTACCGGCTGCCCCGGGTCACCGTCACCGGCGACCTCGGGCCGGTCGACCTGCTCGCCGCCCTGCGCAAGGCCGCGCCCGACCCGCTCGCCCCCGACCTCACCGCCCTCCACTGGGCCGGCGACAGCGCCAGCTGCACCGCGGAGCGGAGCGTGGGTCGCCCGCCAGCGCTGCTGCTGTCCTCCAGCGGCTACGGCCGCTGCGCCGCTCCGGTCAACCCGGTGCAGTGGACCGACTACCGCTTCACCGCCGACGTCGTCGGCGTGGACCGTGGGGCCACGGCGTTCATCGGCGTGCGCGTCCGGCTCACGCCCGGCACCAGAGGTCGAGCCGAGGTGGTGTTGGGCGAGTCCATCGTCCGCGTCCGCCAGCAGATCGGCTCGCAAGTCGTCGTCCTGGCGGAGAGGAACCTGCCGCCAGGCGACGACCATCAGGTCGACATCACCGTCCAGGGTGACCGGATCACGGTCCGTGTGGACCAGGTCCCGCCCTTGACGGCCAAGCTCGCTCCGGCGCTGGCCACGGGTGCCGTGGACTTCGGGATCGCCGCGCAGGGCGCGAGGTCCCTCACGTTCATCGGTCCCCGCCTCGTCGACCTGCGAGGAGCACCCGCCGTGCCGTGAGCAAGCGACCACCACCACCCACTGACACATGTGACGCACCTGATCAAGGAGGAACACCCTGATGCACTCACTCACCCGACGACGCCGACGGTGGCTCGTCCGGCTGCCAGCGCTGCTGGTCCTCAGCCTGCTCTGCGCGCTGGTGGCCACCCCTGCCGGCGCCGCGACCCTGCCGCAGAAGCCGCCGGCGCCAACAGGGCTGCGCGCCACCAGCATCGCCGCGACCAGCGTCAGCCTGGCCTGGACCGGCTCCAACGCGGCGATCTTCTACCGCGTGTACCGCGGGACCACCCGGATCGCTCAGGTCGTCAGCAAGAGCTACGCCGACAGGACCGTGACCGCGGGCCAGACCTATACCTATACGGTCAGCGCGGTCAACCTGGTCGGAGAGTCCGCCAAGAGCGCTCCCCTGACCGTCACGACGACAGTGGCGCGTCCGGCCGCTCCGACCGGCCTGGCCGTCCAGACGGTCACGCCCACCTCGGTCGCGTTCCACTGGAACGCATCGACCGGCGCGACCAGCTACCGCGTCTACCGCGGCGGCACCCGGCTGGCCGAGCAGGCCGGGACCAGCTACACCAATTCCCCGCTGGCGCCGTCCACCACCTACAGCTACACCGTCAGCGCCGTCAACATCGCCGGTGAGTCCGCCAAGAGCGGCCCGCTGAGCGTCACCACGCCAGCGGCACCCACCGCGCCGGCCACACCGACCGGCCTGGCAGCCGGCACCATCACCCCAACCTCGGTCCCGCTCAGCTGGAACCCGTCGACCGGCGCGACCAGCTACCGCATCTACCGCGGCGGCACCCGACTCACCGAGCAGCCAGGCACCACCTACACCGACGCCACCACGGCGGCCTCCACCACCTACAGCTACACCGTCAGCGCCGTCAACGCCGTCGGCGAGTCCGCGCCGAGCGCGCCGCTGCCGGTCACCACACCAGCAGCCCCGATCAACACGGTCGTCTCGCTCACCTTCGACGACGGCGTCGCCGAGCAGTACGCAGCCCGCTCGATGCTGGCCGCGCACAACATGCACGGCACGTTCTTCGTCAACTCCGGCCGCATCGACACCAGCTCCTACTACCTGACCCTGTCCCAGCTCCGCGACCTGGCCAGCGACGGCAACGAGATCGCCGGCCACACGGTGCAGCACGCCGACCTCACCGGGCTCAGCTCCGCCGAGGCCGCCCGCGAGGTCTGCAACGACCGCATGAACCTGCTGAACTGGGGCTTCGAGCCGACCAACCTCGCCTATCCATACGGGCACACCAACGCGGCCGTCAAGCAGATCGTGGCGGACTGCGGCTACAACTCCGCGCGCCAGGTCGGCGACATCAGGACACCGGTCAACGGCGGCTGCGCTGGCTGCGCCGTGGCCGAGTCCATCCCGCCGGCCGACCCCTACTACACCCGGGCACCGGACTCGGTCGACGGCACCTGGTCGCTGGCTGACATCGAGACCCTGGTCACCCAGGCCGAGAGCAACGGCGGCGGCTGGGTCCAGCTCACCTTCCACCACATCGCCGAAGGTGGCGGCGCGGACTCGTACTCGATCACCCCGGCCAACTTCAATGCGCTCCTTGACTGGCTGCAGCAGCGCGCCGGCACGGGCACGGCGGTCAAGACGGTGAAGGAAGTCATCGGCGGATCGCTGAAGCCAGGCGTGTCCGGCCCGGTGCCACCGGTCGGCCAGCCGCTGCAGAACGCCTCGCTGGAGGCCGACGCCAACAGCAACGGGCTCCCCGACTGCTGGTCGACCGGCTCCTTCGGCAGCAACACCGCCATCTGGACCAGGAGCTCCGACGCGCACACCGGCGAATGGGCCGAGCGGGTCGACATCACCGGCTACACCTCGGGCGACCGCAAGCTGGTCATGACCCAGGACCTCGGCGAGTGCACGCCGAGCGTGACGCCGGGCCACCGCCAGGCTCTCCAGGCCTGGTACAAGAGCACCAGCCCCACGCAGCTCGTGACCTACTACCGTGACGGGCTGGGCAAGTGGTTCTACTGGACCTCCAGCCCGTTCTTTGCGGGGTCCGACACGTGGACCAGGGCAAGCTGGACCACGCCGGCCGTGCCGAGCGGCGCGACCGCCATCAGCTTCGGGCTCAACCTGGCCTCCACGGGCACGCTGATCACCGACGACTACGCACTCGACGACGCCGGTGTGGCTCCGCCAGTGGTGCAGACCGCACTTGGTGACAACGCCTCCCTGGAGACCGACGGCAACGGCGACGCGGTCCCGGACTGCTACCAGCTCGGCTCCAGCGGCACCAACACCGCCGCCTGGGCCAGGACCGCTGACGCGCACACCGGCGTCTGGGCCGAGCGGGTCGACATCACCAGCTTCACCTCGGGCGACCGCAAGCTGGTGACCAAGCAGGACACCGGCACCTGCTCCCCGGTGGTCACTCCAGCGCACACCTACCAGCTCGGTGCCTGGTACAAGGAGGGACCGACCAGGTTCGTCGTGTACTACCGTGACGCCGCCGGCGTCTGGCGCTACTGGACCCAGAGCCCCGTGCTCGCCGCGGCGGCGAGCTGGACCCAGGCGACCTGGACCACGCCGGCTGTGCCAGCGGGAGCCACCGAGCTGAGCTTCGGGCTGAACCTCACCCAGAGCGGCGGGCTCGTCACCGACGACTACACCATCACCGACACCACCCAAGGGCAACAGCAGACGCTGCTGCCCGCGGGTGGCGCCTCGGACTGACGGCGGCCCACCACGGGACCCGTTCAGCAGCGAAGTGAGCGAAGGAAGTGAAGGATGAAGATGAGCATGGTTCGAGTGCTCGGCGGTCTGGCGGTGGCTGGAGCCATGCTCGTCTCCACCGTCACGGTCGCGGAGGCGGCGACGGTCGGGATCACGGCCTATCGACCACCGGCCACACCCCGCGGCGCAGCGGTGACCGTGAAGGCGAGGGCGACCGGGAGCAGCGTCTGCAGGATCGCCATCGCCGGCGTGGTCTCCTACGGCCACCCCAAGGCCGTCCCAGCGAGCGGCAACGTCTCGTGGCGTCCGCTGGTCCCGGCGACGGCCGGCTACGGCCCCCACAAGGTCACGATCCACTGCGGCAAGCGGGGCTACGCGCCCAGGACCGTCGTCACCTACCTCTGGGTCCAGGTCGAGCACACCATCCTGAAGGCGAGCTCGAGCACATCCGGGGTCCAGTACAAGGGTCCGACGATCCACATCCCGGCGCGCGACTTCAAGGTCACGTGGACTGCGAAGTGGGGAGAGAACGGTGAGGGCCTGCTGATCCTCTGGCAGGACAGCCACTCCCCACGGTTCGACTACCTCACCGGGGTGTCTCCACAGACGAGCGGCGTTGGCACCTTCCACCACGGCGCCAGCGACGGCTGGTTCGAGATCGAGTCGGGCGCGGACAACTGGAGCGTCACGGTCACAGGCATCTGGTAATCGCATCATCCCCGGAGGCCCAGCGCAGAGCGCTGGGCCTCCGGCGTTGCTCGCCGGGGCGCGGCGGACTTGCGTGAACCGGCCGGGGGCAGGCTACGCTTCGGCGATGAACGCGGAGCACCTGAAGCTGTGCGCCAGCGCCGAGTGGGCGGAGCTGGTCGAGCGCGTGCTGCTGCCGTGGGCGCTGGAGGGCCGTGACCTCGGCGACGAGGTGCTCGAGGTCGGCGCCGGTCCCGGCCTGGTCACCGACGTCCTGCGGCAGCGGGTCCCACGGCTCGTCGCCGCGGAGCTGGACGGGCCGCTGGCGGCGGCGCTGCGCCATCGCCTCGCCGGCACCAACGTCGAGGTCGTGCAGGCTGACGCCACCGCGCTCCCGTTCAGCGGCGGGCGCTTCTCCGCGGTCGCCTGCTTCACCATGCTGCACCACGTGCCCACCGCCGCGATGCAGGACCAGATGCTCCGTGAGCTGCGCCGCGTGCTGCGACCGGGCGGCCTCCTGTTCGGCACCGACGGCATGGACACACCGGACCGCCGGGCCCTGCACGAAGGCGACGTCTTCGTGCCCGCGCCTCCCGAGGAGCTGCCGGGCCGTCTGGCATCGGCGGGGTTCGACGACCCGGAGGTCGAGGTCAGCGGCGACCGCTTCCGGTTCGTGGCCACCAGCGCCGGCTGACGCCCCAGCGGACGGTCAGACGCCGAGGTAGGCGGAGCGGATGTCGGGGTTGTCGAGCAGGTCGCCGGCTCTGCCCTCCATCGCGATCCTGCCGGTCTCGACCACGTAGCCGCGATCGGCGACCTCCAGCGCCTTCTTGAGGCTCTGCTCGACGAGCAGGATGGTCAGCCCTTCCTCGTGGAGCCGCCGGATGATGCCGAACACCTGGCTCACCACGACCGGCGCCAACCCGAGGCTCGGCTCGTCGAGCATCACCAGGCGCGGGCGCGACATCAGCGCCCTGGCGATCGCGACCATCTGCTGCTCGCCGCCGGACATGCTGCCGGCCAACTGGCGGGAGCGCTCCGCGATGCGGGGGAACAGCGCATGGACGTGCTCGAGGGAGTCGGCGAGGTGCCTGCGCGCTGCGCTGCCGTAGGCGCCGAGCTCGAGGTTCTCGCGCACGGTCAGCTGCGGCCACAGCTCCCGGCCCTCTGGCACCGACGCGATGCCGAGCTCGGCGCGGCGGTGGGCCGGCTGCGCGACCAGCGAGCGGCCCTCGAAGACGATGTCGCCCCGTACGACCGGGCGCAGGCCGGAGATCGCCCGCAGCGTGGTGGTCTTGCCGGCGCCGTTGGAGCCGACGAGCGTCACCACCTCTCCCTGGCGGACGTGGAGGGTGAGCTGGTGCAGCGCCTGGGCGTCGCCGTAGAAGACGTCGATGCCGCTGACCTCGAGCACTGTCAGCCCTCCTCGTGGGCGTCCGGGCTCGCCCCGTCGTCGTGTCCGAGGTACGCCTCGATGACCTTGGGGTCGCCAGCGACCTGCCGTGGCTCGCCCTCGGAGATCTTGCGGCCGTGGTCGAGGACCATGACCCGGTCGGACAGGCTCATCACCGCGTGCATCACGTGCTCGATCATGACGATCGACACGCCACGCTCGCGGATCTGCCGGATGAGCTGCATGAGGTGCCTGGCCTCCACGGGGTTGAGCCCGGCGACGACCTCGTCGAGCAGCAGCACGCGCGGCCCCGTGGCGAGCGCGCGCGCCACCTCCAGCCGCTTGCGGCGGGCGAGCGTCAGCTCGCCGGGGAAGCGGTCCACGCAGTCCGCCAGGCCGATGAAGTCCAGGATCTCCAGCGCCCGCTCCCGCGCGGGCGTCGTGACGCCCCGCGGCCGGCCGTAGTAGTGACCGACCAGGACGTTCTCGAGCACGGTGAGGCGGGCGAAGGGCCGCACGATCTGGTGCGTGCGGGTGATGCCCAGGTGGACGAAGGCGTGCGCGGGCTTCCCGCTGACGCGCCTGCCGTCGAGTCGCACGGTGCCCCTGGTCGCCGGGACCGAGCCCGCGGCAACCGAGAACAGCGTGGTCTTGCCGGCCCCGTTCGGCCCGATGAGGCCGAGGATCTCGCCCTCGTCCAGATGGAAGTCGACCTCGTCGACCGCCTTGAGGCCGCCGAAGTACCGGCACACGCCCTCACCGGCGAGCAGCGGGGTCATGCCGCGCCTCCTGACCGCTCTCCGGGATCTCGAGTGTGGGCTCGGCCTGGGCTCTCGCGGCGCCTGACGAGGAGGCCAGGCCTCCCGCGGCGACGCTCGCGGCCGGGCGGTAGCCGAGCCGGCGCGCGATTCGCAGCGCCAGGCCGGAGAGGCCGAGCGGCTCGAACAGGATGACGAGCACCAGCAGGACGCCGTACAGGCCCAGATAGAGCTGCGGGTAGGACGCGAGCAGGAGCTCCTGGATGATGACGAACACGATCGCGCCCAGGGCCGGGCCAAGGATGGTGCCGATGCCGCCGATGGCTCCCATGAGCACGAAGCCGATGGAGCGGTCGAAGCTGAACATGTCCTGCGGGTCGATGAACGCCTGGTAGGAGGCGTAGAAGCCGCCGCAGACCCCCACAACCGCTCCCGACAGGAAGAGCACGAGGTCCTGGTAGAAGGTTGCGTTGACGCCGACGCCCGCGGCCGCGTCGACGTCCTCCTTGATGGCGAGCAGGCCGAGCCCGATGCGCGAGCGGCGCAGCCAGTAGGACAGCGCGACCGCGGCGGCGAGGAGGTACAGGCCGTACCAGTACAGGGCGTACTTGGTCGGCCCCTGGCTGATGGGCAGGGACAGGCCCGAGGAGCCGCCGGTGAACTCGTCCCAGTAGGTGGCCACCAGGCGGGTGGCCTCCGCGACGCCGATGGTGGCGATCGAGAAGTAGGGACCGCGCAGGCGCAGGGTCGGATGCCCCCACAGCAGGCCGTAGGCGCCGGCGGTCAGCCCGCCGACGAGCCACGTCGCCCAGAACGGAAGGCCGAGGGCCAGGGCGAGCCGCGCCGCGACGAAGCCGCCGACGCCGAACATCGCGGAATGACCGAAGGAGATCTGCCCGACGTAGCCGCCGAGCCAGTTCCAGGCCAGCGCCGCCGACATGAACATGAAGGTGAGGCCCACGACGCTGTGCGTGTAGCTCCCCATCGGCCGCACCAGCGGGGCCGCGTACAGGACCGCCAAGGCGGCGACGAAGAGCAGCAGCGCCTTGGGCTCGAGCCAGCCCGGCAGCCGCGGGCTCCACCTGCCGCCCCGCTCCTGGACGCCATCGCCCACGGTCACCTGAGGACTCTCTGCCCCAGCAGGCCCGCGGGGCGGACCACGAGCACCACGACGAGCAGGACGAAGCCGACCGCCGAGGTGAGGTAGGACGGCACCACATAGATGGAGAACACCTCGGCGAACGCCAGCACGAGCGCCCCGAGCACCATGCCCATGATGCTGCCGAGCCCGCCGAGCACGATGATGACGAAGCTCTTCAGCAGCTCCCCGGCGCCGAAGGCCGGGTTGAAGGCGAACAGCGTCGAGGCGAGCAGGCCGGCGAGCCCCGCGAGCGCCGCGCCGAGCCCGAAGGTCAGCGTGTAGATCCGCTCCACGTCGATCCCCACCAGCGTGCAGCTGTCGGCGTTCTGCGCCACCGCGCGGATCGCCTTGCCGAGCATCGTCCTGTGCAGGAGCGCGTGGAGCCCGAGCATGGCGACCAGCGCGACGACGAAGACCACCACGCGGGTGAGCGCGAAGGAGTTTCCCAGGATCCGCACGGACGCCGTGGTGTACGACGTCCGCACGGCCTGGTCGTCGCCGGAGAAGAGCAGGTAGGCGATGTTGCGGATGATCAGCCACACGCCGAACAGGAGCAGCAGCGACTGGATGCCCCCAGCGGGCCCTCGCGGCAGGAGGCGCACCAGCCCCTTGTACATCGCCACGCCCACGCCGAAGAACACCGCGAGCACCACCGGGATGGCCAGGTAGGGGTCGAGATGCCAGCGGGTGAACAGCGCCCAGGTGAGGTAGGCGGACGCCATGATGAGGCCGCCGTGCGCGAGGTTGACCACCCGCAGCACGCCGTAGATCAGCCCGAGGCCGTAGGCCATCGCGGAATAGAACCCCGCAAGCAGGACCGCGGAGACCGCCAGCGCCAGGGCCTCGCCCATGGGAGCGCTCTAGGTCGCCTTGCACGCCGGGTTGGGCGCGACGCCGTCGGCTGTCTTCACGTCGTCGGGGAAGATGATCGGCGAGCTGCCGTCGGGCAGGTTCTGCTGCACGACGAAGGGATAGTTGGCCTGGCCGCCCCTGTCGGCTGGGAACGACAGCATGCCGCCGGGCAGGATCGACTCCATCCGCAGGCTCGAGAGCGCGTCGCGCACCTTCTGCTTGTCGACGGAGCCAGCCCGGGAGATCGCCGTGAAGAGCGCGCGCGCCGCCTCGTAGGAGACAGCCTGGTACCACTCCGGATCCTTGCCGTACTTGGCCTTGAACTCCTCCACGAACGTCTTGTTGAGGCCCTCGTCACCCAGCTGGGCGTTCCACCACACCGCGGACAGGATGTAGTTGACCGCCTTCGCCCCCAGCGTCTGGCGCGCGTCCGCCTCGGATCCCCGGGCGCCGTAGGTGATCAGCTTGTTGCACATGCCGGAGGAGATGTACTGCCGCTGCATGGTGAGGAAGTCCGGCAGGTGCGCGTCCACCATGAACAGGTCCACACCGGCGGCTTTCACCTTGTTGAGCACGGCGGAGAAGTCCTTGCCGTCGAGCGCGAAGGACTCGTCCACGGTGATGGTGTACTTGCCACCGCTCGAGTTGACGAAGTCCGTGACGCCCTTGCGGAAGTCCTTGCCGTGCGAGGTGTTCTCCCACACCAGGGCGATCTTCGCCGGCTTGGGCAGCTTGCCGGCGTCCTGCTGCTTCTGGATCCACTGCATCTCGGTGGTGCTGAGGTTCTCGACCGAGGCCAGGGTGCCGAACACCCACTTGAACCCCTTGCTGTAGATCGAGGTCGAGGCACCGCCGCCGTTGACGTACGGGATCTGGGCCTGCTCGGCGACCGTGCTCTGCGCCTCCACCAGCGGCGTGGAGTAGGTGCCGAGCATGAAGTCGACCTTGTCCTGGGAGATGAGCCGCTGCCCCAGGTTGACCGCCTTGGCCTGGTCGGTGGTGTCGTCGAGCAGCTTGAGCTGGACCTTCACCTTGGTGCCGTTGACGTCGATGCCGCCGGCGCGGTTGGCGAGGTCGAAGGCCAGCTCGTAGCCCTGCTTGTAGCGGCCGCCGACCTTGGACTCCGTGCCGGTCATCGGCAGCGTCGAGCCGACCGTGATGGTGTCGGGCACGTTGTCGGAGCCTCCGCCGCTGTTGGCCTGCTGCGACGGCGCACAGGCGGCGACCGCCAGCGGCACAATGACGAGGAGCGCCAAGAGCTGCCTGTGGCGCCGCGGGATCCACGAGCCGTTCACTGCACCTCTCCCCTCTGGGATTCGGCTGCGGCACCCCCCGGCTTATGGACTAGCGTTCAAAATAGTTAGGCCTCTGTCAATACCCGGTTACGCCGGGTTTGCCCTCTGTTGTCACCCCGAGCCAGCGCAGGATGGCGTCGGTGTGCTCCCCGACCGCCGGGACCGCGTCCATCCGCGGCTCATGCCCACCGACGATGACCGGCGGCAGCAGCGCCTGGATGGGCCCGCCAGGGGAGTCGACCTCGCGCCAGCGGTCGCGGGCGGCGAGCTGCGGGTGGTCGACGAGCTCCCCCACGCCGTTCATGCGCGCGTGGGCGATCCTGGCCGCCTCCAGCCGCGCCGTGACCTGCCCGATCCCGAGGTGACCGAGGGCGTCCTCGATGATCGCCCGCAGCTCGTCCCGGTTCGCCACCCTCAGCGGGTTGGTGGCGAAGCGCTCGTCGGCCGCGATCTCCGGCCGCTCGAGGACCGCCGCGCAGAAGGTCTCCCATTCGCGCTCGTTCTGGATGCCGAGGATGACCTCGTCGCCGCCGCCGATCGTGAACGGCCCGTACGGGGCGATGGAGGCGTGGCTGGCTCCGGTCCGGGGCGGTGGAGAGCCGCTGTAGATGGTCTGGTAGGCGGGATGGCTCATCCATTCCGCCAGCGCGTCGAACAGGGACACCTCCAGCACGCTGCCCCTGCCTGTGCGCTCGCGCTCGTACAGGGCGGCCAGGATGCCGGCGTAGGCGTACATGCCAGCGGCGATGTCCGCGATCGAGATGCCGACCTTGGCGGGCTCCTCCGGCGCGCCGGTGACCGAGACCAGGCCGGTCTCGCACTGCACCAGCAGGTCGTAGGCCTTCCTGTCGCGGTAGGGGCCGGTCGAGCCGTAGCCAGAGACCGAGCAGGCGATCAGGCGGGGATGCCTGGCGGTCAACTGGTCCGCGGCGAGACCGAGCCGCTCGGCGGCGCCCGGGGCGAGGTTGTGCACGAACACGTCCGCCCGCTCGAGCAGCATGGCCATCACCGTGCGGCCCTCTGCCCGCTTGAGGTCCAGCGCGATGCTCTCCTTGGACCGGTTCAGCCAGACGAAGTAGGCGGAGAGGCCCTTGACGGTGCTGTCGTAGTCCCTGGCGAAGTCACCGCCGCCCGGGCGCTCCACCTTGATGACCCGCGCGCCGAGGTCGGCGAGCTGCCTGGTGGCGAAGGGGGCGGCGACCGCCTGCTCGACGGAGACGACGGTGACGCCCTCGAGGGTCACGGCGGCGCGCTCTCCGCGGCGAGCAGGTCACGCACGTCCGGCTCCCGGTCGAGCGCCCAGACCCGCTCCACGATCCGCCGCATCTCCTCTGGCGAGGCGCCGTCCCGGAACGCCGCCAGGCGCCGCGCCTTGTCCTCGAGCTCCTCGCGGGTCAGGGTGTTCCCCGGATCGCCCTTGGGGACGTCCACCCGCGAGGTGAGTCGCGCCCCTTCGACCGTCTCCACCTCGACCACACCGATCCACCGCGCTGGATACGCGGCGTCGACCTCGGGATCGAGGACCATCTCGACGCGATCGAGGAACGCCAGCACCCGCGGGTTCCTGAGCTGCCCGTCGGTGAACTCGGCGACCCCGGCGCGCCCGTACAGGGCGACGAGCGCGAGGACGAAGCCCATCGAGAACTTCGACTGATGCACCGTCCGAGGGTCGGTGACCGGACCGAGCACGTCGATCGCGGCCTGGTGGACCCTGGCGCGCACCCTGGCGATCCGGTCCGCGGTGAGCCGGTGCTCCCGCATGGCCTCGAGCAGGGCGTCGGCCGCCGGATGGGTGTGGCGGCAGCAGGCGTGGAGCTTGAACGAGGTCTCGAGGACAGCCCACCTGTCACCGAGCCCGTCGGTGAGCTTCGCGGGATCGGCATCGCTCGACATGCCTGCCGCCATTCCCTGCGCGCCCTCGAGGACCCGGATCGGCCCGGTGAGGCCGTCACGCGCGACGTAAGCGGCGAGCAGGCCGTCCGCGGCCGCCTTGGCGGTGTGCAACTGCTTGGAGTCGGCCGCGTCGCGAAGGAACTCCCAGAGGCCGGCGGCCTGCGTCCCGGCCGAGCCGAGCGCGTGCAGCATGGTCGCCTCGTCGGCTCCCAGCAGGTGGGCTGTCGCGGCGGCGGCGGCCAATGTTCCCGCCGTGCCGGTCGTGTGGAAGACCCGGTAGTGGGAGCGTCCCAGGAACGCGCCCACGCGGACCCCGGCCTCGTAGCCCACCACCGAGGCGGCGATGAGGTCGCGTCCCGCCGCGCCGAGCTGCTGCGCGGTCGCCAGGGCGGCGGGAAAGACGACGGTCCCTGGATGGAAGACCGCCCCGTTGTGGAGGTCGTCCTGCTCCACGACGTGGGAAGCCGCTCCGTTCACCAGGGCGGCGAACAGCGGCGAGCTGCGGCGCCGCGAGACGAGCAGCTCGCTCGGGCCGTGCCCGGGTCCCATCTGGTCGGCGAACCGCTCCAGCGCCCGGACCGGGCGGGCGCCCCGTCCGGCCAGCGCGGCGCCCACCCAGTCCAGGAACAGCTCCTTCGCCCGCTCGACCACCGGCCGCGGCAGCTCCTCGAAGCGCGTGGCGGCCAGGAACGACGCGAGCTGCCGCGTGGTCGCGGCCGCCCTTGTTCCGACGATGCCCACGGCGCTCCCCTCTCCTGGTCCCTCCTGGTCCTGGCGAACGCGCTGCGCCCGCCAGGCACGATACAGCGTCACATACTGAGGGCCAGAAGCAGAGCCAACTTGCGGTGGAGGCCAGTCATGACGCAGGCGCAACAGCGCGTGTTCTTCACGGAGCAGCTCCTGCCGGCACAGCACGACGCTGTCGCCCCGGACGGGTCGCTGGTGCGGATCCTGCCGAGCCTGGCGGGAGGCAGCATGGCGCACTTCGAGCTCGGAGCCGGCGAGGTGTCCCGCCCACAGCGGCACCGGACGGTCAGCGAGATCTGGTACGTCCTCCAGGGCCTTGGAAGGATGTGGCGGCACCAGGACGGCACCGATCCCCGCGAGATCGAGCTACGGCCGGGGGTGGCGCTCACGATCCCGGTCGGCACCTCGTTCCAGTTCCGCAACACCGGACGCGAGCCGCTCGCCGCGATCGGTGTGACCATGCCGCCATGGCCCGGCGAGGGCGAGGCGATCGACGCGGACGGCCCATGGACGCCCGACCTTCACGGGCAGCAGCCCTGACGCCGGCCGCCCGGCGAGATGGCAAGGAGGATGCATGGACGAGTTGCGGGTCGGTGCGGACACCGTCGTGCTGGTCCCACCGCACGACCCCGACGCGGCGCTGCGGGACCTCGAGCGGGCGGCACGGCAGATCCGGCCAGCGCCGCGGTAGGCACACCGGGCGAGGCTTCCTCCAGCGGTCGGGCGAGAGCCGGGTCCTTCGGGCCCCACAACACGGGACGGATGCCCCTCGGACGGGCCGCTCCCGCCGCCTATCGTCACCAGCAGGAGCAAGCGGAACAGGCAGGACGCGCCTGACCAGATCCGTCGCACCAGGAGGACGGTCATGAACCGTATGGTCGCCGACGTCATGACCGCCCAGGTGGTCACCGTGCAGCCGGACACGTCGTTCAAGGGCATGATCGAGCGCCTCGCCGAGCACCAGATCAGCGCCCTGCCGGTGGTCGACCCCGGCGGGCACCTGCTCGGCATCGTCTCCGAGACCGACCTCGTCCGTCAGGAGGAGCACCAGCCACGCGAACCGGCCCCCTTCCTGGCGGGCCTCACCGGCCTCGCCGGGCGCAGGCAGCGCGACACCACGCACGGCACCGGGACCACGGCCGCCGACTTCATGTCCGCGCCGGCGGTCACGATCCCGCCAGGAGCCTCGCTCTTCGCCGCCGCCCGCCTGCTCCACCAGCGCAATGTCCGGCATCTCCCCGTGGTCGACCACGATGGACGCCTGGTCGGCATCGTCGCGCGGCGCGACCTGCTCAGCGTCTTCCTGCAGCCAGAGGACGAGATCCGCCACGAGATCAGCGCCAGGATCCTGCACGCGACCTTCAACCTGCCGGCTGACGCTGTCGAGGTCGAGGTGCGCGAGGGGATCGTGACGCTGTCGGGCCGGGTGCCATGGCGGAGCAGCGCGGGAGAGATCCTCGAGCGCGTGCGGGCCCTGGACGGTGTCGTCGACGTCGTCGACCGCCTGTCGTGGGCGCACGACGACAGCGCCAGCGCGCCAGCCACGCCGTGGGGGTGAGTCGCGTCAGCCTGCGCTCGCGGTATCGACGCTGATCGAGGTCGCCACGGGGACGCCACGAAGGAGCGTGTCGAGGTTCACGCATGAGCGTTCGGCCTGCGCCTGGAGCAGCTCGAGCAGCCGCGGATCGGTGCCGGCCGGGACGGTCGCGCGGGTGTCGCAGGTCATCCGCTGGAAGCCGACCCCCGACCATGATTTTCGGCGCGAGCAATCCCCCGGGCCCACCACGGCTGTAGTACCTCATGAGCGGGCCTTCCCGCTCATGGGACAAGCTGGAGGTACGTCATGGCTGACAGGAGCACGGGCTACGGTCGCAAATGGGGGAAGTGGCTCGCGATCTACGCCGCCGCGGCAGTGGTCGTTTACCTCGTCGTCTATCTCGCGTTCTTCCACCACGGTGGTGGTGCTGGAGGAGGAGCAGGCGGCGGGCTCTACTGACAGGACCTGCCCGAGGAGTGCCAGCTGGGGGCTCGGCGGCCAGCCGCCGAGCCCCCAGCCGCACGTCAGTCCCAGGGGTTGGCCGCGTCGAAGGTCGCGGTGAACGCCGACCGGCCGTCCGGCCCCAGGAAGCGGAGCTCGTGGACGGCCGACAGGTCGACGGGGAGCTGCGCTCCCCAGGCCCCGTGGTCTCTGCCGAGGACCGCCTCGCCGAGCGCCAGATACCTGCCGTCACGGGTCACCGCCTGGACCTGGAAGCGGCCTCCCGCTCCGACCGGCGGCTGCAGCGTCACGAGCATCCAGGATGGCTGTCCCTGGTACCCGAACACCGTGCCGGCCCGGCCCTGCGATCCCTGGAGCGGGGCCGCGGCGAAGAAGGATCCCCGCCCCGCCCCCAGCACGCCCCGGTAGCTCCCCGCCAACCGGCGATCGTCGGCCGTGACGAGGAACATCGATCCCGCGCCGACGACGGCGGCGAGCACCGCCGCGGCCACCGCGGCCAGCCACCGCCTGCGATGCGTGAGCGGCTGCGGCAGCCGAGGCCTCGGCTGCTCGGCCGGGTTGCCGAGGGCGCCGAGGTTGCCGAGGTTGCCGAGGACACGGGACTCGAATCCCGGGGAGGGCTGCTGCGCCGGTGCCAGCAGCAGGAGCTCGTCACCGACAGCCGACAGCTCTGAGACGAGCTGGCGGCAGGCCGGGCAGCCGCTCAGGTGGCGCAGCGCCGTGTCCCGCTCCTCTCCCGCGGCGATGCCGAGCGAGAGCTCGGAGGCCAGCTCCCTGACCTGCTCGCATCCCATCTCACCGCTCATCGGACACCCCCAGCTGCGCGCGCAGCTTCATCATGGCCGAGCGGATCCGGGTCTTCACCGTACCCAGTGGCAGGCCGTCGAGCTCGCTCATCTCCCGCGCCGTGAAGCCGTAGAAGACCGCAAGGACCAGCGCCCTCCGCTGTCCCGCTGGAAGCCGGGTCAGCGCCTGCCGCAACAGCTCGGACCCCATCGGCCCGCCATCCCCGTCGTCGCTGTGCGGTTGCCTCGCCTCCATCGCCAGGAGGACCTCCGGGTCGACCGGATCGAAGCGCCGCGTGGGCAGCATGTTGATGGAGACGTTGCGGGCGATGGTCAGCAGCCATGCCGCCACGGTCCCGCGGCGGGGGTCGTAGGTGGAAGCGTGCCGCCACACGCGAACGAAGGTCTCCTGTGCCGCCTCCTCCGCCGCGCCGCGATCGCGCAGGATCAGGTGGGTCAGCCCGAACACCCGGCCCTGGAAGCGCCGCACGAAGGTGGCGGCCGCATCAGGATCGCCCGACCCGAGCCCGGCGAGCAGGGACTCGTCCGACAGCTCGCCCACACCGAGGTGGCCACCGCCGTCATACGGAGCTCGACTGGTGCGCGTCCGCCGGATGCTCCTCGAGCGGGTCTCCGGCACGAAGTGGTCCGTCATGGTCAGGCGGCGCCGTGCTCGGCCGAACCGTCCCCGCCCGGATAGGGATAGTGCCGCCGGCGGTCGCCCGCCTCCCACTCCTCCCGCAGCCCGGGCGCTGTGGGGTCCCAGTCCGGGCGGATCCGGCGGGTGACCTCGCGAAGGTCCTGGCGGAGGTCCTCCGGCGACGGCCGGCCCCAGAACCAGTAGCCGTTGTAGATCCTGTAGACGCGCAGGTCCGGCTCCAGCACCAGGGTGTGGGGGATCATCGGGTCGTGGTGCGGGTCGGTGTACTCCTGGATCTCCAGGTCCTTCTGGACCTTGCGGCCCGCGTCGGACAGGAACGTCCACTGGGCGCCGACCGCGTCGCGGAACTCGTTGGTCTCCAGCAGGTTGTCGGTCGAGATGGTCACGATCCTGGTGTAGGCGACCGCGATCCTCGGATAGAGGTCGGCCAGCTCCAGGTGCTGCTGGTGGTCCTTGGGGCAGAAGTGGCCGCGCGACAGGACCAGGATCATCGGGTCGCCGCCCTGCAGCTCGCTCAGGCGCCGCCGGGTGCGGGCATGGTCGGTCAGCTCGTAGTCGGGGAAGCGGGCTCCGGGGACGATGTCACTGCGCATGTCAGGTTCCTGTCGTGTCGGTCCGGCCGGTGTCGATCCAGGCTTCCAGGCGGCGGGTCGCATCCAGCATGAGCCGCGGCGCGTGGAAGGCATTGGTCAGCAGGGACGCTCCCTGCAGCGAGGCGACGAGGTCGATGGCCAGCCCGCGGGCTCGCTCACCCTTGCCGAGCAGGCGGAACTGCTCCTCGGCCCAGTCCACGTGCAGGCGCAGCAGCCGCGCGGCGGGGCTCTCGTGCGCCCCGTCCCCGTCCTGCTTGTCCAGCTCCTGGCACAGGCTCCCGTGCGGGCAGCCGTAGCGGGCGGTGATGTCGCGAAGATCGGCGCTCGAATGGACGAGGGCCTTCAGGCGCTCGCGAGGGTCCTCGTCTTCGGCGAAGGCGGCCAGCTTGGAGCGCAGCTCCCGTTCGTGGTCGCCGACGATGGCCTGGAGCAGGTCGTCCTTTGTCCTGAAGTAGTAGTAGACGTTGCCGAGCGGGACCTCGGCCTCGGCGGCGATGTCAGCAAGGGTCGTGCGCTGGTACCCCTGGCGGTGCACCAGGGACCGGGCAGCCTCGACCAGGCGCTCCCGCTTGGTCGTCGCGCTCACCGAGCAGCCAGCCTCCTCCAGCGAGAGAAGTTAGTCAACCAACTCAGCGAGCCTAGCGGCGTCATCCGCCCTGGCGCAAGCGGCGCGCGCCGCGTTGATACGCCGATCATGGCCGCGACCGCGTGCGGCCGGGCAGCGTGAACCCGGCCCCCATGCACACGAATCCGGCGGCCGCCGCCATCGCCGCCGGGTCGCCCGCGGCGGCCTGCTCCTGCGCGAGGGCCAGCGCGGCGGCGGCCGAGCGCCCGGCCAGCAGAAGCCGATGGAACGCAGCCATCAGCGGCGCCGTCTCGGCGTCGGGGATCGGCGTCACCGACGCGACGATCTGCCGGGCGCCGTGGGTCAGGAACGTGGCGGTGAGCCCGAGCAGCTCGTCTCCCGCACACACGAAGGGCCGCCCGCTGTCGCACGCGGCGAGGATCACCAGCGGCGGCACCCGGTCGAGTCGTTCCAGGTCGTACACGGTGAGCGGGCCGTCCGCCAGGAGCAGCGCGGAGAAGAGCGGGTTGTGCGGGTGGAGCCGTCCGTGAGCGGCCAGGTGCGCGAGGCCGGCGTCGTTCAGCGCGGCCATGACCGCCTCCGCGGTCGCCGCCGCGCCGTCCAGGGCGGTGGTCTGGTACATCGCGGCGACCGCCGCCGCCTCGGCCCGCGCGCCGGGCAGGTCGGGTCCGGCGACGACGGCGACGTGCCCGGTCGCTCCGAGCGGCCGCGCCGTGTACCACAGCGCCGCGGACGGTGACACGGTGACCGGTCGCCCGGCGCAGGAGGGCAGGATGGACCAGGGCAGCGACTGCAGCGGCCCCGTCGGGACCAGCAGCAGCGGCCGGTCCACGATGTCCTCGGCCAGCGGTGCCAGCAGCATGGCGTCGAGCCGCTCCGCGGCGTGTCGCAGCATGGCGACGGCCGCGCCGCGACTGGCGGCGGCCACCTTGTGGCGGGCCAGGCGGTGCAGTGCGAACGGCACACGATCCAGGAGCTCGCGCACCGGGGCCAGGGGGCCGAGCCGCCGCAGCCGGACGCGCCCTTCGACGACGGTGACGGCGTGCAGCACGTCGTCGAGCTGGACGAACTCGGCCAGCGCGAGCTCACCGAGCGCGCCGGACAGGCCGTGCAGAGGCGGCGGGCCGGCCGGCTGCGCCGCGGAATCGCCGCGCTGCCGGCGGCAATAGTCGCGGATCCTCCGCTCCAGCCCGACCTGGCGCTGGGCCAGCCTCGCCGTGGCGTGGCCCGCGCTGCGCATCCTGTCGATCTCCGCGACGGTGGCGCGCAGCTCGGCGAGGTCCCTGGCAAGGGTCGGATCGTCCGGCGGGCGGACCGGCCGCAGCAGCAGGTGGCTGGCGCGACCCTGCTCGGCCCACGCGAGCACCCTGCCGGGGCGGCCGTCCTCGAAGGCCATCCGCAGCCCCAGCTCGGCCAGCTCGACCCGGTGGCCGAAGGCGTGCGCCCGCAGGTCGGTGGCGCCGAGGGTGGCGCGATGCTCGTCGAGGACCCGCAGCCCGGCGCGCACCGCGACCGTCGCGCCACGGCGATTCCCGGATGCCCGCCGCAGCAGGGCCTCGGCGTGCCAGGCCCGGGCGCGCAGCATCGCCGGTCCCCGATGCCGCCGCCGGCTGGCCTGCCGGAGCTGCCGGCGGCCTCGACTGTCGTGGCCGCGTTCCAGGGCGAGCTGCGCCGCGGCCAGGCGGGCCTCCAGGGACGCGGCCGGCCACCTGGCCCCGGCCAGCGCATCCGCGGCCCGCTCGACCTGGCCGACGGCCACCCGCGAGCGGTGCTCGCCGGACAGGCGGGAAACGAGCACCATGAAGCGGGCGAGCGCGGCCCACTCCGGTCGTTGCTGCCTGCCGAACTCGCGCACCGCGCGGCGGGCCTGCTCCAGCGCGCCGGCCGGGTTCCCCTCGAGGGTGGCCGCGCGGGCGAGCAGCAGCCGCACCTCGGGCAGCGCGATCTGGCGGCGCTCCAGCTCGAACGCGTGGACGGCCTGCTCAGCCGCCTCCCGCGCCTCCGACACCAGCCCGACGGACAGCAGCAGCTCGCCACGGTCGGCGAGTACCCAGCCGAGCTGCGACTGGAGGGTGCGCAGGCGCTCCTCGGCGGCGTCGAGGTAGCTCAGAGCACGGGGCACGTCCCCGCGGAGGCCGCTGACCCAGCCGAGGTTCTGCTGGATGAACGCCAAGGTGAGGCCGAGGTCGAGCCGGCGGCACATCCGCTCCGCCTCGAGCAGGTCTGCCTCAGCCGCGGCGAACTCGTGCCGGAAGCCGCGGGCGATGCCGCGGTTGGAGAGGACCCGTTTCACCCACACGTCGTCTCCGGCGCGGCGCAGCGCGGGCAGCGCCGTGCGGTAGCTCGCCAGCGCCTCGTCGTACCTGCCGAGCTGGCCCAGGATGGCGCCGCGCTGGGCCTGGGCGCGCGCACGCTCGACGCCCTCGAGGTCCTCGAGCACCCTGTCGATCTCGCGCAGGGCCTGACGTGGCCGCCCACGGACGTTCAGCGCGAAGGCCAGCCGCATGTGCGCCTCGGCGGCGAGGCGGGCGGAGCCCGCTCCGCGGCCGAGCGCGATCGCCACGCGCAGGTGCCGCATGGCGGCGTCGGGGTCCTCCAGGTGCAGCGCCGCGAGCCCCAGGGCGCGCTCGGCGACGGACGCCGTCGCGAGGTCGCCGTCGGCGCGGGCCCGCCGGGCGACCGCGGTCGCCAGCGGGACCGAACGGCCCGGGTCCGCTTCGGCCAGGCGGAGCGCCTCGCGCGCCTCATCGTTGATTGTCTTGCTCATCGTAGAAGCCCACAATGAGCCCGCACTGACACCCTCTGTCAACCGAGATCCCTGCCGCCGGCGTATCAGGCGTGGCCCTGTCGCCTCCGTCCTCGTCGAGTATGGCGTTCCAGATGACACCAGAGAAAGGTCAAAGGGGGGCGAACATGGGGGACGAGAACCGGCCGCCCGTCGAGAACGACGTCGAGCGACTCCAGCCTGCCCAGCTCGTCGCGGACCTGCGGGACCTCGACCTCGTTCAGAAAGAGCTCCAAGACCAGTTGCAGATCAGATCCAAGACCCCGCCGAGGAATCAGTCCAGGGATCTCGACCTGGCGTTGCTGGACCTGCCGTACCTCGACTCCGAGATCGTTCCGCACCGGCAGGATGCGGTGCTGGTCAAGGACGCCCAGGAGGAGCGGCTGTCCTGGCTCAAGACCTTCAAGGACGAGCTCAAGATCGGCGGGAAGACCATCCGGATCGAGAAGGTCACCCCCGACATGGTGACCCTCACCGACGAGGACCTCGTCGTCTTCGCCCTTCGCAAGTACTTCCGCCACCAGTACGCCGGTTGGGCCCCGACGTTCGACAAGCACCACATCCTCGACCTGATCGAGGGCTGGCCCTACACCAAGGGCAGCATCGGGGTCGTGGAGAAGGCTCCGCATGCGGCGCACATCCCGGCCGGCACCGGGAGGCCGGGCCCCCGGGTGGGCATCGCCGATACCGGGATCTATCCGCATGCCGACCTGGTCGGCAGGTACGTCGGCGATCCGCTCCACGACCTCCTCGAGCCAGCGCCCTCCACGGCGGCGCACGCCACCTTCATCGCGGGTCTGATCCTGCAGCGGGCTCCCGAGGCCGGGCTGGTCGTCCGCGAGGTGCTCGACGTTCACGGCGTCAACGCTCGCTCGTGGGACGTCGCCGTGAAGATGATGGACTTCCTGGATGCGGGCGTGTCGGTGCTGAACCTGTCGCTCGGCTGCCTCACGGCCGACAGCCAGCCACCGCTGATCCTGCGGCGGGCGGTGGAGCGGCTCAGCACCCGCATGGTGCTGGTGGCCGCCGCCGGCAACAACGGGAATCTCGAGGGCCGGACCACAGCGGGCGTGACGGCGGAGACACCGTCGTGGCCCGCCGCCTTCGATGACGTCGTGGCCGTCGGCGCCTACGACCCCCGCCTCCCGGAGCACGAGCGGGCCAAGTTCAGCCCGCACGTGCAGCTGGTCGACCTCCTGGCACCAGGCGTCAGAGTCCAGAGCACCTTCCTGTCAGGTGACGTCCGCATCCTGCACCGAAACGAGGACACCGGCGAGCTGGAGGACAAGGGTCCGGAGACATTCCCCGAGCCGGGGTATGCGATATGGGACGGCACCTCGTTCGCGGCGGCCAACGTGAGCGGCGAGATCGCCGCCCGCATGCGCTCCGGGCACATGAGCGCCCACGAGGCGCTCGATGGGCTCCTGCATCCGAACGGGCGGCCTTCGAGTGACATCATCCCGTTCCCGCTGACGTGAGAGGAGGCGCCCGATGCGCGATGACCCGACGGTCATCGCCCTGGTCGGCCGGGCGAGCAACGGCGACAGGCGCGCATGGGACGAGCTCGTCGAGCGGTACGCCCCGCTGGTGTGGTCGATCTGCCGCCGGTACCGGATGAGCGAGCTGGACGCGGCCGACATCGGCCAGGAGGTATGGCTCCGGCTGGTCGAGCAGCTCCACGCGCTCCGGGAGCCGGCGGCGCTGCCTGGATGGCTGGCGACCACGACCCACCGGGAGTGCATGCGCATGGTCCGCGCCAGAAAGAAGCGGGAGCGCCTGGAGACCGACGAGGACCTCGAGGCCACCCCGGACGCGCATGCGGCGATGGTGGAGCAGGAGCTGCTGGCGGCCGAGCGCGACGCCACGCTGCGGGAGGCGTTCGCGCAGCTCCCCGTGCGTTGCCAGCGCCTGCTCTCGCTGCTGATGCAGGACCCTCCGTTACCATACGCTGAGATCAGCGCGAAGCTGGGCATGCCGGTCGGCGGCATCGGACCGAACCGCGCCCGCTGCCTGGAGGCCCTGCGCCGCGTCCCGGTGCTGGCGGCGCTGATCGATGCCGAGGCCCGGCAAGCGGCGAGAGGGGGTGAGCGGCGTGACCGTCCCATGGTGGAGCAGTGACGACCAGCTCGTTGACAAGCTGGACGGCGCCCTGCGGGCGGCGGAGAGCGTCCCTCGCGATTTCGTCGAGGCCGGCAAGGCCGCCTACGCATGGCACGACATCGACGCCGAGCTCGCCGCCCTCACCTACGACTCGGCGCTCGACACCGAGCGCGTGGCGGCCGTCACCCGAGCGGAGCCGGCCCCGCTGCGCTCCCTGACGTTCGCCGCGGCGCAGCTCGTGATCGAGCTCGAGGTCACCGACGACGCGCTGCTCGGGCAGGTCGTGCCACCCCAGCCCGGCGAGCTCGAGGTCCGCCTCGCCAACGGCCAGGTCATCGTCGCCACCATCGACGAGGTCGGCTGCTTCGTCATCCGACCGGTCCCCACGGGCTCGTTCCGCCTGCGCTGCCGCACCGACGCGGGCGCCAGTGTGCTGACCGACTGGATCGCGCTGTAGCGCCACCCGGCCGCCGACGCCTGGCCGGTCGGCCCCGGCCCCGGCCCGGCCGCCGACGTCATGCAGTAACATCCGCGCATGGGCGACGAAAAGGTACCGAATCCGGAATACCAGGCTCTGCAACGGCTGAAAGGGCGGATCCAGCAGGCGGCGCCGGCGATGCGAGCGGCCCTCGACCGTCCCGCGAAGGACATGGGCAGCGGCAGGGTCTGGGTCGGGACGACCGCCGACGCCTTCGGGCGCGAGGTGAGCGGGCGCAAGCAGCGGCTGGGCACGCTGGTCCAGGCACTCCTGGACGGTGTGGACGCCGAGCTGCGAGCCACGCCGCAGGAGTGCACCCCCGAGGAGGCCGACGGCTACCGCCGCTCGCGCCGGATGCCGGTGTAGGAGAGGACACGATGGGGACCTTCTCGGGGATCGATCCCGCCCTGCTGAAGGGCATGAACGACGCGCTCGAGTCTGGCGGCGAGACGCTGCGGCGCGAGGCCGGCGGCCTGCTATCGGACTGCGGGTGGTGGGGCATCGGCACCGCCGAGCTGCGGGAGATCGTCAACATCGGCGTCTGGGCCAGCGACCAGCTTCCCGGTCTGCGGCGTCGCCAGCAGCTCGCCGCCGCGATGGACGCCAGGGACGGGAAGATCGACGGCGGCCTCGTCAGGGTCCCTGACGAGTTCCTCGACCTGGCCGCGGCCACGGCCGCTGGCAGGGAGCTCGCGCAGCGGGTCGAGCGGGAGATGGAGGAGGACGGCCGGCTCTCGCCGGAGACCCTCACAGCGCTGCGGGAGAACGGCTGGGATCCCGCGTTCGCGGCCGGCTTCTGCGACACGCTCGGGCCGACCGGCCTGGCCAACCTCTCGAACGACCTCGCGAGCAACCCGTACAGCGACCCCCCCTTCTTCTACCGCGACCACCCGGACGAGGCCAGGAAGGTGCTGCAGGCCCTCGGCACCGGGCTGGCGACCTACAGCCGCGACCACAGGCTGGACGACGCCTGGCTCGACAAGTTCGCCTTCGCGCCGGACAGCGACGATCCCCGCGGCAGGACCTACCGCCCCGACCTGCTCGCCCCGCTCCTGGCCGGCGTCAACGGCAACACCTTCGGCAAGGACTTCCTGGAGGCGGTCGGCAACCGCATGCTCCACCCGAAGAACCAGGGCGAGCTGGAGCTCATGGGTGGCTACGACCAGAGCCCCAACCTGTACGAGCAGGACCACCGCACCCAGATCTTCCGGGTGATCTCGCAGAACCCGCTGGCGGCGGGCGAGCTCTACCGGGACAACTTCGACGAGATTCAGAAGCTGGCCCGCACCCCCAACGGCCTGCCGTTCGACAGCGTCAACGGCAACCCGGAGGGCCGGCGCGGCCAGGCGATCGCCGACCTCGTCCTGGCCGGGACAGTCGGCGTGCGCGAGTACAACGAGGCCCTCGCGGAGCTGAACACCGCCCACCTGCTCTACGACGTGTACCAGCACCAGGGCGAGCACGTGTACCCGCAGATGGAGACGGTGTACGGCAAGGTCGTCCACGCGTACTTCACCGACCTGGCCTACAGCGTGACCACGCCGGTGCCCTCCGGCATGGCCCTGATCGACCCCGCGACCGGCGACGTCGTCGGCGAGTGGGACGGCACCGACTTCTGGGCCAGGAGTGACGTCAACCGCAAGGGCATCGAGGTCCCCCAGCAACTGTGGGACGCGATGGCGCAGGAGGGCATGCGCGACCCGCAGCAGGCCGCGGCGCTCGGACTGGACTTCGCCGCCTACGTCCGCAACAACGTCCGCGACGTCTCCCGCCTGGACCCCAGCGACGACCTGGGCACGCGCTTCCTCAACATCGAGAACGGCCGCATGCAGGAGTTCTACCTGCACGCGTTCCAGCAGACCAGCGAAGGCCTCCAGGGCGACGTCAAGCAGTGGGTCGACGACTACAACAGCGCCACAGAGGGCCTCATCGACGCGGGCTTCGACCTGGCCCCCGGGCTGGTGACCGCCCCGGAGGTCACCCTCGTCGACCTCGGCAGGTCACTCGGCACCGACATCCTCAAGGGCGTCCTCAAGGACTGGGCGCACGTCGACGAGGGCGACGCGCCGGCGGAGCTGCGCGACCGGCTGGCCGGCGTCAACGCCTCCGAGTACGACACCAGCTGGCAGGCCAACTGGCAGCAGTACGGGGATGAGGCCTACCAGGCCTGGCAGGACCGGGTCAAGCCGATCGACCCGGTGACCATCGTCGAGAACGGCAGGCCGCATACCTACACCGGCAACCCCGGCGACTACATCGACGTCCCGTCGCACAGCTTCCTCGACGCGGGAGGCCACATCATCGACGTCGGCCAGATGACCCCGGAGCAGGCGGCGGCGTACGCGCGCTGGCTCCAGGACCCTGCCGTGGTCGCGCGGATCCTCCACAACGGCGCGGCCGACCAGGAGCTCGCCAAGCTCATGCAATGAAACGCGGCGCCTCCCGCCTTGCGGCTCAGCGCTGGATCGCGGTGCGCAGGACCAGCACCCGGCGGTCGCGCGCCTGCTCGCCGGCCAGGTCCACGGCCAGGTACAGCCAGCCCCCCTGGACGGCGACGGCGTCCGCGCCGTATGCGGCCGCGGCGAGACGGCCCCGGCCGTCCACCCGCCACACGACCACGCCGGCACGCTGCCGCGCGACGAGGTCCTTCTGGGCGGCCGACAGGCTGCCGCTCCACACGAAGGGCCCGGCCGGACCCGTGCCCGTGTCCGCCCCGACTCGCGTCACCAGGTAGAGATCGCCGCTGGTCGGGTCCCCGCCGAGGCTCACCCTGGAACCGCCGAGGAACAGCTCGGGCAGGGCGTCGGCGGCGTCGCCGATCGGCTCGAACGGCGCGGTCGGTACCCGAACGACCTGCGGCGCGCGGCCGGCGATCACGGCCGCGGCGGTCCCGTCGGGTCGCAGGGCCAGCACGCTGTGCGCGTCCCTGCTCACGTACAGCATCCCGCCGGAGCCGACGGCCAGGCGGGACTGGACGCCGCCGACGACCAGCTCGGTCGCGCGCGTGCCCGGCGCCGGGTCGCCGGAGCGGGCGATGGCCGCGGTGACGTCGGACTCGGACGCCGTGCGGGCGGGAAGGCGGCCGAGCACCGTGCGGATCCGGCCGTCGCGCACCGTTCGGACCAGCGTCAGGAACTGCGGGTCCGCCAGCTCCTCGGCGTAGTACAGCGTGCCGTCGCCCGTCACCGCCACGCCGGTGACCTTGAAGGCCCGCGCCTGGTCGGCCCGCGTGCCGTCCGGCGACGACGGGCCGGCGCGGCCCGATCCCACCACGCGCGTGGCCGCGCCGTCCGGCCCGATCCTCCAGACCGACCGCGCCGCGGCCAGGTGGACCTCGCCTCCCGGGCCGACAGCGAGCTGGGAGGCGTCGCGCGCCTCGACGCCGCGGATGACCACGTGGGTCAGCTCCCCACCCGCCGGGGCGGTCCACAGGGTGAGACCGTCCCGGGTGTCGGTGAGCACCCGCACGGTGCCGCCGCCGTCCACCGCCAGGTCGATCAGGCGCCCGTCGATGCGCGCGCCGGAGGCCGGACCGGAGGCCGACTCGCCCCCGCCGGCGACGGCCTCGACCGCCTGGCCGGTGGGCCGCTCGCCGCCGCCGTTCCGCTCGCAGCCGGCGGCGAGCAGCATCGCCAGCACGGCACCCGCCGCAAGCACGCGCCGCGAGGCCGGCGCGGACCAGCCAGCGCCGCCCCGCCGAGGGCCGCCCCGTCCCCGGGCATCTGTTCTGACCGCTCGCGTCACGCCTGGTCCGCTCTCCAGCACTCGATCGCCCTCACCGCGGGACATTCTGCACAACTCCGCACACTCTACAGCCGGGTGAGGTCGAGCAGGCGGTAGGCCGGCGGCCGGTGCGGCCGCGTGGCCTGGCAGGTGAGCAGGCGCTCAGGGCCGGGGGCGGTGACCAGCACGCGGACCAGCCAGCGGGCACCGGCCTCGGCGGCGAAGCGCACGGCGACCACGCCGCCGGGAGCGGCTTCGCGCCGCTCGGACAGCACGCTGTCAAGGCCGGTCAGGTCCTGCGCGCGGCGGAGGAAGTGCTCGGCGGCCTGCACCGCCGGCGGGTAGCAGCAGCGGCCACGGTAGTGCTCCAGGTCGAGGCGCCCGCGCTCGTGCAGCGCCACCACCCGCGGCGCGTCGGCCTGGCCGAGCCGCCCGTAGTAGACGCCCGCTGGCAGGCAGACGAGGTTGCCGGCGAAGCGGTCCCCGCCGATGTGCGAGCACTCCCAGACGCGGTCGCCGACCACGCCGGCGGCTGTCTGGGCGAGCGGCCGGCCCCAGGTCGCGCAGCACTGATCGTGACGGCCGTTGGTGCAGGCGAGATAGATGGGCCTGGGGACCGGGGCGCCGTAGCCGGGCGGCTCCCCCACGTCCAGCCGCCTCCAGTCCAGGCCGAGCAGCTCGCCGGGGTCGTCCAGGCTGAGCTCCTCGAGCCAGCGTGCCTGCCTGCCGGTATGGGCGAGGAAGGCTCGGCGCGGACCGGGCAGCGCCCGTCCCGGACGGCGGATGAGCAGCACGCGCACGCCGGTCGCGTGCCCCCGCTCGAGCAGCGCGCCGGCCACGGTGGAGTCGAGGCGGCTCTCGACGAGCGCCTCGCGGCCCCACGGGCCGGGCTGCTCGATCAGCATCCAGGCGCGCACACGCGAGGCGGTGGCGAGCAGCGGCTCGCCCAGCCCTCGGGAGACCTCGCTGCAGGTCCGCTCAGGCAACGACGTCGAACTCCAGCAGGCCCTCTCGGATCAGCCGGCGGATCAGCACGAGCCGGCTCTCGGGATCCAGCTCCGCGGCGAGATCGGCGACGGCGAAGCGCTCGCGCCGCAGCAGCGCGTGGAGCGCGGGCTCGACCCAGGTGGGGAACGTGAGTCGCCGGTCGCCCAGCTCCAGCGCTGGCCGGCCGCTGCCGTCGCGTTGCAGGCGGCAGACCGACCCGGCCCGCCGCCAGACCACGGTCGCGTCGGAGACCGCGTCGAGGGCGAGGAGCTGCCGCAGCTGCCCGGTGAGGATCGGCGGGCGCGACGACCAGAACCGCTGCGCCGCGATGTCCGCGAGCTGTGCGGGGTCCAGCTTGCCGAGGCGGCGCTGCACCTCGCCGAGCTGGTCGACCACGGCGGAGGCGATCGCCCCCGGGTCGTCGGCGAACCCGGGCGGGAGGGCCTGGCCGAACGCCGGGTCCTCGAGCACCTGCAGCACCGCGTGCCGCAGCACCTCGTGCCACTTGTAGGTCAGCACCCCGACGGTGAGATGCGCCGAAGCGGACTGCTCGGTCCAGACCGCGTGCGGGAAGCCGAGCGGCACGTAGAGGCAGTCGCCGGGTTCCAGGGTGACGTCGAGCAGCAGCTCGCCGGGGGCCTCGGGGTCGCGGGCGGGTCCGGGCTGGTACACCTCCCAGCGCTTGCGGCCGTGGACCTGCAGGACGAAGACCTCGTGGCCGTCGGCGTGCAGCCCGAGCCCGCGCGAGGACCGCGGGGTGATGTAGGCGTTGACCTGCACCGGATGGGTGAGGGTCAGCTCGAGGTCGCGGCAGAGGCGCGTCAGCGGCAGCCAGTAGCGGTGCAGGCTCTGCAGCACGATCGTGGCGCCGCCGGCGAAGTGCCCGTAGACCTTGCCCGGGTCGACGAGGTCATCGAGCGGCTTCGAGCCGACCCGGCCGGACCTGGTGTAGCTCTCCGGCGGTAGCGACGCCCCGTCCTTCACCATGCGGAAGGCCGGGATGCGCAGTGCCGTCCCGGCCACCAGGTGATCGACGTCGGCGATGCGGAACAGGTCGGTGAAACCGTCCCTGCTGTCCCGCGCCCGGTACAGCGGGGCGCGGGCCCAGTGCTCGCGGACGAACCGCTCCGGATCGCCGACGCAACGGCGCAGCGCGCTACCGGTCGGTGCCGTCGGCATCGCCACCAAGACCGCTGTCCGAGACGTCGGTCCCGTCGGTCCCGTCGGCACGGTCGGTCCCATCCGAGCGGTCCGCCCCGTCGGCATCGCCGGGGCCGCTGTCCGAGACGTCGGTGCCGTCCACGCCGTCCGTGCGGTCGGTGCCGTCCGTCTGATCGGTGCCGTCGGCGTCGCCGCCGACGCGATCGGTCTCGTCGACGGCGTCGCCGCTCCGCGGCCCGGTGGAGCCGCCCTGCGAGGTGGAGATGTCGTCGTCCCGGAGGGGTGGGTTGTCAGCGCTCATGGCGGGGCCTCCAGCGAAGGACCGGGTCGCGTTCTGTTGAGAGCAACCTACCACCGCCGCCGTCACCAGGCCTCAGCCGTGCTCCAGCGGGGGGTCGACGTCGTCGTAGACCCGCGCGGCCGCCAGCAGACCGGCAGCTCTAAGGCGCGGCCCCTGGTCGGCCGACATGGTGGTATGGCAACCGCTTCCGGCTCCCAGGCGCTGGCCGAGACCACCGTCGACTTCGGGCGGTTGCTGGACGCCCGCGCGGTCAGCGTTGTCTTCCAGCCGCTGGTCGACCTGCGCGACGGCGCGGTCCTCGGCTACGAG